>Ga0307372_10011533_pt1 | contig 11778 bp, 7 predicted proteins | sample OX1MG_FD_202533 | JGI IMG/M metagenome (GOLD analysis project Ga0307372, IMG submission 202533) | Soil microbial communities from Risofladan, Vaasa, Finland - OX-1 | ecosystem: Environmental > Terrestrial > Soil > Coastal area > Acid sulfate soil | place: Finland: Risofladan, Vaasa | collected...
GGCTGCGCATCGTGATTCCCGGCGGGAGCGGGCAGATCGGGACCGCGCTGGCGCGCTATTTTCAGGGGCGCGGGCATGCGGTGACGGTGCTGACGAGGGGCCCGTATGCGGCGGAGTGGCAGACGGTGCACTGGGACGGCGAGCATGTGGGTGAGTGGACCGAGACGCTGGAGGGCGCCGACGTTTGCATTAACCTGGCGGGGCGGAGCATCAATTGCCGGTACACGGCCAGGAACCAGGATGCGATTTTGCGCTCGCGGGTGCGCTCGACGCGGCTGCTGGGGCGGGTGATTGCGGGGCTGGCGCATCCGCCGCGAGTGTGGATGAATGGGTCGGCGGCCAACATCTACCGGCACGCGACGGACCGCGCAATGGACGAGGAGACGGGCGAGATCGGCGGCGGAGAGAGGATCTCGCCACGGCGGCGTGCGCCCAGGAAGTGGGATTTTCCGGTGCGGGTGGCGCTGGACTGGGAAGCGGCGCTGTTTGCGGCGTATACGCCGGGCGTGCGCAAGGTGGCGTTGCGGACGTCGATTGTGATGGGACCGGAGCACGGCGGCGCATTCGGCGTGCTGCTGAACCTGGTGCGGCTGAGCCTGGGCGGGACGCAGGGCAACGGGCGGCAGATGGTGTCGTGGATTCACGAGCTGGATTTTGCGCGGGCGGTGGAGTTCCTGATCGAGCGGGAGGATTTGGATGGGCCGGTAAACATGACGGCGCCGGGCCCGCTGCCGAACCGGGAGTTCATGGCGGAACTGAGGGAGGCGGCGGGCATGCCGAACGGGATTCCGGCGCCGGCGCCGCTGCTGGAGCTGGGCGCGCTGCTGCTGCGGACGGAGACCGAACTGGTGCTGAAGAGCCGATGGATCGAGCCGCGACGGCTGCTGGAAGCGGGCTTCGAGTTTCAGTTTTCGGAGTGGAGAGCGGCGGCAGAGGATCTGATGAGGCAGCGGCGCGGGCAGAGCTAGGGCGTCCGCTCGATTGAAATCCTGTCATATTGCGGCAACGTTCCTACCCCTCTAAATCAGTTCCAGCCCATTCGCCCACCGGAACGTACGCAGGCGGGTTCGCAACGTGATGGTGGCCACGGGTTTGCTCAATCAGGCTTCATGGGCGGTGGGGGCGTGCTGAGGCGGGCGGACGAGTTCGGTGAGGGCGATGCCGGCGAGGATGAGTAGAGCGCCGGCGGCGGGGCGGAGGGCGAGACGCTCGCCGAGAACCAGGAACGAGGCGATCCAGGCGAAGACCGGCTCCATGGCGAGGATGAGCGCGGTGTGGGTGGGTGGCAGAATGGATTGCGCCCAGCTCTGGATGGAGAAGGCCGCGGCGGTGGCGAGGACGGCGGCGATGGCGAGGGCGATGAAGATGCGCGGGGTCCAGAGGATGTGCGGGTGTTCGATGGCGCGCAGGCTGAGAGCCATGAAAACGGCGCACCAGCCCACTTGAATCAACGCAAGCGGGCGGAAGTCAATGCGCGGCGAGAAATGCGCGAGGGCGAGGCAGTGGAAGGCGAAGCCGATGGCGCAGCCGAGGGTGAGGATGTCGCCGATGTTGATGGAGGAGAGATCGGGCAGGAGGACGGATCGCGCGGCGGCGGGCGCGGTGAGAAAGAGGATGCCGAGGAAGGCGAGCGCGGCGCCGAGGAAGGCGTTCCAGCGCGGAGGGTGGACGCCGGGCGGGCGGAGGCCGGGAATGGAAGAGAGCAGCGGAACCAGGACCACGACCAGTCCGGTGATGAAGGCGGATTTGGAGGGCGTGGTGTAGACCAGGCCGATGGTCTGGAACTGGTAGCCGGTGGCGAGGCAGAGGCCGACCAGCGCGCCGGCGGCGAAGTGCCAGGGGCGGATGCCGCGCCAGGAGCGGTGATAGGCGACGGCGAGGACCAGGAAGGCGAGGGTCATGCGCGCCAGGTTGAAGGCGGCGGGCGACGCGTCGGCCAGGGCCGACTTGATGAGCACAAACGTCGATCCCCATACGGCGACCACGAAAAGCATGAGGAGATAGGCGCGGGGCTTCATGTGCTGAGGCAATTATTGCAATGCGGGGACAGAGGGACAAAGGGACAAAGGGACAAAGGGACTGAGCGACCAGGGACTGAGAGATAAAAAGAATGCCCGGCTGAAGCCGGGCATTCGATGGTGGGCTGGTTGGCAGCTTATTGCTGCGCGGGCGGGGGAGTGGTGGGCGCTACGCTGGTGTCCTTGGCCGGATGGAGGCCGGGGACAGTGGGAGTGGCCTGGATGGAGCCCGTGGCCGCGTCGCCGAGGTTGATGCCGTAGTGCTGGAGGGTCGACGCCAGAATCTGGTAGAGGCCGGCGCGATCCTTGGCGTAGGCGGCTTCGGCGCTGATCATGTTGTAGTCGGCGGTAGCCAAGTTGCGCTCCTGCTGGAGGACGTTGGCGGTGGTGGATGCGCCGAGGTGGAGCTTCTTTTCTTCGGCATCAAGGCTCTGCTGGGCGTAGTTCTGCGCGGCGCGCGAGGCGAGAACCTGGGCGCGGTCATTGGTGAGCGCGAACTGCTGGTTGACCACCTGCATGCGAATCTGGGTGTAGAGCTGCTCGAGGTGCAGCTCGGCCTGGCGGTATTCCAGCAGGGAGCGGGCCTGTTCCGCCTGCGCCACGCGGTTGCGGATGGGAATGGTGAGGGAGAATCCGGCGCCCTTGTCCGGGCCGCTGGAGTTGACCAGGTTGTTCAGCACGCTGCCGTAGCCAACCGTCGGATAGGTGCCGGGAGCGCACGCGCCGCCGGTGAAAAAATTGAGGCAGTTCGGACTTTGCGCACCGCCAAGGCCCGTAGCGCTGTAGAAACCGAAGGCGTCGAGCGTCGGAAGCAGGCCGTTCTTGGCACCGCGGATGGCGATCTCGTCGTTCTTAAGGGTGAGGACGGCTTCTTCCAGTTCAGGCCGCTGCTGGAAGGCCGCCTTGACCAGGTCGTCGACGGGTTGCGATTCCTCAGGCAACTCATCCAGGCTGACGCGGTCCGTGGGAACGATGTCAGCGGACTCCAGCGCGGGATCGTTGAGGTTGCGCGCGATGGCCTGCTTCATGACCATCTGCTGGTATTTGAGCGCGTTCTCGGAGGCAACGAGGCTCTGCTTGTCGGTTGCCACAGTCTGCTGGGCATTGACCACGTCCAGCGGGGCCATGGTGCCGATCTGGAGCTGTTTCTGATTGTCGCCGAGAAGTTGAGTACTCTGATTCAGCGCGCGCTCTTTGGACTGCACATCCTCATAGGCGCTGACCAGTCCCCAGTAGATGTTCTCGACCTGGTTGACGGTAAAAAGGATCTGCTGGCGGAAGCTGGCGTCGGTAATGCGGCGGTTGTTCAGCGCCTGATACATGAAGCGCTTGTTGATGAAGATGCCGAAGCCTTGCAGCAGATGCTGGGTAACAGTCGCCTTGAAAGAGGAAGTAAGCTGTGGGCTGAACGGATTGAACGGGCTATCGCTGGTGACGCGGTTATTGTTAAAGCCGACGGTGAGGGCCGTTCCGGTGACGAAACCCTGATTGAAGGTGAAGTTGTACTGGTCAGTGTTCGTTGTCAGGTATGGCTTGCCGCCGGAGAACAGAACGTTGGTCTGGGGCTGCTTTGCGCGTTCAAGCTGGATGGTGCCGGTCACACTGGGATCGATGGTCTCCGGCGGCGGTCCGGCGCCGTTGGTGCTGAGGACGATGCCGGCGGAGCCGGAACCCGCCCCGCCGGAACCGACTGTGGTGCCGCCGGGTCCGCCGCCGCCGGCCAGGGTGGAGGACGCGCCACCGAGAGTGTTGGAAATGACGCCGTTGTTCACGCCGTTAAGGGTAGAACCGGCTTTGGAGCGCAGAATGTCAGTATCGGCGATGTCGAGGTTATAGCGCGCGATGGCGATGTCGAAATTGTTCTCGATGGCCAGGGCGAGCGCGTCGGAAAGGCTGAGATAGATCTTGCCGTCCTTGACCAGGTTGTCGAGGCGCACGGAGTTGGCGAAGTTCGCCGGCGTCACCTTGGTCGGCGTGTAGGGCTTCCAGGGCAGGCCGATGAGGGGGCCGTAGGGCTTGGAGTAGTCGCGCGCGGTGTCGCGCAGATTGAAGGGCTCGGTGGGCTGGACGGTGGGCGCGGCGGGCAGTCCGGAGGCGTTCGGGGTCTTGGGCGGATTCGGCGCCGCCTGCTGGGAATAGCCCGGCGGCATGCACGCAAACAGCGTCAGCATGACCGACGCGGCTGCGCGCAACTTCATGCCTGCGTGGCGCGAGCGCCGAGATCTGAACGTGCGCTCAGACACACCTGTACGGAAGAAATGCATGATTCCTCTCCACAAAGAGTTGAGGCATGTGGGGTGCCGGTTTTTGAGACGTCCGGAAAGCGGCGCCGGACGCAAAAAATCCTCAATTCCACGCGCGACCGTTCGCGCACCAGGAAGCGTTTAAAACTGCATACCCTTCCTTACGAGGGCCGGACGGGTTCGGTTCCGCAGTCGGCGACGAAACAAATGGAAAGAATGCAGAAAGCTGAGTATATCGCAGGGAGAACGGCCCAATCGGCGATGAGGAGGGGGCGAGTACCCTGTAATGAACGAGTTAGAGCGGGCAGAAGTGCGGAATCCAATTGAGGGACGGGCGCCATGCGGAATTGGAAGCTGACCGTGGCCTATGACGGCACGGATTTCAGCGGTTGGCAAATCCAGCCGGGACAGGCGACGATCCAGGGCGAGCTGCAGGCGGCGCTGGGCCGGGTTACGGGGGAGCGGCCGCTGCCGCAGGGCTCGGGGCGGACCGATGCGGGCGTGCACGCGCTGGGGCAGGTGGCGAGCTTTGTGCTGGAGGCGGCGATTCCGGCCGAAAGCCTGCGCCGCGCCCTGAACCGCACGTTGCCGGCGGCGATCCGCGTGCTGAGCGCCAAAGAGGCGGCGGAGGGCTTTCACGCGCGGCATTCGGCAGTGGCCAAAACGTATGAGTACCGGGTGTTCCTGGAGAAGACCACCGGCGGCGAGACCCTGTGCCCTCCGTTCTTGGCGCGATATGTCTACGCCTATCCGTGGCCGCTGGACGTGGAGCGGCTGAACGCGGCGGCACAGCACTTTGTGGGCACCCACGACTTCCTCAGCTTTGCGGCCAGCGATCCGGACGCGGCGGCGCGAGAGGACGCGAGGCCGGACGGCGAAGCAGAAGGGCGGGCGACGGCGATTCGCACGGTGTTTGCTTCCGCCTGGGAGGAGCGGGGCATCGAGGAGGGGGCGCTGGCGGTGTACCGGGTGCGGGGCAATGGTTTCCTTCACCACATGGTGAGAAACCTGGTGGGCACGATGCTGGACGTGGGGCGAGGCTACAGCGAGGCGGGCGAGATTCCGGGGATGCTGGCGGCGCGGTCGCGGGCCGCGGCGGGCCCTACTGCGCCGGCACGCGGACTTTTCCTCCACTCGGTGGAGTATTCCTCTTGACATTACTTCAGCGTCCAGCGATCACCATTTGGAGGGATTTTAAGGAATCCTGCGGAATGTTATGGTTGGCGTGATTCCTGGGGACCATCGCATCGCCGTATGTGGGGGGGCGGTAACGAGTTGAGCAGATTGGAGCGATTCGGAGATGGCGCGCCCTGGCGTGCACCTGCGCGAGCGCCTGCTCGCGGCAGCGCCGGGTGGCCGATCCGTGCCCTCGCTCTGGTGTTGGCGATTGCCGCTACCATGGCTGCGCACGCGGCCACGCCTGCCCCGCTGACCACATTGGCGGCGGTGGATGCGCTCAGCAACGAACAGGCCAGCCACTCGCTCCCGGTGGACTTTCCGGCCACCGTGGTGTACTCGCGGGGGGCGGAGAAGCTCCAGTTTGTGCAGGATGGGAACGAAGCGCTCTTTGTGCAATCGCCCGGAGTGTTTCAACCGGGCGACCGGGTAGTGGTGAAAGGGCGGACGCAAAACAGTTATCGGACCATCGTGGTGGCGGACAGCATGAAGCTTGTGCGTCACGAGCCCCGGCCGGGCCCAGCGCCCGCCACGTTTTCGGAGCTGATCACCGGCTCGCTGGACTGCCGTCTGGTCACGATCGAGGGGCGGGTTCGCTCCGCCGATCTGTTTGTAACACCCGGAGTGCCGGCAAACACCTCGCGGATGGAGCTGGTGACGGACGGCGGCCGATTCGAGGTGAATATCGACACCACGAACGAAACGGCGCTCAGGCGGCTGCTGGATGCGGAAGTCGCAGTCACGGGCGCGGTGGCGGGCAAATTCAACGACAAGATGCAGCTCACCGGGGTGGTGCTGTACGTGAGCGGGCTGGAGGACGTCAGGGTCCAGCGCCCGGCCGCCGACGCACCGGGGTCTCTGCCGCTGACGTCGATGAACCGGATCCTGGATCGATACCACGTGAACGATCTTTCCTCCCGGGTGCGAGTGGAGGGGACGATCACCTACTACCGGCCGGGAATCGCCGCGGTATTGCAGTCGGGAAGCGAAAGCCTGTGGGTGGAAACCAACACGCGGACGCCGCTCCAGGTGGGCGACAAGGCCTTTGCCACCGGATTTCCCGACGAACATGACCGCGTGCTTTTGCTCGAGGACGGCGAAATCACGGACGAACATGCCGCCGGTGTGGCGACCCCGGTGGTGGCGCGATGGGATCAACTGGCCTACTGGAGCGACAATCAGCCAACGGGACATCAAAACGACCTGGTTTCGGTCGACGCCCAGATGGTGACGGAGGTGCGCGAGCCGTTCCAGGATGAATTTGTGCTGGACTCCGGCGGACACCTGTTCTCCGCTATCCTGTATCACTCGGCCGGCTCGGACCTGCCGCCGCTTCCCAGCTTTACCGCAGGATCGACGCTGCGGGTGACGGGAATCTGCGCCATCGTCGATCTGAACACGATCAACCCTCCGGGTACGGTTCCATTCGAGATTCTTCTGCGGTCGCTGGGGGATGTAGAGAGAGTATCGGGGCCGCCGCTCCTGGGCACACGCAACCAGATGATTGTCGGGGGCGCGCTGCTGTTGATCGCCATGCTGGCAGTGGGGTGGGGATGGTGGCAGGAGATGCGGGTACACCGGCAATCCGCTGTGATGGCGCAACTGGAGCAGCGGCGCAGCAGCATCCTGGAGAGTATCAGCACGGGAAGGCCGCTGGCGGAAATCCTGGAGCAGATTGCCGAGATGATGGCTTCGACGCTGGGGGCCGATTGCTGGTTTGAAGTTGCCGGAGGCGCGCGACTGGGACCACAACCCGCGAACGTGGCATCGCTGCTGGTGGTATCGCAGCCGTTGTCGGGGCAGGGAGGCGCGGCGCTGGGAACCATCTTTGTGGCTCTGCATCACGGCCCGAAGGCAGACAAGAGCCAATACCAGGCTATCCAGATCGGGGCGAGGCTGGCCGTGGTCGCCATTGAAACCCACCGTCTTTATTCCGACCTGACCTACCGTTCCGAATTCGATGCGCTGACCGGGATTCACAATCGTTTCTCGCTGAGCCGGGCTCTGAACGAGCAGATTCGCAGGGCGCGGGAAGACGCGACCGTGTTCGGCCTGATTTATCTCGACGTGGATCACTTCAAGCAGGTGAACGATCGCTATGGACACCAGGCGGGCGATGCCTACCTGCAGGAGATCGCAGCCCGGGTGAAGCACCAGTTGCGCCCCGGGGATATGCTGGCGCGCCTGGGAGGCGACGAATTTGCGGCTATTATTCCGCGGGTGCGCACCCGGGCCGAAGTGGAGGAGATCATGCGGCGGCTGGAGATCTGCTTCGAATCGCCTTTCAAGGTGGAAGGGCAAACCCTGCACGGTTCGGCCAGCATCGGCATTGCGCTGTATCCGCTGGATGGCATCACCGACGACGAGTTGTTGAGCGCGGCCGACGACGGCATGTACGGGGCCAAGAGGAAAAAGGGGCAGCGGCGCGACATGCAACCCCATCCGAGCTGACCTGGCTGGTGGGCGCGATTTATAGCAAGGCAACAGGAGCGGTTTTCGTTCTGCGGCGGCGGCCCGGGCGGCTGCTGCTAGGCTGAGATGAGCTACCATGGCGCTCTCCTCCCGCACCGCAGCGTTTTCCCGCATCACGGCACTGGCTTCCAGGCGGAGCGTTCATGCTGCGTTCGCGTGGCTGCACGCCAGCGACCGGGTGCTGCTGGAATGGCAGAAAGAGCTTTGCACGATTCCCGCGCCGCCGTTCGGGGAGCGGGCGCGGTCGCAATGGATGGCGGCGCGCTTTCAGGACGCGGGGCTCACGGGCATTGCGACCGACGAGGCCGGAAACGTGCTGGGGTTTTTGCCCGCGCCGCGGCTGGACCCGGAGAGCACCGGGCCGATCGTCGTGGTCTCCGCCCATCTGGACACGGTATTTCCCGCGGACACGCCGCTGCGGCCATTGCTGCGGACAGTGGATGGGCGCGAGCGGCTGGAGGCGCCCGGCGCCTGCGACAACGCCGCCGGAGTGGTGGGCCTGCTGGGGCTGGCGCACGCGCTGGTGCGGGCCAGGATGGAGCTGCCGGCGGCTCTGCTCTTCATCGGCAACGTGGGCGAGGAGGGCGAGGGCGACCTGCGCGGGATGCGGCATCTCTATAGCCGCAGCGCGCTGGCCGGGCGCATCGTGGCGCACATCGTGCTGGACGGGGCCGGGGCCGATTCCGCGGTTTCGCAGGCGCTGGGCAGCCGCCGCTACCAGGTGACCGTTTCCGGACCTGGCGGGCACAGCTTTACCGACGCGGGAACGCCGAACCCGATCGCGGCGCTGGCCTCGGCCCTGGCGGTGGTGGCGGCAACACCGCTTCCGGAGGAGCCGCGGACCATCCTGAACGTCGGCACCATTCATGGGGGAACCAGCGTGAACTCGATTCCGGAGAGCGCGACCGCGAGCATCGATGCGCGCTCCACGAGCACCGACGAGCTGGTGCGGCTGGAAGTGGCGCTGCATCGCGCCATCGAGGATTCCGTAGCGCACTGGAATGCGCGGGCCACGCCGGCGGGGCGGGCGCGCGGCCTGCTGCGGTTTTCGATTGCCAACATCGGCAACCGCCCGGCCGCGCAACTGGACGGCGACTCGCCCATCCTGGACGCGCTGCGCGCGGTGGATCGCCACCTGGGCCTGCCCTCGATCATGCGGCTGGGTTCGACGGACGCCAACATTCCGATCTCGCTGGGCATTCCGGCGCTCTCATTGGGCGCGGGCGGCGATGGAGGCGGCGCGCACACCCTGGCCGAATGGTACGAGCCCAAGGATCGCGAGCTGGGATTGCGGCGGGTTCTGCTGCTGGCGCTGGCGATGACGGAGTGGGCGGCGGAAATCTAGAGACAGGGTTCAGGGGGCAGGGTCATCCCTATTACCCCTGACCGCCTGTTACACTCCCGCCATGCACTCCTTTGCACTGGTTGCTCTTGCTGCAGTTGCGCTGCCCTCCGGCCTCGCCCAGACGACGCCAAGGCATCGCACCCAGGCGACCCACAAGACTGCTCCCGCCCCGAAGCAGGCAATCACCGGTGTTCCCGACCTGATCTACTTCGACGGCATCATTTACACCGGCAACGGCTTTGCCGACGACAAGCCGGAGACGGTGGAAGCCATCGCGGTCAAGAACGGGAAAATCGAGGCGGTGGGGACGACGGAGGAGATCACCAGGCTGGCGGGGCCGAATACCAAGCTGCGCGATCTCAACTCAAGAAACACAAGCAACTACATCTTTCCCGGTTTCAATGACGCGCATGTGCACCTGGCCGATGCCGGCGAGACCAAGCTCAACGTCGATCTGACCGGAGTGAAGTCGCTGGCCGATATGCTGGCCAGGGTGCAGGGGTTTGCGCGGAAGTCTCCGCCGGGACATTGGCTGGTTGGCGGCGGCTGGGATCACACCCTGTGGGCCGAGAAGGTGCTGCCCACGCGGCAGGACCTGGACAGGGTGACGGGCGACCATCCGGCGATTTTTTCGCGTATCGATGGGCACATTGCGGTGGCGAACACGGCGGCGCTGAAGGCGGCGGGCATCAGCGGCGCGACCAAAGCGCCAAGGGGCGGAGCCATTGACCTGGATGCGAATGGCGAGCCGACGGGAATCATCCGCGACACGGCGCTGGGCCTGGTGGAGAAAGTGGTTCCTCCGCCCACCCCTGAGGAGCGGCGGCAGGCGCTGGAGCTGGCCATTTCCGACGCCGTGGCCCACGGGGTCACCAGCGTGCAGGACTTCAGCACCTGGGACGACTTCCTGGTCTACGAGCAGATGGAGAAGGAAGGGAAGCTGGACGTTCGCATCAGCGAGTGGCTGCCGTTCGTGCTGCCGCTGGCGCAGTTGAAGCAGATGCGCGCGCATCACGATGCCAACGATCCCATGCTGCACACCGGCATGCTGAAGGGGTTCATGGATGGGTCGCTGGGCTCGCGGACCGCGGCCTTGAAAGCTCCATATGCGGACGATCCGGGAAACACGGGCCTGGCGCGCTTCACCCAGGAGCAGTTGAACCAGATGGCGATCGAGCGTGCCGGGGCCGGGTTCCAGATGGGATTTCATGCCATCGGCGACAAGGCCACGTCGATGGCGCTGGATGCATTTGCCGCAGCCGAACAGGCGACCGGCCGAGGGCCGCGAGCGCACCTGGTTCCGTGCCGGATGCGCAATGGATCGCCGTGCCCCAACGCAGTGGCCGATTCGGGCGGCCCGCGCTACCGCGTTGAGCACGCGCAGGTGGTGGACCCCGCCGACATTCCGCGCTTCAAGGCGCTGGGCGTGATCGCCAGCATGCAGCCGAATCATCTGCTCACTGACATGAACTGGGCGGAGGCGCGGCTGGGGCCGAAGCGGGCCGCGTACTCCTACGCCTGGAAGGCATTTCTGGATGCGGGCGTGCCGCTGGCCTTCGGCACGGATTACCCGGTCGAGCCCATCTCCCCATATCGCGGCGTCTACGCGGCGGTCACGCGGATGAACGAGAAGGGAACCCAGACTTACTTCCCGCAAAACAAGATCACCCGCGGCCAGGCGCTCTATGCCTATACCCAGGGCTCGGCGTATGCCGAGTTCGCAGAGAGCCGCAAAGGAAAGCTCGAGCCCGGCTACGACGCGGACTTCGTGATCGTGGACCGCGACCTTTACAAGGTGGGCGCGCCGGCGCTGCTCTATACCGAGGTCGTGGGGACATTCGTTGGAGGGCGCGAAGTCTTTCCCCCCGCAAGCGACGATCAATAGACCCGTCTCAGCCAGGAACCGGACCGGCCCTGAAGCGCCGCAGCTCTTCCTCCCATCGAAAACGCGGTTTCCACACCCCCTGCCAACCTATCCGCGCCCGGGCTGCATCGAAGCTACCGAATCAATCCGGCATTTCTCCGGATCGTTCCCGGCTATTTCCAGATAAATCGAAAATAAGGCAGGCCCAATGAAGACGTTTCCGTCCCTGGCACCGCTTCTCAGTTTTCTTGCAGTTTTCGCATTGGCCAGCAGCGCAGCAGCTTCCGTTCCCACGGTTTCCATCAAGGCCAGTTCCAGCAGCATTTCGGCCGGCCAGTCGGACACGCTGACGGTGACGGAGACCAGTGCCGCCTCCATCCATGTAACCGGGTCCAACGGAAGCTCCTACACCCTGCCTTATTCCGGCGGCTCCATCACCGTCATGCCAAGTTCCACCACCACTTACACGGCAACTGCGACCAACTCGAGTGGCAGCGCGACGTCCCAGGTGACCGTCACAGTGGGTTCTTCGGGGACAACGAATCCCACGGTTACCATCCGGGCGAGCTCCAGCAGCATCACCGCCGGATCCTCTGACACCTTGACCGTCACGGCTTCGAATGCCACTAGCGTGAATGTAGCGGGCTCCGACGGTTCCAT
>Ga0307372_10011534_pt1 | contig 11777 bp, 10 predicted proteins | sample OX1MG_FD_202533 | JGI IMG/M metagenome (GOLD analysis project Ga0307372, IMG submission 202533) | Soil microbial communities from Risofladan, Vaasa, Finland - OX-1 | ecosystem: Environmental > Terrestrial > Soil > Coastal area > Acid sulfate soil | place: Finland: Risofladan, Vaasa | collected...
AGCGCAACGACGAGTGCCCCGAGGCCGAGCGTGAACGCCGTGTCTCCGCCGTCCCACGTGGCTGCCCTTCCGAGCGCGGGTGATGCCGTACGGCGACCGCGCCAGTACAGGTACGCCGCGGTCGCGGCGCCGACGATCGGTACTGGTTCAAAACTCCAGTCGAGCAGCGGAGACCAGGGCATGCCGGTCGTCTACGTGACGAACTCGGTGAGGGCGTAGACCGCAAAACTCACGACGGTGATGTACGACCACTGCTCGGCTACCGTTCGAGCCTGCGCGGCAGTGATCGGAGATGTGCCGCGGATGTGACCCATGACGAGGCTCAACACCCAGAGGCCGACCATGATGAACTCAGCGAGCAGGACGCCGTACCAGACCGTCGAGATATCGATATAGGTGCCGTTCTGGAGGTCCCAGCCGAACTGGTACATCATCAGTATTCGAACGGCACCGGTGAGGACGACGAAGGCAAGGGCCAGCCAGAGCAGCCCATTGATGCTCGTGGTGCCCTGTGCGATGGCCCGTGACACGGCCCAGAGTGCAAGCAAGGCAACGATTGGGACGAGCAGCGCGACCAGCGCCAATACCTCGGGCGGTGCGCTGACGCCACTTGGATGCCACATGCCGCCGAAGTTGTTTGCCCGGAGGTAGAAGAACGTGAAGAGGAACGTCAGTTGGAGCGTCGTGTTCGCGCCCATCATCAGGCGTGAACTCACGATCAGGGTGTGGTCACCCCCGGCAACGTCCTGGACATCGGTCAGGCCGGTGGGACTTGCGACGTCACTCATCTCTATGCTCCGCTCAACGCAGGTGTGACCGATCCAAGATCCGTGGCCGGCTTACCCGTGTCGTAGTCATACGGGAGCGACCAGGCCGTCGGGACCCTGTCGAAGTTGAACACCGGGACCGGCGTCGGCACCTGCCACTCGACCCCGAGGGACTCCCACGGGTTATCGACAGCTCGTGTCCGCTTGATAACGGCTTCCCAGATCAGGATGCCGAGGAAGAGCGCCATCGAAGTCCCAAGACCGAACGCGAAAACCGAGGCTGATACGTTGAGCGGTTGCAGATACGAGGCGTAGCTGATGGTCCGCCGCGTCATGCCGAGTATCCCCACGCAGATCAGCGAGATGAATGTGCCGTTGAACGTGAGGAATACCGCCCAGAACTGAAACTTCAGCAGTTTCGTATCCATGGTGAATCCGGTCATCTTCGGCAGGAAATACACGATCGCCGCCATCAGCGCGAAGACCTCAGCACCCATGATCGTGTAGTGGAAATGGGCTTGGACAAAGTAACTGGCATGGAGAGTGAAATCACTCGGCACGTCGGAGAGGAAGACTCCGGTGAATCCTCCGATGAGGAAGTTGAAGAAGAAGGCACCGATATAGAGCATTGGCGTGCTGAAGCGTGTGCGTGCCCGCCACATGGAACCCAGCGCGACCAGATAGACAATGCCGGTTGGCACCGAGATCAACTCGGTCGAGAACATGTAGAACGGGCGCAACGACGGTGCCAGGCCGCTCACAAAGAGGTGATGCTGCCACACCGTGAAGCTCAGCAACCCGATGCCGGCCATCCCGGCGATCGAGACGCGATAGCCCCAGAGCGGCCTGCGCGTAAACACCGGCAGCATCTCCATGACGATGCCAAACGCCGGGATCATGAAGATGTAGACCTCAGGATGGCCGAAGAACCAGAACAGGTTCTCCCAGAGGAACGGTGACCCGCCGCCAGCTGGGACGTAGAACGTCGTCTGGAAGGAGCGGTCGATCGTCTCCATCAACACCGCACCGATGAGTGCCGGCGCGGCCAGCAGACCGAGGAACGAGGTGACGAAGACTCCCCACACGAAGATCGGCATCCGGGTCAGCGGCATCCCCGGGGCGCGCTTGGTGATGATCGTCGCGATCATGTTCAAGCCCGACAATCCGATCGAGAGGCCGATCAGTGCGAATGCCATCAGGTAGGAGTCCATACCGGCCACGTTCTGGTCGGAGAGTGGCGCGTAGCCCGTCCAGCCGGTTGTGAAACCGCCAAGGAAGACCGTGGAGAGCAGGATGAGCCCCGCGGGTGGGAGCAGCCAGAACGTCAGCGCCTCAAGGCGGGGAAACGCCATATTCCTCGAGCCGATCATGATCGGGACGAAGTAGTTCCCGAAGGGTCCGATGATCGCGGCAGACGCCATGAAGATCATCAGCGTGCTGTGCAGCCCGACCAGCGTGAGATACGACTGAGGGGTCGCGACGGTGGGCGAAGGCGTGAGCAGTTCGGCACGGATGAACATTGCCCCAAGACCACCGATGAACAGGAACGCGAGGATCATCACCAGGTATTGCAGGCCGATGACCTTGTGGTCGGTGGTCATCCGGAAGTACCGCGAGATCCCGCCGCCTTCGCCGTGAAGATAGGCATTGTCCTCCTCGGACGCTTTGGGCCTTCCCATCAGGCGGCCGATCGGGTAGTTCAAGAAGCCCATTCCCGCAAGGAATCCAACCACGCTCAGGCTGTATCCAAGCAGAATGCCTGGGTCAGACCCAAGAGAGTTGTCCGCTCCGAATGAGTACGCGATGGCAACGCTGCCGATTGCCCACCCAACGAGGAATCCGACGATCGAGCCGATGACGCCGAGGAGGAGCCCCCAGTCGTTCAACCGGCGAGCCATCGTCGGCCGCGAATCGATCGGTGGGCGGGCCGGTGCTACAGCGTCCACATTTGCATCCTCTCGTGTACTTGCGAACTGCGCATCGTCAATGCCCGTAAACGGCCGGGTCCGGCTCATACGTATGGCTGTACGGCGGCAGGTACTTCATGACCGGCGCATCCAGGGCGGTCTGCTGCTGGATCCACGTGGCAAAGTCCGCCTGACTGACGACCATCGCCGTGTTCTCGGCCATGTTGCCGTGCCACAGGCCGCACAACTCCGTGCATTGAACCCGATACGTGCCGATCTCGGTCGGGGTGACCGTGACCTGGTTGTCATTGAGGGGAACGGCGTCCGCCTTCACACCGAGCGCGTAGAAGTTGAAGGAGTGGACAACGTCGAGCGAGGTGACGTTGAATTCGATCTTCTGCCCCACCGGGAGCACGAGCTGTGCCGTCTCGATCCCGCCGTACGTCGGATAGCGGAAGGTGAACCACCATTGCTGAGCGATGACCTGCACCTCGAGCGGCTGGTCAGCCGATGTGGGCGCCGGTAGCGCCGCGGATACCGTGGTGATCCCGCCGCCCGGCTCTTCGACGGCCAGTTCCACGGTGCCGTACGTCGCAAGGATGAGCACGAGAACGACCGTGGTCACGATCCAGGTCGCCTGGAGCCGGCTGTTGCCGCGCAGTTCGACGGCTGTCACCTCGCTCTGGGACGGCGCGAACTTGTTGATGATCAGGGTGAAGAAGAGGCCGGCCAGCACACCGGAGAAGATCGGCCAGCCAGCCATTGAAAGGACGCGGATGACCTCGCTCTCGTCGGACGCGAGGTTCGACGCGAGACCCGGAGGCATCGGCGCGAGGCCTAATCCGATGTCACCAGCGACTGCGAGGACGATCCACGTCCCGATAAGCACACGAATTGCCGTCGCTCTGTTTCTCATCGCTCAGCCCACCTGCAACTCGCCGGCCATGTAGCCGAGCGTCTGCATGGGTCCGCCGTTCCCGTACAGCGTCCCCGCCGCGCAGGGGACGAAGCACTGCCACCTGTAGAGACCGGGGGTGTTCGGCACCACGAAGTCGAACTGCACGACCACCTGGGCATTGGCCGGCGCGTTGTCGGCGACGCCTTCGAGCGGGACGCTGACGCCGAGGTCAGGGATCGTGAACGTATGGGCCGCCGTGGTCGGGTCAAGCGCCGTCATCACCTTGCCATTGACCGTCATCTGATTGTTGACCGTGCCTCTCACCAGACCGAAGTACTCGTTGCGAAGCCCGGTCTGTCCGTCCTGCTGATCGATGGTCATGTGCACCACCGCCCCAGCCGGGACGCTGAGGTACGTGGTTGGGAGGTACCCGACCCAGTTGGGATGCTCGTTGTTGCCTTCACCCTCGGCGCCGACCGCGGCGACCGTCGTCAGGGTGAAGTCGACCACGGGACGACCCTGGACCGTGTTCGATGTCGTTGTCGCGACGATCGTCGGGGGCGTGGGATTGAGAAATCGCGTCACAAAGAACCCGACCAGCAAGCCTGCAACGACCAGGCTCGCCACGAGGACCCAGAGTCTCATCCGCATGCCTGCCTCACTTCTGTGAACGCGCGACCGGTGTTGTGGCCAGGGTTGGCGCCGGGCCTGTCGACGGAACGGGGTCGGTGCGGGTCAGTGTTGTCAGGTCGCCACGTCCTGCCGCGGGCGTGTTCGACCGGACTCCCAGCCGGGTCGGTGTCTTCAATAGGCGCATCCGGTCCTCCGCCAACTGGAATGCACTCCGCGGCCCGCATGATCGGTGCACGACCATGGCTTCGTCAAGACCCTGGGCACACGAATGTTTGCGCAACGTTGCTCACGCGCTCGCGGTCCTACTCGCTCGCGACCTTCTTGACGGCTGACACGACGTCGCTGACGAAGAGCGGCGCCGGGTATGTCACCCGTAGATACCCCTGCGGATCGATGACGTCGAGGTAGTTGGTCTTCGGCGGCTCGAGTGGCTCACCCCAGGCGAGCCACGTCAGCTTGAGCGCCGCGTCGCTGGGCCCGATCAGCCAGTGCCAGCCCGGGTCCCACTGAGTCGAGAGGTTGGTCTTGATGAACTCCTGGACGTCGGCGGGTGTCCGCCCGGACGTGACGCTCACGATGAGGAGGACGGGCTTGATCGTCTTTGGCAGCGCCTGCTCGACAGCCACGATGTCCCTGCCGAGGACCGGGCAGAGATCGACGCAGAGCGGATCCATGAAGGCGACGAGCACGACCTGACCCTTGTAGGCGCTCAAGGAGATGGGGTGCCCGTTCTGATCCGTCAACCCGGTCAGCGCCGGCGTCGGCTGGCGAGTCAACGGCGCGCCGATCACATTGGTCGAAGGCGAGATCACCGGCGGCGCAGCGTTGGCCGAGTGACGCATGGTGAGCGCCAGGACCGCGCCGACTCCCAGGCCCGCCGTCACGGCAGCGATCGCCATCAGCGCTTGCGCTCGCTTCGATCGGGTCGTGACCTCGTTCAACACAGCCTCCACGACGGCCGGCGGATCGCGCGATTATCAGGCGACGCGTTCGCTCCGGTCAAGCCGAGGACGGCGCGAGGCGAGCGGCGACCGCGCGTCGGCTACGGCAGCAGTTCGTGCCGGTGCGCCCGCACGCCCGCGCTCCCGAACGCGCCGCCCTGCTCGAGCTCGTCGATCCTCGCCTGGTCATAGCCGAGCAACGAGCGAACGATCGCCTCGCGATCCTCGCCTCGCCCCGGAGCGCGGCGGTACCCCGGTTGCTCCGACCCCACCCGGACCGGCCCGCGCAGTTGACGCACCGTCCCGAACCGCGGGTGCTCCGTCTCCACCACGAGGCCGCGCGCCGCAGTCTGCTCGTCACGCAGTGCCGCCGCCACCGAGTTGACCGGAGCACAGGGAACACCCGCCCCACCCAGGACGTCGAGCCACTCGCGGGCCGTTCGCCCCGCAAAGGCCGCCTCCAGCAACGGCATCAGCGCCTCCGCGTTGCGACGCCGGTCGGCGAACGTGGCGAAGCGTTCGTCCTCACCAAGCTCCGGGAGACCGATCGCGACCGTCAGCCGTTGCCAGAACTTCTCCTTGGGACACCCCACGACGATCCATGCGTCGCTCGTCTCGAACGCCTGAAAGGGGACCAACGATGGGTGCGCGGAATGGCGTGTGCGCTGTGGCGCGAAGTCGCCGTTGAGGCTCCAGATCGCGGGGTACGTGAGCATCGACATCGCGGTGTCGAAGAGACTGACGTCGCAGTCCATCCCGGCTCCGTCGCGGCGTGCGGCGTGCACACCCGCAAGGATCGCGATCGCCGCAACGAGGCCCGCGGAATAGTCGACGAGCGAAAGGCCGGATTTCGCCGGCGGTCCCGACGGTTCACCGGTGAGGTCCATCCATCCCGCGATGCCCTGCAGCAGATAGTCGTATCCGGGCTCGGAAGCGCGAGGTCCGGTCACCCCGTAGCCGGTCAGGGGACAGCACACGATGCGCGCATTGAGGTGCGCGAGATCCGCATATGTCAGCCGCAGCTTCGCCGGGACATCGCCGCGAAGGTTCGAGTACACGGCGTCGCTGACACGCACGAGATCCTCGAAGACCGCGCGTCCACCGGCGGTGGTGAGGTCGAGGTCGATGCTCGACTTGTTGCGGTTGAACGTTTCGAAGAAGAGGCTGTCCTCGCCTGCTTGGAACGGGGGGACGTAGCGCCCGATGTCTCCGCCGGTTTCGGGATCCTCGATCTTGATGACCTGCGCACCGAGATCCGCGAGCTGGACGCTGCCGAACGGACCGGCGCCGTACTGCTCGAGCGCGATGATGCGGAGGTCGGCCAGCGGCTTCATCCCGGCGCGCCGCTGCGCGCGCCGACGAGCGCCGAGGTGCGCGCCATCTCGTTGCCCACGATCATCATTCCCTCATCGACGCCCATGCCCGGCTTGGCCAGCACCTGGGCCGCGCCGCACGCCATCGCGATATGAGCCGACACCTGTGCAGACCGATCCGTCTCGTTGCAGCTGCCCCCGCAGTACGCCTCGAGCCCCGCCCGCTTCACGAGCAACAGCGCCTCGATGGTGTTGTTGATGCCGCCGAGGTCGGGTGTCTTGACATGGATGACATCCGCGGCACCGGCGGCGACGAACAGCTCGATGTCCTCGAATGTGTTGCACCACTCATCGACCGCGATGCGCACGTCGCTGGGGCGCGCGGCCAGCGCACGACGGAGTGCGACGGACACGTCGATCTGCGCTGAGCGGCTGCCGGCGTCGATGGGTTGCTCGACGCAGACGCGGAATGGCCTTGCAGCCTCCCCAAGCTTCGTGAGGTAGCGGGCGACGCGCTCGACATCGCCGCCAAACGCGTTGCCGATCGTCCCGTACACATCGAAGTGCAGCCTCGGCTCGTAGTCGCGTCGCGTACGCAGCGCGAGAATCCTGTCGCGCACCCACGCGACGTACGCGAGGAGCAGCTCACCATCCTCCCCCAGCTTGGTGGCGACCTCGTTGATGAGCCCGTGGGGAAGGACATCCGCTTCCTTAAGGATCATCTTGTCGACGTTGGTATGACGCTCGTCCCCCGACTGCACGAACATCGGCACCGGCGCTATCGTCACGCCGGTCCGGTACTCATCGCGCACGATCTCGGCCATCGTGACGCCGCGCGCTTGTGCCGCAGCGTCCAGCAGCGCCTGTGTGACGCCGTAGCGGATCGCCGTGTGGAGCGGCCGCCCGTCCACCACCAGCCGGTCGATCCTCGCTGCGGGGGCGCGGAACTCGGATACCGGCGCCCCGCGCAGCAGCGGTGCGACGTGGCGTTCTATGGTGCGCACCGCGGATCCCGCGTCGAACACCGCATCGCGCCCACCGACACCGGAATACTGAACCGCCGCGCAGTCGCCATGGGCAACACGCCCGTCGTCGAGGAGCAGCAACACCGATACCGCCTCACCAGCCTCGCGGATCGCCCTGTACCCAGGAGTGACCGCGCTTCCGGCATAGGTGAACCCGTCATGCCTCGCGCCGGCGCCGATCGCCGCCTGGTCGTCGGCGAAGAACCCCGAGCGTACGGGGATCGCGAGCACGTCGGTGATGATCATGGAGACTCGCCGCGCGCCGGCCTCAGCTGCCCGGAGTGTGTTTCGCCGGCGACGCATCCCACACAGCGCTGATCTCGGCCGCGGTCACAAGGTCGAAGCGATGCCGCATGAGCAGCAGGGAGGCCTCATGCTGCTCGCGGTCGTCGCTGGCAACAGCGTCCGTTGCGATGACGACGTAGAAGTCACTGAACATGGCATCGCGCGCCGTCGACTCGACGCACCCTTCCGTGGTGCAGCCACCGATGACCACCGTCTTGATCCCGTTGCTGCGCAAGAGGAGATCGAGGTTGGTGCCGAAGAATGCGCTCGATCGGTACTTCCGGACGACAAGCTCATCGTTGAGTGGCGCGAGGTCGGCGACGATTTCGTGACCGCGAGTACCGGGCACCGAGTAGCGCAGCGCTGCACCGTTTCGGCGGTACTCCGCATGCATCCGCAGGTTGAATCGGATCTGTGCGGGTGAGTCGCTCATCCGGTCCGGAAGCGCCGTGTTCTGCACATGGATGACGAGCACCGATGCGCGCCGGGCGTCGTCGAGGAGCCCCGCGAGCACGGGTCGCGACCTGCTGTACATTGAGACGTCGACGCCGAGGCTCGCGAACAGACCGTCAGGCTCGACGAAGTCGCGTTGCATGTCGATCAATACCAGCGCGGTATGCGCGCGATCGACGAGCTCGCTCAATTCCGTGAATACCGCCTTGCCGTCAACGACGATCACCGTCGACTCCCTGGACTCACGCGGACGTCTTCGCGACGATCCTATACCAGGCGGCTGCGAGTCTAGGCGACGGAGCGGTGGCCCTCATCCGAAAGGATCGACTCGAGCTTCGCCTCGATCCATGTGGAGGGCTCTGGAGAGCCGTCGCGACTCCAGTCGCGGACGAGACCGGACGGCAGCCATGCCGCGACATCGCGATCGTCGTGGTAGTGGCGTTGGATCAGGCCGACGTTGCGCTCGCGGATCGCCGGGCTCAGCCAGTCCCATTCGCCGACGATCGCGGTCCAGGCATCGAGTAGCTGCGGGGGCACACGGTTCCCGCGGGACTGCTCGCTCGACGCAGGGATCAGCCACGCCCGCGTTTTCACACCCATACGATGAGCATGGCCCGGTGGTCGGAAGAATGTCGAAACGTCCTGCAACGGGCGCTCGTATGGACGTTTGCATCCAGGTCACGGCGGTGTCACCGCGCGTCTGACACCGATTCCGGTTTCGCGCCGGCGGGGCTACTTGCTGAGGAGCGTCGCGACGACGTTGATGGTCGTGGCGAAGACGACCACGCCGAACAGGTATGAGAGGAGCGAGTGACGCAGCGCCGTCATCCGGATCGCCTTGGAGTTGAGGTCGGTGTCCGAGACCTGGAACGTCATGCCGATGGTCAGCGCCACGTAGAGGAAGTCGCCGAAGTCCGGGAGCACCCCTTCGGCGTGGAAGTCGATCCCTCCCCCATCCCGGTAGTAGATGCGGGCGTAGCGCAGGGTGAACACCGCGTGGACCGAGGACCATGAGACGAGAACGCTGAGCACAACAAGCCCGGCGATCGCGGACTTCGTCAACCCGTTCGTGGCCGCTGCGGCGATGAGTGCGAACGCGACCCCGACGAGACTGAACACGCTCGCACCGACAAGCACCGCCTCCGCCGCGCCGCGGGAGTCATCCTCGCGCGTCGCTATCGCCTTGGTCGCCGCGCTGTCCTTGTCATGTGTGGCGTGAAAGATGAAAGCGATGAAGACGATGGCGGTGATATCCCAGCCGGCGAGCGCCGCGACCTGCCACTCCGTGACGAGAAAGATCGGAACCGCCGCGACAATCCCGCAGGCGAGACTGATGGCGAGCCGGGTCCGTGCCTCCACGTGCCAAGCCTACCCCGTGTTCTGCAGCCCTGCCGCAATACCGTTGACGGTGAGCAGCAGCAGCTGTTCGAGGCGCCGCTGCTCGGAGCCGTCATCGTTGCCGCTCCGCAGCGCGCGAAGCGCGCGCAGCTGCAGGTGGCTGAGCGCATCGATGTACGGGCTCCGGAGCTCGACCGCCCAGGACAGCACCCTCCGATGCTCGAGCAATCGAGACTGCCCGGTGACCGCGAGGATCCGATCGATGGTGAGGTCGTACTCGGCGAGAATCCGGTCGGCGATCGCGGGTTGCCTGCCGAGTCGCAGGTACTCGGCCGCCATGAATCGATCGGTCTTGGCGAGGCTCATCTCCGCGTTGTCGATGAGCACGCGGAACAGCGGCCACTCCCTGTAGGCGACCCGTAACTCGTCGATATCGGCGCCGGCCAGCGCACTGCCGATGCCGTACCAGGCGGGAAGGTTGAGGCGTATCTGTGACCACGCGAAGACCCAAGGGATGGCGCGCAGCGACTCAAGCGTCGGATCACCGCTGCGGTGCGCGGGGCGGGAACCGAGGTGCATCCGCGCCAGCTCGCGCACCGGTGTGACCGCGGCGAAGTACGCGGCGAACCCATCGACGGTTGTCAGCGCCGTGTACGCGGCGAGCGCCGCCGCATCGAGCGCGCGCGCAAGCGCCGCAAAGCGCATCGCCGCGCGCTCGGTTCGCTCGCGCGCGGCCGGGGCCGACGCCAGGAGCACCGCCGACGTCACCTGTTCGAGATGCCGTCGCGCGAGGGTGCGGTTGCCGTACCGCGCATAGATGACCTCACCCTGCTCGGTGACCTTGAACCGTCCCGCGACCGAACCGGGAGCCTGTGCCATCACCGCGCGGTTCGCCGGCCCACCCCCGCGTCCGAGCGCGCCACCGCGGCCGTGGAACAGCGTGAGTCTGATTGCGTGCTCCGCGGACCATGCCGCGAGCTCCGCCTGAGCCGCATAGAGCGCGAGATTCGCCGTCAGCGCCCCGCTTTCCTTAGCGGAGTCCGAGTAGCCGAGCATGACCTCCAGCGACCTTCCGGATGTGGCAAGCCGCCGCTGCACGGGCTCGAGTTCGAGCATCCCGTTCAGGATGTCGCGAGCGTGCCGCAGATCGAGGATCGTCTCGAACAGCGGCACGACGTCGAGCTCCGGTGGGTTGTGGGGGGCGCACGCCCGCTCGGCGAGCGCATACACCGCGGCGATGTCGTCAGCGCTGCGCGTGAAGCTCACCACATAGCGATGGCAGGCAGCCGGCCCGAAACGCTGCTGCAGCACCACGATCGTGCGCAGCGTCGCGAGCACTTCCTCGGTCTCGTGGGAGGGCGTGCCCCCGGCGTCGAGTTCCACGCGCGCCGCACGGTGGACACCGCTGTGCTGCCGGATCTCCAGATCGGCTAGGTGGAAGCCGAACGTCTCGACCTGCCAGACGAGATCCTGCAGGTCGCCGTGCGCCTGCCGTGGCGCTCCACCGGCAACGAGTGACTCCTGGATGCAGCGCAGGTCGTCGAGCAACTGGTGCGGTCCGGTGTACCCGAGCACCAGATCGGAACGGCGTGTGGCCGCGATGCGCTCGGCGACCAGCAGCAGAAGTTGCCGGTACGGCTCACCTGGAGCACGTGCCTCGATCGCATCCGCTCGCGCACCCGCGATCGTGCGCGTGACGCGCAGGCGATGCGCCAACCGCGCATGCGGCGGCGTCGTGACCGCGTCAACGGTGAGACTCCGGCCGATCCGCGTCGCGGCAGCTTCGAGGCCCCGAAGGATGTGCTCGGACTGGATGAGCATCGTCTCGAGCGTCACGTGCGCCGTGATGTGGGGATTGCCGTCGCGGTCACCGCCGACCCAGCTGCCGAACCGGAGGAATGCCGGCGCCGGCGCGGGAACCGCACCGGAGTCCGACGGTACGAGCCCGGCGTTGAGCTCGCGGTAGACGTCGGGGACGAGCCGGAAGAGGGTCTCATCGAAAACGCCCATGAGCGCACGGACTTCGTCGAGCGGATGCAGCTCCTGGCTGCGCAGCTGCGCTGTCCTCCACAGGGCGTCGACCGCCTCGAGCAACTGACGCCGCGCGTCCACCTGCTCGGCATCGGACGTCCGCGGATCGCTGCGGCGCTCGAGCTGCGCACCGATGCGGCGGACCGCTGCCGTGACGGCGCGACGGCGGGCCTCGGTGGGGTGCGC
>Ga0307372_10011535_pt1 | contig 11775 bp, 10 predicted proteins | sample OX1MG_FD_202533 | JGI IMG/M metagenome (GOLD analysis project Ga0307372, IMG submission 202533) | Soil microbial communities from Risofladan, Vaasa, Finland - OX-1 | ecosystem: Environmental > Terrestrial > Soil > Coastal area > Acid sulfate soil | place: Finland: Risofladan, Vaasa | collected...
GGGGCGACCAAGGACGTCGTCGGCGGGATAAACGTCCCGGTCGAGGTGGGAGAGATGCTGATCCGGCCGGGCGACATCGTGGTCATGGATGCGGACGGGGCAGTCGTGGTGCCGGCTGAGCGGGAAGCCGAGGTCCTGCGGGCGTCGGCTGCGCGCGAGAAGAACGAGAACGATGCCCGGGAGAAGTACCGCAGCGGCTTGCTCACATACGACCTGCAGGGCCTGCGCTCAAAGGTGGAAGGCCGAGACTGAGTCGTCCCTCGGTGGCGGGTCGCCTCGACCCGCGGTCGCAGGCTTCGGTCCATGACCATGCCAGGCATTCGCCGGCGAAGTGACTTTCCCCGCCGTGCACTGCGTTCTGAGGGGGCCGGGCCCTGCGTGCGAAGGGCGCTTGCCGTCGTAATCGGTGGTAAACAAAGCTGTGACCCACATCGCGTCCCGATCAGACCGGGACGGCATCGGGGCTGTCGCGCCCGTTGGGCTTGCCGACCCGGGAAAGTTCGAGGCGGTCTTCAATGTCATGCCGGACGCCATCGTGGTGTGTGATGAAAAAGGCCGCATAGCGTTCGTGAATCGGCAGATCGAACTGATGACCGGCTACCCGAGCAGCGAATTGAACGGAAGACCCGTGGAGCTGCTGGTACCTGCGAATGTCCGCGTCGGACACTCTGCGCAGCGCGAGCGTTATCAGCTGCACCCGGCCACCCGGGGCATGGGCACCGACTTGAACATCACCGTCCGCTGCAAGGATGGCACCGAAATTCCGGTCGACATAGCGCTCAGCCCAGTCGAGACTGACGAGGGCCTTCGCATAGTCGCGGTGGTCAGGGACATGCGCGAACGGCTCCGCTTCGAGGCGAGATTGAAGGCGGAGGGGGATGCAGAGATGGTTCGGGCCAAGGACGAGCTCATTTCCCTGGTGAGCCATGAGATGCGAACCCCGCTGGCGAGCATCGTCATGTTTGCCGAGCTGCTGATAACCCGCGACAGCTCAGTCGACCAGCGGCAGCGCTACCTGAAAATCATGCTCGAGGAGGCCACGAGGCTGACCGGCCTCATCAATGACTTCCTGGACCTCCAGAGTCTGGAAGGAGGCCGGCACGAGCTGAGAGCGGAGGAAACCGACCTGGCTCAGCTTGTCAGGCGAGCCGTGGACGGCGTGCCGGAGGACCCCAGAACCCCGGTCAAGATCGGGTTCCCTGCGGATCTGCCCATGGTCGCGGTGGATCCTGACGCCATGTTGCAGGTCGTTACCAACCTGCTTTCCAACGCGCAGAAGTACTCGCCTGGCGGCGGCGAGATTTTGTTCTCGGCCCGTCGGCTCGGGGAAAGCGTCGAGGTCTCGGTCGAGGATCATGGGCTCGGACTCGAGCCCGATGAGCTGAACAAGTTGTTCAACAAGTTCTACCGGGCCGAAACCGCTCAGCGGCTGAGGATCAAGGGCACCGGCCTCGGGCTGGTGATCTGCCGGCGGATCGTGGAGGCTCACGGCTGCTCCATCCAGGCCACCTCCGATGGGCTTGGCAAAGGGAGCACGTTCACGTTCACCGTGCCCATTTCTCTGCCCCCGGCTCCGACTGCCGATGTGGTGCTGGTCGAAGACGACGGTGGCTTTGCGAAGTTGCTCGAGGCGGAGCTCGAGGCCAATGGGCTGACCTCGCTCTGGGCGCGCGACGTGCAGACCGCAAACAAGCTGATCGATGAGTCTGCGGCTAAGGCGGTGGTGCTGGACCTTGTCCTGTCGGACATCCAGGGTGAGGAGTTCCTGATCGGCTTGAGGACGACACGGGGATCGAACATCCCCGCCGTGATCGTGACGATGAGGCCGGTCGGCCCTGAAGAACAGGCAGCGCTCAAGGCCCTGGGCGCGACTGCGATATTTGGCAAGAACGCGACGTCGGTGAAGGCTGCTGCCGCTCTCCTACGAAAAGCCCTCAGGCCGTGAGCCCTCGAAATTCGCTGGAGACCATCCTGGTGATGGACCAAGACCTTTCCCCCCGCCTGCTGGTAGGCGCAGCCGGAATTCGATGATCGGCACGGCAACCCCAGCCGTGGTCTAGACCCTTCCCTCACTTCGCGGATGGTGGCTACACTCGTTGGGCTGTGGCGGCCCCCAACCACCTCCTGTCCGGGCTCCGGATCGTCGAGCTTTCGGCTTTCGTCGCGGCCCCGCTGGCAGGTGCGACGCTGGCATCGCTGGGCGCCGACGTGATCCGTATCGACCCTCCAGGCGGCGGCATCGACATCGACCGCTGGCCCCTGCACGAAGGCAAGAGCCTCTACTGGGCAGGCCTCAACCAGGGCAAGCGATCGGTGACCATCGACACGCGCACGGATAAAGGACGCGAGCAGGTCACGAGGCTGATCACCGCGCCGGGCGAGAATGCGGGCATCGTGTTGACCAACCTCGCGGTCGGAGACTGGAATTCGTACTCCCGGCTGTCGCAGCTTCGGCCGGACCTGGTCATGCTCGTGGTCAGCGGTGACCGGGACGGAGGAACGGCCGTCGACTACACGGTCAACGCGGCGGTGGGCTTCCCGTGGATCACCGGGCCGGCGAGCCACGACGGGCCTGTCAACCACGTACTTCCCGCATGGGATGCGATGACCGGCTTTCTCGCCGCGATGGCGATCCTGGCCGCCGACCGCCACCGCCGCGCGACCGGCGAGGGCCAGCTCATCGAGCTCAGCCTCACGGACGTCGGGCTGTCGGTGGCGGGGAGTCTAGGCCTGCTCGGCGAGGCAGTCCTCAACGCGGAGCCGCGCGGCCGTTTCGGCAACCACGTCTACGGAACTTTCGGCCGTGATTTCGCCACGCGCGACGGCCGTCATGTGATGGTCCTCGCGCTGACGCCCCGTCAGTGGGGCGGCCTGGGCGAGGCCACGGCTCTGACCGGAAGGATGCGTGAGCTCGAAGAGCAGGGCGGATTCGATTTTCGGCGCGAGGGTGATCGATGGCTGGGACGGCAGCACATCTGCGAACTGCTCGAAGGATGGATCGGTGAGCGCGACCTTGTCGAGATCCGTAACTCGTTCGAGTCCCATGGCGTGCTGTGGGGGCCGTACCAGACGTTCAAGGAGCTTGTCTCGAACGACCCCAGGGCGTCCCTCGCCAACCCGATGTTCGCGGAGGTCGAGCATCCGGGCCTCGGGCGATACCTGACCGCCGGCTCGCCCTTGCGCTTCAGCGCACTGGCCCCCGTGCCTCCACTGCCATCGCCCACGCTCGGCCAGCACACCGACGAGGTGCTCCGCGAGCTCGACCTGGTGAGGGAAGCATGACGGTCAAGGAGGGCTGGAAGGGCCGCTTCTACGAGGACTTCGAAGTGGGCGACGTCTACGAGCACCCGCTTGGAAGGACCATCACCACCGCCGACAACATCTGGTTCACCCTGCTGACCCAAAACACCGCGCCGGTTCACTTCGACCATCACTACGCGAGCCAGACGGAATTCAAGAAGCCGCTGGTCAACAGCTGTCTCACGCTGGCGCTGGTCACCGGCCAGAGCGTCACCGACATCTCGCAGAACGTCATGGCGAACCTGGGCTGGGACGAGGTTCGCCTGCCGCAACCCGTGTTCGAAGGCGACACCGTGTACTCGCGATCGGAGGTGCTCGAGAAGCGCGCCTCGAAATCCCGGCCCAACGTCGGGATCGTGACGGTCCGCACCACGGGTTTCAACCAGGATGGGGTGGAGGTCATCTCGTTCCGGCGCACGCTGCTCGTCTACCTGCGCGGCAAAGCGCCGGTCATCGCCAGGCTGAAGAAGGGCTAGCGAGACATGGACTTCGACCTCTCGGAGCAGCAGGCGGCTTTTCGAGACCTGATGCGCGAGTTCGCGCGGCGCAGCATCGCGCCCGTGGCACGTGAATCTGAGCTGGCAGGTCGCTACCCGACCGAGATCGTCGAAGAGATGAAGACCATGGGCCTCTTCGGGATGCTGGTCCCGGAGGAATACGGGGGAATCGGAATCGACGCGGTTTCCTACGCCATCGTGTTCGAGGAGATCTCCAAGGCATGGATGGGCGTGGCCGGGATCCTGGGCTCGCACTCGCTCGCCACCTGGATGGTGGCGCGTCACGGCACGGAAGAGCAGCAGCGCCGCTGGCTGCCCGACTGGGCGAGCGGCAAGCGACGTTCGGGGATCGCGCTCACCGAGCCGGGTGCGGGCAGCGACCTGCAGGGCATCTCGACGGTCGCACGCCGCGACGGTGACCACTACATCATCAACGGCGCCAAGACCTGGATCACCAACGCGCGGCACGCCGACCCGCTGCCCGTCCTCGTCAAGACTGACCCGGATGCGCAGCCCCGTCACAAAGGCATGACCGTACTGATGGTCGAGCAGGGGACGCCGGGTTTCACGGTCGGTAAAGACCTGGGCAAGCTCGGCTACAAAGGCCCGGAATCGTCGGAGGTGTTCTTCAGCGATTGCGCGGTCCCGGTCGAAAACTTGCTGGGAGGCCAAGAAGGCAAGGGGTTGCAGCAGGCGCTGTCAGCCCTGGAGTTCGGGCGTGTCAACATCGCCGGGCGAGCGGTCGGCGTTGCGCAGGCATGCCTCGACCGCTCACTCGACTACGCGCGCGAACGCCACGCTTTCGGCCGCCCCATCGCCGAGTTCCAGGCGATCCAGCTGAAGCTCGCCGACATGGCGACGGAGGTGCAGGCGGCACGCCTCTTGACCTGGTGGTCGGCCTCGGCCCTGGACGCCGGCCGCCGCGCCGACATGGAGACGGGCATGGCCAAGCTCTACGCCTCCGAGATCTGCATCAAAGCCGCGCTCGAGGCGATGCGGATCCACGGCGGCTACGGGTACTCGACCGAGTACGAGATCGAGCGCTTCTACCGCGACGCTCCGTTGATGGCGATCGGCGAAGGCACCAACGACATCCTGCGGACTATCATCGCGCGGCAGCTGGTGCGGGGACAGGGTGCCTGAATCTGCCCGCCCGGTGCGGAGCTGGCTCTTCGCGCCAGGCCACGACTCGAAGCTGCTGGTGAAGGTCTTCGACTGTGGCGCGGACGAGGTCCTGCTGGACCTGGAAGACGCCGTCCCAGCGCAGATGAAGGCCAGGGCACGCCACATGGTCGCGGAGGTGGCGTCCGCCAGGCGCTGCTGGGTGCGCGTCAACCGGCCGCAGACCGAGCAGTGCGCGCTCGACCTGGCGTCGCTGGTGGGAAAGGTTGCAGGCTTTCGCCTGCCCAAGGTCGAGTCGGCGGCCGACGTCGCATGGGCGGCCGCTCGCGCCCCGGGCATTCCCCTCGACTGCAGTGTTGAGTCCGCGCGAGGAGTGTTGAACGCATACGAGATCGCGAGCGCGCCGGGCTGCGCCCTGCTCTCGTATGGCGGAATCGACCTCGCCGTCGACCTCGGAATCGGCCGGGACGAGGCCGCGCTGGACTACGCGAAGTCTGCGATCGCGATTGCGACCCGCGCCGCCGGCAAGCCGCCCCCGAGCGACGGCATCCACCCGAGGCTCAACGATGATGATGGCCTGCGGCGAGAGTGCGAAGCCGCCCGAAGGCTCGGATTCTTCGGGAAGTCGGCCATCCATCCGCGCCAGGTTCCGATCATCAACGAGGTCTTCACGCCGACCCAGGCCGAACTCGCCTGGGCCGAGAGGGTGCTGGCCGCCTTCGAAGCGTCTGGCGAGGCCGCGACCAGGCTGGACGACGGCGAGTTCATCGACCTGCCGGTGGCCGCGCGCGCCCGCCTTTTGAAAGGCATGCTTTAGCGGCTCGAGTGCCCATCCCGGGTGCCGCGCACGTGATATAGGTGAGCTATGAATGAATTCTTCGAACGCCTCGGTCGACTCTGGGTGGTGGCGGCTGAGCGCCGCGACGCCACCATCGCAGCTCCTACCCTCGACTCGCAGGTGGCGCTCGAGCTCCTCGAGCTGGCCCGCGTCGCCGCCCACACGTATGAGCGCCGGTTCGCCCCGCTGTCCTGCTATCTGGCCGGCGTCGCCGCGGAGCGACTGAGGGCGGAGAAGCCGGGGACGGACGATGCCGCGATCGCCCGGTTCATCGAGGAGGTGCGCCGCGTCCTGGAGGCTGAAGTCCCCGCGCCCGACTAGCGAACGTTGATCACAGGCAGCTGCCGGAAGCTCTGGACCGCGATCCGCGCAGCCACCGCGGAGGCGACCTTTCCGAGCGCTTGCGCGCCCACCGTCTCGGGCCTGGACGCGACCACCGGCGTCCCATTGTCGGCCTCCTCGCGGATCGCCTTGTCCAAGGGGATGGCGCCGAGGTAGGGGACGCCGAGCCGCTGGGCGGCGCGCTCGGCCTTGCCGTGATCGAATATATGATGCTCCTCGTTGCACCGGGTGCAGACGAACCAGCTCATGTTCTCGATCAACCCGAGCGCCGGCACGTTGAGGCCGCGGAACATCTGCAGCGCCTTGACCGCGATCCTCAATGCCGCCTCCTGCGGCGTGCAGACGATCGCCACCCCGGTGAGCGGTACCGATTGGGCCAGCGTGAGCGAGGCATCTCCAGTCCCGGGTGGAAGGTCTACCACCAGGTAGTCGAGATCGCCCCAGTGCACATCGGTCAGCATCTGCTCGATCGCGCGTGACACCATCGGGCCACGCCACACCATCGCCTTGTCCGCACCGGCCAGAAGGCCGATCGACATGAACTTCAGCCCGTACGCCTCCAGCGGCATGAGCTTCTGGTCGAGCACTTTTGGCTGGTCGTTGACCCCGAGCATGGCCGGTACGGATGGGCCGTAAATGTCGGCGTCCAGGAGCCCGACGCTCGCGCCCGACCGGCTTAGCGACGCGGCGAGGTTGACGGCCACCGTCGACTTGCCGACCCCGCCCTTGCCGGACCCTACCGCGATGGCGTGCTTGACACCCGGGATCGTCTGCTCGGGCGAGCGCCCGCCAAACGCCGCTTTAACGTTGGCGGTCATCTTGAGGTCCACTGCGGTCACGCCGGGCAGGCCGCCGACCAGCTCGCGGGCCATCGTCTGGAAGCGGTCACGCACCGGGCACGCGGGGGTGGTGAGCTCGAACACGAAGCTGACCCGGCCCGAGTCGCTGACGATCAGGTCCTTGATCATGCCCAGGCTCACCACGTCGCGGCCCAGGTCGGGATCCTGGATCGCGGACAGCGCCGCGAGCACCTGGGCGGTGCTCGGGGCCTTGGCGTGGCTTCCGCTACTGGGCACTGAAGATTACGGCCGCCCTGATGGCCAGCACCGCCAGCAGGACTAGGATCGAAACCACCGTGGCCTCCATCGCCACCGGGACCACCGCCGCGGACTGTCCACTTGCCTGCAGGCGTGGCGGACGCCGCACGCCGAGCATTGAAGCGCCGATCCCGACCAGCGCGAGGGCCCACAAGGGCAGCCATGGCAGGATGCGCCCGCCCGAGCCGGCTACGGCCACGGTCGCGAAGAATGCAACCAGCAGCACGAGCTCTAGGATCGCGAAATAGCCGTCCGCCAGGCGCAGGCGCTCGAGGCTGAATGACGCCTCAGGGCGGTAGCGCACGAGCAGCGTGATCAGCGCCGCCGCGCCGCTCAGCCCGGATGCCAGGAACAAGCCGCCCAGGGCCCAGGTGTCGCTCCACACGGGCTGGTTGCTGACGCTCAGCAGCACCCCGGTGTAGGAAAGGATGAACAGCCCGACGATCGAGCCCACGATGGTGAAGACCCGCCCGAGCCCGTCGCCGAGCAGCCCCTGCGCTCGGCCCTGGCGATCCCTGGCCCACGTGTCGAGGGCCGACACGGCGACGAAGAAGCCAAATATCAGCAGCGCCCAGACTCCGACCGACATCGGCGACCAGTACTTGAAGTTCAAGCCCGTCTCACCGGGCGTGGTGTCGATGAGCATGTGCCAGAACCTCGACCAGCTGACCCCGAGGTCGGCGGTCAGCAGGATCGGGCAGAGCACCAGCGCCGGCAGGGCGATGTAGTACCCGAGCCGCGCCGCCGGCTCGTCCCCCGGATCACCGGCCACGCGCAGGATGGTGGCAAGGACGTACGAACCGGCCGCCAGGCCGGCGAAGAAGAAGTAGAAAAGGATGTACCACGTCCACTGCGGCGCCCGGACGAAGTGCTCCGCCAGCAGGATCATGCAGCTCCCCTCCGACGGAACGCGACCAGGCCCGCCACGACGGCGACCACGCCCGTGACGAGCGCGCCGAGGTAGCCGCCGATGTTGTTGCGGCTGGGCAAGACGGCGTTTTCCGCGTTCGGCAGGCCGTACGTCTCAGGCTTGTCCATCAGCAAGAAGAAGGCGTTCAGCCCGCCATATACCGTGTCGTCTCGTCCGTACAGCTGCGCCTGGGTCACGCCCTGGGTGTGCAGCGCCTCCAGCCTGACGTCGGCGGCCTTCTGCAGGTCGGCGAGCGGTCCGAACTGGATCGACTGCGTGGGGCACGCCTGCGCGCACGCCGGCTGCTTACCGGCCTGGAGGCGGTCGTAGCAGAGCGTGCACTTGTGTGCGGTGCCCGTCTGCTGGTTCATGCCGATCACGCTGTAAGGGCAGGCCGCGATGCAGTTGCGGCAGCCGTTGCACACGTCCTGCTGGATGAAGACGGTGTCGAACTCCGTGCGAATGATGGCGCCGGTGGGGCAGACATCCATGCAGCTCGCATGCTTGCAGTGTTTGCAGACGTCCGACATCAACAGCCACGCGGTCCCGTTGCCCGATGTGATGGACTGGTCGGGCACCTGGTCGAGCATCTTCACGTGGCGCCAGTTCTGGGCGTCGAGCTGACCGGTGTTGTCGAAGCTGTCGAGGAAGGCGGGGCTGTTGCCATCGAGCTGGTTCCACTCCTTGCACGCCACCTCGCAGGCCTTGCAGCCGATGCAGATGCTGGTGTCGGTGAAGAAGCCGTAGGACTCGCCGGCCTTGATGGTTGGAGCCATGTTCAGAAACCCACCAGGTTGGTCGTGATCTTGGTGAAGCCGCGCTCTCGGGCGTACAGGTCGAGCGGAATCGCTGCAATCTCGTCCACGATCGGCACGGCTTGGGGATCACTCGCCAGGTCGATGCTCAACAGGTAATGGCGGCAGGACTCGCAGGCCTCGATGCGAATGTGGGGGAACACCGCTGCGTGGTGCCCGTTGGTCGACGGCGCGGGTAGCCCCCTGACCACGCTGCCGCGTTCTCCCGAGGTGGTGCCCTCTTCGCCGTAGATGGGCAGCTTCGAGGTCGAGTCCTCGCCGCACCCGGCGCACGTCATGCGCGCGTAGCCCCAGCTCGTTGCGCACCGAGCGCACAAAAGGAATCGCGGACCCGTGGCCATGTCTTCGCCGGCCTGCGCGAAGTAGCCGAGCTGCGGCGCACCGCCGCACTGCGGGCAGTGGCGCGCGTCGCGCGCGTCGCGCGGCCCGGCGCATGCGGCTTTGGTCTCCGGACCGAGCGCTTCCAGGACCGGACCCACCGAGGCCCGCGCGAGGAACCGATCGACCGGCGGCTGCTCATCGCCGCGAATCCACCGCTCGACGATCGAGTGTGGCGGCTCGCTCTCGAGGCGCTCCATCAAGGCGCCGCGCAGCCGCTCGGGCCCGGCGGCGATGCTGACGTCGAGCACACCTGGCACGACGATCTCCGCGGCGTACGCGGCTAGCCTATCCACCGGCGGCGAATCCGATTGCGCGTCGGAGAAGGCCTTCTGCTGCACCGGCAGCAGCGCGCCGTAGAAATCGAGCACCTCGCGCGCGAACGGCTGGCGGGCCCTGAGTTCGGCCACGCGCCGTTGTCGTTCGGTCCAGGGCTCGGCCGCGGTCGCGACGGCGCTCATCAGAGCTTCTCCAGGTTGACGAGGAAGGCCTTGAACTCGGGCGTGCGGGCATTGGCGTCGCCGACAAACGGGGTGAGGGCGTTCGCCAGCCAGTACCGCCCGTGGCTGGGATCGGCGTCGGCGGAGATCCCGACGTATCCCCAGTGGATGGGAATCCCGATCTGGTAGACCTTCTGCCCGGCTACGGTCAGCGGCCCAAGCCGCTTGGTGACGATCGCCGCCACCTCGACCTTGCCCCGCTTGGAAGAGACACGGACCTGGTCCCCGCTCTTGATGCCCTTCGCCGATGCGAGCTCCTCGGGGATCTCGACGAAGGGCTTGGGTTGCAGCTGCACGAGGTGGGGGACGTGCTGAGTGACGTAGTGCTCGTGCTCGGTCAGGCGGTAGCTGGTGGCGATGTACGGGAACTCCTGCGGCGTGCCGAAGCGGTTGGGCCGACCGGCGGCCTGGTCATAGTAGAAGGCCACTGGCGACGTGGAGTTGCTGGCATGCAGCGGGTTCTGGACCGGCGATTCGACCGGTTCGTAATGCTCGGGGAACGGGCCATCGGCCATGCCGTTGCTGAACAGGCGACCGACACCCTCGCCATTCATGATGAAAGGCAGCCAGGATTTGGGGTCGGCCGGGTCCATGGTCGGCGGGTAGTCGGGCACGTCGCCGACCCACTTGGCGCCATTCCAGCTGATCCCGGGGCGCGCTGGATCCCAGGGTTTGCCGGTGAGGTCCGCCGATGCGCGGTTGTACAGGACTCGGCGGTTGAGCGGCCAGCTCCACGCCCAGTTGGCGTAGTAACCCATGCCGGTCGGGTCGTTGGCCGCCGGATCTTGGACGCCGCCGCGGCGCTTCATCAGGTTGCCCGAGTCCAGGTAGCTGCCGGTATAGATCCAGTCGCCCGTGGTGGTGGTGCCGTCATCCCTCAGCAGGGCGAAGCTCGTCATCTGATTACCGGTGGTCAGGTCCTTGCCGTTGATCTCCTTGGCCAGCTCGTCCAGCGTCGGCTTCAACGGGTCGGCGTAGTCGAAGGTCAAGCTCATGATCGGGTCGGGGAATTTGCCGCCCTGCGACTGGTACAGAGCCTTGACGCGGTGGAAGAGGTCGCTGAGGATCCAGTGGTCGTGCCGCGACTGGCCGTCCGGCGGCATCACTTGGTCTTTCCACTGAGACCAGCGGCCGCTGTTCACGAAGGAGCCGTCCTTTTCGATCCAGTGAGTGGTCGGAAGCATGAAAACCTCGGTCTGCACCGTGCTCGCGTCGACTCCGGGGGCGCGCCAGAACTCAGAGCTGGTGGTGGGCAGCGCGTCCATGACGACCAGCCATTTCAGGTTGGCGAGGGCCTGCCGCACCTGGTTGGTGTCGGGGCCGATGCTCGCCGCCGTCATCCCCGACAGGATCACGCCCTGCATCTTGCCCTTGAGGGCCTGGTCGTAGATCGTCATCCACGATGCGTTGGAGGCCGGTTTGGGCACGAAGTCGAAGGCGAACTCGTTCTCCTTTGTCGCCGCATCTCCGTACCAGGCTTTGAGCGTGCTGGTCAGGAACTTCTTGTAGTTGAGGCCGAAGAAGTTCCAGGAGTTGGGATCCTGCTTTTTGGCCGCGCTCTGGGCGACATAGTCGTCGCGGTTCTTCTGCCCCGGGGCGGGGATCTTCAGGTAGCCCGGGAGGATGTCCCAGGAGATGGCGTGGTCGGTGTTGCCCTGGATGTTGGCATGGCCGCGTTCTGCGTTCATGCCGCCGCCCGGGCGCCCCATGTTGCCGAGCAGCAGCTGCAGCAGGGAGCCGGATCGAATGAGCTGGCCGCCCGTGGTGTGATGAGTCAGGCCGACGGCGTAAACAATCGTCATCACCTTGTCCGGTGCGCCCATCTGACCGACCAGGTCGGCGACTTTGCCGAAGTCAGCGGTCGGGATGCCGGTGATGCTCGACACGACGTCAGGCGTGTACCGCGAGTAATGCGCCTTCATGAGCTGGAACACCGAGCGCGGGTGCTGCAGGGTCAAGTCGCGGTGGGCGTACCC
>Ga0307372_10011537_pt1 | contig 11775 bp, 18 predicted proteins | sample OX1MG_FD_202533 | JGI IMG/M metagenome (GOLD analysis project Ga0307372, IMG submission 202533) | Soil microbial communities from Risofladan, Vaasa, Finland - OX-1 | ecosystem: Environmental > Terrestrial > Soil > Coastal area > Acid sulfate soil | place: Finland: Risofladan, Vaasa | collected...
CCTGAGCTGCCCCCTGAGCTGCCCCCTGAGCTGCCCCCAGAGCTGCTCCCAGAGCTGCTCCCTGAGCTGCCCCCAGAGCTGCTCCCCGAGCTGCCCCCCGAGCTGCCCCCCGAGCTGCTCCCTGAGCTGCTCCCTGAGCTGCTCCCAGAGCTGGTCCCCGAGCTGCCCCCTGAGCTGCCCCCAGAGCTGCTCCCCGAGCTGCTCCCCGAGCTGCCCCCCGAGCTGCCCCCAGAGCTCGGGGAGTTGCTTGACGGCGGCTGCCCCTAGGCAGCCGCCGAGGGGTGAATCCATCCAGATGTACAGGGCCGGCTTAGGCAGCTCGTGGGTGAGGTAGAGCTCTTCCACGGAGCGTTGCGCGTTTGCGCGGTCTACGGGAACGGTGGAGAGCCCGTTGGCCAGCCACTCGTCCCGCAGCCGCGCGATGTCCTCCCGGACAGGCTTAGGGAAACTGGCGATTGCCATCAGTCGACGACGCGCCGAGGCAGCTCGCGAGGCTGATATTCCTGCTGGATCGTCACTTTGTAGACACCCTTGTCGAGCCTCAGCGAGCCGTGCTCCTGGTGCTGCAGGTCGGTGGTCTTCATGATCTGCAGGAAGACCTCGTGCGCTGCCGTCTCGACCATCTCTCCGTCAGCCACTGCCACCGAGTGGTGGTGACCGGTCGCCTCGCCGTAGGCCAGGATGAGCCGGCCCTGGCGCGGAGCCACGAAGGTTCCCTTGGGTAGCGTGCGCCGGCGCACGCGCTCGACGAGGACGTCTCCTTGCCTCACCGCCTGTCCAGCCTTGATCTGTCGCTCCATCGCGTTTCTCCTGCCCCGACGGGCGTTTTCTGGGCTCCCCTCAGGAGCAAATTCGGTGCAACCACGGAGGCGCGGCGGTGCCCGTGGTCACGACGGTTCGACGCCTGCCGCTTCGAGATCGCGAACCATCTGGCGGACCGCCTCCAGCGGTGATTTGTGAACATGCAGAAGGGTTCCTGCCGGGAGAAGGTCAGAGAGCCGCTCCGCTCCAGCGTTCAGGAGGTCGGAGATTCGGCCTTGGTCAATCGCCGATGTTGGACGCCGACCATCTGATCCGTCGTGGCAGCCCCGGCAAAGCGCAGCCGTGAGGGCCTCAGAGTTTGCCCAATCGCCCAGCGTGGCGCCACTTCCGGGGCGCCCCGCCAAGTGCGCCCAGAACACCTCCGTACGCTCTCGGCACATTTCACAGCGGTAGTCAGCGCGACGCAGAACTGCGGGCCACGTCTCACGCCTCGCCTTAAGGTTGGCTTTGGCTCTTGGGCCGACGGTCCGCCACGGTTTGTAGGCGAGAGTCACCCGGCACTGCCCTCGAGGGTCAACCCGGCATGCGCTGAGTCGCCCAGGGGCTCAGCGGCCGGCGCCTCTTCTGAGTCGACGCTTCCCGCGGCCGAGGCCTCTACAACAGTCAGCATGGACTCGGAGACATCCAGTCCCAGCTCACGCTGCTCGTCCTCGACAACCGCTATTGCGGCCTGGACCGAAAGCGGCATGAAGGTGGCCATGCGCCGGATCACCGTCTTTTTCGCCATCGCGTCGTAGTCGGTCACCCACGGGCCGCTCTGCGACGCCTTGGAGCGCTTGCGGAACTTGTCCACGTCGGCTTTGCTGAGCACCATGATCAGGTGGCCGCCGTCCTTGTAGTGCGCCACGCCGTAGTAGGCGACAGGCTTCCCCCTGTCGTCCTCCCAGGAGGGCTTGTGGACCAGTTTCTCCTCGAGTCCGTACTCGAATGCGAACTCGTCTGCCTCGCACACCTCGCGGGCGACGATGTTGACGACGTTGCCGGACCGCCGGGCTAGGTCAATCAGCCCCTTGTAGCCAAGAATGAGCTGGCACTCGGTCGTCCCCTCGCTGCGATTGCGGAAGGGGAGCAGGTAGGAGTGGCCCAACGGGCCCGGCTCCAGCCCCAGCTGCGCCGCGGTCATCAGAGCCCCCAGAAAGCTCTGGGGCGTGCATCGGGTCAGCTCCGGATTGCGCCGGAGCTCCGTCAGCACCACTCGCAGAAAGCGGTCCGGGTCCATCGCGCGGGGAAGCGCCTGCGCGAGCTGGTCGCGCATTTTGGGGCTTCCCAGCAGCGTCAGCACAGTGTTGCCGCCGCCGTTCCCCTGCTGCATCGCGCCAGCCTGGACACGCTCTGCGAGCCCAGCCGTCTCTGCCGTTCTAACCATCCGAGTTCCTCCCGTTTGTCTTGAGCCGAAGCACCCTGGTCGACGTCTCCTTGAGGACCACCTGTGCGATCTCGGGGTAGCTGTCGCGGAGCGCTTGGATGTCGATTCGCCGACTGGATTGCGTCTTCCAGGTGATGGCGGGTTCGCCTGCCAGCAGGCCGACCTCGGCATCGCCTAGGAGCGCCATGAGGGCATTGGCTGCAGCCCGTTCGCGGACCCCCGCTCCCTTGACCTCTTCCTTGGCCGTGCGGAGCCCCTCAACCAGCTCCGCTGACCCGTCCGGGAGCTCCACCGACTTGTCCGCCTCCGACTTTGCGAACGCCGCCTTGAGCGCAACCCCCGTCTCCTCGCTGGAGTCGACATCGGGCGCATGGCCGTCCTGGACGTTGTGGATCCAGAACCGCTCTTCCTGCTCCAGCACCACCCGGATTGCCGACTCGTCGCGGGCGACCTCGTAGACCTCAAAATCAGCGCCGCCGAGCAGCACTGCCACATAGCCCAGGTCGAGCCCGGTCGCCGCCAGCTGGTGCTGGACTTGGACTAGGTAGTAGTCCGGGACGCCCCCGTCCCACCGCCCGTCGCGCCCGTTGCTAGTCTTGCCCTCAAATACTCCGATGACGGCCCCTTCTGACGCGACTAGGCCGTCCAGGGTGGCGCGGAGCCACGGCCGGTCCCGGTTCTGCACCCATGCCTGGATGCCGACCACCGTGTGGCCGGTCTCATCCTCAAAGGCATCGCGTACCGCCGGCTCGAGGAGCAGACCCCAACGCTGGTAGCGGGTCGTCGCACGCGGTTCGAGCGGCAGCTGGCCCGTCTTGTCCAGCCATACCGAGTAGGGAGTGCCCCAGGGGCTCAAACCACAGATGGCGGCTGCATCAGAGGCCCCCAGTCCTCCTCGACGCCACGCGAGCCATGCCAGCGAGTCGTCGCCCGCGTTCATGACGGTGTCGGCGCTCGGCAGACCCCAAGGGTCACCCAAGCGGACGACGTCCGTTACCCGACCGCTCTCGCTGGTCGCCGTCACCAGTCCCTCGCCACGAAGGTCAGCCGCAGCGTCCCGACCATGCCGGACTTGCCATAGATCGGCCACTCACGCTCGTCCAGGCCCGAATCGCCCTGCACCTGGCGATGGGACAAGGAAAGGAAGGAGTGCCAGCCGCTGCCGCGCTCGCGGTCCGGCTTGTCCCGGTTCATCCGCTGGTCGATGAGATCCCGGTCGTGAGACGAGAGCCGGGCGTAGCTGACGCCCTCCACCACGTACCAGAGTTCGTAGGGCTCGCCCGACCCGGGAAGGCCCTGCCGGCCGCCCCACAGCGCCAGGCGCCCGGCGGGGAACGGGTCCTCGGCGATGGCTGCGACCTCCCGGGCACTTTCCCGCAAGCTGAAGAGCTCGCCGCCGAACATCGGCTCCGCGGACACATGAACCGCCATCAGTCGGCCTCCTTTGGTAGGACGGCCCAACTCCCTCGACCATCCGGCTCCCAGCAAAAGCGCGCGCTTACGGCGTAACTGGAGACCGCCGCGCACGACAGGCAGCCAACGGAAAAGGCGGCGATCTGCCCCAAGGCCTCGGAGCCGCACTCGGCGCACTGAGGGACTTCGTCTGCGGTGTCGACCATCAGCTGAGACCGGGACGGGCCTTCGGACCGCTGGGGCCCCGCGAGGGCCGTCATCGTGCGTTCCCCGCTCGGCGGTACGGCTCAGGGAAGAGCGCGAGGGGAGTTGGGGCGGCGACGCGGTTGGGCAGCGCCGCCACCCCGTCGGTATCAGACAGGGGCGAAGCTTCTCTTGCGACAGGGCTAATTGCCGCCCTCACGTTTGGTCCAGTCCCTACCTCCTCAACGAGCCGGTACTCGCTGACGCGCCCGGAGTGGGCGTGGCGAAAGCACCGGGTGGCCGCGATCTTCCAGCCGAGCCGGCGCAGGTCGCCGACCCGATTTCTGGCCGTGTACGCCTCGGCGCCAAAGTCCCGCAGGCACGAGCCGTGCGGGTAGGCGCGCCGCAGGGCTGCCAGCACCCGAGACGCCTGTGGGGCAGTGGGCTGGATGGGGATCACTTCGGCAGCGCCCACGCAATCGCATACCACAGCGCAATAGATGCCGGCACGATCGGCAGCCACCGGACGTTCCGGGCAAGCCAGCCGCGTCGGAGGGTGCCGTCGGCCTGCCGAACGGAAGCCAGGTAGCCCTCGACCTCGTCCGGCTTGGGAGTTGGCTTGCGCTGCGCAACCGAGATCCCCATGCGCCGGAGAATCTCGTGAGACGCTGGGGCCGAGCGGTCAGGGGCGCCGACGGCGCCCCTGAAGCTGTCCAGTTCCGCCGCCGAGTCCTGTGTCTCGTCAACCCAGTCCATCAGCGGACCGCCATGTTGGATAGCCGGCGCCGTAGGTCCGCCACCTCTACCACCCGGGGGGCTTCGAACCGACGGGGTGCCAGCGGACGCTCGCGATCGAGTTGGCTCTTAGCTATAGATAAGAGACCGATTCGAGAGCCACCAGCCGCCTTATCGATAGCTTGCGGTCTCAGGGCGTCTCTCATGCACCCACCATAGCACGATATGTCGCGGAGTGCAATGAGGACGTCTCCCAAGCCCGGCGCTTGTTCTCGCTGGCGGTCACCGGCTCAAGATGAGCGGGGTTGACGCATCCTCGATTGCGGCAGAGGTGGTTCAGCTGAAGGCTCTCGGGAACAGGGCCGACCGTAAGTTCATAGGCTACCCGGTGGGCTACCTGGCGCACCCCGCCGAAGCTAGCCTGTCCGTAGCCAGATCCAACGTGGGCGCCGTCCCAAAGCCAGCAGCCGTTCGGGCCGCTCTTATTCACCCGAGACCAAAAGAGGGCCTCTGAGTTGCCGTACTTCCGAGGGCGGCGCTTGTAGTGATCGACCACAGACTCGTGGATAAACCAGCGTCCGTCGATCTGCTCGGCGGGAAGATCACCCGTCCGGCACATCTCGATCACCCAGTCCCTCCGGACGCCCCAGCGCTCCGCGACCTGCTTGGTTGACTGCACGTCTGGATCATACCCTCCTGTGGGGCGCAGCGTGTAACGATGCCGTCAGATGGGGGAGGAAGCGCAACCGTTGTTACCCAATCGTCAGCTATCGTTTCTGCCGAGATGTTAGCCGAAGACGCGCCTCTTCTGGGGCGCCTTAGACTTGAGGTCAGGACGCTGGAGATGGCCCGGCAGAGTGTCGGGCCGTTCACTCAAGAGGGACTCAGGCTGAGCGACAAGATCGCGCGGATCGGCCGTCACATCGAGGGAGGGGAGGGGAGAGAACCCTTGGAGTTCTGGGAGGCGCACAGGAAGACCCTGGAGGCTGCCCCACAGATCGAGAAGCACTTCCCGGATGCCATCGAGCCGTTGGAGGTCTTCGACCGTGCCAGAAGGTGTCGGAAGTGCGGCGGGAAGTCCAAGGTCAACTGGCTCGAGGATCGGCTTGGGCGCACCTGTCGACGGTGCGGCTGGGCTTGGGTTGAGCTGCCGCTCGACTCGGTAGAAATAGAAGAAGCCGCCCAGCCCACCCGTGAAGGTGAACTGAGCGGCTAAGAGGGGGGGCGCAGGGAGTGGGGGACGGCCCAAGAAGCGAACCGCACAGGACGCTTGGGTTTCTGGTAAAGACAGGACCGCCCCCCGTTTGGGAGGATGTGACTAGGCGGCGATCACGACCTGTTTCCAGTCGGTCTGGTCGATGGTCGCCTGCAGGAAGCTGGCGTGGTAGAGGTAGCAGCCGCCTATCGGACCCCAGTTGGGATCCCAGCTGTTGCGGTCCATGAGGATCGTGTTGCGGAGGTCGATCGCCCCTTTGACGATGGCCAGCTGGACGATCTTCCCGGTGTACCGCTCATGGCCGCCGGCCACGCCCGAGGCGAGCACAGCCCGGATGGCTTCGGGGCTGCCGTCTCCGTCGATGAAGCCCTGAGAGTCGGGCGTCATCATCGAGTTGTACCAGGGCCCTCCGACTTCAGCGCTGCCCGCCTGGAGCAGCGAGAGTAGCCCGTGGACGCTCGTCGCGGAACGGTGGCTCTGCGTCAGCCCCAGGGCCTCTAGCTCCTCGCAGCAGTAGATTCCCGAGGAGCCCTCATCGTTGGGTGGCCAGTTCCCCCCGGGCCCACCGTACTTGGTGGTCGTGAGGTTGTAGAAGCCGATCGCCCACATCTCGGCCTCGGCCGGCGTGGAGGCAGCCGACAGCTTGAAATAGTCGTCGCCGTCCGTGAACACCGCAGACAGGATGCCCGCTGTGGCCATGCGCTCCGAGAGGTGAGCCGTGGTCGCGTTGCCGGTGCAACTGCCCAGCGCGTCCGCATCGGTCGTGCAGCCGGGGATGAACTTGCTGGTGAGGATCTTCTGAGCTAGCAGATCCTCCTGGTCGAGGACCCCAATGGTCGGCAGCCACTCGACCTCCTTCAGCTGCTCGACGGGGATGAGCACCTCCGGCGCCTCGAGCATCTCCCGCTCGGGTGCGGCCTTGCGCCCGAACAGAGTCGGGCGAGCGACCTTGTCAGCCATGCCTGACGGTCGCCTTGGCCTGGGTCTGGACTCGGACCAGGGCGGCGTAGAGCCCACCGGCCAGAGCAGCGGCCTCGATCACTCCGGCCACCACTGCGGTTAGGAACGGGGAGTGGAAGGAGTTCGTGTACTGGACGATCAGCCCCGCCGCGGTGCCGACGCCCACCGCGGCCGTGTCGACCCGCACCAGCACGGCCCAGATGGACCCCGGGACGACGACGATCAGCCCCTTGAGCTGAGCCTGGAAGACGACGGAGAGGAGAGAGAGCGCCCCGACCACCCCAATCACCACGCCGGCTAGGGGCGACCCTCCTAGGTGACGGGCGAAGAGCTCGACCCCGCTCGAGGCGGCGATCAGCACGGCGAAGAGCGAGTAGACAGAGAACTGGGTCTTGGTCGCGGCCAAGACGGTGCGGAACTTCATGGGTTACCTCCTAGAGCTTGGATAGCGCAACGGACCACGCGAGGTCGGCCGGCGAGGGGAAGGGACGGCGCGTCAGCGTGACTCCGGCCTTTAGGTACGAGTAGGCCACCAACCCGCTGCAGTCGACCGGCTGAAGACGGCTTCGCCTGAGCAGCTCAGCGCCCACCAGCGGGCGGTTCCAGTCACGGGCGACCTGGTTCCAGCCGTACGACTCGCCCAACCGGCCGAGAGCCCATCCGACAGCCCTCAGCGCAGCTCCGGACGGGCAATGGACGGCGAACCAGTCCCCGTCCGGGTAGGTGTCGCCCGGGACGAGCCTGATCCCCTTGAACTCCTTGGCCTCGACCAGATCCCCGCTCGGGATCAGCATGGCGACGTGGGAGTACGGGCTCGAGGTCGCCCACTCAATGGCGCGCTCGATTGGACCCTTCCCGCGTACGAGCCGGAGGTCGCCGGGCCTAGGACTCAGGAGAGCCGGTCCCGGTGAAGGCGAAGGTCCCGTCCCCGTTGTCCTTCATGGTTCCACTCAGCGACAGCGAGCCGGCTGGTGCAGCGGGAGCGACTGGAGATGGCAGCGCCGGGAACATGGCCGCCGTCACGGCGTCGTCGGGGTTGCCGAAGATCGCCACGTCGGCCACCGGGCCCCCGGGCCAGACGTCCACGACGTCACCGCCGGCCGCGAACACCCCAGCGGCGTCGGCGTACTCGGCCTGCGTCAGGTGGCGGAAGCGCATCTTGTTGCTGGAGAACTGGCCGACCGTTCCGGCCTGGGGCCCGGCCACGATGGTGGCCTCGAAGATGATGAAAGTTGCCACGTCTACCTCCTTGGGTGGAGCGGGGTCGAAGTAGTCCAGGTCCACGTCGCCGGGGAATCCCGCCAGCGGCGCGGACGCGAACTGGGTCGCATAGTCGCCCGGATAGAGGCCGGTCGCGCCCGGCCGAGCGGTCCACTGGCGATACCCCAGGTTGCCCAGGGCCTTGAGATAGCTCTCGTCGCTGTAGTGGAGCGTCGGCGCCCCCATCAGCCCGAGCATGGTGCGCACCCAGGCCTTGTCGAGCTTCGTCTCGTCGTCCAGCATGGACGGCAGGTTGACCGGCAGCGAGCCGAGGTGCGACATGAAGTAGTCGTACTCGGACTGCGGGGTGTTCAGCGCCGGATAGCAGAGGTGGTAGGCCCCGACCGAGATCCCGGCCGCTCGAGCGCCCTCGATCTGGCTCTGGGCATCAGGGTTCACCACCCCGGTCCCCTGGCTGATCTGGACGTAGGCTTGCTTGATCCCGGCGCCGGCCGCAGCTGCCCAGTCGATCGCCTTCCCCTGGTAGCTCGAGATGTCGCAGCCCCGCACGACGCCTGCCGGTAACTCGGGCAGCGCAGCCAGGCGCGGCAGCGTCGAGCGGACCGTCCGGATCATCGCTGGAACCAGAGCCGTCCGCCGCGCAGCAGCCGGTAGGGCACTACAACCAGCAACGGCGCGACCCAGATCGGCCAGAACACCACCAGCAGGATCTTCTCGAACAGGTTGCACCGGGGCATCAGCTTCGACACGATCAGCTTGGCCGGGATCCAGCAGAGGATCATGGCGTAGCCAAGCAGTCGCCACCACTCCAGGTCGACGGGACGGATCACAGCTTCCGCTTAGCCCAGAGCCGGCGCAGGGCCGTCAGCCCCTTGGCCAGCCAGATCGCGATGGCCCCGCTCGAGGCCACGATCTGAACCGCCTGGGCGACCTCCTGGGGGATAACCAAGCAGGGGGCCACTTGGACATCGGGTTCGCCCAGGATCGACGGTTCAGTCGGCGGTCCTAGCTTGAGACGTTCTCGCGCCGTCGCATAGGCTCCCGGCGGAACACCGAGCGGCCACGGCTGGCCGCACCCGGCGCAATTAGCGCCCAGGGCGCGAACGGTCAAGCAACTGCAAAGCAACGACGGGTAATCAGGGCCGCTCGTGATGCGCCCGCTGACGGAATCGAAGGTGCGCCGGGGCGTCGGCGTGTAGTCGAAGAGATCGCGCTTCACCCCGTTACCGCCGCCCGGTCGTTCGGCAGGCCCCTGGAGGTCACGGGTTCACCTCCGGCTTCTGCCCGGGGCTGTAGACGGCCTGATGCTGCGTCCCGTCGATGGGGTGCTTGCGCTTCAGCTTCTCGACGTCAGCCAGGGCGTCACCGAGGGCCGCTCGGACTCGCTTCAACACCCGGTACTGAACGGCCATCCGGATCGCGGTCAGCGCCAGCCCGATGACCATCACCAGGTCGTACCAGGAGAAGGCTCCGCTCACAGCGTGAAGGTGTCCGCGCCTTCGGTCACGGGGCCACTAAGAGGCACTTGGATGTAACTGCCGATCATGTGACCGCCCCTGATCGTGATCTTCAGGAAGCCCCACTGGGAGGCGTCCGCATAGTCGCAGACCACCCCGCCTGGCAGTTGCATCCCCGGAACGTAGTCGCCAGCAATGGCGTGGAGATTGTGGTAGCCGCCGTTCCCGGTGACGAGATACGTCACCGGCCCAGACGATGTGGTTCGGGTGAACCTCTGGGCGTCATGGATGTGTCCCGCCGCTACAACGGTCGGCCAGCGGCCAGCCGTCGTGAAACAGCGGTCCAAGTCCTCAAGCATGTTCAGCGAGCCGCCGTGCATGGCATCGACGGAATAGGGAGGATGGTGCAGATAGACCATCACCGGCAACCCCTCGGTCGCGCTCTCCATCGTTGAGGTCAGGAACGCCTGCTGAGTGGCGTCCAGGTAACCGCCCGAGGCCACGTTGGAGTAGAGGCCGATCAGCAGCAGTTCCTTGAACCGGATCGCGTAGTAGCAGTAGGGGAGGGTCTGAGTGTCCCGGCCGAACTCCAACTGTAGGTCGCCCAGTGGCGCCCTCGGGCCTTGTGGGTCGCACCAGTTCGCCATGAAACTGGCGATCCCGGCACCGGTTACGCCATCGGTGGGATCCCCGTCATGGTTCCCCGGCACGGCAATGAACGGCACCTTGACGTAAGCCCACGGCTGCCAGACTTGCGGCATGTATTGAGCCGGGTCTCCATCGAAGTAGCAGACGTCCCCGGCAATCGCCACGAACTTGATCGACGGGTCGGCCTGCACGGCTGCCGTCATGGCAGCCGCAACCGCCTTCTGGGGGTTGGGGTCTTCGATCCCGCCACAGTCGCCCAAAAGAAGGAAACTCAGGCCGTCGCCAATGTCATCGATACCGACCTTGTCCGGGGTGATGACCGATCCATCGCCGGATGGTAGAGGTTGATTCCCAAACGTATCCCAGCGCTTAGAGAGCTGGGTGGCGCACCGCACCTCAGATGGATGGGTCAGCCCAACGCGGCGTTCTACGGTCACGCGGCCGCCTCCTTGTGCCTGACCCACTTGGCAAGCGGGTCGTGCCGACTGATCGCGCCCTGTAGGTCATCGGCGCACTCAACCGGCCCTACCTGCTGGCCGCATGAACATCTACCCCAGCAGCTGTCTCGCTTGCGGTAGCCAAGTATCTCGTGGGGTGCCATCTAAACTTTCAGGTGTGCCGCGACAAACCCGACCGCCCCAACAATCGCCAAGAGGATGGCGTAGATGGCGTAGCCCCGAACCTGCAGTTTGCTGGCATAGCTACGATCTTCAGTTCGGGCCGCCACAATATCGGCGGTGGAGGAGATGGCGTCCAGCTTCTTATTGATTCGCCCCAGCTCCCCGCCATCTGGCAGGAGAGAGGAGCCGAATAAAACGACGGAGATTTCTGAGAGCTTGTTGGCCGAAACCCGAAAGGACTCGGCTGCGGCTCGGCTCACCTCAGAGGCTGAAGAGACCGCTTCCCGGGCCAGCGTAGCGGCGGTTACAGCTGACGCGGCGGCGGCATCCGCCCTTACCCCAACCTCCACGACCTTCTGCTCAATGCGGTCAAGCCGCTGGACCTGAGTCCCTTCGGAGTTGAGGTCCGGGTTTCCGTTAGGCATCAGAATGGGTTCCCCGCAATCTTGAAACTGTTAAGGCCCACCGCCTGACATGCTCCGGTGCCGGTGAACTTGTACGTCACCGAGCCGCCGGCAAAGGCCGTCGTGTCGATCTGATACGTGTAGAGACCGACCGAGACTCGCGTCGGAACGAAGGGGCCGTGCTCGCCATCCGGTGCCGTGTAGCTGAGCGAGATGCTGGTCGGGTCGGTCAGAACTCCGTCACCACCGGGCGGTGGTGGCGCGCTGTAGAACTCTGCCTGCACGAGGACGAGGGTTCCTTGGCGGTAGGTTGCCATGCGGTCCCCTCACTCAGAGTCGGAAAGAACGGCCACGGGCGCGGAGTCGGACACGGCCACAACTGGCGCGGAGTCGGAAAGCGCAGCTGCCGGCCCGGAGTCCCTGACCGCAGCCGCACCGCCTTCCGGAAGCCCAGCAGAAAACGCACCCGCGTCGGCGCCGGTCGGGCTGCGCAGCGGCCCATCGCCCTGCGTCACGGCGTCGGCGGCTTGTACATCAGGAGCGGAATGGCGAAGTTGTTGGGGCCGAATCGATGAACGATCACGGCCTGCCCGAGCAGCTCCTGCACGCCGGGGTTGCCCGAAGCGGCGAAGCCCATCCCGGCGATCGGGATGTTGCGCACCACCGCCCCGTCGCCCAGCTGCACGTCGACCAGGATCGCCGTGCCGAAGTCCAGGTAGGTGAACCCGGC
>Ga0307372_10011539_pt1 | contig 11774 bp, 7 predicted proteins | sample OX1MG_FD_202533 | JGI IMG/M metagenome (GOLD analysis project Ga0307372, IMG submission 202533) | Soil microbial communities from Risofladan, Vaasa, Finland - OX-1 | ecosystem: Environmental > Terrestrial > Soil > Coastal area > Acid sulfate soil | place: Finland: Risofladan, Vaasa | collected...
CATTCTCACCACGCGCTGAAAAACCAGTCGGCGCGGTATCGGTGAATCGCTTGAATAGAATCGTGTCCGCGTTGTTGGCGTTTTGGTTTGCCGCCTCAGGATAGGTTATGCCGCCGCCGCCGCTACCCGGCCACGCACCGCCGTTCCAGAGCGGCAAGTCAGTCGCGCTTACGCTGATTGTGTCGTCCGCGCTGTTGGCGTTGTTGCGGAAGTGTATCGAGTCGCTATGCGAGAGCCTGAACGTTCCACTCAGTGCGACGCTTGGGGAACTGCTCGTTATGCTTGGGGCAAGGATATTGGCGTCAACCTTGAAGTTTCCACCACTGCTGCCATTCTGCTTCCACTCGAAGTCTGAGCCATTCACGCAGAATTGCCAGTAGGTTGGAAACGCGATAGTCAACGGAAGCGTGAACGGACAGGCAGTGCCAGTCTGAGCGAAGTTGAATGTTATCGCTTGAGTGCCACCGCTAGGCGGCCCCCCGGGGTCGAAATCTACATCCAAGGGACCAGAGCTTCCGACGTGCGTGTATTCAAGTTCTGATTGCGGATTGCTTCCTGTCAAAGCAACGTTATTGATCTGCGACCATGAATCAAGCTGACTGGTTGTTCCATCCCAGTAAGATGAAAATGCTGAAATGGGGTGAGAAAGCTGATTCGCCGAGGAAGTTGCGGGAGACGAAGGATGGGAAAATATGTCGCCCTCGGCTTGAAGTCCCTGCTGGAAATCCCCGATCTGCGTCCAAGAATTCAGCCCTGTCCAGATATTCTGGAGAGGAAGCAGGCTGGGAACGTCGGATGCAGTCAAGGGCCGGAACGTTGGCGTAGCCGGTGATCCGCTCGTCGGCCCCGCGAATACAGTGTTGGCAGGTTGATTCGTCAGAGAAACGGCAAGCGTCCCCGCTGTCGTAACAGGAGAACCTGCTACGGAAAGCACGCTCGGTACGCTCATGCCGACGCTTGTTACCGAACCAGGGCCGCCGCCACCGCCGCCGAGCGTAATCGGCGTAGATGACCCGATGATTCCTGAAGCCACAACCACTTCGGTGTAGTTTGCGGCTGCCGCGAAGTAGTAATAATTCCCTAAGCCGTCAGAGAGTAGCGGCTGCGTGATTGGACTCGCGCCAGCAACGTCGCTGAATATAGAAGCCAGCGTGCAAGGCGGTGGATCGGGTATTGGGGCCGCAAGCGTTACCGTGCCGGAACAGACGTAGATGTGCGCGCCTGCAACTGGCCTGCCGCTACCAGAGATTACGGTGGCGGGCAATCGCTCACTGAGTTGCGCCCATGCAGTGCTCGCGCAGAAGAGCGCGCACACAACGAACAGGAGCCTGAAAAGTGTTCTCATGTTTGGGATTCCTTGTGGTCTATGCACTATTTGGTGCAAATCTTAGGATTTGCATCCCGATTGAAAACTACCATTACTTGTGGTCATGTTGAACTGGCACCACTACATATAGACATTGCGAAACAGAACCACTACTAATTGTGGCCTCCGCAAACCACCACAATTAGTTGGTCAAGTGTTTTCGGATCGCAGGCCACACTTTCTTTCGCTTTTTCTTCAACTACTTGAGCCGTTTTGGCCGTTTTCGACTCCAAAAATAAGTTCGAGTTTGGCAATTCGGGTGTAAAGATTCTATTAGGTTTTAATGGGTAACTCTCAAAACCTAGATACAAAGTCCTCAAGGCCATAGAAAAGTCAGGGCTGGGCGATGGCGGAAAAATTCGACCCCTCTTGGGATGATACCGCCGCACTTGCTTTCCCGTCGAGATAGGCGTAGCATGCAGGGATGACTCACCCTGCAGAATTCTTGGGTGCCTGTATTTTTGCGGTCGTTGCCGCTATTGGGTATGGCTTCTATTACGAGATTCGCCATGAACGGAAATTCCCATGGGCCACCATCGGCCTACTAACAGCCTTCTGCTGCATCTTATTCTTCGTTTGGATCACGCTTTTTTAGCGACCGCGTAGTGCTCAGTGTCGCACCGCGCAGAAGTCGTTGCCCTAATCCAGAACGTAGCGTCCGCGCGCCTGCCATTTCTGCTGACGGGGAAGACAGAATTTCTGGTATCAACAAGCCAGCCGCTGCGCCAATCGGTGCCGGGTAGCCTTGCTCTCTCGCGTAGTACCCACCACCTAATGCTCCGGCAAGCGCGCCTGTGTGCGCTGCCATCCGATGCGCCACTCGCTGCGTCAATCCTGCGCCGCGATCTACGCTCTCTCCGCGTTGCGCCACTGGAATCAGGCTAGAAATTCTCTGGTTTAATTCTTTCGCCCCAGGAACAGTACGGTCGAGTTCACTGTCAAGCGCAGCATAGACTTTGTGAATTATCGGCTTCATTCCCCTGCTCTGTTCTGGGTTCCACGTCATGTCCAACTTTCCAATGCCACGCTTCAGGTCCAAAATCTTCGATGCGGGAACCTGCTGCGGTATGGGATTACCCGTAGAGAATTCTTTCGTAAGCCGCTCTCGCACGTCGTGAAGCATCTGATATGTCGTTCTGTCGTTCTGCCTAAGAGCTTTTGCCTGCTCTTGGTCAAGAACCTTTAACGCGGGGTCCGTACTCGCCACACCTTTGGACGCTGCGGCACGCTGCTCAAGTTCTCCGGTCAATTGAGTTGCTTTCTCTTGAGCGTTACCGCCGACCGTTCCAGGGCGAACGCCTTTGACTTCATCGAGAGCAGCCTCCCCCGGAGTTCTACCGAACCCGCGGAGTCTCTTTGTCACACCCAAAGCCGATTCTGCAAGCGCAGGAGCGACCGCGCGCCCTGCTTCACCAACTGCCCCAAGCGCTCCGCCAGCCTCCGCTCCCTGCTTGAACGAACCGCCCTGCAATTTATTTATCCCGCCGGTCGTCAGGATGCCAGCGGCCGTCCGCGCCGCGGGCGCGATATATTTGGCGGCTTTCGGCAGCGCCTCCGCTGCCATCCTTCCAGCCTCTTCTTCGCCAGCGCCGGGAGCAAGAAACTCAGCCGCCTGCTCCCCGCCGTAACCTATTTTCTCCGCCGTGTTTTGCGGCGGCTGCGCCAGATCGGCGGTTCCGGGGATTATCGGGTGAAAAATCTTGTACAGCGTCGAGCGGCCCGGGCGATCCTTTGGAATCGGCTGATAGAGTCCGAGTGTGTTGTTCGCGCCCTTCTCTATGCCTTCCAGCGCGCTGCCAATAGACGAGAGGATCGGATGCCTGTCCGCAAATGTTGGTGCGGGTGCTGCTGGCGTCACTGGAGGCGCAGGCGGCGCGCTCTGCTGGATCGGCCTGACAATCGCTCCGGGAGGCAGTCCTTGAATCTGCTGCTGCGCTGGCCGGATCGGTCGCACGATTGCGCCGGGCGGCAATCCTTGAATCTGTTGGTCTTGCTGTTGGTCAGGCATTATTGTGTCTTCGGAAGAGCCACAAACTTACCTTTTACGACGTGTCCGAGGAGCGTTTTTCCGTCCGATGAATAGACTTCATCGGAAGCGTCTTGCGGTGCGGGACCACCGCCATTCAAGCTCGGATTGATCGCCCCAGTGGTCTTCGCAATACCGTGAATGGCGGCAATGAGGGCTTCGGGATTCTTGGGGATTCCGCCGATGATCTTCTCGAACTGCTCTAGCGCCCTCTGCCCGCGCATCCCGTGCATGGCGGGTTGCAGGGCCGCATACGTCGCAATCTCAGCGCCGATCTGCGACTGCGCCGGATTCGCGTATGGCGTGCCGAGAAAAACTGACTGTAAGATGGCCGGGAAGTTACCGACTTCCTTTGAAAATGCCGGGTCTTGCAAATCCTTAATCAGCGACTCTCCCGCGCGCTGCACCGCTCCCGCCTGCGCCTCTTCGTGGGCAAATGCGCCGGATGCGCTCTGTCCTTGCGGAATGTCATAGCGTTGCGTCTTCGTGTCCCATCCCATCGTCGTTGGAACGCCCTGCGAATCTAGAACTGGGGTCGTCTTGGTAGGCAGAACCTGCTGTCCGTAATTCGGCTGCCCTTCCCCTTCGGAAATATCGAACTTACTCGTCGCGGGGTTCCAGCCCATGACCATTGGCTTTCCGTTGACCATCATGGTCTTCGTTGTGGGAGCGCCTTCAGGCTTGACTGGCTTTGCTGTCTGGGCGTCGCCAATGACTTTGCGGTAGGCTTCCTCTGGATTCATGCCTTGCGCAATCAAAGCGTCATATGCTTGCTGCTCAGGGCTGCCTTCCTTGACTGGCTTCGGCTGAGGATTCTCCAGAGCGTCCGTGCGCGCGTTCGCTTCCCCTGTCTGCGCTTTCCGCAGCGCATCTTCGCCAGCCTGAGGTTCTTGTTGGATTTCCTGCGCCTTCGCTTTATCGAATCCTCTCTCGTTCTGCCCTTCCTGAACCGCTCGGTTCATTTCTGTTCCAGGCACGCGAGCCATCACGTTCGGTATCAGCGCGTTCCCTGCGATGTTTCCAATCTCGCCCGCGACGTGCCCTATCTTGCCCAGCGTTCCAGGATGCGCGGAGATGTCGCTGCCCCACGGATGCTCTTTCTGGTAGGCGTTCTTCTCTTCCTGCTGCTGGTAGTTTTCTTTCGTGAACGGTGCAGCGGTGATCGACGGCATCCCAGATGCGAATTCCTGCTTCCCTGCCGCCTGCGATTCTTGTGGTGTAGGCCTTGGCAGCGCAGGCGGTGCAGCACCGGCAATCATGGGCATCACGCCAGTCGGAGGCGTGCCGGGGATGATCGGTATGCCAGTCGGCGCGGGCGCAGATGCAGGTTGAGCAATCGGCTTGCTCAGTGGTACGGGACTGTCACCGACCAGCGGGCGTTTCTTTTCCAGTGTGTCAGTTAGCACAGTTATCCGCCTGGGCCTCTGCCCAAACCACCAATCGTCTTTACCATATTGAGCGTATTCTGCAACCAGCCGGAATTCCCGGCATTCGTGTCCGCGTTCACGTCTTGCGGAATCAAGCCCATTGACCCAAGTTGCGCATGAACGTCAGTTCCGTACAGCCCCTGAAGTTGCTGCTGGGCCGACTGCTGTTTCTTCTGTGCGAGTTGGGCGCTCTGGTTCGATACGTCGAGCGCATTCGTTGACATTTGCCGCGTCTTGTCGCGCGCCGCTTCGTCGAGCACGCCTGAAGTTGCTGCGGAGTTGCGCGTGCGACCCGCTGCGAGTCCAGCCTGTCCTGCTACGCTCGCATTCGCTCCACCAGCTCCTTGTTCTCCCGCTACCAGCATATTGTTCTGCTGCGTGGGCGTGTAGCCGATATTGCCTGTCGCCTCGGCGTTCAGTTGCGGCACAAGGGTGTCTGATATTCCAGTGGCTGCTGTTCCGTATCCTGCGCCAGTTGCCGCCGCTGTCTTCCCGGCGTTTGCTGCTTGGGCCTGCGGTCCACGAGCCATCTATTGCCTCACAGTCCGGCTATACGAGTTCCACAAATTCTTGCGCCATCCCAATTCTTCTATGCGCGGCGCGAATGCTTTCTCGATCTCTGTCGGCAGCCAGCAATTCGCTTGCTCTATCCCTGCGCCCGCGGCACGGCCTTTCATCGCTTCGTGTATTGCCTTGAGCGCTCCCCACCGTTCAGCCGGCGTGCCCCAGTCTCCGTCAAGAAGCAGGAAGGCGTTCACTTCTAGTCTCAGCAGCGCCGCCGCGTGTATCGAGCCGTCATCGAGCACAAGTGCGGCCAGCATGTCGCTGCCAAGTGGATCTGGGAGCGCATAGTCGAAATTATGCGAATCGTGGAGTGCTTTTAGTGCGATTCCATCCGATTCCACGAATGGCCGTATCGTCATATCTGTATAAGTTGCCTCGCGGGAGATGGGTTGACGACCTGCGGAGTTCCGAATCCCTGTCCAGCCTGCGAGCCATTCGTTGACGCGGTTCCTGCCCCGGTCGATGGCAATGGCGTCAGTTGCGATGCGCCAGTGAGTTGCACGGCAGTGGGAGTCAAATCCCCGCCATGCACAATCCTTGGCGAGACTGTTTTTGAGCCACGGTAGCTGCTATACGCACGGAAGTAATAATTGATTGGCGTTCCACTCCCATCCTTGGCGGGCAGAGACAATATCCTTCCTCTCGCGGCACCTAAATCCTCCACGTTTGCATTGGCGAAGGCCGGGTCGTTGACCGACCATTCAGCGAAATAGTTTAGCGCCCTGGTGCGCGCCGAATTGTCCGTGATCGTCACATGCACATGGTCCGTTCCCGCCGCAACGTTTATTTTCTGTGGCGCTGGCGGCGCGGGCATGTGCCCAGTAGCGTCTATCCCCACGCCCGAACCGATTTGATTTATGGCGTCCTGTATTTTCTGGAACATCACAGAGATTCGGTTCCAGTGTCCTGGCATGTTCCTGATTTCAGAAAGAAACTCTCCAAGGTCTAGCATCAGCTCCCGATCCCGGCCACGGGTGCCCAGGCAGAAGTCTTGAGTGCCATCACAATCTTTGAAATCTCGAAATGATCGCCGGGATTCTGCGAACCAAGTCCAATGAAGAAGCGGCCCCCCGTTTCGTTGAGCGGCACTTCGTAATCACCGAAAGGCGGAGCAGATTGCAGCACAAGCGGTTCCAGGGCGTTCGCATACGGAGAATCCAGGCTGTCGGGATACATGGTGAGGTTCAGCCCACCGGCGCCCGTCACAAGCAAGGTCATAAACTGAGCATCCAGCCTGTTAAGGCCGAAACCAAGAGCCTGCGCCTCTTGCACCTTCGGAAACGGATAGGTCACATAGAAATCCAACAGCGCATTGCCGTCGTCCAGATAATTCCCGGCAACCTGCTCGTATATTTTCCCTGTATTTGTGTTTCCGCAGAAGAATAGCGGGGTTCTCGTGTCGGAACGCTCCACGAAGTCGGCATAGGAAGCCTGAATCGACCAAGAACTCCATTTGCGGCCAAGCTGGAAGGTTCTTAGGTCGCCCATGAAGGTCAATCGCACCGGGCCTTCCGATTCGATGGCCGCCGCTGTCATCAGCTCCTTGTAATTGCACATCAGCACAACATTCGGCTTCGTGGGGTTGGCGTTTACCGGGAAGTTTGGCATCCACTGATTCGGAGTCGGCACCGGAACGCCGATGTAGATTCTGCGTTCGTTCGTGTCATTGCGAATCCACAGCGTTTGTCCGTACTTCCAGTTGACGGTTTTCCATAGCGGATCAAGCTCAGGCAAAATCTTCACCGGCGCTCCACCCTCGAATAGATAAAGACCCGCCTGCCCTGCTATCAGCGCCCAGCCCTCGCCGCTATCTACTCCGTTCGGGGAAAGCGTTCCAACTCTTGGGGAAACCTCGCGCACGTTCCAGAAAAACGGCTCCGTCGTCCCATTGTCGGTCGTGGAGTAGAAGGAATTAGACTTCACGATGTAGAGGTTGTCGAACATCGTGAAAGCGTTCGTCACCGGCTGCTGATTCTGCGATCCCGCTCCAAGATTGCCCGTTATGTCGTCAAACGCCTCGAAGTTGTTTTCGTAGGACGCGCGCAATTGAGTAGAGAGCACCGGCTGCGCCAGGTCGTACACTTCCACGCGGTCTATTTCACAGTCTCCGCCGTTCAGAACATTGACGAGATAAACGCGAAGCAACAAATCGGCAGGCACGTTTCCGACTATCGGAACGGTCATCAGGTTGCCAGAGAAACGCCCCATCGTTGTCGTCATGCTCGCAAGCGGCAGGGAGTAAACTCCGAAGGTCTTGTTCAGGCCGGGGCTGAACAGGTCGATGTTGAGCGTCCCAAGTCCGGGCACCCCGCCAGGACTTCGGCAAGTCACGCGCGCGCCGTACTTCTTTCCGGATTCAATTATGGGAACCTGGTAGAAGTCCTGAAACGCGCCCTGCTCGACCATTCCGTAAAGCGCCTCGGTTGACCCGCTAGCGTTCAGGATGTAGTAGGAGTTACCGAATATCGGAGAGATGTGAAGCTGTCCCCCTGAACCGTTAACGGCATCGGCGTTCCAGCCAAGCGGCATCAGGTTTGTCCCCGGCAAGTAGCCGCCGTCGAAGCTCATGTTGATGAAGTTCTGAACCTTGTTTTCCTCGCCCCAGAAGAACAGCCTGTTGCTGTAGGAAACGACGCCCACCGAGTCGCCAAGCTCTATCTGCTCAAACAGGTTGTTCCCCGGAATGTCGATTGCCGTCGCAGCCAGCAGAACCGCATCGGTGAAAAAGAACGTCGCAGTCGTGGTCAGGTTGTCGCTTATCACCGTCGAGCTGTAGGTGATTTTCTGGCCGTTGCTCGTCACGGTGACAGCTTCGGGGATGTAGAAAAAGTTCGCTCCATTCGCGCCCGTGAAGGCCAGGATGCGCTTCGTCACATTCGGAGGCCCGATAGGAATCTGCGTTGCCGTCAGCGTCGTGGTCGTTCCGGCGGTGGTGAACGACACGGGAATCGACGGTCCGGTCAGATAGTCGTTCTCGGTCTGGAAAATCACTACGCATTGCCGCGTCCCTGCGCCCAGCGTCCCAGCAGCGGAAAGCGTCCCGCCACCGCTATTGCCGAGAATCGGATTGCCGCCCGTCCCGACGAATGAAGTTCCGGGGTCGAACTGGAACTGCGTACCGTTGATAATTCCTATCCCGGCCTCTGCTGCGCTCGCAACGTTCGGAGCGTTTATGTTGACCGTGAACTGCGTTCCAGTGGCTGATTGGATCGTGCCGTTGACGACGTTGAATATCCCGTTGCCGTTCGACGTTTGCGTGATCGTGACTTGCTCGCCAGCAACGGGAAGCGTTCCGCTGACAAGCGTGAAAGTGTATGTCGCTACTCCGGCGGTCAGCGAAGTGTCGGTGATGACCAATTGCGCGGCGTTGGGAGTCTGAAGTACGGTCCAGGTTGCGTCCCATGCGGGTAATCCCACGCCCGAAAGCGTTATGCTGCTGCCCACCTGAACGTTGGGAATCGGTACCGTTGTATTCGCCGTTGCCAGCGTCAACTGATACGTCCCGCCAGCGAAGAAATCGTTGGTTTGAGCCAATACGGAAATCGTTGACGTGACGGTGAAGTATGGTGAAATAGCCCCGCTGCCGTTCACCTGGCCGCTTCCTATCGTGTTGACGATGTACGTCAGATTAGGATTCTGGCCGCCCATTGTTGGAATGCCTGCCAGCAGCACGATGCTGCCTATCTTTATCAGCGCCGTGCTTGCCACGAAAACAGTCAGCACGTTTCCTGCGGCTGAGTTTGTGTCCGGCGAGGCGGACCAAAATACGCGCCGGATCGCCACGGCTGCGCTTTGCGTTACGCCTAGAGGCGAAGCGAGAAGCGCGTATGTCGTGCTCTGCGTCGAAATCGCCGGGGGAGCGCCAGGACCGGACTGGGAGATTCTGTCCAGTTTCACGCCATCGTATTGTCTCGGCATGTCGGTCGCGTTCATCAGATCGGAGAACGCCATGAATTCCCTGCCGTCTTCGGTTACGGAAGAAACAAACGAATTCAGGGCAATGTTCGAGAATATCCCGGTCAGCATGCCCTCGCTTGTCGTCACATCCTCTTTCCAGATCGTTCCTTCAGAATCGAGCGCAAGCGTGAGAACATCTCCTCCGAATTCGCTCAGGTCCACGGTCTTGATCCAATCGAAGTTGAAGTTACCGGCAGACTGAAATACCGTGCAGCTAACAAGGTCGATTGATACAGTGATAGGCAGTGAATTTGCCGCCTGGATGCTGACTCCGAACTTTATGCCGTCGATGTCGGAATTCAGCCATGTCGTGCCCCATAAGTCGGTGGGCGATCCTAGAACAACCATTGAATTGCTGGCCGTAAGATTAACGTTCTTCGCAGTCCCTACCGTGACTCCGTTCTTCATCAAATAGACTGTGAGCACCGAGGAACCGCTGACGACTCCAGCCTGAAGTCCTGTGATTCCTACTTCTATTCCAGAGACGGGCAGCGCGGGAAGGGAAAACAAGAACTGCTCGGCCAGTAGGACGTTTGAAATGCTGGCCGTAGTGTAATAGACGGTCACCACGACATTGTTAAGGGCAACGGTCACTCCGGAAAGAATGTTCGTTACCCTGAGCCATACTTGCAGAGCATTTATGTCCGCAATGGTCGGGTTCCCGTTCCACAAGACTGTCGGCCCTCCGACGGTGATGGGCGTGAGCGAAGAATTAAACACTCCGACGGGAGTTCCGAGGCTGCCTCCAGAAAAAATCGGCTGCACAAGCAACGTTGCGCTTTGCCCTACGCCGAGAGGAGACGCCGATGCGTCGAACGAAACTTGCACGCCTTGAATCGTCGCCGCTTCCGGCAGCGAGAATCCTAGAGAGCCAAGTTCAAGTATTTGCCCCGAAGAACTTATGTTTATCGTAGTCGTAAGACTTGCGGAGAAGGCGTTTGCGGGGCTGGCCCATGCGTTGCCCATGCCGGAACTGGAGGCCGACCCTGCCGAGGCTGACGGAGAAACAACCGTGGCGATTACGGTCGTCGCATAGGAGCCGTCTCCTATCGTTATGTTCCCGGGATTAGTCCACGGAGCATCGCCTAAATCTTGCTGCGTTCCCGAGATGCAATTCTCCGGTCCGACCGAACGGCCCGAGAAAGAATACACACTTTCTATCCCGTCGCGCGTCTTCGCGCTGCCAACGGTGAAGTCCATGTCGCAGCAAATAGGCGAAGACCCGGCGGGCACGTCGGGAGCGTTTATCTCCGCGACAAGTCCGCCGAAGACGATCAGCGCACTTTGCTGAAGGCCGAAGACGTTCTGCATTAGATGTTTTTAAGGAAGTGAGCCTCAAACGCAATCGTGTCGCCTGAAACGCCAGCCGGAACCACGCCAGCAGTGAACTCGGTCAACGGGGATTGCGCCGCGCCCCCAGTGAATATTTGCAGTTTCCCGGTGGCCTTGTTCCAGCAATAGATGTAGCCGGACCCGGAAACAGATTCGATATAAACAATCACAGGAGTTTGCGAAGATTTTATTTGCTCGATTCCCGAGAACGAAAGAACCACTCCGCCAGCAGCATACGTAAGAGGATTGGCCCCAATTGCTATCGTTCCGTAAACAATCGTCATCTTCTGGGTATTGTCCACGCCGTTCGGGAAAGCGTTGACTGTTGGTGTCGCTAAGGCTACCGTCATATCTAGTTCCTCCTAGAGATTTACAGAATTCGGTTGTAACTGCCCTGACTGCTGCCGCCGTATGGTTGACGGCTGCACGGCTGGCCCTGCGCTCGGCGAACGTAGCGATTGATTATTTTCTTCTTCTGCGTTTCGGCGTCAGCCTGCATGATTTGCGCCTGCGCAGCGCCGCGCGCCCGAGCGTAGATGTAGCCCACAATCGTTGCCAGTGCGTTTGTGCTCGCCAGGATGTTCACTTGCACAGTCGTCAGATTGGTGCCCTTGCCGATAGGCGTGAAGCGCGACTCGTAGCGAATCCGGATGTCCTCGGTTTGCGTCGAGCCGACCATCCATATCGCGTCACCGCGATACTCCCATTGCCTAAGAAGCAAATCCTGCGTTCGCGGGCACAAATACGCCTGAGGCTCGTACATGGGCGAGAAATTCTCTCCTGAGCCGGTGACGCGCTCCCAGAGTTGCTTAACAGATATACAGTCTCCGGGCAGAGCAGGGAGTGCGTGCATTGTCGAGCCATCGAAATATCCGTCGTAGGAAATGCTCACCTGGACAGACGGGTCGGGAGTTATGACCGGCGTGATGGGCGTGAGAATCACGTTGTCGATGATCAGCGTGATTACGCCATTGTTGCCCAGGTCATCCTGGAGTTCTTCGATGGCCGAGTTCAGATACTCGATTGTGAATGGCGCGGCATCGGTAAGAATCCGGCCAGCGCCGCCCTGATAAGCATCGTTCACCAGGGCTCTCGCGCGGTT
>Ga0307372_10011541_pt1 | contig 11772 bp, 12 predicted proteins | sample OX1MG_FD_202533 | JGI IMG/M metagenome (GOLD analysis project Ga0307372, IMG submission 202533) | Soil microbial communities from Risofladan, Vaasa, Finland - OX-1 | ecosystem: Environmental > Terrestrial > Soil > Coastal area > Acid sulfate soil | place: Finland: Risofladan, Vaasa | collected...
AACTCCGCCACTTCCTGTCGCAATCGAGCGTTTTCCTCTACCAGCGACTCCATGACCTCAGACTACCCAGCGGCACGATCACAACAAGTGCCTCTCTTGAGACGGCATCAAGACGCTAAACAAATACCCTCAAGGTTCCGTCCCGGTTATCATGGCCCCATGAACCTCGATGCGATGCAAGCGGCGCTGCGCGAGGCCGGCGCCGACGGATGGCTTTTTTACGATCACCACCACCGCGACCCCATCGGGGAACGGATCCTGGGGCTGGACCCGAAGGCGCACATCACCCGCCGCTATTACTACTACGTGCCCGCGAACGGCGAGCCGCGCAAGCTGGTGCATCGCATCGAGCAGGGGCGGCTGGACTCGCTGCCGGGTTCGAAGGGGATGTACTCGAGCTGGCAGGAGCTGGCTCAGGGCCTGGAGGCGATGCTGAGGGCAGCGCGCCGCATCGCCATGCAGTACTCGCCCAACAACGCCATCATGTACGTCTCCATGGCGGACGCGGGCACGGTGGAGTTTCTGCGCTCGCTTGGCAAGCAGATTGTCTCGTCCGCGGACCTGGTGAGCCAGTTCGAAGCGGTGTTGACGGAGGAGCAGAAGGCCAGCCACGCGGCGGCGCAGAAGGCCATCGACACGATCCTTGAAGAGGCGTGGCGGAAGATGGGGCGGGCGCTGCGGCCGGCCTCAGGACAACCGGAGCGGCTGACCGAGTGGGACATGGTGGAGTGGTTCTCGACGGCCATGCGCAACGAGGGGCTGGTATGGGAGAACGGCCCCAACGTGAGCGTAAACGAGCACGCGAGCGACTCGCACTACGAGCCGACGCAGGAGAGGCATTCCGAGATCCGGCAGGGCGATTTCGTGCTGATCGACATCTGGGGCAAGCAGGACAAGGCCGACAGCATCTTTTACGACATTACCTGGACGGGCGTCGTGGGCCGGGAGCCGAGCGAACACGAGCAGAAGGTGTTTGAGACGGTGCGCAATGCGCGCGATGCGGCGATTGCCGCGGTGGAGAAAGCCTTTGCGGCGGGCAAGCCGATCCGGGGATTTGAAGCCGACGATGCGGCGCGCGGAGTGATCCGGGCGGCGGGATTCGGCGAGTACTTCACCCACCGGACCGGGCACAACATTGCGGTGGAAATCCACGGGCCGGGCGCGCACCTGGACAACCTGGAGACACACGACGAGCGGCTGATCCTGGCCAACACATGCTTCTCCGTCGAGCCGGGAATCTATCTGCCGGAATTCGGGGTGCGCAGCGAAGTGGACATGATGACCGCGCCGGGGAAGGCCTGGGTCACGGGCAGGATCCAGCGGGAGCTGGTGAGAATTTGAGGACGGCGGCATGAGCGCGACAACGGCCGAGGCCAGACAGTTTCTGGTGGACCGGATTGCAGCGGAGGCGGAGCGCGAGGGAGCGCCGCTGGATGCGATGGAGAAGGAAATGCTTGGTTTCGCGGAGAGCGAGGCAAGCGCCAGGCAGATGGAGTCGGCGCGCAAGTTTGAAAGCGAGCGCGACGACGAGGAGTACGAGAGCCGCATCGCGCGGCTGGCAAACGCGGTCTACGAACGCGACGTATCCGCGGGCAGAAAAGCGGAATGGGACAGCGCAATGGATCGGCTTGTTGCCGAAGACCTGTACCTGATGGTGATGCTGGAGCGGGCAGGGCTGGTGAAGACCACGTCGCACCTGGCGATGCCGGACTGGCGGATGCTGGCGGGTGTTGCGCCAGTGTTGGTTTGCCTGGCAGCGGCGGTCTTCATCGGCGTGACGCCCCTGGGAGCACGGTGGATTCCCAATCTTGTCTTGCGGCTGGGAATTGCGATTGCGCTGCTGCTGGCGCCGCTGGCGCTGGCCAGATGGCGCGGCCCGCGCGCAAGCTGAAGTGGAAGGAACATCCATCATCGCCCACACCTGCGCCGGCAAGCCGCTGGGGTGCGATATAGTCAAAAAGGAATGGCCACACCACCGAACAGGATTGCCGCTGCCGGGCGCGGCGCCGCCAGGGACCAGGGCTTTATCTATCTGCCGCTGATTGCGGGATGGCTGGTCCCGGGCGCGGGACATTTTCTGCTGCGCAAATGGTGGCGGGGCGCGTTGCTGGCCGCAGCCATCCTGGCCATGTTCATCCTCGGCCTGGCCATGAATGGAAAGCTCTACACCAGCGCCGGAGACATCCTGGACCTGCTGGGGCTGGTGGGCGACCTGGGCAACGGGCTGCTCTATTTTGTGAGCCGCGGGCTGGGGCTGGGCGCGGAGCAGGTAAAGGTGACGACCGCCGATTACGGGCGCGCGTTCATCGTGGTGGCGGGGCTGCTGAACGTGATGTCGGCCATCGACGCCCACAACCTGCGCACGGGGAGGAAGCAGAGCTGATGGCTTTCTCGCATTTCACCGCGGTGCTCATCTTCGCGCTGTGCGCGTCCACGGTCTTCGGCATCACCATGCGTGACACGCCGCGGCGCATGCTGCGCTACGGCATCTATTGCTTCACCCTGTTCGCGGGCTCGGCGATTGTATTGAGCTGGGTGATGTTCCTGATCGCGCGATAGAAGCAGGGACCAGGCACCACGCATCAGGGAACGTGTCAGGGCACGACTTCAGTCGTGCCGCAGACCGCACAACTTCAGTCCCTGCGTCTTTTCGCCGAGATCTGACCAGACAGATGAGTTTCTTCCACAGCCTCTCGATCCCGAATCGTTCCAGATTTGGATTCCAGCATCGATAATCAGGCGGCCCGCTCGCGCTTCCAAACTGCCGCGTCGAACGCGTGACGGCAGTCGTAGCCCTCGCTCTGGTAGAGTCCGACGGCCTTGATGTTGGATTCGGTGACGGTGAGGGAAATTTCGCTGACCCCGAGGCGCCAGAACTCCGCCGCGGCAACGTGGAGAAGCATGCGGCCGAGGCCGCACCGGCGGTAGCGCGGGCGCACGCAGATCTGGGTGATGTGGCCGCTCTGGGCGCTGACCCGCGAACCCAGGACGACCCCGGCCATTTCGCGGGTGCCGCGATCCCAGAGGATGTGGGAGACATGGGGCGAGAAGGTGCCGCAGCCGGCATAGCGCACGATGTTGTGCAGGAAGCGCATGGAGCCCTGGGGGGAGCGGTACTGATCGTTGATGAGGCTGTCGGGATGGTCGGCATAGGCCTCGGAGATCAGACGGCCGGCAGCGGCCAGGTCGTCCTCCCGCCAGGGCCGCAATTCCAGCTCGCGAGGCAGGACAGGATGAATCTCGCCTTGAAGCGTGTTCAGCGATTGCATCATGAAGAGGCGGCGATAGACATGGAATCCGGCCTCGGCGAACACCCCGGCCAGAGCCCCCGCGGGGTGCAGCAGAAGCTGCGATTCGATGCGATCGACCTGGGGCGAGTTTTGCAGGGTTTCGAAGAGGTGGCGCAGGAGCATGCGCTCGATCGCGCGGGGAGCCTGCGCCTGGCCGTCCCACTCCGTGCCCGGCCCGGGGACCGATTGCAGACGCTCGATATCCATCGCGTAGACGTCGCCAATGACAGCCTTGCTCTCCTCATAGACGCAAAAGGCGTAGCCGGTGACTCGGCCGGCGTCCACCGCCGCGTAGCCGGGCAGCATGTGGCTGTCAAGGTACTGCATGAGCAGGCGGGATGAGGCGCTGTAGTCCCAGTGCAGGCGCTCGCGCCACACCGCGGCTTCGGCTTCCAGCAGGGACCGGAGCATGGGCGCGCTGAAATGCCGCAAATCCAGAATTTCGAGAGAAACGCCCGAAGTCATGCTCCCGCCTTCATGTCGCCACCGCAAAAATGCTATGCGTTACTGTGCCATTTGCGCAAAGGTCCTGCAACCCGAATTGGACGGTTGCATCGCGGATGAGGATATCAGCGCGCCCCCACGAGGTAAACCTCGAGTCCTCGTTCCGGCCAACTGAAGAGTTCCTGGTAATGGCGCCCTTCCAGGTATTCCTCAAGCGCCGAAGGGGTATGCAGGTCCACACCTTTGCGGCCCGTAACCCGGGCGACGAGGAGGTGCTGCTCATCGGGAACGCCGGTTTCCTCGTAGTTGACCACTTGGCGGTTACGGTAAAACGAAAGGCCGTATTCGATGTCGCGGCGGACGCGAAAGACGGCCACGGTCTCGGTAGGCGGAGCGATGCCGTCCAGTCGCTCGGCCAGGGGACGGGCCGAGTAGTAGTGGTCGAGCAGGTGGATCACTTTTTTGGTGCCGGGAACGGCGGGAATGGCGAAGATGGGTCCCTCGCCGTAAACGAACAGCATCAGCACTACCAGCACCATCGAGGTGACCAGGCGGAGCCGCACCACGCCGAATCCGTTGACTACGACCACAATCAGCAGGGCCGCGCCGGCGGCCGCCGCCAGCGCCACCGTGAAGGGCCGGACGGGCGGCATATGGACGCCGTGCTCTACGAACCAGGGCAGCAGCAGCGCGAAGATGGTGACGACGCCGCAGAGCAGGGCATGGCCGCCAAGCTCCACGCGGCGCAGCCCGCTGGCGCGCCGGCGGTAGAGATAATCGCCGGTAAGGATGGTAACCGGAGGAATGGAGGGGAGAATGTAGCCGGGCAGCTTCGACTGGGAAAAGGAAAAGAAAACGATGGGAATGAGGGCCCAGAGAACCAGGAATTCAGGAAAGGCATCGCCGGGGCGGTTGACCTTGGGCGGTCCCTTGCGCGCATGGCGAAGCCGCCACTCCGCCACCGAGGTCTGGATACCGTCCCAGAGCGCGCGCAGCGCCACGACCGTCCACGGCATCAGCGCGAGCAGCACCACCGCAGGGTAGTACCAGAACGGCTGCTGGTGTTCGTAGCGGTTGGTGGCAAACCGGCGCAGGTTCTGGTTGAGGATGAATTCGCGGAAGAATGTGGGGTTCTGGTGCTGGACGGCAATGAACCAGGGCAGCGTGATGGCGAAATACAGCAGCACGCCCGGCCACCAGAAGGTGCGGCGCACAATGGACCACTCCTTGCGCAGCGCGGCAAAGGAGCAGATGATCACCGCCGCGAGGAAGGGCGCCACCGGTCCTTTGGCCAGGGTGGCCACGCCGGTGAAGAAATAGATGTCGAAGAGCCAGAACTTGGAATCGGTTTCGTACCAGGCATACCAGCCCAGGAGTCCGATACAGAGGGGCGCGGCCATCTGCATATCGGTGGAGGCGCCGCGGGAGAAGCCGATCATGCCGGCGCAGGCAACCGTGATGAGGGCGGCATCGAGATGGCCGCCCGGCCGGAATCGTCGCATGTGCAGGTAAATGAGCGCCACCATGATGAAGGCGAAGCTGGCCGAGGGCAGCCGGGCGCTCCAGTCGTGCACCCCGAACTCCTGGAAGACGAACATGGCGCGCCAGTAATAGAGGGCCGGCTTTTCCAGCCATGGCCGGCCGTAGAGATACGGCGTGACGCACGCGCTCAGTTTGCCTTTGACGGTATGCGCTTCATCGAAGCGGGCCAGCATCTCGTGGGCAATCTGGGCATAGCGGGGTTCGTCGGCGCCCACCAGGCCCAGGCCGTCGCCGCCGAAAATGGGAGTGACGCCATAAATGATGAAAAAGACGGAGAAGAGCGTGAAGACCGTGACTTCCGCGATGGTGGACCACCGGGGCAGACGCCTGGGACGGGGTTCAGCGGGATCCTGGGCGGACGGTTCCAGAGCGGATTCCACGTTACGAGCTTCTCCGTACGGCACCTTCCGGCAGAAAAGCCGGTCCGATGCGGTGGCAAAGGCTTGGCCGGGCGAACAAGTCTCCAGGCGCCCCGAAAAATGCCGGGCGCGGAGGAGAGTGCAGCACGCGACAGGGACAAGGCTAACAGATTCGGGCACGGGTGCCGGTCAAACCCGAGGATCGATGCCGTTTCCTTCGCCATGCACGCGCCGGGAGGAGATTCCCTCCACCGCCGGCCGCAAATGGCCGAGCACCTCTTCCAGCGCGCGCGCCGCGGGCCCATCCAGGGTGACGCCGGCGGCATTCTCGTGGCCTCCGCCGCCCAGGCTTGCGGCCAGGCTGGCTACGTCCACGCGGCCCTTGCTGCGCAGGCTTACGCGGATGCGTCCTTCGGGCAGCTCGCGGAGAAACACCGCCGCCTCCACGCCGGCAAGAGAGATGGCATAGTTGACAATGCCCTCGCAATCCTCCTCGGCGGCGCAGGTGCGCACCATGTCCTGGTGCGAGACGGAAAGCCAGGCCAGCCGGCCTTCGCGCCTCAGGTTGCTGAGAGCGGCGCCCAGCAGCAGCAGCTTGGACATGGCCGTGGAGAAGTAGATTTCCTGGGCCATCTGAACCGGATCGGCGCCCGCGCGGGTCAGTTCCGCGGCCAGAGCGAAGGTGGAAGCCCGCGTGGCGCCGTAACAAAAACCTCCGGTGTCGGTGAGGATGGTGGTGTACAGGCACTGCGCCATGGCAGGGGAGAGGTGCACCGCAGCGGCTTTGATCAGCCGGTAAACCAGCTCGCCCACGCTGGCCGCATCGCGATCGATCCAGTTGAGGTGGGCAAAGGCGCGCCCGGTGGCATGGTGGTCGATGTTGACCAGGTAAAACTCATCCAAGCCGCGCAGGCGGGTGCGGTCCACGCTGTCGCATTCCAGCAGAATGGCGGCGTCATAGGGGCCGTGAACCCGCATCGTGCAGCGAATGCCCTCCGCGCCGGGCAGGGAGCGGTAGACCGTGGGAATGCGGTCGGCGGTGACCAGGTCGGCGCGTTTGCCCATGGCTTCGAGAAGCATGCCGGTGGCCAGCATGGAGCCCACGGCGTCGCCGTCGGGACGCGAGTGGGAGCAGACCAGGAAACGCTCGCCGCGGCCGACGAGATCGAGAATGGCGGCGAGGGGATTCTCCGGCATCCAGCCCGGCGTCTCCGAAGGGATCTCCCGTTCCGCCGGATCGCGCGGTGCGCTGGGCATGTCTGCCCCTGGATTCAGATCCATCGCGCCCATAGGGTCTATTCCGCCGCCTTTCTCCGGCGCTTGCGCGAGCGCTCCATCAGCTCGTCGATACGCGCCTGGAAGCGCCCGGAACGGTCGGCAATGAAGGCCAGCTCGGGAACGTGGCGAACGCCCATGCGCTCCTTCAGTTGGACCCGGATGTAACCCTTGGCGGCGTCGAGGCCGGCGATGGTGTTGGCTTCGGCTGCCACAATGTCGGCGACGGTCTCATTGACGGCCACGTACACGCGCGCCGACTTCCCGCCGGGATTCAGCAGCACCTCGCTGATGTAGCAGAACCCGATGCGCGGGTCGGAGAGTTCGCCCTCGAGCATGGCGCCAATCTCCTCCCGCAACGTCTCCGCCACGCGACCCTGATGATGTTTGCGCCCGCGATGTTCGGGCATGGGGCCTCCGCAATCCAGCGCGCCGCGCGGGCAAGAGCCCGTCGAACGCGCAGGTAAACCCATCAGGATAGCAGAGGCTGAAGCTAATACCGGACCATGGGCGGGTCTATTGACCAAAACGGGACCGCCGGTTTGAACAACCCGGAGAGACGCGCATTTGGCGCTTTAAGGTGCCGCAGGTTGATCGTAGTATGTAGGTAACCGCAGTTCAAAAAGGGGCCCTCCTGCTCAGTTGCCTATGGACGCAAATCCTTCAACTCGTTCAGTCCCGGAACAAATGGAACTGTTATCTCGCGCCCAATCAGTTCAGAGGCGAGAGCCCAGAATCCACTTGGTATCAAATACCGACGTTTTGAATCCCCAGGTTCGCACGGTCTCGATCGAGGAAAACCCGATTGGACAGTTCTTCAAGGCGGAGAATCTCAACTCGCTCCTTGTTTGTGGTGATAGCGAAAAGGCTCTTGCATCCGTGCCGGAAGGCGTTTTTCAGACCTGCATCACATCGCCGCCTTATTGGTCCTTGAGGGATTACAGTATCTCCGGGCAAATTGGGCTTGAATCTTCTGTTGGCGAATACATAGAACACCTCGTCAGAGTATTCGCGGAAGTCCGCCGTACCCTTCGAGAAGACGGCACGATGTGGGTCAATATTGGAGATTCATACACTTCGGGTGGACGCACATGGCGTGCAACCGATAAGAAGAACCCTATTCGAGCCATGCAGGTTCGACCTCCGACGCCCGATGGGCTCAAGCCAAAAGACCTCATTGGCGTACCGTGGCAGCTCGCCTTCGCTCTTCAGAAGCAGGGCTGGTATCTGCGTGCCGAGATCATTTGGAATAAGCCGAACTGCCAGCCCGAGAGTGTTAAGGACCGTCCTACACGTTCACATGAGTATGTTTTTTTGTTCAGCAAAAGCGAACAGTATTTCTACGATTACAAGGCAATGAGAGGCCCTAATGGGCGTAATCTCAGGAGCGTTTGGGACATCCACACGAAACCTTATCCAGGTGCTCATTTTGCCACGTTCCCCGACACGCTGGTGGGGCCGTGCCTGGCGCTCGGTTCTCGACCCGGCGACTTGGTTTTAGATCCATTCATCGGTTCGGGAACAACTGGTTTGGTCGCATTGAGGGGCAAGCGCCGCTTCGTTGGCATTGAACTGAATCCCGAATACCTGAGAATTGCAGAGGAAAGGTTGAACGGAGCGATGCTCCATGAGTGAGCCGGTGATTCCTGCTCCGAGTCCAGCGCGCCAAATTGGCTTCCATCAGCTCCTCGTTGCCGCTCGCAAAAATTGGCTCACGGATGCGCTGAAGAAAGCCTTGAAGGCAGTTCCCCAGAAACTGGTGAAGGAGCAACTCGCGGCCTACGTTCCCGCGGACGTTCAGCAGGTTCTGGCCACAGCCGGAATTCGAGACGAGCATATCTTCCCCGTCCCAGCGGTTTTGGAGGCAAAACCGACCCTGATTGGGTACTATCGACTCCTATTGGGAATTCCGCAGAAGACCTTCTACAAAAGCGGCTCACGGATGGGCCAATTCAAGACCATGGAGTCCCGCGGATTACTTCCGAAGAGGCGGCCGGACCTTGAAGGCTTCTGCACGGCCATGGGCCAGAGCCTCTCCGAGTTAGTGAGGCAAATGTCTCCACAAATCTCGCATCGCGACGTAGGCGAACTTCCATTGCTGGCGCTGGGTTCGCAGTTTCAGGGAAGCAAGAACAATGCGATTGGCAAGCAGGCGACTGTTGACGTTTTCCTCTCCATCTCCGAGCTTCTTAAGCCTCATATTCAGAGCGAGAATTCAGTGTCGATTAGCATCAGAAATGCGTCCGGGCGCAAAGTTGTGGTCGCGCTTGCCAGCGACCCCGATATTCGGATTCAGGAAGAGTTCGAACCCGGAAGTCTACGGAACAAGGTCGCTATCGAAATCAAAGGTGGGACCGACTATAGCAACGTGCACAATCGGGCGGGAGAAGCCGAGAAATCGCACCAGAAGGCAAAAAATCAGGGGTTTCGGGACTTTTGGACGTTGATCTCCAAAAGTGGGGTGAACATGGAGAAGCTGACACCGGAATCCCCAACTACGAATTCGTGGTTCGACGTGGCGCAGGTGTTGGCCCGCGATGGCGCAGACTGGAAAGAATTCAGCAGCCGGTTTGCAGAAGCTGCGGGGATCCCGCTTCCCCCGGACCAGACCTGATGTCAGCCATCGTGCTTTCGTTGCCCCACTTTGGGTTGAAGCGGCCATATTCACATCGACTAGCACAGAATTATTTCAAGGCCTCACTCCGCGCGCCGGGCGCGGGCGGAATCGACCGTGGCGTCCAGGATGATCGCCGTAGGCCTCTACCTGACGTTGAAGCTGTACACCACGCTATACGAGAACATGGGATAGATGGTGAACGAGCTCAAAGAGCGGCGCCACTTCGCTTCCTGCGCCTGCAGAGCGCTGTTGAATTGCGCGGCCAGGGGGTTGGAGGGGTCTGCGATGTCGCTGCAGTTGGTCTGTGCTTTGTCCTTGCAAACCCAACCGCTGGTGGTGATGTTAATGGTGGGCGCGCCCATGAAAATCGCTCCGAACTCCGCTGGAAAAGACCAGTGGCGATTCGATCGGGGAACGAACCTCCCGAAGCCCCCGCTCAAAAAGAACTCCGGCTCCCGGGCATTGAGCCCCAGCACCCCCGTACCATTCAGCGGCGTCGCTCCTGTAGCCGGGTTTGGCGAGGCGGAATAAAAATCCTGCCCGTCTACAGTGACCGCTTTCCCGGGCACAATCTCAGAGGTCATCGACACATTGTTGCCGTTGTACATCAGCAGGCCCGCGCTGAGTCGCCAGATGCTGTTCAACGGGTATGCGTCCACCGCGCCGCCGATCGAAAACATGTGCAATCGGGCGTCGCCTTTGACCGTATCCACTTCGAAACTGCCGGTATCGTGACTGAAGAAGTTCAGCAGCAGGCGCGCGTCAAGATACTCGGTCAACACGGTGGTGGCTTTTATGCCGATCCCCAGAGGGGATACATCCGCCCCGATGCCGACGCGGGAGAGCGGTCCATAGCTTCTGGCTCCCTCCCAGGGTACTCCGCCGCGCTGGTCCTTTGAGGCGAGCCCGGCGGCATCGGGTGCATCGGGCAGCAGCGAAGAGGATTCTGGCAGTGGACCCGGGACATTTACGTCCATCGGGCTGTCTCGCTGGGTGAATTGGGACGGGGTTTGCGGTTGCGAATGGAGACGGGCTGCAGGCGCGAGAGCGGCCAACAGCGCTGCCGGTAATGCGATGCGTAAGGAAGCTTTCAACGGGTTGCTCCTGAATGCAAGGGCCCGTTATTCCCCGATTCTTGTGCCGGCCTGCATGCTCGAATTGCAAATCCCGATCGCCGGCGCCATCCCTGGAGTCCTCGAAGCCTGCGGCGATGAGCGGCAAACCTGGCGACCTGACTGCCTTGGCATTAGGATGACACATCTTGAGACGCGGCTCGGGCGGATAGGTTTGAATTGAAGTCCTGTTATTCTGGAAGCGTGATTCACCCCCCTAACCCCAAGAATGTGGCCTGGATGGCCATGCTTTTGGCACTAGCCCTTAGCGCCTGCCATAAAGAAGAACAAGCCGTGGAAGGCGTGGCCCGTAACGCCGCCCGCGCTGAGCAGCAGGCCCAGGCAAACGCCACCGAGCGGGATGCCGAGCGCGCGGAGCTGGTCAAAATTCCGCTGCCTACCAAGAGCCTCTATATCGATATCCACGATCCCAGCCAGTGGCAAAACCCGTTCATCAGCGCCGGCGCCGATACCCTTGACCTGCGCGTCGTGATGGAGGACGCCAATCCCAGCACGGCCACGGCGGGCACCTTTCTGCGCCCGGAAGGGGCGCGTCGCCAGGAGCTGCAGGTCCGCCCTTCTGACCTGGCCAGGGCCGTCGCGGCGCTGCCCGCCCGCGCCTGGCCCTACGGGCGCGTGGTCGCCATCGCCGAATCCCCTGAGGCCGATCGCAAGAATCGCGCAGCCGTCCGCCGCAACGTGGAGTTCGCCATCCAGAAGCTGAACGACTTGGGCGTGGTGGTGGACGAGTGGCCGGCGCGGTAAGACTTCAGCTCAATCACGGAACTCATCCGCCTCATCGCGTTACGATTCCTACGTGAGCTCACTGACCATCCTGAACCAGCTTCCGCAGCTCGATCACGAGCGCTTCTCCGCCCATCGCGAGCTTGAGGCGCGCCTCAAAGCGGCCCTGCGCGGCGAGGTCCGCTTCGACATGGGCTCGCGCGCGCTCTACGCAACCGACGCCTCCAACTACCGCCAGCTCCCCATCGGCGTGGTGCTTCCCCGCGACGCCGCCGACGTGGAAGCCGCGCTCGCCGCCTGCCGCGCACTCGGCGCCGCCGTGCTTCCCCGCGGCGGAGGCACCTCGCTCGCCGGCCAATGCGCCAACGTCGCCGTGGTCTTCGACTACT
>Ga0307372_10011544_pt1 | contig 11770 bp, 14 predicted proteins | sample OX1MG_FD_202533 | JGI IMG/M metagenome (GOLD analysis project Ga0307372, IMG submission 202533) | Soil microbial communities from Risofladan, Vaasa, Finland - OX-1 | ecosystem: Environmental > Terrestrial > Soil > Coastal area > Acid sulfate soil | place: Finland: Risofladan, Vaasa | collected...
GTGCTGCGGCTTTGATCAGGAGGTGGAGTTTCTTGGCCATGGCGCGATCCGGTTCCTGCATCTTCGCGATCGCGGCGAGCAATTCCGTTTCCCCATCCGCCTTGGCTGCCTCCGCCTTCAGTTCCCGTGCGCGCTCGCGCATCGCGGCCTTTTCCTCGGCAGTGAATCCTTGGGGCGCTGTGCTGTTCGTGCTGGTGCGCTTCGCCGATTGCGGCTTGGTCTTAGTTGCGGTTTTTGTCGGGGCCATGGTTCACACTCCAGTCTGAGAGTTGATGGGTCCGACGTTGACTATATTACTCAACAGAAATCGATCATCCGTCGATCCCATCGTCCAGGGAGGAACGCGCCCTCTTGTGGGGAACTTCCGTGGCACGGTTGAGCCTCTCGTGAGTTCGGGAGCGCGAATCTCTCGTGGCGGGGGAGGCGACCTACTCCCTCTCTGCTACGGCCCCGGGCTCATCCCCAAATGGTCCAGGGCCCCCCAACGGAGCCTGAGGCATTGAGGACGCCAGCTGCGGCTTAGTGGTTGCTCGCCGCCCAGCTGGCTGTCGGCAACTGAGTTCCTCTAGTCGAGGAGTGGTCCAGACCAGCGCCGCGACCTCAACGGTCGAGCCGCAGGCTTGTGCGGATCTTCTCCGACCCCGAGCGGGTCGCAACCTCTCGTCCGCCAGCTCTATAGGCAACCCGAGCAGCCGACTGGAGCCACTAGTGGAATCCCCGGGGGCGAGGCGCTGATCGGCTTGTCGGTAGCTGCATCGTGCCTCGCCCCCTTGCGGCGTGCTTTACCGAAGCAGGCTCAAGGGGTGGATGGAACTCCGATTGGTCTCAGGGCGCCGAGAGTCAAACCGCCCAGGGTTTCGGTATACGGTGAACCACCCTCCGGCGAGCACCGGACCGGAACCTGTGGTCCCGTGGCGTTCGGCCTGCTCCTTTTGCGACATGCTTTGGTCCGTCGTCAGACGGCGGTTACCTCGACTCCGCATCGGCTCCGGAAGTGACGACGCCCGCTCTGCCCCCCTCTGCATCGGTGTCAGTGAGGCTGGCGGCAGGCTCCTGCGACGGAAGGTGGACGCGCACGTTGGTGATCGGGGTGATGAACGCGTCGCCCAGCTGAGCGCGTCGGGGCGAGATGTCCACCGGCATAGCCGCTCGGGGGCAGCCGGCAGGGAAAGCCTTCACCACCAGCTCTTGGACCTGCGCCGGCGCTACCGGCGTCAGGTGAATCATGCACAACAGTTCTCCGTTTTGCCCCGGGATGGACCACGTAACGTCGGCCGGGGTGGCCGCGGAGACGATGCCGAGGTGGGGAGGGGTGTCGAGGAGGGGGCCGACCTCCGCGACCAAGCGGCCAATCTCGGCGCGGCGTTCGGGCACTGGACGGTCGAAGTCGACATTGTCGGCGAGGGCCCTGGCCGCAAGATCGTCATCCCAGTTGCGGATCAGCTCCTCGACCTGTGCGCGCAGCGCCACGGTTTCCGGCCAGAGCGTCACGGTCGAAGCCGCTACTTGGTGGCGGGACATGGTGCGACCGAGCGCCTCACTGCAGAGGGAGATCGGATCTCCGCGGTGGCTGTTGGTGAGGACGATCGCGCCATTGCCCGACTGCGGGTGCCAGGTCATGAAGAGCTTGAACCCGGGCAGGCCTCCGGCATGGGAGATGAACGTGCCGCGATGAAGGTCGGTTGTCACCCGCAGCCCGAGCGCGTACCCGCCCATCGTCACCTGGATGGCGCCACTCGCACCGACCACGAGCGCCGGCGGTGTAGCGATGTGTACCCGCTGGAGCTCGCGGCGAGATGCGCGACTCAGAATCTCAGCCCCGTCGCCCCGCGGCGGTCGGAAGGCCGAGCCGAGCCACGTGACCCAGGTGGCCAGGTCTCGAACGGTGCTCACGATGCCCCCCGCGGCAGCAAAGGCATCCGACGCCTGCGGCGGAAACGGCATCCACGCGCCGCTGGAGTCTAGCGAGTACCCGACCGCGCGCGGGAGATCGCGTGGCACGGCACTGTCAAAGTAGGTTGAGGTGAGGCCGAGGGGTACCAACAGGGCGTCCCGGACGAAATCCTCGAGAGGGCGACCAACGGCTCGGCTGACCGCCAAGCCCGCCAGCGCGAAGCCGAGATTCGAGTACTCGAACTCCGCACCAGGGAAGCGGCTGAGGCGCACGCCCTTGCCGACTTGCCCGAGCAGGGTCTCGGTCGGCAGATCGATGAAGGGGTCGACCCAGGAGTTGTCCTCAGTTAGGCCCCCGCACATGCTGAATAGCATCCCGACGGTGGGCGGGCCCTCAGCACCGACGGCCTCTCCGCTGACGACGAACTCCGGGACGTACGCGGTGATCGGATCGTTGAGTGAAAGGCGGCCTTGGTCGCGAGCCACCAAGGCGGCGCAGGCGACAAAGCTCTTGGACATCGACGCGATCGGAAAGACCGTGTCGGCGTCCGGCACTAGGCCATCATCGTTAGCGACACCGAACCCCGCACAGTGGGAGAGGCCCTCTGGCGTCGTGAGCCCATAGACCAAACCCCGCGCCTGTTCAGCCGCCGTGTACTGAGCGAAGAACGCGTCGAGTTCGGTTTCCAAGGGCACAGGGATGGTCTCTTCAGACATGGGGCCTCCTACGCAGTTTGCCTACGGAACGTTTCGGCCGGGCGTGGCCTCAACGATACGGCGCCTCAGGCTGGGGATGCCAAAGCACGTCTCGGATGCAGTTGTCCAGCCCCGAGTCGGTTGGGTCCGGACGACGGGTGGTGATAAGGACCCTGTAGCCAGTCCAGTCCTGTCCATGCCGCGCGCATTGGTCCCTCAGAGGGTCCGGACACGGCCGGTCGGGGATTGCCCTGGCGGTCGCGGTTGGTAATGTTAGGCCACGAGGTGGCCCCTATCCGGTGGCATGTGGACCGCCAACCACCGCGACCGCAGGACCGGACGCCCTGGCGAGGTAAGCCCGAACCTGCTATCGGGCGTGGCGGGCCAGATTCTGGCGCATCAGGACGTGCCGATCTGCTGGCATCGGTGATTCACATGACAGCGCTCGGCGCCAGCACCACACGGGTGGCGCAGGGCTTGTGCGGCGATGCGTTGTGCCAAGTCGTGACACGATACCCTGCCGGTGCCGAGTAGCTGGGCTCCAGCCATCAGTGATTCTCCTGCCATTAGTGCGGGTTCCGTACGTCCTCGTGAGGGCCGATCGCTTTCCGCTCGTTCTGGGTGGTCGGATTCAGCGAAATGCGCATCCAGCTCTGGAACTCCTGCCTCTGGACGGCACGACGCCCGCAGATTGCTCTCCGGGCGTCGTGGCGACGCGGATCTGGCTGAGGGCGTTAAGAAGCAGCTGCTGCCACGGTTACCGCTGGCAGATGCCGGGTCCAATGACGAGCGGAGCAACTCACCCACACATTCTGCAGTAGGGTCCCAGTATTAAGGGGAGGATCTGAAAGCCTTCGCACGGTAATCCTTCGTGCAGCCTGCTCCGACCGAACTATGGGAGTTCGGCACCCACGGGTCCGGGCAGGTCACTCCGCTGCGAGGCGAACGGCAGCGTCCGCGGCTGCTCGTAGGTATGCCGGGTCCGGGCTGAGGGCATTCTCCCGGATCGCAGCTTCTGTGAGCTTGATGGCATGCTCGTCGCCTGAAGCCACAGCTCGTTCGATAGTCTGCTCGTCGCTGGCAGTTGGGTCCAGCTCTGAAGGCGCAGCGAGGCCCGCCGGCGCGTTGGTGGCGATGAGACCGGCGACAGCTTGCCAGGTGTACGCGAGCGCCTCTCTCTGCTGCGGGGGCGACAGCAGAGAGAGCATGCCCCGGACTGCTGCTGGCGCCGTGACGGCGTGAACCAAGGCGATCGGGGCATGATCGGCGTTGGCGACGTAGGCTCGGGCGCCTATGGCTGTCAGACGAGAGAACGCCGCCTGGACATCAGTACCGACGCCCACGGATGCCACCAGTCTGGGGAACTCTGGATGTCCCCAAAGTTCCGCCATCTCATCTGAAATCAGTCCGGGCCCGCGCACTTTTGGCGCCAAGCGCGCGAGGAGGATGGCAACAGCCTCCGGCCGCTTGCGGCCCGATGAGAGAGGGTTGCCGGGCAGGGGTTGGTACTTGGCGGCCCAATACCCGAGCGCCTGGGCCAGTTCATGGGTGCGGAGGACATTCACCTGGCCCTCCAGGGATCGAATTGCGTGAAATGTCCGGATCGCCCCATGGGTGGCGGCCGCCATTAGTCCGGGGAGAAGGCGTGGTACCCAGGAAGCAGCTACATCCTGGAATGGAATCTCTGTGAGTTCGTGGTCAAAGAAGGTCATCCAGTCGCCGGCCCGTCTCCCGTCGCCGAGAGCCTCTTGCCAATGGCCCCCATCGATAGCCCATCGCAACGTTGGCGCCTCGTCGAGACGCTCTCGATACTTCACTGCCCATGGCAAAGCCGCTGCCGGATGTCCCATTCGCACGAGCGCTTCTACGGCCATCGGTCCGTGGTTGGAGAGCCCACCTTCGAACTCCGGGCCCTTGCCAACGAAGCACTCCAACGATTCGTCGAGAAAGTCTTCTCCCACTCCCTCTGCTCCTGAATTGGCGACGGCTGGTCGGCCAGCGGGTCCACGATCTATAGGCGATAGCCTATGGATTCATGCATACTATATAGCCGTGTGACGATATTGCGTGGTAGGCTACTTCGGGTGACCTCGGACCTCGATCAACCAGCGAACCTGCTCCGGGCGCTGGGCCACCCCGTTCGGCTGGGGATCGTCCGGCATCTGAGTTTGCAGCCCGAGACCTGTGCCTGCGACTTCACTGAATTCTTCCAGGTCACCCAGCCCACCATCTCGGGTCATCTGCGCACCCTGAGGCAGGCGGGCCTGGTGGTGACTAGGCGGCGAGGCAACCAGATCTGCTACTCGTTGGCGAAAGCCTCGCTCGTTGACCTAAGCGCTTTAATCGCCCAGTTGATGGCAGATCTCGAACCCAAGATCGCTAGTTAGTTCAGGAGCGGATGTGTCTGGTGGGCAGCGCCGTCACCGGGGCGTGCCTCTTGATTTGACCGACGGATGGGGCCTCCGTCACTCACAGGTGACCTAGTGGGTCGCGCTGCTGGCGCCTCGGGTGTGTGGAGAATCTGTAGGTCTGGGGGTGGCTGAGCGGTCACTTTCGGCCGACTTGCTTCTTCAAGATCACGACAGCAAGTTCTCTCTGTCCTTCGACCGGATACTCGCGAGCGAAGGGATCCAGGTGATCAGAAACCCTGTCCGAGTTCCGCGGGCCAATGGGGTGGCGGAACGGTTCGTCGGCACGGTGAGGCGGAAGCGCCTCGAGCGGATGCTGATTCTGGGTCGGCACCATCTGGGCCGAGTTCTGGGTGAGTATGTCGCCCACTTCAACCGCCGTCGGACCCACCGGTTCATCGATCAAAGAGCACCATGTCTGGCCGCCGAGCCGCTCTCCCCATCCCGGAAGGTGGGGGCGCCGATGGTCAGGAGAACCGCCATTTTTGACGGACTGATCCACGACTACCGCCTGGCTCCCGCTCCCTCGCTTCCGGTGCGATGATGAGCTGCGCAATGGCAAGTGCCCGGTGGGCGACGACGGCGCTGGCGACAGCTGGCGCCCTGCTCCTGAGCTGTGGTCAGCTCCCTTCGGCCAGCTACGGCACTGTGTCGGGGACCGTGTCGGCCGGACCGACCTGCCCAGTGGAGCAGGCTGGCGCGCCCTGTCCGGACCGGCCTGTGCAGACGACGGTCCGGGTCTTGTCCATGTCGGGGCAGCTGGTGTCCTCGACCACGTCGGACGGCCGCGGCAGGTACGTGGCCCACGTCGCTCCGGGCACCTACCTGCTGGCGGTTCAGACCGCGGTATGGCCCCGATGCCCGGTGCTCCGGATCGTGGTAGAAGCCTCAGCTCCGACCAAAGCCAACGTGCTCTGCGATACGGGCATCAGATGATGCATGGCTACCCGGCCCACTTCTGTGGGTGTCGAGAATCTCATCTGCCACCTGCCGCGATCCCCAAGGAGCCAGGGTCTACTGCCGAAGGCTTGCCGGGCGCGAGGCGCCCAGGCCAGGGCCATCGGCGGCCGGGCCGAGCCGTCGAGAGGGGCTGACCCCGGCCAGCTCACCAAGGCTGGTTTCGACCTTGCGGCACCCTGTTCCCCGTACGGTTCAGGTACCGTCAGCCCGATCACGGAAGCTGCCGACCCAGACTGAAGTCGAGGATGGAATTTTCGGCACCCACAGGGTCGGGCGCGAGCTCCTCAGGCTGGCGCCAGTTGCCCAGCACGCGGCCTCGGAGGACCTCACGATCATCGAGGTCCAGCTCATCGACGGCGCCTCTGCCCCAGTTCTACCGGGGCGAGCGTAGGAGCGATGAGCGGTCCGGAGATCTCCGCTGGGTTTCTCAGCCATTCCGAGCGAGGGAATCCGGACGCCCATCTCGACGACCCGGCAGCGCCGGGGACTGCTTGGACCCAGGGCAACCGCGTGGGGCCGCTTATCCATGGCGACACCTACTACCAGAGACTGGGGGACGAGCTGTCGGCGCTGTGCCCAGGCGACTCCGTCTACTTCGCCGATTGGCGGGGAGACCGGGATGAACTGCTACGAGCCGGAGGGCCAACCGTCGGAGACCTCCTGGCCTCCTCTGCCCAGAGGGGGGTGGACGTCCGAGGTCTGATCTGGCGTTCTCACCCCGAGATGTTCGCCTTCAGCGAGGGGTCCAACCGCCGCTTGGAGGAGAACGTCAATCGCCATGGCGGGGAGGTGCTGCTGGATCAGCGGATGCTGCCCTTCGGCTCGCACCACCAGAAGCTGCTGATAGTCCATCGCACCCTCCCTGCTCGCCACGACGTGGCCTTGGTGGGCGAAATCGACCTCTGCCGTCGTCGCCGGGATGACAGTAATCGCCGCGGTGACTCCCAGGCGCAGTCGATGGACCGCCGGTACGGCCCTCACCCTCCTGGGCATGACATCCGATTGGAGATCCAGGGGCCCGCGGTCGCTCAACTGGAGCTTTGTTTTCGGCAGCGGTGGGAAGACCCGGCTCCGCTTGATGATCGCAACCCGTGGCGGGCCCTCCGCGCGCATGTCTCCGGCGAGTCGAGGCGCCCAACGCCATTCGGCGGCCCGATCATGGTGCCGCCAGCAGTCGGAGCCCACCACGTGCAGGTGTTGCGCGCCTAGCCGCCGCGCCAGCGGCCCTACCCCTTCGCTCATCTACATCGAGGACCAATACCTGTGGTCGGCTGAGGTGGCGCAGCTCCTGGCCGCTGAATTGCGCGAACACCCCGAGCTACGGCTGATCGCCGTCCTGCCCCGAAATCCCGACGCCGAGGGTGTACTCTCGGGACCACCCAACTGGATCGGACAGGTAACTGCGTTAGCGATGCTGCGGCGCGCCGCGGGCGACAGGATCGGCATCTCCGACATCGAAAATGAGTCGAGGGGGCCGATCTACATCCACGCCAAGGTCAATGCATCATTGACGACACGTGGGCGATGGTGGGATCCGACAACGTCAACCTCCGCTCTTGGACTCACGACTCCGAGCTTCCCTGCGCGGTGCTCGACTCGACCCTCGATCTCAGGCCGCCGCGCGACCCGGGGGGCCGGGGCGACGGCGCTCGCGTGCCGGCTCGGTCGCTCCGGCTTACCCTTTGGGCCGAGCACCTGGGGCGGGTTCCCGACGACCGTTCCATGCTCGACCCAACCGAATCGCTGGCGCTCTGGCGCGACGCTGCGGCTGGCAGTAGACCACCGTCACCGCTGCCGCGCGTCCCGACTGGCGGCATTCCGGCGGATCGTTGGCCCACCGGAGACCACCGAATGCTGGCGGCTGCTACCGGATCTCGGGCCCTGGGAAGTCAGCGCTCCCGCCATTGGTGTCTACTCGTCGCCTAGGTGGTGCTGCCTGATCCGTGGTCTAATCAAGCGGTGCCCGGACTGTCGCGAGGCGACGTGGTGGTGGCGACCCGCCGGCTCGCCGCCGCCGGTTGCATCGCCCCCGAGGAAGAGGCCGAGGAACTTGCGGCGGTGGCCCGGGGCGATGGCGGGGTGCTGGCGGGGTTGGTAGAGCGACGAACGACTGGTGAGCCGCTGGCGTGGATCACTGGGACGGTGGTCTTCTGCGGTTGCCCGGTCGCCATTACCCCGGGCGTGTTTGTCCCGCGGTGGCAGAGTGAGCCGCTGGCGGAGCGGGCTGCGGAGCTGCTCCCGCCGAACGGCCGCGCGATCGATCTCGGCACCGGCAGCGGAGCGCTCGCGTGCGTGCTCGTCGACCGTCGCCCGGGCGCGTCGGTCCTGGGCACCGAGCGCGATCCCGTCGCGGCGGAGTGCGCGCGACGAAATGGCATCACCGTCGTTGAAGGGAACCTCTTCGAGGGGGTGCCGACGTCATGGAAGGGGACGGTTGACGTGATCGTCGCCGTCCTTCCTTACGTCCCGACCGACGCGATGAGGTACCTGCCGCGCGACGTGCTGGCCTTCGAACCCACCGCCGCGCTCGACGGGGGCCACGATGGCCTGGTCGTGGTTCGGCGGGCGGTGAACGAGGTCCGCGAGTGGCTCTGTGACGCGGGACACGTGCTCTTCGAGATCGGGGGGCATCAGGCGGAAGCGTTGATCCCGATCCTCGAGAAGGCGCACCTCGGGAAGGTCCGTGTCATGTTCGACGCGGACGGTGATCCAAGAGGCGTTGAGGCGGTCGCACTCTCGCGAGAGCTGTGATCCGGACTCGTGCCCACATGGTCGGCACGCGCGTTCCAGGGGAGTCCGTCGCCCAGGGCCGCCGATCCAACGCCCGGCGGCGGAGGTTGCCGCCGAGACACACTGAGACACACTGAGACACACATGGATGGGAGCTATCGGGCTGGGGCCCTCGGTTGCGGCAGCCAGGTGGGAGAGCGTGGAGGGGTGCCCAGATACCGGGGTATGACCACAGTGGAGCGTGCCTTTCAAGGGTCTCCTGCTCTTTCCGTGGGTTCACGAGCAGCCAGGAAGAGGCGGACAGAGGCCACCCCGGCTGCGCTTTGCGGGCGGATGTCGCCACGACGGGGCTCAAGTGTCACTTCGAGTTCAGTGAACCCGCTCGCCTAAGCACGATGCATCGTGAGCGGTGACGACCACAGCGCGGCTCGTGGTACCCCAAGTCCGAATGGCTGGCGGGGCGGATATGGCGACTTGTCAGGGTCCCACCGCGCCGCTTGCACTCTCCCCTCTAGACTCACACCTGATGGTGGATCACCCTGGTCGAAAACGATCCGAGGCAGACCCAGACGGAGAGTCGGCGAAGCGGTTGGCGCCATGAGTGGAGACCCTTCTGCGAGACCTGGCAAGGTCCCGGCCCAGAGTCCCTCTCAGCGCAACCGACCCTACCGTGCTGATGGGACCTCCTTGTGATAGCGGTCTTCCATTGGTGACTTCCTAGGTGGCTCCGAAGAGACGGAAGCCTCCACCGGAGTCGGACGCGGGCGACGGGGCGCACCCCGCTCCGCGGAAATCTGAACTAGATCTCACCAGGGCTTCGACTGGCCCTGTGTGGCGTCAATACCTTCGGGCTATGGGACCCGGGCTTATTACTGGGGCTTCGGACGACGATCCGTCTGGAATCGCCACCTACTCCCAGGTGGGCGCCAGGTTTGGCCTCGCCTTTCTGTGGACTGCCCTCCTAACGCTTCCGCTCATGGTCGGAGTCCAGGAGATCTGTGACCGCACTGCGCTCGCCACCGGCATCAGTCTTGGCGAACTTGCCGTCAAACGCTTCGAGCGGGCGGGTCGCGTCATCCTCGGTGCCCTACTCGTCGCCCTGATCGTGGCCAACGCGCTGAATATTGCCGCCGACCTCGTGGCCATTGGCAGCGGGATGCAGCTCCTCCACGCCGGCCCGACAGCCCTCTGGGCACTCGTCGCAGGTGGTCTTATCACCATGCTGCTGGGGTTGGGGACGTTCGCGCGCATCGCACTGGTCTTCAAAGTGCTGTGCAGCGCGCTTCTGGCCTATCTGGTGGTTGCGGTTCTGGTTACCCACCAGTGGGGCAGTGTCCTTGCCCACACCTTCATACCGCATCTCCAGTGGAGCAAGACCTATCTCTCCCTGCTGGTCGCCACCCTCGGCACAACTATTTCGCCGTACCTCTTCTTTTGGCAGAGCGCCCACCGACTCGAGGAGATGCGTGAGGAGGCAGCGGGTGGCGCCAACGCCCTTCCGCTGAGGCGCCGGACACCCGCCCGGGCGCGCCGTAAGCAAGGCACCAGTAGGCTCGACGTGCTGACTGGCATGACCTTTTCCAACCTGGTCATGTTCGCCATCATCGTGGCAACCGCACAGACCCTCCATGCCCACGGCAAGACGAATATCCAAAGCGCTGCTCAAGCCGCCCAGGCTCTCAGGCCCGTCGCCGGACACTTCGCGAGTGTGCTCTTCGCGCTCGGATTTATAGGTAGTGGACTATTGGCGGTTCCCGTTCTCGCCGGCGCCGGCTCGGTGGGCATGGCTGGCCTGCTCGGTAAGGAGTGGGGCTTCTCCCGGTCGCCACGCAAGGCCCCGGTCTTCTACGGACTTGTCGTCGTCGGAACGCTCGGAGGAACAACTCTGAGCCTTCTCCACATCAACGCGATCAAGTTGCTCATCATGGTAGCCGTGATCAATGGGGTGGCAGCGGCTCCCTTCCTAGTCGTGGTCATGTTGATCGCCGGGAGCCGTCGCCTTATGGGTGATTATGCGAATGGGTGGCTCGCCAAGGTCGTCGGCTGGGCCACTGCAGCACTCATGGCCGTTGCGGCCATCGGCCTGTTTGTCACTGGAGGATTCAGCTTCTGAGATGCGGCCTTCCTGCAGCACAACCGTCGGGTTTACCGTCGCCTCGATGTCCCCGTTCGGCAATCGGCGTCCGCTGGTATCCGGGGCCGCCCTAAGGTGCCAGGCCCGATGCGCCGGCGGGACGCACGGCTCGCGGTCTGTGACGGGAACCACCGCGACGACCAGGCGCGCTGCCTTCAGACGGCGACCGTGAGAGCGGCGGAGGTTCCGCTCATCTTCCAGTTCCCGTTCTGGAGCAGTCCGGAGCGGGAAGGGAAGTACGCCAAGCGCACCAACGTGGAGCGGGGCTTCTCGATGTTTAAGAATCCCGACGTGATCGGGGCTCACCAAGGGCCAGTTCCACTACCGGCACATCCCCAACGTGGCGCTGCTGGTGACCTTCATGTGGGGCGCGCACAACCTTCACCTCTGGCTGAAGCGGGAGCGGGACGCCGCCAAGGCGGCCGCCGGCCATGTTGCGCAAGCAGCGGCTCCGCCCCGCCCGCAGCTCACAGAGGGCGTTCGTGGTCGAGCCGGACGAACCGCTGGCCCAGCTCCCCGAGCTCGGGAGCGCGCCGGTGCCCTGAGCGCTGGCAACAATCCCTTCCACCGACCAAGATCCAAGCTTCCTGGACTAAACGCGCCCTGAGGCCGGCCTGACCGCCGCCCCGGGGCGCGTTCTTCGTCTCTTCAGGGCCTGATTTGCACTTCCAGAAGTCCAGAAGATAGCAAAACGCCCGGAGATTGCTCTCCGGGCGTCTGCTTCGCAAAAGTCGCAAGCGTTTTGCGAGTTATTCGCAAGACCCTCCGATCGAGCCTCAACTACGTTTCACCGATCGAGTGGGAGCTCAACTATCGTCGTCATGATCTGGCCCCCTTTTTCTGGACTCGGTTTGTGAGAATCGAGCAGTTCAGAAGGGAGATGGTCATGCCCAAGGTATACGCGGCAGAGTTCCGCCGACGGGCAGTCGCCCTGGTCCGATCGGGGAGA
>Ga0307372_10011545_pt1 | contig 11770 bp, 10 predicted proteins | sample OX1MG_FD_202533 | JGI IMG/M metagenome (GOLD analysis project Ga0307372, IMG submission 202533) | Soil microbial communities from Risofladan, Vaasa, Finland - OX-1 | ecosystem: Environmental > Terrestrial > Soil > Coastal area > Acid sulfate soil | place: Finland: Risofladan, Vaasa | collected...
GTCAAGGTGAACTCCCTGTTCCACGAGCCGGCGAAGCAGAGACATTGTCCCGGCGGGCTCAACCTGTGCCTGTTCGCCGACCGCAAATCGTTGGAGATTGCCGTGCAGTGCTTCGAGCGGCCCCTTGGCGTTCTCCGCAAAGTACACCTTGCGGGCTCCCCGGCTCAACGCCTCGATGCCAACAGCCCCGGTGCCGGCATACAGATCCGCGAAGATGGCGTCCGGGATCCGGGGAGCAAGGACATTGAACAGAGTCTCCCGCAGGCGGTCGCTGGTAGGACGGGTGTTCCGTCCCTTCGGCGCGCGTAACGGTTGCGAGCGGAATTTACCTGCGATGATACGCATTTGTTTCGCTGTCCTGATTCCTTCCGATTGACTGGCGTTGAAGCAGCTCGATGGCGTCCCAGCCTTCGAGATGAACTTGCCGCTTAGGATGCATGAATCTCGAACCGGTCTAGCTAGTCTCTGCTGATACTGGTAGACACATTCTTCCCTTTGCCTCCCATGCGCAACTGGCAACTGCATCTACAATACCGAGAGAGGTGCAGAAATGCGCAGCTGGTCGATTCCGATGGGGCGGTGGATGGGTGTGGAAGTTCGCCTCCATTTCTTTTTTGCGCTTCTGCTGGGACTTTCTTTGCTGTATACCGGGATGAGCGGGGTGGCCGCGATTCGTGGCATCTCGCTGTGGCTGCTGCTGCTGGCGATCGTTGCGACCCGGGAACTTGCCCGCTGCCTCGTGTGTGCCTATCACGGATTGGAAATACGCAGTCTAATGCTTCTTCCGATCGGGGGATTGCCGTCCTTCACAACCCCTGAATTCGCCGAGCGGGCCTCCGAGGGGAGCGCGCAGATTTCTCTGGCGATGACTGGCCCCATCACCAATTTTTTGGCGGCAATGATTTTGCTGGGCTTTATCTTCGGAGTTTCGCCCAGCGTTTCTGTGTTGGTCAAACCATGGGTCAGTGCCGACCATCTTCTGCGCAGTGCATTCTGGCTCAATATTTTCCTTGCCGTCGTGAACCTGCTCCCAGCCTATCCCCTGGACGCGGGCAGACTCATGCGCGGCGGTTTTTCGCGTTCCCGTGGCGCCCTGCAGGGAAGCCGCGCGGCCTCCGGAATCGGTCAGGTGATCGCGTTGGCACTGTTCGTCGCGGGTGTGTTTTTACAGAGCCCATGGCTTCTGCTGGCGGGATTTTTCATATTTGTGGGCGCACAACTGGAAGACCAAGGATTGGTCTTCCAGTCCGTGGTGGATACGGTGCAGATGCGCGATATTATGCTCACGGATTTTGCCTGCTTATCGGCTTCCGACACGCTGGAAGATGCCGTCTTCAAGTCGATCCACAACCTGCAGGATGATTTCCCCGTGGTGCGCGGCGGTCTGCTGGTAGGGGTCATTTCCCGGCAGCGAATCCTGGAAACGCTGCAAATGGACGGGAATGGATACATACAGTCGATTATGTCGCGAGGTTTCCAGGTGGCGCAGCAGGGAGATTCTCTCGGCGTTACATTTCGCCGCATCAGCGCCGGACGTGGCCTTTCGCTGGTACCGGTTGTCGACGGAGAGCGAATCGTAGGCATTGTGACCCTGCAAAACCTGATGCATAGCATGGGCTTGCTGGCGGAAAGCCGGCGACTGCAACAGCAATCCTCCTGAACCCTGATGGCAAGAAGCGTACACGACGCAAACGAGCCATTTTCGGCAACGGAGACTGGGGCGGGCAAACCGCTGGCGCCGGGACTCTACATCGTTGCGACTCCCATTGGAAATCTGGAAGACATTACTCTGCGTGCATTGCGCGTGTTGCGCAGTGTAGAGCGCATCGCGTGTGAAGACACACGCCAGACGCAGAAACTACTGTCTCACTTTGGCATTCACACGCCCACCGTGAGCTGCCATGCGCACAACGAACGCCAACGCGCGGAAGAATTGATCGCCGAGCTCCGCGGCGGCTCGCGCATCGCGATGGTCTCCGATGCCGGTATGCCCGGCGTTTCCGATCCGGGAGCGCATCTGGTGGCGCAAGCGGTTGCAGCGGGAATCCCGGTAATTCCAGTCCCTGGCGCGTCGGCGGTGATCTCGGCGCTGGCGGCTTCGGGTTTGGATACCGGATCGTTTCTATTTGTCGGATTCCCGCCTCCGCGCACGGGCGAGCGGCGCAGCTTTTTTGAAACTCTTCGCAGTGAGCGAGCAACGCTGATTTTCTACGAAGCTCCCCACCGTGTGCTGGAATCTGTACGCGATGCGATCGAAGTATTTGGCCCGGGGCGGCAAGCCGTTCTGGCCCGCGAGATCACCAAATTGCATGAAGAATTTCTGCGCGGAACGCTCAAGGAACTGGAAGCATCCTGCGCCAGCCGAGATTTGCTACGCGGCGAAATGACACTGCTGCTGGCCGGTGCCGACCCGGCGCAGTCTGCGACCACAAATGGAGCCGAGGAAAGCAGTCTTCGACAAGCGATGGCGGTGTACCTGGCGCAGGGACTGGACGAGCAAGCCGCGCTGAAGCGCGTTGCCCGGGACCGTGGCGTGTCAAAGAGCGAAGTCTATCGAGAATGGCAGCGCGAGCAGGGCCGGCACAAATAAGGCACTCAGAGGATTTCGATTTGGCAGATTGGGCTCAGTGCGATCCGGCGATCGCTTTCGACTCAGGTTCGCGGCCTTTGAGCCGGTCGTACAGATAAACGTCGCTCACCGTACCCAGGGCCAGGTTGTAATAGTCGGTAGTTCCGACGGCTTCCCAGAGTTCTTCATCGAAAGCGTGGAGGGCATGAAGATGGTCGGCAGTCGCCGCCACTTCAAGCTGGCTCGTCCGCAGGAATTTTTGATAGCCACGGTCCACCAAGGTGGCAATCTCGCCGCCGACCAGGCATCCGGGGCGAACAATATAGGTAATGCCGCCATCGGCTTTGCGGGCCAGCACGGCACCGCAGCCATATTTGCGGATTTGGAGTTGGTTTGCGACTCCGGGGGTTTCCCCGACATCAAACAGATGAGACCGGAAATAGGCCAGGGCGCTGTCGAAGGTTCTGGCTGGTAGTTTTTGTTTTGTACTCATAGAAGTCCCAATTGCACTCCGGCTTTGGAAATAGATCGGAACAAGCAATCTGGCGCAGTCGCAACTGAGTCGTTGGGACTCGCCAGAGCACGCTACACTTCGAGTATAGCGTGGCCTCGCTTGTTTCTCCGGCCGAGTCCGGCTCGCGATGAAGGCCCGGCACAACGCTCATAGGAAGTGGCTGCGCAACAAAGATATATCCAGCTGGTCTCACAAAGATAGATGGGAACGCTGCAATGCTGACGATTCGAGAATCCGACAGGAAAGACATTGCCCACGCGGCCCAACTCGGGAGCGGGATTCTGGATCGTGTCGGTAATACGCCACTGATTCGCATCGACGGATTGACCAGCCATCTGGACGGAGTGCAAATCCTGGGCAAGGCGGAATGGGCCAATCCGAGCGGTTCCGTGAAAGATCGCGCGGCAAAAGCGATTGTACTGGATGCGATGGAACGGGGAGCGATCGGCCCACACAAGAAGAAACACCTGCTTGATGCTACCAGCGGCAATACTGGGATTGCCTACGCCATGATGGGCGCGGCCATGCGGTTTCCGGTCACCCTGGTGATGCCGTCGAACGTTTCTCCGGAACGCAAACGCATCCTGGCGGCCTATGGAGTAACGATCCTCTGGACCGATCCGGCGGAAGGGATCGACGGCTCGATTCGCAAGGCGCGCGAGCTGGCAGTCAACCAGCCGGAACAATATTGGTACGCCGATCAATACTCGAACGACAACAACTGGCGCGCGCATTATCAAACAACGGCGAACGAAATCTGGCGGCAGACCGAAGGTCGGCTGACACATTTTCTAGCGGGCCTCGGCACCAGTGGAACGTTTGTCGGGACCACGCGACGCTTGAAAGAGTTGAATCCGCGCATCGAATGCATTTCGCTCGAACCGGACTCGCCCTTTAACGGTCTGGAAGGTTTAAAGCACATGGAAGGCGCCCTCGTGCCGCGCATTTATGACCCGCATCTGGCGGACCGCAGGGTTACGATGGGAACGGAAACAGCCCACGCCATGGCGCGACGCCTTGCCCGCGAGCAGGGATTGCTGGTCGGCATTTCGGCTGCGGCAGCCGTGGCTGGCGCAGTACAAATCGCGGAGCAGTGCGCGGCAAGCGGAGAAGAAGTGATCATCGTAACGATTTTGTGCGATGGTGCAGACAAGTATTTGAGTGAACGGTTTTGGGAGGAATGAGGATCACAATGCTGCGCATCGGCCAGGTGCAACTCGAAGCGATCCGCCAGCATGGTGAGGCCGCGTATCCCGAGGAGTGCTGCGGTATTTTGGTAGGGTGCACGACGGAGGGGCTGAACAACGTTGTCGATGCAGTAGCGGCGGAGAATACTCGGTCGGATTCCGCACACGATCGCTACCAGATTGCTCCACAGGAGCTGATCCACATCCAGCAGCAGGCGCGGCGTCGAGGGCTGGACATTATTGGTTTCTATCATTCGCATCCAGACCATCCTGCGGAATGGTCGAAGACGGATCTGGAAGAGGCTCACTGGCTGGGATGTTCCTACGTCATTACCAGGGTCGTGGGGAACGTTGCGGACAACCGTGCTGACGCAGTGCGAGGTCGGGCCATGGAGACCAACTCCTTTCTGTTGACGGGAACAAGTGAAGAGGACAAACGTCTGGAACCCGAGCCCGTCGAAGTCGCGGCCGGTGTCGGCGTCGGCTAGCTGGCATCCGAGACGCGATCACCAGATTTCAGATGCAGACCAATGCGAGGATTGCATGATGCAGATTCATATTCCCACTCCGCTGCGCCCCTATTCTGGCAAGCAACCAGTTGTCGATGTTGCGGCGCACACAGTCGCGGAAGCGCTCACTGCGCTGATCACGCAATTTCCCGATTTGCGCAAACATCTCTATACGGAACAGGGCAAGCTGCGCGCTTTCGTGAATGTCTATTTGAATGACGAGGACGTTCGTTATATCGATCAAAAGGAAAATGCGCCGGTAAAGGATTCCGACTCAATCTCGATCATCCCTTCGATTGCCGGAGGTTTGCCGACTACATCGGCTCCATCGCCAGCGACGGCATTGACGCCGGAAGAGATGAGCCGGTACTCGCGCCATCTGATCCTTCCCGAGGTGGGAGAGGCGGGACAACTCAAATTGAAGGCCGCGCGAGTGCTTTGTATTGGCGCAGGAGGGTTGGGCGCACCGCTGACAATGTATCTAGCAGCCGCCGGCGTGGGTACGCTGGGCATTGTGGACTTCGATGTCGTCGAGGCCAGCAATCTGCACCGTCAGGTGATTCACGGCACCAGCGACGTTGGCCGTCCAAAACTCGACTCGGCGGAAGACTCCCTGAAGGCCATCAATCCGAACGTGAAGATTGTGAAATTTGAAACCCGGCTGACCAGCGAAAACGCGATGCAGATTTTCAAGGACTTTGACATTATTGCCGATGGCACAGACAATTTTCCGACGCGCTACCTGGTCAATGACGCCTGCGTGCTCTCCGACAAACCGAATGTTTACGCGTCGATTTTCCGCTTTGAGGGCCAGGCCAGCGTCTTTGGCGCCGCAGGCGGCCCATGCTACCGCTGCCTGTATCCAGAGCCGCCGCCACCGGGGCTCGTTCCCTCCTGCGCGGAAGGCGGCGTGCTCGGCATTCTGCCTGGACTGCTTGGCATCGTACAAGCGACGGAGGTCATCAAGCTGATCCTGGGCGAGGGCGAGCCGCTGGTAGGTCGGCTGCTTCTGGTCGATACGCTGGCTATGCGTTTTCGAGAATTGAAATTGCATAAGAATCCCGAATGCCCCTCATGCGGTGCGCAGCCCACCGTTACCAGCCTGATCGACTACGAGCAATTTTGTGGACTGCCATCGAAATCCACGCCGCCGGCCGAGATGTTAAACGGCATTCCGCAGATGCAGGTAGAGGATCTGAAGCGACGCATGGATGCGGCCGAGGATCTCTTCCTGCTCGATGTACGCGAGCCGTATGAATTTGCGATTGCACAGCTGGGCGGACATTTGATTCCGCTGAATGACCTGCCGCAGCGCGTTCGCGAGCTCGATGCGAGCCGCGAAATTATCGTGCACTGCAAGATGGGCGGACGCAGCCAGATCGCAGCCGAGTTTCTGGCGCAAAATGGATTCAAAAGGGTCCACAACCTTGCGGGCGGCATCACGGCGTGGTCGGAAAAGGTTGACCCCAACGTGCCGAAGTATTAAAGCCCTGGGAATTCCACTCCTCTTATCCTCGGCATTCGGGCTCACTTACAATTTCCAATCGACTCTCCAGCGTACGCGGTCGCACAGCTTCCACGTTGCGGCTATCAATGCCAGCAGCACCCCGAAGCTGAGGATGACCACCGCGGGCCAGAACTCCCAGCGTCGAATGTGAAGCAGCCGCTCTGCGTACCAAAAATAGGCAATCAGTCCGAGCAGCCAGTTGCGCGCACGGCCCGGTCCAGCTTTCAACGCGACAGCGAGGGGAAAAATCAGCAGAAGAAAATCGTAAATCTGATGTTTAAAGCAGAGCAGGCTGGCCGCCGTCAGGCAGGCCATCAAAATGCGCCCGTCCGCATCTTTGCCATGCGCAGAGAAATACGCTGCCACTCCGAGCGCCAGCAACACTCCGCAAAGGTACGGAACATACAACGCCCATCCTGCCGAAGGCGCGAGATAAAAGGCGTCTGGCATGGGATGAAAGAACGGCGGCCGCCGCAAGGCGATTTCGCTGACAGCCATGATGTTGGCCAGGCCGGGAGATACGTTGTTTGTCGACGTGCGGAAGGGTTCCAATAGCAGCGTCCAGAAGGGCGTGCGCAGCCACCCATAGATGAAGAGGAAGCCGAGCGCAGGTGGCAGCAGCGAATAGAGCAGCAGACGCCAGCGACGCCGCAACAATAGAAATGCCGCCAGTACCGGCGGCACGCTGTACTTGGCCCAGGCAGCGCCCAGCAACAACCCACGCGCCGACGAAGAGAGCGCCAGCGCCCACAGCGCCAGTGATGCCAGGATCAGGGCCGTCACCTGACCATTACCGATGGTGACCCGAGCCGGCGTACTGGTCAACACCAGCACAGCCAAGAGCCATGCATGGCGACCTTCCAACTCATACATGCGCGCAACGCAGAAGCAACTGATCAGCACCAGCGCAAGATTGATAACCGCCCAGATGAGCTTTGCCGGCATCAACGGCAGATAGCCGAAAGGCAGCATGGCGACGTACAGCTCATGCAGATAGTTGGGGACCTGATTCAGCAGGATGCGATGGCCGGGATCACCGGCAAGATAGGTGGCCCAGGGATCGATGTGCTGCGCCAGGAGGCGCGCCGGGCTCCATTGAAAATCGAGGGAACGGAGAATGCTGTTGCGGATTCCATCCACCACAGAAACCAGGGCCAGCACTGTCCCCAGCCACAGCACGGGTGGGGACAGCAGCCAGCCGAGCCATGGATCGTGCGGCTGGACAGGCTCGCTCGCGCATGGCGTTCCATTTTCAGCATGGTTCATTGATGCCCATGTCCCTTGTTGGGAGTGTACTGAAGGGTGGAGCTTTATGAGAGCTGTATGTTGACGAGGTCGCGCGCTTGGCCTTGCGGCATTCCGGGGGTGATTTGCGAAGTCTGCGGAGCGCGCCAGTGGTCGATATAGGAAACCTGATGTACGCAGGAGATGGTGCAGTTGGGGGCGCAGGTTTTCTCCGTCAGGAATTCGCGCTGCACGTCCTGGCGCTGATACTCCGACAGTGGCGTGCCGGGCCAGCCACGCTGCTGCGAACAATAATGCACCAGGCCGTTCTCGCAGATATATAGATATCGCGCACCGGCGCGGCAGCGCCAGTCGTTCGGCTTGCCGTGGACGATGGCTTCCTGAAAATGATTGAAACGGGAATAATGCTTTTTGCCCAGACCCTTCACTTCGTAATAAATCCGCCGCTCCTCGGCCCCCAAGGGCTTCAGTTGACCGTCGCCGTCGTGAATGATGCCGATGGTGGAGGTAAATCCCAGTTCCAGAGCGCGGCGCGCAATGGTCAAGGCATCCTGCGGATACTTGATGCCTCCACCGACAACGGAATTGATGTTGACATGAAAATCGGCATACTCGGCTAGCATCTGCAGTTTCTTGTCCAGCACCTTCAGGCTCTTTTTGGAGACTTCGTCAGGCTGCACGTTGTCGATGGAGATCTGCATGTGGTCGAGGCCGGCACGGTTGAGGCGCTGGATGCGATCCGGCATCAACAGATAGCCATTGGTGATCATGCCGGCGATGCGGCCATGATGCCGGATGCGGGCGATGATCTGCTCCAACTCCGGATGCAGCAGCGGCTCGCCGCCGGAGATGGTGATAACACTGGTGCCAAGCCGCGCCAGATCGTCTATGCGGCGCAGCATCTCTGGCACCGGAACCGGGTCGGAGACATCATCAAACTCGTTGCAATACGTGCAGGAGAGGTTGCACCGTCGCATGGGAACGATGTGAGCCATGTAGGGATGGCCCGTCGATGCCAGGGCATGGCCAATCGAGACGAGTTCGCGAACTCGGCGGGTCGCAGCCTTCAGGCGGCGTGCAGCCGACCGTGGAACCAAAGTGGAGGAACGTTCCGTCATCTATATTTCATTGAATCACAGTGGCCTAGGCGGCGAATAGAGGCAGTGTCCTGGTTTCGCTTCGACGATCGATTCTCCACCCACCTTACCGGCACGTCCCCCTGGAGTCAGGGCTCTGGAAGCGTCGCGGATGGCCCGGTCATTCTCGCTTTCTGTCCCAGGCGCATTATCCGCGGAACCGACAGCAATGTGATCGCATACAGGAAGATCGATGCGGCGGTAAATTCCAGCCGCCCTTGGCGCAAGTCTTCAAACAGCAGCTTGGACGCAATGAATACCAGCGTGCCGTAGGCCAGCCATCCCAGTTCCGTCCACCGCCATCGCGATCCGCTGTAGGCCAGCCCAAGGGCGATCAAACAGGTGGTCAGGGTCCGGATAACGGCAATGTGGGAGGCACCCGGAATCATGCTCACGGCAGCGAGCCGAGCCGTGGCCCAAACCAGCAGCGCCGTCATGGCGCTGACCGCGAAAGTCGCCGAAAGAATATAAAGAAGCCGATGCTTCCACTGCTTTGCCTGCAAACGCCGTTCCACCGCGTAGCAAAGGCCCGCGCAGGCGGAAACAAACCAGACGAGCCACGTAGGCGACGAAGGAAACGTCGCGGCAAACGCGCGCACCACAAACACAGGCAGTCCGGATGAGAAAGCAGACGCAGCCAGAAACGCCAGCCCGTGAAATTCCAACGTCAAGCGGTCTGTCTGAACACCCACAATCGTGGCAGCAATCGCGGCCAGTCCCAGACACAGCACCAGCCACACGGGCGAAAGACATAAATACGCGCCCGCCAGAAACAGAGCAGCACTTCCGGCGGCATATACGTGGTAGTTACGCTGCTGAGACGCGGCGCCGAAGCAGATAAAGACCATTGCATAGCCTGTGACTGCTGAAATGAAGCAGAGCGCCCCGAGCACAGTGGCGCCCGCTCCTGACCAGAACACCAGCACACTCCAGGAGGTCAGCAGGAATGCAACCAGGGTCTGTGCGGCTTCAAAGAAGGTAATTCTCCGCCGCAGCAGCATGGTCTGTACAGTCGCGCTCGACCCGTAAATTAGCAGCAGAACGGGTCCTAGCGCCAACAACAGCCCACCGCTCACTTCTTTGTACTCAACGCGAGCGCCTTCCGGCCTGGAACAGATATAGATCAGCGCCCACGTGGCGATGTCGGCAGAGGCCGCCACCAGAAGCCGGGTGCGGACACTGTGATTGCTGGCTGCCGCGTATTCGCTGGCAATCGCCGTCGCGAGAAGCGCCATGATAAAGGGCGCCAGATCATGCGTGGCAATCGACAAGACCAGGGCGGCGGTGCAGCCGGCGGCAGTAGCGACCCACACTACCGCGACGAAATGGCGCTTCCAGGCAAGGGCGTAGGCTGCGACGACAAAAGCGCCCAGAATCCCGGCTGTCACCGCGGTCGGCAGCACTTTGAAGCGCAGGGTAAGTTCCCACAGCATGGCAACAATGATCAGGAATGACGTTGCGGCATACGTGACGCTCGCAAACCAAGCTTCGGCCCGAACGCGCGTAGCCGCGACCAGCCACAGAGCTGCATAGGCGATCGCAATCGCGACCACCACGGATCGCGGCAACGTGGTCGACTCCGCCACGGCCCGGAGCAAGTATGCCCCCGCGATTCCGAGCATCGCCTTGCCCACCACAGAAAATACTCCATCGCCCTGCTGGAATGGGAGAGTGCTGGCGGCCTGCACCGATTCGGAAGAGATTGCAGCCGGCACGGGGATCGACCGCTGTATCTGTAATGGGTGCTCGAGCGCGTCGACACGGCGCTCCAGGATCTCCACCGTCGCAATTAGTCGTGCCAGGGTGTCATGAAGATCGTCCATCATCGCCACAGCTTTTGCTAGACAAGCACTTCGCTACTGCGTGGGCGTCTCCGCCGGAAATGCCCCCTGAACTCTCTCCGGCCAGGGAGGCAGAAGTTTCACCAACACCCACAAAATGAACAGCGGGAGGAGGGTTAAGGCGATGGACATGAGCAGTCCCTCCCGTGTGGCCAATGCCATCTTGTAGGTTGTGTACCCGAGGAAGCTTTTCGAAAACAATTGCCCTCCGATCACAACATTCCAGCGCATGGCGAAGATGCCGATCAGGGTCAGACATCCAGCGACGGAATACATGCGCTTCCGCGCAATTTCGGGGAGCTTCAGCACTTGGGTCAAGGCCAGCAATATGATCGGAGTCAGGGTCCCCACAAAAATCTGGAGGACTATCTGGGAAAAGTAGAGTTTCGTATGCACCATGAAATTCAGAGTGCGAAACGACTCATCCGCCTCATAGATCCGATGGATCAGGTCGAGCATTTCCAGGCTGAAATCGATAATGAATATATAGAACAGATAACGGGCAATCGTATCCACACACAGCATGTCGATCTTCTCTCGACGGAGCCGCATGATCAGCATATACAGCAGCATCACGGCGGCAATCCCCGACACCATGGCGGAGAAAATAAACACCACCGGCATCAGTGGCGACGACCACCAGGGATTTGCTTTGATTGAGCCGAAGATGAACCCGACATACCCATGTAAGAGAAAGGCGGAAGGAATGCCGATTAAGGTGATCAGCCATCCTACCCGCTCGTCGACTGCGAGAGCGCGCTCACTGATGTTGCTGGAACCCAGAGTCAACACCCTATAGATCCAGCGCTTCAGGCCAGTGGAAGACTGAGACATCACCACGATGTCGCGCCGGTAGTCCAGCCAGATTTCAACTGTCAGCACCGCCATCAGATACCAGAGATACACGAATCCGAACATGGCCATGGCCGAAGTGCGATGGGGCGTGAAGTACATTTCGTACGAACGTTCCGGGTGCCCCAGGTGCAACTGCAGCGGCAGCGGTGCAACCACCAGAAAAGCCAAGGCCGTCAACAACGCCAGCCGGTACGTGGGCTTCACAGCATCGACACGGAAGACGCGCTCGAGGGACGCCAGAATGAATGCCCCGGCCACCAGTCCCGTGATGTAGGGATATAAAACGATCAGCACGCTCCAATAGAGAGTGATTTCGTTTGGATACATGTAGCCTTCCACGCCCGTCATCATGCTCGCCAATCTCCTTGTGCATCCAATCGCTCAACCGGTGCTTATCGCACCGAACC
>Ga0307372_10011546_pt1 | contig 11770 bp, 10 predicted proteins | sample OX1MG_FD_202533 | JGI IMG/M metagenome (GOLD analysis project Ga0307372, IMG submission 202533) | Soil microbial communities from Risofladan, Vaasa, Finland - OX-1 | ecosystem: Environmental > Terrestrial > Soil > Coastal area > Acid sulfate soil | place: Finland: Risofladan, Vaasa | collected...
GAGGACGCCAGCAGAGCAACACGTGACGCCGCCGGGTGGATCCGCTGGAGCAGCGCGTCGAAGTCGAGGCCGGCCGAGCCCGCGATCACGATCTCGCCGTCGACGACGGCACGCGCCGGGAACGACCGGCGGATCGGCGCGACGAGCTCCGGGAAGTACCGGGTGAGCGGCCGCTCGTTGCGACTGCCCAGCTCCACGTCGTCACCGTCCCGGAAGACGACACACCGGAAGCCGTCCCACTTCGGCTCGTACGTCATGCCCTCGCCGGTGGGGAGCTGCCGTGCCAGCTTGGCGAGCATGGGGGCGACGGGTGGCATCACGGGCAGATTCATGTCCACACGCTGCCATGCTCGGCATGCCGCCGCCCGACGGGGTCGGGCCGGGGCGCATGAGCGCCGGGGCGCCCACAAGGTGCGATCCTGGTGCCGGAGGATTCCTCATGGTGAACCCGATGTTCGTTCACGACCAGCGCATGACGGAGCTGGTCTTCGCCTACTGCCGTGAGCGGCTTGCTCTCGATCCCGTTCCGCTGGACTTCGGCGGGGACCAGGAGTCCTTCGACGCCGTGCTGTCCGGGCTGCTCGGGGAGTCCGGGAACGATCCGGCCGAGGTGCTCCGGCTGTTCGCCGAGCACCTGGCGACGGCCGTGATCTCGTGCGACAGCCCACGCTTCTTGTCGTTCATCCCCGCCGCTCCGACCAAGGCCGCGCTGCTCTTCGACATGATCGTGTCGTGCTCGTCGCTCCAGGGCACGTCGTGGCTCGAGGCCGCCGGTGCCGTGGCCGCCGAGAACGAGGTGCTGCGGTTCCTGGCGGCGCTGGCCGGGATGCCGCCGGGAGCGGGGGGCTGCTTCGTGTCGGGCGGCTCGATCGCCAACCTGTCGGCCCTGGTCGTCGCCCGGGACACGGCCGCCATGCGCCTGGGTCGTACCCCGGTGCGCCCTCACATCGCCGTGAGCGAGGAAACCCATGCGTCGGTCGGCAACGCGCTGCGCATCCTGGGCGTGGAGGCCATGGTCGTCCCGTCGGCCGACCACCGGCTCACGGGCGCCGCCTTGCGCGAGGCGCTGGCCGCTCGCGACGGTGCTGCCGGCGCAACGGACGCCGGGGACGTGATCGGGGTGGTGGCCACGGCCGGCACCACCAACGCGGGGATCATCGACGACCTGGCGGGCGTCGCGGCTGTGGCGCGCGAGCAGTCGTTGTGGTTCCACGTCGACGCTGCCTACGGCGGAGCGGGTCTCTTCGCGCCCGTCGTCCGCGACCGGTACGCGGGCATCGAGCACGCCGACTCCGTCGTCATCGACCCGCACAAGTGGTTGTACGCGCCCTTCGACTGCGCTGCACTCGTCTATCGCGAGCCCCGGCTGGCGAAGGCGGTGCACGCCCAGGAGGCGTCGTACCTCGACGTCATCCACGACAAGGACCACGAGGTCTGGAACCCGAGCGACTATGCGGTGCACCTCACGCGCCGGGCGCGCGGGCTCCCGCTGTGGTTCTCGCTCGCCGTGCACGGTGCGGGGGCTTACCGCGATGCCATCGAGACGGTGCTCGACACCGCCTGGCGTAGCGCCGAGCTCATCCGCCGGTCACCGCATCTCGAGCTCGTCAGGGACCCCGAGCTGTCGATCGTGCTGTTCCGCCGCACCGGTTGGACGAGCGCGGACTACCACGAGTGGTCGGTACGCCTCCTCGACCGTCAGATCGGGTTCGTGACGCCGACGTCATGGGACGGCGAGCCCGCCGCCCGCCTGGCGTTCCTCCACCCTGGCACGACCGTCGAGATGATCGAGGAGATCATCGCCACGACGGCGTGATCCTGCGCCGGGCCCGCGCCGGTCCCCGTCGGTCAGCCGGGAGGTCGGCGCCCGTCGAGCAACGGCCCTTCGGCCCGGCGCGCCGCGCCGCCGGCGCCGCCGCCGCGTCGCCGCCATGCCATCCCCGACAGGCACTCCAGGACCACGCGGTTGGCCAGGTACGCCGTGACCTCGGCATGGTCGTAGGGCGGGGACACCTCCACGACGTCGACGCCGGCCACGGGGAGCTCGACGCAGGCGCGGCGCACGGCGTCGAGAAGCTGGCGGCTGGTGAGCCCGCCCGGCTCGGGGGTCCCCGTGCCCGGGGCGGTGCCGGGATCGACGACGTCGATGTCGACCGAGAGGAACACGGCGTCGCAGTCGTCGGTGGCGATGGCGAATGCCTCGGTGAGGCAGGTGTCGAGGCCGCGGGCGACGATCTCCGTCATCTCGTAGCACCGCATCCCCTTGCCGGCCATCCAGGCAAGGGTCTCGGGGTCGGGCCAGTAGCCGCGCAGGCCGATCTGCAGGAAACGATCGCCGCGGGCGGCGCCCGACTCGATCAGGCGGCGCATGGGCGTGCCGTGCCCGTAGAGCGAGCCGAACTGCAGGTCGGCGGTGTCTGCATGGGCGTCGAAGTGCACCACCGACACGCGCCCCCACCCGACATGCCGCGCCACGCCGGTGATATCGGGAAGCGCGATGGTGTGGTCGCCACCCAGGACGACGGGCACGGCACCGCTCCCGGCGACCACCGCCACCGCCTGCTCGAGCCGTTCCAGCGCGGCCTCGATCTCACCCGGCAGCATCTCCACGTCACCGACGTCGACCACACGCAGCTCGACGAGCGGGTCGACGCCCAGTGCCAGGTGCGGCCGGCTGCCGTCCTGGGGGAGGTAGTCGGTGAGGCGGATGGCCTGCGGACCGAAGCGACACCCCGGCCGATACGAGGTGCCGCCGTCGAACGGCGCGCCGATGATCACCGCGCCCGCGTCGGCGTAGCTGGCCGGCTCCCCGAGGTCGGCGGCGGGGACGCCCGCGAACGTGGCGTCGGGCCCGTACATGTTCCCGGTTCTCACGTGGACATTCTTCCCGTGCTGCGGCGGCCAGTCGCGTTTGGTGAAGTTGCGCCGCTGCTAACGTCTCGCCCGGTGCGCCGGGAAGCATGGTCGGCACTGTCCAACTCGTCGATAGGAGCGACCGTGAACCGGCTGGTTACCGCTCGGAGATCCCCGGTGATCTGGCGCTGCGCCGGCTGCGGGGCCCTCGTGCACCCCGCCAGCGAGGCCGCACCCGTCGCCTGGTGCGCCCGGTGTCAGCGCCACAGCCCGGCCGTGCCCGACGGCGGCCGGTAGGCGCTCCTACTCGAGCGCCTTGCGGTAGACGTTCGTCACCCGCTGCTCGAAGCCCAGCCGGACATACAGGCGGTTGGCCGCCTCACGGGAGGGCCGCGACGTCAGGTCCACGGTGCGCGACCCGGCCGCGGCCGCCCTGTCCAGGGCGTCGAGGACGAGGGCCGCGCCCACGCCCCGGCCACGGGTGTCCGTCGACACCACCACGTCCTCGATCCAGGCCCGGGGGCCGGTCGGCGCGCTGAACACCACCAGCGTCAACGATCCCAGGATCATGCCGGTCTCGTCGCGCGCCACCAGCAGCACCGTGGCGGGGGAGTCCACGATCTCCCGGACGGCCGCCTCGGTGAGCACCGGCGCGGAGCTGGACAGCTCGGGCACGAGGGCGCGCAGCGCGGTCACGACCGCCGGCGTGACGGCGGTGACCTCTTCGACGACGACCGGCCCGGCAGGCTCCTCCGTCTGGTCGGCGCTCACGGACTGGGCAGTGTAGCCATCCGCCACGCTGGTGCTCTCCTGCCAGGTCGACGGTCAGGCCCGGCTGTCGTCGTGCGGGCCGTCTGCGGACGGTCCCGTCGGCTCATCGGCGGCCTCGTCCCGGAAGTGATGGGAGACGACCTCGTGGAAGCTCCGTCCGTCTGGCCCCGCCGGGTTCGTATGGATGACCGCCTCGGCCAGGCGGGGCACCTGGTGCAGGAGCCGGTGGTGCGCCTCCTGCGCGATGGTGTGCGCGTCGACCAGGCTCAGCCCGGGGTCCGACGCGATCTGGATCTCGGCTCGCAGCTCGTGGCCGACCCAGCGGATGCGCACGCCGCCCACGGCCTCGACCCCGGGCACGGCCCTGAGCACCTCCTCCACCTGGTCGACGAGCTCGGGGTCGACGCTGTCCATGAGCCGGCGGTACACGGTGCGGACTGCGCCCGACAGCACGATGGCGACAGCCGCCGTGATGACGAGCCCGGCGATGGGGTCCGCACGCGCCGCCCCGGCGGCGGAGGCGCCCGCACCCACCACCACGGCCAGGGACGTGAACCCGTCGGAGCGGGCGTGCAGACCGTCGGCGACCAGGGCGGCCGAGCCGATCCGGCGGCCGACGCGCACCCGGTACACCGCGACGAGCTCGTTGCCCGCGACGCCCGCCGCTCCCGCCAGCATGACCCAGCCCGCCCCCGTGACGCGATGGGGGTGCAGGAGACGGGTGATGGCCTCGTACGCCGCCACGACGGTGGACGCCGCGATCATCGCCACGATCACCAGGCCGGCCAGGTCCTCGGCCCGTCCGAACCCGTAGGTGTAGCGCCGCGTCGGAGGGCGCCGTCCCATGCGGAAGGCCAGTGCGAGCGGGAGGGCGGTGAGGGCGTCGGCGAAGTTGTGGATCGTGTCGGCGAGCAGCGCCACGGAGTGGCTGGCCAAGGCGACGACCAGCTCCACGGCGGCGGTGACGGCCAACGCCGCCAGGGAGACGAACACGGCCCGTGTCCCTGCCGCCGTGGACTCGAGCACCCGGTCGGACGTGTGCGCGCTGTGGTCGTGGGGGACCACCAGCGACACCAGAAAGCCGCGCAGTCCCCCCTGGTGGCCGTGGTCGCCGCCGTGGTCGCCGTCGTGGCCGTGGTCGCCGCCGTGGTCGCCGTCGTGGTCGTGTGCAGCGCCGTGGTCGCCGTCGTGGTCGTGTGCAGCGCCGGGGCCGTCCTCGCGCCCAAGGCGGAGCCGTGTCTGGCGCCGCACGCCACCTCCTCGCCGGACGGGGTCGTGTCCAGCCTAAGGTGCGGCCGTGCCCGAGACGCTGACACGACAGCCCGCCGGCGGCCCCGACCCCGCCGGCCGCCGCCCCAACATCCTCCTCGTGGTCTCCGACCAGGAGCGACAGCGCAGCTGGCTCCCGGGCTCCGTGCGCCTGCCCTGGCGGGAGCGGTTGATCGCCGAAGGCCTCGAGTTCACCCGGTATTTCACGCACTCCTCCCCGTGCTCACCGAGCCGCGCGAGCCTCTTCACCGGCCGGTATCTGCCGGGGCACGGCGTGGTCGACAACGTGATCATGCCGGAGCACGTGGAACTCGACCCCGCCGTGCCGACCCTCGGCTCTCTCCTGCGCGGCGCCGGCTATCGGTCCTCCTACATCGGCAAGTGGCACCTGTCGCAGTCCGCGCAGCCCGACATGGAGGCATACGGCTTCGCCGACTGGGACGGCAACGACCGCCACTTCATGGGGTGGGCAGGGACCGGCGTCCATTTCGACCCGGTGATCGCGTCCAACGCCGCCCACTGGCTGCGTGCGAACGCCGCACCGACAGACGGGGCGGACGCCCCACCCTGGTTCCTGACCGTCGCGCTGGTCAATCCGCACGATGTCATGTGGTTCCCCGTCGACCAGCCCGGCTACGAAGAGCGGCATCCGGAGGAGGTGGCCTCGATCCGCGGCGTGCTCGAGAGCGCGGCGTGGAAGGAAGACGACCCGCTGCCCGTCTACCGCAAGGACTACGACGAGGTGCTCGAGTCCCTCCCCGCCAACTTCCACGACGACCTCCACACCAAGCCCGAGGCGCACCGTCAGTGGCGCTGGGACCAGCAGCACGGCCTGTGGGGCTACATCGACCCCTCCGACACCAAAGCGTGGCTGCGCCACCTCGACTACTACGTCGAGCTGCAGCGACTCGCAGACGAAAGCCTCGGGACGGTGCTGGGCGCCCTCGAGGAGAGCGGCGCCTGGGACGACACCATCGTGATCTTCACCTCCGACCACGGCGACATGTGCGGGTCGCACGGCCTTCGCTCCAAGGGGCCCTTCGTGTACGACGAGATCATGCGGGTACCGCTGTACGTCCGCGCCCCGGGTCTCACGCGGGCCGGGTCCACGACGGAGGCCCTCGCCACCCACGTCGACCTGGCCTCCACCATTTGCGCGCTCGCCGGGGTCGGTCCCGGGGTGGCCGAGGGTCCGGCTGGGCTGCAGGGCGCGGACCTCTCACCGGTCCTTGCGGACCCGACGTCGTCGGTGCGTGACCACGTGTTGTTCGCCCAGGACTCCGCCCAGACCCGCAATCTCAATGCCGTGCGCTACGCGCTGCGCGGCTTCTTCGACGGCCGGACCAAGTACGCGCGGTACTACGGGGTGGGCGGGGGCAAGCCCTCCACCGGGCTGTGGGGCAAAGACCCGGGCCGGAAGCTCTTCGACGTCGACTGCGACTTCGACGACCAGGATCACGAGTGGTACGACCACGACACCGACCCGCTCGAGCTGGTGAACCTCGCTCACGACCGGGCCCGGCGCGTCGAGCTGCGCGAGATGTTCGACCGCCTCCGGGAGTACGAGGGGCGGGAGATGACTCCCGGTCCCTGACCATCGCCGGGCGGGCCCGACACGTGGGCTGCCCGGTTGGACCGCGTCGTCGGCTCGACGCGCGGGGCGGGTCGGTGGGTGGGTCGGTCGGTCGTGGCGGATCGGTGGGAGCCGCTCAGCGTCGGCCCGGCAGCCGCACCTCGGGCACGGGCTGGAAGCGGCGCTGTGCTTCGGCCGCCAGCCGTGGTGACAGCCGGCGGCCCTTTGTCAGAAACCCGATGGCCGTCCTCGCCCGCCCGCCGGCCAGGCTCCAGTCGGCCAAGGCACGCTCGGCCCGGAACCGCACCGCAGCGCCACGTACGCCGTCGGCGTCCACGGTCCCGATGAACGTCCGGTTCTCCTGGCCCGTGAAGACCTCGGGGTGCGCGTGCATGGTCAGGCACGCGGGCCCGGCCGTGACGGCCGGCGCGCCGGGTCCGAGGTGGAGACGGAAGCCGTCGTCGAGCAGCTCCGAGCGGGCCACGGGCAGGCACGCCGGGAAGCCGTTGTCGTCGACCACCGTGAGGTCGCGCATGGGCAGCCGCCCCACCGCCCCTTCGGCCACGGTGCGCCACGACGCCGGGGGGGCGAGCCAGGCGCTGGGCTGCGCGCCGCCCGGCGCCGGGTCGGACAGGGGCGCCGCCGTGGCCTCGGGCGCCTCCCAGGTGCGCGCCGGCTCCTCCAGGGCGCGCGACGGCCACCAGCGGATGTGCACGGGTGTGACCTCGACCCAGATGCGTGCGTAGTACCACGCCAGTCGCCTGAGCACGAAGCGCGGCTGGCCCTTCGTCGCGGCGGGGATCTTCTCCATGCTCACGCGCACGTAGCGGTCGGTGTTGGCCTGGAGGTCGGCGTCGCGGACGGTGGCCAGCCCCTGCACCAGTACGACGGGGGGATCGACGAGCCCCGACCCGACGGGGTCCGCGAACAGGAGGCACACGCGCGGGTCGCGGCGCGCCCGCTCCGCCTTCGCAGGGTACGTGAGCCCCGTCGACACGTCGAGGGTCCTGCGCTCGCCTCCCATGTAGGGAGTGGTGGGCATGGTGACGGGTTTGCCGGCCCGCGTCAGGCTGGCGAACTCAGCGGTTACCGAGCGGGCGAACACCTCGAGCAGTTCGTCGGGCCAGACCGCGGGGTTGGCCGCCCAGGGTCCGGTCGGAGGATCGCTCTGGTCCATGCGCCGCGACCCTACCGTCGGGGGCCGGCTGGCCGGGGGGGGCCTCGGCCGCGGCGCTGTCAGACCGCGGCGACGAACATCTGCTGGCAGATGGCCGGCCCCAGAGCCACGGTCGTACCCCCGACGTCGAGGGTGAGGGTGCCGTCGGGCGCCCGATCGCGCACGCGCGCCGAACGCCCCGGTATGAGGCCGTGCTCGTCGAGGAATTCCAGCGAGGCCATGTCCAGCTCGACCTCCTCGGTGATCCGCTCGACCATGACCGTCTCGCCGGGCTCGACGTCCGCCAGGCTCACCTGGGCGCCGGCCTTCGCAGCGGGGCGACGGGCACCGGGGATGGGATTGCCGTGCGGGCACGTGCTCGGGTTGCCCAGCAGCTCGACCAAGCGGTCCTCGACCTCGTCGGAGATGACGTGCTCCCAGCGGCCCGCCTCCAGGTGGGCCTTGTGCCACGGCAGCCCGATGACGTCGACGAGCAGGCGCTCGGCCAGGCGGTGCTTGCGGATGACACTGTCGGCGAGCACCCGGCCCTGGGTCGTCAGCGCGATGGTCCGTCCCGACCGGTGGACGTAGCCGTCGGCGACGAGCCGGTCGAGCATCTCCGAGACCGACGGCGCCGACCGCCCGAGGCGCTCGGCGATGCGAGCCTGGATGACGGGCGTGCCCTCCTCGGTGAGGGACTGGATGGTCTCGAGGTACTCCTCGACCGGTGGGTGGAAGCCGTCGGTCACGTGCCGGAGCCTATCGGCGGTTCCCGGCGTCCCCGACACGGCTTCGGCGGCGAGACCGCCCTCGGTGTTGTCACATTTCTTAGGTTAGCCTAACCTAAGAATCTCGGGCCCCTGCGGCCCCGACCAGCCGGAGCCCTACGTCGATGTCCCCACTCAACACGATCCTCCTCGGTGCCGTGGCCGGGGTGACGATCGTCTGTGGCATGCCCATCGGCCGGATGCGAGAGCCCCGGCTCGGGCTTCGATCCTTCCTCAACGCCCTCGCCGTCGGCGTGCTCGTGTTCATCCTCTACGACGTCCTCCAGCACAGCCTGGAGCCGATCTCCACTGCCATCTCGCCGTCGAGCGGGTCCCACCACCGAGACCTGGCGAAGGCCGCCGGCCTGGCCGCCCTGCTCGCCGCCGGCCTGACCGTGGGGATGCTCGGCCTGGTGGGCTTCGACCGCTGGCTGGCGAGGCGCGGCACGGTGGACGGTCCCGGCGCCGCCACCGCCGACCGGATCGCCTCAGGCAGGGTCTCACGTCCGCGTTCGCACCAGCTCGCCCTCTTCATCGCCACCGGCATCGGCCTGCACAACTTCGCCGAGGGCTTGGCCATCGGCCAGTCGGCGGCCAGGGGCGCCATCGGCTTCGCCGTCGTGCTGGTGGTCGGCTTCGCGTTGCACAATGCCACCGAGGGCTTCGGCATCGTGGCTCCCATGGCCGGCGAGACCGAGCGGCCCTCATGGGGTTTCCTCATGGTGGCCGCGCTGATCGGCGGGGGACCCACCGTCGTCGGCACCGCCATCGGTCGGAGCTTCGCCAACACGGCCCTGTCGGTGGCGTTCCTGGCCCTGGCGGCAGGGTCGATCCTGTACGTGGTCGTGCAGCTCGTCAGCTTGGCGGCTCGCCGCCCCGGGCACCGCGAGATGCTCCTGATCGGTATCCTGGTGGGCCTGCTGCTGGGTGTGATCACCGACCTCATCGTCACCGCGGGGGGCGCGTGAGCACGATACCGTCGTGACCGGCGCCTGATCCCCGCGGCGCCCATTTCCCCCCATGCCCCCGACGAACGAACCCAGCGACCCTTCGCCCCGGCCCACGCGGCCGAGGCGGTCGTCACGGGTGGTCGCCCGCCGTCGACGTACCGTCGTCGCGGTCCTGGCGGCCGTCGTGGTCACCGTCGTCGTCGTGGTCGTGAGCGGTGGGTCGGGCAGGAAGCCCGTCGTCGCCCCGAGTCGACCCGCTACCCACCGCACCCACACGTCCCGTGTCGTCCCGGCCGTCGAGGCCGGCCTCCTTCCGTGGTCGCTCGGCAGTGCGCTGTCCCGGGAGGTCGTCCTGCCCGGCCCCGGGCAATCGCTCACCGTCCTGGGCGGGTTGTCGCCCGCGAACAGCTCGCTCGACCGGGTGTTCTCGCTCGACACCACGTCAGGACAGGTGGCCGACCTCGGAACGTTGCCGGCGGGCGTGCACGACGCGGCGGGGGCCCGACTGGGGTCCACGGACCTCCTCTTCGGTGGCGGCAGCCCGCAGACCGTGGCGGGCACCGTGGCTCTCACCGCGCCGGTGGGCGCCGGCACCGTGACCGCATCCGTCGCCGGCCGGCTCCCGCAGCCTCGGTCGGACGCGGCTGCGGTCACGATCGGGTCGACGGCGTACGTCGTCGGTGGGTACGACGGGACCACCGCCGACCCGCAGGTCCTGTCGACCCGGGACGGCGTGCACTTCTCCACCGTGGCGACGTTGCCCGTGCCCGTCCGCTACCCCGCCGTCGCCGCGGTCGGCAACCGGATCTACGTCTTCGGTGGCGAGGCGGTCGGGGGTGCCCATGCCGGCACCCCGGTCGACTCGGTGCAGGTGGTGGACGTGTCGGCCCGGACGGCGAAGACCGGCGCGCCCCTGCCGACCCCCCTCATGGGAGCATCTGCCGCCGTCATCGGCGGCCAGGTGTACATCGCCGGCGGGGCGTCGGTGGCGGCGCCGCCCGGCGCGGCCGGACCGCCGGGCGGCGACGCCGTGTGGGCGTACGACCCGGGCACCGGGGCGACGCTCCGGGCCGGCACGCTGCGCCAGCCGGTCGCCTTCGGCGCCGTCCAGGTGGTGGGGAACCGGGCCTGGCTGATCGGGGGCGAGGACAACGGCACCCTCCTGGCCGCGGTCCAGATGTTCACGCCGAACGCGGCGTTCGGCGCCGCCGGCAAGCCGGGGGCCGGCTCGCCGTTCTTCGGGGACAAGCTGCTCGTCGCCGACCGGGGGAACGACCGGCTCCTCCTGCTCGACGACACCGACACCATCGTCTGGTCCTATCCGTCGGCGACGAAGCCGCCACCGCCGGGCGGCTTCTACTTCCCGGACGACGCCTTCTTCGTCAACCACGGCACCGAGATCGTCTCCAACCAGGAGGAGAACGAGACGATCGTGATCCTCGGCTATCCGTCCGGCTCGCTGCTCTGGAGCTACGGCCACCCGCACCAAACCGGATCGGCGCCGGGGTACCTGCACGAGCCCGACGACGCCTATGTGCTGAAGAACGGCGAGATCACGGTGGCCGACGCCCAGAACTGCCGGATCCTGTTCATCAACAAGGACGGCACCATCGCGAGGCAGATCGGCACGACGGGGGTGTGCACCCATGACCCTCCCACCAGCGTGGCCTCGCCCAACGGCGACACCCCGCTGGCGGACGGCAACGTGCTCGTGTCGGAGATCACCGGTTCGTGGGTCACCGAGTACACACCCCAGGGCGGTGTCGTGTGGAGCGTGCACGTGCCGCTCCACTACCCGTCGGATCCGCAGCAGCTGGGCCCCGACCTGTACCTGATCGCCGACTACGCCGACCCCGGGGCCATCGTGGAGTTCAACCGGGAGGGACAGATCCTCTACCGGTACCAGCCGACGTCGGGTCCCGGCGCCCTCAACCAGCCGTCGTTGGTCGAGATGCTGCCGAGTGGGGTGTTCTTGACGAACGACGACTACCGGAACCGGATGGTCGCCATCGACCCGACCACCCAGGCGCTGGTGTGGCAGTACGGCGTGACCGACACGGCGGGGACCGCGCCCGGGCTGCTGAACACCCCCGACGGGTTCGACCTCCTCCTCCCCGACGGCTCCACGCCGACGCACAAGGCGACCTCGTGACGTCGACCTCGTGACGTCGACCTCGTGACGTCGACCTCGTGACGGCGGGCCTGCCCGGGCCGCCCCGGGGGGTGTCAGGCGGCGCGACGAGGAGTGGGGTCGCACACCCGGCGTAGCTGGCGGTCGAGCTCGACGACCGAGCGGGCAGCCCGGTCGACCTCGAGGTGTGCGTTGTTGGTGGCCCCGGTGCCGCTCAATTGACGGGCCGCCTCGAACAGGTTCCGCAGCCGCATGCGCATCGCCGCCTCCTTCTTGCCACAGGTTCGTCCTCTTCTCCTC
>Ga0307372_10011547_pt1 | contig 11770 bp, 9 predicted proteins | sample OX1MG_FD_202533 | JGI IMG/M metagenome (GOLD analysis project Ga0307372, IMG submission 202533) | Soil microbial communities from Risofladan, Vaasa, Finland - OX-1 | ecosystem: Environmental > Terrestrial > Soil > Coastal area > Acid sulfate soil | place: Finland: Risofladan, Vaasa | collected...
TGAGGTGGGCGATGGACGGACGCGCCCGTAGCGGCCGATTCGACCGCAACCTTGGCAGTATACCCGTCCGTGGACTCCGCGTCAAGGACGATTCTCCAGCCCCTCAAGCCTGCGCTGGGGACACCGAGGCCGCGGACTCGAGTCACGCCCCGCCATAGCGGCCGAACAGCGCCGGTAAATCCCCCACGGAGTCGAGCACCGCGTCAGGCTGCCCGTGGCGCAGATCGCCGTCGCGGTATTTACCGGTGCGCACCAGTGCCCCGACCATGCCGAGGCGCATGGCCGGCAACACGTCCTGCCGCACGTCGTCGCCTACCATGACGACCTCGGCGGGCCGGCAACCCAGGGAGCGCAGCCCCGCCCGGAAGAACGGCGCCGAGGGCTTGCCTACCACCGTCGCGCGCCGCTCCGCCGCGTACTCGAGCGCCCGGACCCACGCCCCGGCATCCAATGTCGGACCCTCTCGCGTCAGCCAGTAGCCGTTGTGCTGCATCGCCACCAGACGAGCGCCATTGACCAGCAGCCGGAAGGCATGATTCATCGTCCGGTAGTCAAAGCGCTCTCCGGCGTCACCGACGACGACGACCCGGGCGCTGGAATCCTCGACCAGTGGGATGCCGCCGAACTCTACCCGCACGTCGTCCGTGGCCAGCAGGTAGCAGGGCCACCCGGGATATCGGCGGCGGACGAATGTCGCGGCCGCCACGCCGGCGGTGATGATCTGCTCGTCCGCGACATCGAAGCCGAGGCGGCGGAGCTGCCCGCCGAGCGAACCGCGTGACCGCACGGTCGTGTTCGTCAGGAGGCGAAATGCCACCCCGTCGGCTCGCAGCGCTCCCAGTGCGTCGACGGCGCCCGGAACCGCGACGTCGTCCAGGTGAAGCACGCCGTCCACGTCGATCAGCGCCGCACGTGGTGTCCGCGCGCGGACAGTCGCGTTCATCCCCGATGCCTCCTCGCCCTCCCCAACCCGGTCTGTCCGGACGTACGCCATGCTAGCGCGGGCCAGCGCCGACGACGGTGGCATGCCAATCGGTCCGGCAGACAGGAGCGACCGCGCTCGCGTACGCTAGATCGGACCGACCGGTGGCACGACCGGCCCCGGCGCACGGGCTGCGGGGATGCCACGATGGGCTGTGTGGCCTGCTGACCGGAATGGAGCGCCATGGCGGCGTGTGAGGAGGACCCGAACGGTGTCGGAGCTCAACAAGGTGGCGATCTTTACCAACGAGTACCCACCGAACGTATACGGCGGCGCCGGAGTCCACGTCGAGTACCTGAGTCGCGCGCTCAGCCGGTCCGTGCCGGTCGAGGTACGCTGCTTCGGTGATCAGCGGGTGGACGACGGAAACCTCACGGTGCGCGGCTACGTCGGCTGGGACGAGGTCAAACGCAACACCGACCCGCGTTTCGTCGGTGCGCTCGACGCACTCTCGCGCGACCTGGCGATGGCGAAGGACTCGTTCGATGCCTCGGTTGTCCATTGCCACACCTGGTACACCGACGCCGCCGGCTTCCTGACCAAGCAGCTCTGGAGCGTCCCACTGGTCGTCACCATCCACTCGCTGGAGCCGCTGCGCCCCTGGAAGGTCGAGCAGCTCGGCGCCGGGTACCACCTCAGCAGCTGGATGGAGCGCACCGGCATCGAGAACGCCGACGCCGTCGTCGCTGTCTCCCGGGGCACCCGGGATGACGTGCTGAGATTCTTCGACGTTAAGCCGGAGCGCGTTCACGTCATCCACAACGGCATCGACCTCGACCAGTACCGGCGGGCGGTCGCGTCCGACGCCGTCGCCCGCCACGGCGTCGACCCGGCGCGTCCCTACGTGCTCTTCGTCGGACGGATCACCCGTCAGAAGGGGATCATTCATCTGGTGAACGCCATCCCCCAGATCGATCCACGCATCCAGGTCGTGCTCTGCGCCGGCGCGCCCGATACCCCGGAGATCGGACGGGAGATGGCGGAGCGGGTCGAGGCGGTCAGCGCCGACCGGCCCGGCGTGACCTGGATCCGTGAGATGCTGCCGCGCGAGGAGGTAATCCAGTTCTACTCGCACGCCACCGTTTTCTGCTGCCCCTCGGTCTACGAGCCCTTCGGGATCATCAACCTGGAAGCCATGGCCTGCGAGACGCCGGTCGTGGCCTCCGCGGTTGGCGGTATCCCCGAGGTGGTCGTGCCCGGCGAGACCGGCACGCTCGTCGACCCTCACCTGCTGACCGACACGTTCGACCCGGCGGATCCCGCCGCCTTCTCTCAGGAACTGGCGCGTGCCATCAACGAGGTGGCCGCCGACCCGGACCTGGCGCGCCGCTTCGGCCTGAGCGGGCGTCGTCGAGTTGAGGAGCATTTCTCCTGGAACGCGATCGCCCAGCGCACGCTGGAGCTCTACCGACATTTGCTCGCGCCGTGACCGCGTCCCATCGGGTCACCTGCCGACGTGCCTCACCCGGGAAGAGCGGGCCCACGGCGCCAGACACCACACGATCTTGAGGCTGGGCCACGCGCTGCCTACGCCGCCGGCTTCAGTGTGTCGAGGTCGACCCATCCGCCGTTTCGGAACACCTCGACCTTCGTCACCGGGTGCAGTTCCCAGATCGTGCCGCGCGTCTTGCCGACCTGGTCGGGGTGATCGGGATCGAGCATCAGCCAGCCCGTGACCCGCACCCGCGCCTTCTCGCGAGCCAGTTGCTGGAAGGCAGCCAGTGTCCAACCGGGATGCAGGGCACGCATCCGCGGCGTGATCTCGACGATCACCGCCTGAGTCCGGTCGTTCTGTGGCTGCGCCGCGATCCACATGTGAAAGTCGATGTCGAGCGTCGAATGGCAGTTCGTCGATTCCGCACCCTCGGCCTGAACGCGCGTCAGGTAGGCATCCACGTCGAGCCCCGCGCCGTTGCTGCGGTCGACCTGCGCCCGATCAGACGCGGACCACTGCGCCATGCGCCGACCGTTGACGCCGGACGGCCATGGCAGGTGGAGCAAGGTGTCGATCGACGTGGCCAACGGGCCGGTGACGGTGTCGATCCGATTTTTGAGTTGGTTCAACTGCGGATCGGTCCCATCGCCGCCCGGCGGGCAACCCTGGAACGTCTCCTCCCGTGGGGTCGGTCGCGCTCCGGCCGGGATTGCGGCGGCGGCTGCACCGGCGTTCGCGCCGGACGGCACCGTCGGCACGTTCGCGAACGTCTGTGATTCGTCGGGGCCGGTGTTGGTCGGTTGCTGTCGTGAGAGCGCGCTGACCCCCAGTGCCAGGCCAACGACCAGCACCACGACCACCAGCAACGCCCGCAGGACTCGACGACCGGCCACCCCACTCACTCCTCACGCCGCTCGCGTTCGACAGCTCATCCTCGTCCCGTTAGCGGAGCACGAAGGTACTGTGCGGGATGACGCCTTCCACGCGCTTTGGGGATATGTCACGGAAGGCGACTCGCTCCACCAGCCCAAAGCCCAGCTCTCCCACCAACGCCTCCCATTCCAGTACGCTCCGGTAGTTGTGCTCGGCCCGCCGCGACTCCCAGTTCACCCGACGGTCCCACTGGACCACGCGGTCCTGCTCCTCCGCGCCCTCGGGAGTGTCCTCGATCACGAACACCAAGCCACCCGGCTTGAGGACGCGCCGTGCCTCCCCGAGCACCGTCGCCTGCAGCGGACGCGGCACGTGGTGCAGCACGAAGAACAGCACCACCCCATCCATCGAACCGCCGCGGAGCGGCAGCATCTCTCCAAGCGCGCTGACAAATGACACGCGCCCCGGTGCGCTCAAGTTCAGGCGACCCCGCACCTTGCGCGACGGGCGGATGGCGGGATCGATCGCCAGCCAGCGCGTGCGTCCTTCCGTCGTCATCGTCGCCTTCTCGACGATGTGGCCGAAGCCGCTGCCGACGTCCGCGTAGATCCCACCGTCCCGCAAGTACGGCAGCAGCCCGCTGTCGCGCATCATCCCCTCCGCGCGGTCCTGGAGGAATCGATCCTTCACTCCCCGCCCGGCAATCGCGTAGGCGATCCGCTGGATCAGCCAGTAGTGCGCTTTGGGATGAGAGTGATCGAGCGCGGAGTCGTCTGGGGGCACGGCGGGATCCTCCTGCAGTTCACGGACGTCGCTGAAGCGCCCCCATCGGCGCTCAATCCTCCCGCTCGGCGAGGCGCCCCCCAAAGCGGATGAGCGCCGAACCGGACGATGAGCCGGCCGGAAAGTCGACGCGCCCGCCGGCCATCTCCCCGTCTTCGATCATGAACTCTCGCGGCCCGATCGGGCGCAGGTGAACGGGCGGGTTGCGCAGCGGGCCCGACCCGTCGGGTGCGTCCGCGGTGACTTCCGCGACCAATCCCTGCCCCTGCGCCATGACGTCGATCTCGATCCGCGGACGCCGGTAATGTCCGGCGAGCGCCGCGAGGTCGGTTTCGCTCAGCGGGAAGGTCGACCGCTCGTCCTCGCAAAGCCCGAGCCGTTCCTCGATGACCCCGTCGATAATCCGGCGCGCCGCGGCCGAGCCCCGGTTGCTGTTGGTAAGCACGGCGATGGCGAAGTCGCGCGTGGGAACCAGTTGGAGCTGTGCCTGAAAGCCGTTGGTCGTCCCGCCGTGGCCTACGACCCGCTCGCCGCCCAGCGTGTGCAGCGCCCAGCCGAGGCCGTAGTGCTCCGCGAAGTTGCCCGCGACTGTCTGCGGCTGCTGCATCGCTGCGACCGACCCGGCGGACAGGACCTGCGTGCCGTCCACCGTACCGCCATCCAGGTGGAAGTGAGCGAACTTTAGCAGGTCGCCGACGGTCGAGATGATGGCGCCAGCCGGGTGACACGAGCGCGGTCGGGGATAGACGCGCGCCACCCGGGGCGTTCCACCCGGCAGCTGGTTGTGACCGACGGCCACGGGGTAGACGATGGCCTCGTGGGCGAAGAGGAACGTCCGCTCGAGTCCGAGAGGCTCGAACAGCATCTCCCGCATGGTCGCCTCGTAGGTCTGGCCGGTGACACGGGCGGCGATCGCACCGGCCAGGTGGAAGCCCGCGTTGCAGTAGGCCCACAGCTCACCGGGTCGGGTCATCTGTCGCAGAACCGGGAAGTCGGCGATCTCCCGCCAGATGGCGTCGTCGCCAAACCCGTACTGCGGCCCGACGAAGTTGAAATGATCGCCTTCCAGCCCGCTGGTGTGGGTCAGGAGGTGACGAAGCGTGATTCGCTCCCTCGCGTCCGCGTCGGCCAGGCGCAGGTCCGGCAGGTACTCGATCACCGGCGCGTCCAGCGACAGTCTGCCCTCATCCTCCAGACGCATCACCAGCGTCGCCGTGAACACCTTGGTGATCGAGCCGATCTGAAAGAGCGCGTCAGGGCGGACCGGGTAACCGGTCTCCACGCTGGACAGGCCGAACCCCGCCGTTTCCGCCGCGCCATGCTGCAGGATTCCGACGGCGAGTCCGGGGACCTCCCACTGTGCCATCTCGTCGCGGACACGCTCCGACAGCGAATCCGGGCCAGAGGTTCTGGCGCCCACCGCAACTCCTCCGTTCGACCGTCCCCGCGACCACGGTGGCATCCGCGCGCCACACACCAGCTTGAGCCGTGTACCGCCATTGTAGTGCTCCAGTTCTGGAGCGGGAATCGCCGGGAGCGATTTGGCGGGCGACAAAGCCGGTGCTATGGTGCCTCGGTCAGTCGGAAATGGTCGAGCGGAGCCGGGGTTGCCCCGCCCGCTCGTGCAGCACGAGAGGAGCGGGCATGGCCAGCCGGGACGAACTCCGCGCGCGCATCATCGCCGCCATCGACCAGCAGCGCGACCAGATCCTCGACCTCGCCGAGACCATCCGCCTCCACCCCGAGATCGGCTACCAGGAGGTGATGGCCTCCCAACTGCTGGCCGGGGCCATCCGCGACCAGGGCTACGAGGTCGAGCAGCCCGCCGGCAACCTGCCCACCGCCTTCGTCGCCGCCCGCCACGGCCGGGCCGACGGACCGGTGGTGGCCGTGCTGGCCGAGTACGACGCGCTGCCCGGGATCGGCCACGGCTGCGGGCACAACCTGATCGCGGCCTCGGGGCTGGCGGCGGCCATCGGCATGGGCGCGGTGATGGACGAGCTCAACGGCATCTTCGAGGTGATCGGCACGCCCGCCGAGGAGGGTGGGGCCGGCAAGGTCCGACTGGCGGACGCCGGGGTGTTCGGCGACGTCGATGCCTCCCTCATGGTTCACCACGCCGGCGACCGTACCGGCGCGCCCACTCAGTTCCCGGCCGGGACCTGCCTCGCGGTCAACCACATGACCGTCGAGTACTTCGGCAAGCCGGCGCACGCGGCGGCGGACCCGTACAACGGGGTGAACGCGCTGAACGCGGTGATCAAGCTGTTCACCGGGATCGATGCCCTGCGGCAGCACATCCAGATGGAGGCCCGGATCCACGGCATCATCACCCACGGTGGCGATGCTCCCAACGTCGTACCGAAGTACACCGCCGCCCGCCTCTACGTCCGCGCCGCCTCACGGGCGTACATGGAGGAGGTGTTCGACAAGGTCAAGAAGATCGCCGAGGGAGCGGCGCTGATGACCGGCTGCGAGGTCAAGGTCACCGAGGACAGCGTCTGCTACGACATGCGGCCGAGCTACGCGATTGGAAAGACGTACCGCGAGAATATGCAGGCTGTCGGCATGGACATCAACGAGCGTGGCCCCGCTCGTGGCATGCACTCGACCGACTTCGGCAACATCAGCTACCTGATGCCGTCGGTCACCGGCAGTTTCGCGATCAGCCACGAGCCGATCCCCGGCCACTCGCAGCAGGTCGTCGACGCCTCCGGCTCGGATTTCGGTCGCGAGCAACTGCTGAAGGTCTCGAAGGCCATGGCCCTGACCGCGCTCGACCTCTTCCTGAACCCGGAGCTGCTGCAGTCGGCCAAGGACGAGCGCTCCCGCTGGGCGGAGCTCTACGAGAAGTAGCGCGCCCCGCGGAATCGCCACCACAGACACGGCGACTGTCCGGGGCGCGATTGCTCGCGCCCCGTCGCACAGGGTCGAGGGCAGCCGGCTTTGGCATTGAGGGTGGCGGTTCAGCCGCGCGACACTCGCGGACGAACACGCCTGACCATCCCGACGTGTCGGCGCTACGTCAGCTCCCAGCGGTAGCCGCCGTCGACCGTCACGAAGTGCCCCCAGCCGGGGAAGCGCTCGTGCGCGAAGACCAGCGTCGCGTGCACGGGGCCGGCCTCGGCGAACAATCGGTCCCGCGACGCGCGCATCGCGGCCTGGTCGCGCCCCGGCGAGATCCAGTCAGGGTGGCTCACCTCACAGGCGTGGTGGAACAGGTCACCCACGTAGTAGAAGCTGTCGTTCCCAGAGCGCACGCGCACGATCGTGTGGCCGGGCGACTCTCCAGGCGCCGGGATCATGGTTACCCCGGGCACGATCTCCCGCTCGCCCTCGACCGCTTCGAGGAGGCCCAGTCGGTCGATCGTCCCAAGCGACAGCGCCATCTCCGAGCCCGGCCGCTCTCGGTTGGGATTGCCTTCCCAGTCGCCTCTCCCGATGAAATGGCGTGCATTGGGGAACCGCGCGATCAGCGCGTCACCCTCCTCGACGGTCACCCCGGCGAAGTGGTCGCCGTGTCCGTGCGTGATCAGGACGTGCGTGATGTCCTGTGCTAGGACCCCGATTCCCTCGAGGGCGCGCCCGAGCCCCGGCGTGCGACTGACCCCCTTGAAGCGCTTCGCGAAACCCTCGTGCCAGGCGGAGCCCGGGTCGTCGCAGCCCGGATCGACCATGATCGACGCGTCCCCCAGCCGCAGGTGCACGAGGTTCAGGCCGAGTTGGACCTCACCGGCCTCATTGGCCTCGGGCATCGCCGCCCGCCACTCCGCCTCCGGCACCGGGAAATGCGGCGCCCAGACCAGCGAGCCCTCTGAGATCACCGTGACGGTCGCCTCGCCAATCCGGCGCTGATCGACGTAGTCGGCAAGTCGCGTGGACATCGCTCCTCCCATCCCGTTCCGCCCGGCTGATTCGGTTCAGTCGCTCCCGCCGCCGGGAGTGGTCAGGAAATCGATCACCGCGCGGTTGAACTCGTCCGTCCGCTCCAGGTGTGGCAGGTGTCCGACCCCCGGCATCACCAGCAGGTGCGCGTCCGGGATGCGCTCGGCCAGCAGTCGGCCGTGGTCCACCGAGATCGACGGGTCCACGTCGCCGTGGATGACCAGCGTCGGCGACGAGATTGCTGCCAGTCGGTCTCGCACGTCGTGGCTCGTCTGGGTGGCGGTCGACTGGCGCACGCTCCCCTCGTAGCCCAGGCGGTTGCCCCGGTTGGCCCCGGCCGCCGCCTCGAGCTCGTCGGGGTGCGCCGCGAAGTAACCTGGCGCCGCGATTCGGGCGTAGCGCTCGCGATTGCGCTCGACCGGGTCCTCGACCCAGGAGTCTCGGCTCGGCGGTGTCGGTGACGTGCTGGGGTCGCGTCGTCTCCCCGGACCGGTCCCGACCAGCACCAGGTGGTCGACCCGTGCCGCGTGGATGAGCGCGGTCTGCAGGGCGATGTACCCGCCCATCGAGTGGCCGAGCACGTGACCCCGCTCGATGCCGAGCGCGTCCAGCAGCCGGACACCGTCGTGCGCCATGTCGGCCACGCTGTACTGCGCGGTCTCCGGATCGCTCTCACCCGCGTCCCGGTTGTCCATCGTCACCACGCGAAAGTGCTGCCCGAGCGCTGGCGTCTGCCGCAGCCAGATCCGGCGGCAGGCCATGAACCCGACGATCATGAGCAGCGCTGGACCATCCCCGCTATCGTCGTAATAGATGCGGCGTCCGTCCGCCGCCTGGACCCGGGCCATGGCTCGTCCCTTCCGTCATCTCGCAAACGCGGGCGCAGGATAGCGCACCGCGCCGCGGCGGGGAAGGCCGTCGGACTCGTCCCCAAACTCGGCAACGGGTCCGCCAGGTCTCGACGTTCCAGCCAGGGTCTCTCCAAACCAGTCGGCAACCTCGGCCGGCATGCCAGCGTGCTGCAGTTGCTTGACATGCGCGGGAGGATCTGTGACAAGACCCGTGGGATGACCCGCCCGGGCGCGCGCTCGTCCCATCGGGCCTGACCGACGACCATTTGTCAGGCCCACGGACGATCCCATCCGGCCCGCCATCCCGAGCGCGCACCGACGATCGGTGCCGACTGCTGATCGCTGACGTCAGCGTCAGCGGGAAGGATGGGTTGCGATGGCTGCACAGGCCGCCACGACGACGGAGGTCCGCCGCGTTCAGCTTCTCATAGCCGGGAAGCACGTCGACGCCGCCTCCGGCGAGACATTCGACGCCTTCAATCCCGCCACGAACCGGGTCGTCGCCCACGTCGCCAAAGCCGGGCGCGCCGACGTCGACACCGCGGTCCGGGCCGCGCGCCGCGCCTTCGACGAGGGGCCGTGGCCCAGGATGACCCCTTACGACCGCGGCCGGATCATCCAGAAACTCGCCAACCTGATCCGCGAGCGCGCGGACGACATCGCCCACCTGGAGACGCTCAATACCGGCAAGCCGATCGGGCGCGCCAGGGGTGAGATCCTGGGAGCCGCCACCGTCTATGACTTCTACTCTGGCGCCGCCGACAAGTTCTACGGCGAGACGATTCCGCTCGGTGACAAGGTGCTCGACTTCACCCTGCGGGAGCCGATCGGTGTCTGCGCCCAGATCGTTCCGTGGAACTTCCCGTTCTCGATGGCGAGCTGGAAGGTCGCCCCGGCGCTGGCCGCCGGCTGCACGCTGATCCTCAAGCCCGCCTCCAACACCCCGCTGACGGCGGTGGTCCTCGGCGAGCTGTGCTACGAGGCCGGCGTCCCGGAGGGGGTGGTCAACGTGTTGCCGGGGCCGGGCAGCGAGGTGGGCGAGTACCTCGCCGGTCATCCCCTGGTCGACAAGGTTGCCTTCACCGGCGAGACGGCCACCGGAGCGCGCATCCTCGCCGCCGCGGCCGGCACGATCAAGAAGGTCTCCCTCGAGCTCGGCGGCAAGAGCCCCAATATCGTCTTCGCCGACGCCGACCTGGAGAAGGCTGCCGCTGCCGCGGTACCGGCCGCCTTTGGCAATAGTGGGCAGGTCTGCACCGCCCGCACGCGTGTCTTCGTCGCGTCGAAGGCCTACGACAACTTCGTGGCCGACATGGTGGGCGCCGCCGAGGAGTTCAAGGTCGGAGATCCGCTCGAAACGGGCACCCTGATGGGGCCGGTCATCTCCCGCGCCCAGTGGGATCGGGTAACCGGCTACATCGACGTCGGCAAGGGCGAGGGCGCCGAGCTGGTCTTCGGCGGTGCGCGCCCGTCGGCACTGAACGACGGCCACTTCCTGCAGCCGACCATCTTCGCCCAGGTCTCCAACGACATGCGCATCGCGCGTGAGGAGATCTTCGGGCCGGTGGTCTCGGTTATCCCCTTCCAGGACGAGGAGGACGTCATCCGGGCCGCCAACGCCAACGACTACGGCCTGGCCGGCTCGATCTGGACGCGGGACATCGGCAAGGCGCTGCGGGTCGCCCGGGGCGTGCGAACCGGCATGCTCTCCATCAACTCCAACGGTGGGCCGGGCGTGTTCGGTCCGTTTGGCGGCTACAAGAAGAGCGGCATGGGACGCGAGCTCTCGATGCACGGGCTGGAGCTCTACACCCAGGTCAAGAACATCTACCTGGACCTGAGCGTCTGACGGCCCCGCGCCTTCGACCCGCTCGACAACCGGCCGGTCACCAATGACCGGCCGGTTCGCCCTGGCTCGTCGCCGGTCTTCCACGTCGCCACGCTGCCGTAACCTGATATAATATGTTGACGGTCACGGTTCGTTGGGTGGCCCCCGACCCGATCGTCGCCGGGCAGCCGGAGTCTGACTTGGCCGGCTCGACTGACGCCCCGTGCGCGGGTATCCGGATCCGCACCGTCGCACCGATCATCCGCGCTTGACCTGTCCGGTTGGCCAGCGAGGCCCGCGGGCCATCGTGCGGTGCGATCGGCTATCCTTGGGCACCGCGAGATGGGTGGCCGCGCCGGACGATGGGCGGCGGCCACCTGAACGAGGAGCATCGAGATCGAAGCGCTGATCTTCCAGTACGGCGTTCTGGTGGTCGCCGGACTGGTCTGCATCAATGAGATCGGCCTGCCGACCGGCGTGCCAATGGAGGTCGCAATCCTCCTGGCGGGCGCGTTCGCAGTGCATACGCTGGGGCAGCTGCTGGCGGCCCTGGCCATCATCGTGGCCGCCGACGTCCTCGGCACGACCGTTCTGTTCCTCGCCTCCCGCACCGGCGGGAACTGGATCCTCGATCGCGTGCTGGCCCACGTTGGCCGGCGCGGCGAGGAGACGATGCGTCGCTGGCGCAGCCGCCTCGGCGGCCACGACGTCGGCGTCGTGGCGGTCGGACGTATGCTGCCGCTCGTGCGCATGTATTTCTCGATCGGCGCCGGTTTATTGCGCGTCCGCCTGCGAGACTTCCTGCTCGGCTCCACGCCGGGCGCAGTGGTCTGGGCAGGCGTGCCGCTCGTCGTTGGGTACGTCTTCCGCACCGAGGTCGATCGAGTCACCCTCGGCCTCGACCGCTTCGACCACTTGCTCTTCCTGGTAATGCCGGTCTTCACGCTCCTCGTAATCGTCGTCTGGTGGGTGCGCCGTGGTGGGTCGACCTGGGGCATGCTCCGCCGGGGTCGCTCGGCGCTCGGCTTGACCATCGTGGCGTCGTCCATCGGCTACGTGACGTATCTGGTCTCGCGGCACGGCGCGCAGCTCGTGCGTGGGGTCGCCGCCATTGGCCGGCCGCACCTCTACCT
>Ga0307372_10011549_pt1 | contig 11768 bp, 8 predicted proteins | sample OX1MG_FD_202533 | JGI IMG/M metagenome (GOLD analysis project Ga0307372, IMG submission 202533) | Soil microbial communities from Risofladan, Vaasa, Finland - OX-1 | ecosystem: Environmental > Terrestrial > Soil > Coastal area > Acid sulfate soil | place: Finland: Risofladan, Vaasa | collected...
GGCTGTCCTCCAGGGAACAGATGATGCCGCTCTCCTCCAGGACGCGGTCGGGCAGGCGACGCAGGCCGGCGGCTACCGCAGCCGACCCGAGGAGAAACAGTAGGGGCCAGACCGGTGAGATTCCCCTGGTCAGCGAATAGGAGGCCGGGGTGGCTGACAGCGTCGGAGGCGTCCCAGACCCGGCGGCGCCGCCGGCGGGAGATGACCCGGCGCCAACGGTGGGTGAGGGAGAGCTCGAGCCGGAGCTGGCCGGGCCTGTTCCGAGGGAGCTTCCGCCCGCTGCTCCACCGGAGGTCGGAGCCACCGATCCGGCGATGGATCCCACGCCCGTGGAAGCGATGGCCGAGCCGGGCGCGGCTTGAAGGTTGATGGTCGCACCGCCGATGGTGGCAGTGAAGGTCTGGCCCCCGCTTCCCGGTGGCGACCAGTAGAAGACCACGGAGCCGGCGTCGTAGGTGGCGTCACCGGCCTGGAGGCTCTGGGCCGGCTGGCTCACCTCGATCTTCATCCCCATGCCCGTTATGGCTGTGTTGACGATCTCGGAGGCGACGGCGTTGAGAGGAGCCGAGCTGGAAAGGACGTGCACACCGGATTGATCGATGCTGACCGGCTGGCCCGCCACTGTCATCCCCGATACCACCGTTGAGCCGCTGACCTTTGCCCGGGTGCCGTTACTGGTGGCGCTGGCGGTCGAGGTGACCGAGGCGATCTTCACCACTCCGCCCAGATCTATGTCCTTGACCGTGCTGGTGGCGACGGTGATGACCGTGGTGGGCCCCTCCAGCTTGACGTCGCTGCTGGAGGTGGTCGATCCGGTCGAGGAGGACGGCGCTGGTCCGGTGGCGCCGGCCATGCTGGCCATGCCCGAGACTTCCTGGTCGGTGGCGGTGGCGGTCATACCCATTCCCGGGTAGCTGTCATTGGTGACGGTAGGGGGACCCGAGCCGGTTCGGGCTTCGGCGCGCACCGGTTCGTTGGCGTTGGCGGCCAGGGGCTGCGGCAGAGTCAATCCGACCAGCGCCGCGGTCGAACCACCATCGGCAATCAGGGTCCCGGGCCAGGCCACCGTAGCCAGGCCGTAGCCGACCGGGCCGGGCTGGAGCCGGGCGACCGTCTCGGGTACCTCGGAGTCCATCTCCGGATGGGTCGGGGCGGTGGGAGAGTCGTAGGTCCATTCCACTCCGGGGGCGGTGGCATACAGGCTGTAGCTGCCCAAGCCGGCGTCGGCGCCGGCCCGGGGTGCGCTGAGGAATCCGAACCCGGCCACCGCCGCCAGGGCCGCCCCCATCGCCAGGAGACCGGGGCGGCCGGGCCCGCCGCCGCCCCTCCGAGGGACCTTCGGCTGTCCAGTGGTCATTCGCCTTCACTCCCGAGGTAGGCCTCGGACATGTAGCCGGCCACATCCTGGGGCTGGCCCACGTGCATGACGCGGCCGTGGATCATTATGGCGGCGAAGTCACAGATCTCCAGTGCCATCTCAGCAAACTGCTCGGTAAGCAGGACGGTCACTCCGTCCTGGGCCATGGTGGCCACCAGGGAGTACAGCTCGGAGACGATCAGGGGGGCCAGTCCCATGGAGATCTCGTCCAGGAGGAGAAGGCCCGGGCGGCTCACCAGAGCCCGGGCCATGGCCAGCATCTGTTGCTCTCCGCCGGACATGGTGCCGGCCAGCTGACCCCGGCGTTCGCCCAGGCGCGGGAAGCGCTGGAAGGTCCGTTCCTGCACCTCGGCCGCCGATATCGGGGAACCGTAGGTGCACATGCGTAGATTGTCCGTGACCGTCAGGTTGGGGAAGATGCCCCGGCCTTCCGGGATGTGGCACACCCCGGCCCGGGCCAGGCGGTCAGGAGAGGCGCCGTTGACGTGGACACCGGCCACGTGCACGCAGCCGGCCAGGGGCTCGAGGGCACCACCAACCACGTTGAGGGTGGTGGTCTTTCCGGCCCCGTTGGGACCGAGGAGAGCGACCACCGTGCCGGTGGGAACGGTGAGGTTGACACCGTGGAGCACCTCGATGCGCCCGTAGGCGGCCCGGACGTCGATCAGCTCCAAGGTGGGTACCGGTCCCGAAGTCGAGCCAGGCCGGCTGGTCATGGAGGTGGTTGCCATCATGCGCCGCCGCCGCCGCCGCTGCTGCTGCTGCCGGCGCTGCCTGCGCTGCCTGCGCCCCCGCCGTCATCGGTGGAAGGCTGGGTGCCGAGGTAGGCGGCCCGAACGTGAGGATCAGCCTGGACTTCCGATGGCGATCCCGAGGCGATGATCCGTCCGAAGTCGAGGACGAAGACCGTCCGGGATATGCGCATGACCAGGTCGACGTCGTGTTCGACCAGGAGGACGGCCACACCGGCCTCGCCCAGTTCGATCAGCAGGCGGCCCAGGTCCTCGGACTCGTTCTCGTCCAGTCCCGACCCGGGTTCATCCAGGAGGAGGAGCCTGGGCCGGGTGGCCAGGGCCCGTCCCAACTCGACCAGCCGGGCCATACCGGTGGGTATGGCGTCAACCCGGAGATCGGCCACCGCCCGCAGTCCGACCCGGTCCAGGATCTCCTCCGTCACCGAGGCGGGATCCTCGGCATGGCGCGACCACGACCGGTGGAACTCGGCCCCGGTGAGGATGTTGTCCCTTACCGACAGGCTGCCGAAGACCTCGAGCCGCTGGAAGGTTCGGGCCATGCCCAGCCGGGCCCGTCTGTGCGGTGCCATTCCGGACAGGTCGGCGCCACCCAGGCGGACCCGGCCCTGCGCCGGCTTTTCCAGGCCGGTTATGACGTTGAACAGGGTGGTCTTACCGGCCCCGTTGGGCCCGATGAGACCGGTTACCCCGCCGGCGCCGGCGGCCAAGCTCACCATGTGCAGGGCTCGAATCCCGCCGAAGCTGACCGAGACATCCTCGACCCGCAGGACGACTCCGTCCCCGTCCCCGACTTCGGTTCCGCCGACCGAGCTGGCGCCGGTAGCCGGTTCAGCCGTCGGCGCCGACAAGCCGCTCTCCCTCCACGGTCCATGCAGGTCCCGACTCCGCTCGCCCGGACCGGTCCACCAGGAGGTCACGGAGCCGGGTGATCTGGCCACCGAGGCCCTCGGGATTGCGCCCGAGAGTGAGGGCGCCTAGGCCGACCAGGACGTATTGAATGTTGGACAGAGAGGGAACGTGTTGCTGGAGGACCGGAAAGAGGGCGTAGAGCACCGCCGTGGCCAGCGCCCCGGACACCAGGCTCTTGCCTCCCAACAGGACCAGGAGGAGCAGGACCAGGCTGTTGAAGGTCTGGAAGTCGGCCGAGGTGACCAGATGTTGCTGGCCGCCATATAGGGCTCCGGCCAGGCCGGCCAGGGCGGCCGAGGCGCTGAAGACGGCCAGCTTGGTGTAGGCAATGTTCACTCCGAGGGTGGCGCAGGCCTGGGGCGAGTCGTTGAGGGCCGCCAGGCGCCGGCCATAGCGGCCCCGGCGCAAAGCCAGCAGGCCGACGCCGGCCAGGGCGAAGATGACCGCCCCCAGGATGAAGAAACCCTTGTCCGAGGTGGTGTCGAGTCCGGGGACATGCAGGCGGTCCACCGAAAGCCCTGAACCGTAAGGACCGAAGTGCTGATCGAAGAAGATGTAATCCATTGCGTAGGCAAAAGCCAGAGTGGAGAGAGCCAGGTACAGCCCCCGGAGGCGCACGGCAAATATCGCCACCAACGCCCCGAGGCCTCCGGAAACGGCCACCGCCGCCAGCACCCCGACCAGGGATCCGTGGTGGCCCAGGTGGGCCATGGCGTAGGCGCCCGTTCCCACGAAGGTCATCTGACCCAGGGAAACCTGCCCGGCGTAGCCGGTCAGCAGCACCAGGGAAAGAAAAGCGATGCCCAACACGACCCCACGGGTGGCGGTTCCCAGGTTGACCCCGGATACCAGCTCGGAGACGACCACGGCGACGACTATGAACACTCCGGCGGCCACAAGGGATCGGGACAGCGACGGAGCCCGGGCGATGGTCATGCCTGTCACCCGGCCGCTGCGCAGCCGCTCCTGTCGGAGCAGCACCAGGGCGACGAAGAGGATGACCATGGGTATGGCGGTCTGGGCCTTGGCCACGAAGCTGTCCGGTGGGAGGTAGCCCACCGCGTAGGTCACAGCCAGGCCGATGACGAGCCCGCCAGCCACAGTGAGGGGCAGGCTGCGGAGCCGGCCGATGACGGCGGGAACGATGGCCAGGATGACCGTCAGAGTCAGCAGATCGATGTTGAGTGCGCCCTGCAGAGGTGCCAGTAGGACTCCACCGAGAGCAGCCAGAGCGGCGCCCAGGGCCCAGGAGAACTGGGCGATGCGATTGGGCCGGGCCCCGGCCATGGCCGCCAGTCCGGGGTTGTCCACCACCGCTCGCATGGCTACCCCGGTACGGGAGACGGAGAAGAAGAAGCGCAATCCGATCGCCACCGCTACCGCTACGGCCACCACCACTATGGAGTGGTAGTCCACGAAGACCGAAGCCAGCTTGAGGCTGTGGCCGCTGAAGAAGCGGGGCAGCGTGCGGGTGGCCGACGCCGCCGGGCTCCAGGCCAGGTTGGCCAGCCCGAGGAGAAATATCAGCAGGCCGACCGTGACCACCACCTGCAGCTCGACCGGTTTGCCCTGCAGTGGTCTCATCAGGAGGCGCTCCAGGAGAGCGCCGAAAACCGGTGCTCCGACCAGAATGACCAGGATCAGGGCCAGGAGCACGGGCATGTGCCACTCGATGGTGAGCTGCCAGTAGGCGAAGGCGGCCACCATGCTCACCGCGCCATGACCGAAGTTGAGGATCCCGGTGGTCATGTAGGTGACCACCAGCCCCGATGCGGTCAAGGCGTAGATGCAGCCGGTGACCAGGCCGATGATGGTGTAGGTCAGGAATTCGGACAAGGGCTCAGCTGGCCATGGTGCCGTCGCACCGGTAGGACGAAGTGGACGTGTCCACCCGCTCGAACTGGCCATTGTGGATCTGCCACAGGACATAGCAGTTGGTGGGCTGGCGATCACCGGGATCGGCCTGGCCGATCATCCCGTTGTCGCTGAACTGTTTGACACCGTGCAGTGCAGCCAGCAAGGAAGTCCGGGTGGCCCGGGGTCCGGCCGCCTTCAGGGCCTTGACGAACAGGGCGGCCTCGGCCCAGCCGTACATGCCCTCCAGATCGAGAGCCTGGCTGGGGGCGGTGCGCTGCATCCACTGTTGGAAAAGGGCGACCTCTGGGATGGCGGAGGCGTCCGAGGCGTTAAAGAAAAGGGAGAAGAGTTGCGCCCCCAAGATGCCCTCGGCCGCCTGTTGGCCACCCACCAGCTGGACGAAGTTCGAGGCGTAGGCGACCGGGGCGATAATCACCGGGTTCCAGTTCTGTTGACGGATCTCCGAGATGAGGATGGCCGCGTTTTCGGCGTTGGTGGCCGCAAGGAAGACGATCTTCACCCCATCGCTCTGCATCCGGATGACGTCGGTCTGGAAATTGGTCTCGGTGGCGTCGGCGGCCCGGGTGTAGATGAACTTCCAGCCCACCGATTGAGCCGAGTTCTGAAAGCCCTGTTCCTGGGCCACGGCACTGGGGATGTTCGGATAGACGGTGCCGACGTGCTGGACATCACCGCCGAGCTTGGTGTTGTAGTACTTGAAGTAGCCATTGGTGTATTCACCGGGCTGGATGGGATCGACGCTGAAGTTGTTGGGCAGGGCCAGGGCCGGAGCCGAGAGCATGTACTGCACCGATGGGACCGAAGTGTGTTGGGAGAGAACCTGGGCGGCGCAGTTGTCGTAGAGGGCGAATCCCCCCACGAAGGCGAAGACCTTGTTGACCTCGCTGTTGTACGCATTCTGGGTCTGGTTACAGTCGGTCTCGGAGTCAACCGGCTGAAGATCGAGTTGGCGCCCGTAGACCCCACCTTGGGAGTTGACATAGTTGAGATAGGCCCGGGTGCCGACCACCGCGCCCTGGAAGAGGCCGGGCACCGGTCCGGACAGGTCCGAGACGTTGGCGATCTGGATGGCATTGGCCGTGACGCCCACGTCGGTCGCCCCTCCGTTGCCCCCCGGCGGTGCGGAGCTGCCCACCGCCGGGCCCGAAGCTGTAGCTCCCGAGCTGCCCGTCGCACCGGTAGCGGAGCCCGCGCCGGAGGCGGAGGCCTGGAAAGGCGCGGAAGCCGTCGATGCTCCCCCTCCCGTCCCGGGCGAAGCCGCCCCCGAGGCCCCGGCCCCGGCGGATGCACTCGGCTGGCCGGAGGCGGTGCCGGCCCCGGCATTCAGGACCGCCGCCGCCGCCTGCTTCCGCAGCGCCGGGCTGACCCGGGCCCCGCAGGAAGCGCTGACCACACAGATGACGAGCAGAAGCGGCGTGAGCCGTCGTCCCTTCTTCGACCCTGACAAACTCACTGGCTTATCTCCCCGATGTCGCCGGAGCGACTTCCGCCAGAAGCTAGCCCCGATGTGCAGGACTTCCACCTCAGGCTGGTCTTCCGGCCGGCCCACGGCCGGGCGCACGGCCGGTTCCGTTCCGCTCACCGGGAGGGGCGCGCCGGCACCGGCCGGTTCCTGGTCACCGGGCCTGGTTAGGGTGGCGAAAATGGAGTCGCCGGTGGCCCCCGTGTGGTCCGAGGAGGCCGGCCGACCCGATTCCGCGGCCGACGTGGTGGTGGTGGGTTCGGGTTGCGCCGGGCTGTCGGCGGCCATCGAGGCGGCCCGGGCGGGCCTCGAGGTGCTGGTGCTGGAGCGGGCCGGCATAGCGGGCGGGGCCTCGGCCATGTCAGGGGGTTGCGTCTATCTGGGCGGGGGCACGCCTATCCAGCAGGCGTGCGGATTCGAGGACACCGCTGAGGACATGTACGCCTTCGTCATGGCCGCCACCGGCCCGGGGGCCGACGCCGCCAAGGTCGACCTCTACTGCCGCCACTCGGTCGAACACTTCCACTGGCTCACCGAGTGCGGGGTGCCGTTCAGGGCCAGCCTGTACACGGGGACCTTCCCTGAGCCGCTCACCGATGACGGTCTCATGTTCACCGGCGGGGAGAATGGCTTCCCCTTCAACCAGATGGCCCGCCCGGCGCCCCGGGGCCATGTTCCCATCGCCCACAACAAGCGCCCCATGGGCCACACCAGCGGCGTGGTGCTGATGCGCCACCTGACCGCCGCCGCCGAGGCTGCCGGGGTCGAGACGGTGACCGACGCCGCCGTCCAGCGCCTGGTCCGGCACCGGGACGGCGCCGTCAGCGGGGTCGTGGTGCGCCAGGACGGCGCCGAGCGTCACGTCCTATCCCGCCGGGGGGTCGTCCTGGCCGGCGGGGGCTTCATCTACAACGAGGAGATGCTCGCCCACCACGCTCCCCACCTCCTGGGCAAGGCCAAGCTGGGAACGGACGGGGACGACGGCCGCTGCATCCGGATGGCCCAGGCCCTTGGGGCCGAGACTCTCCACATGGAGGCGGCCGAGGCCGCCTTCGGCCTGCCGGAGCTCTACCTGGAGGGGCTGCTGGTCAACGGCCTGGGCCAGCGCTTCATCAACGAGGACACATACTTCGGCCGCATCGGCCAGGCCGTTCTGTTCCGGCAGTCCGGGAAGGCCTTCGCCATCATCGACGACGCCATCAACGAGGCGCTGTCCGACATCGGGCGGTTCTATCCGGCCGGATGGGTGGCCGCTGATGCCGCCGAGCTGGGCCGGGAGCTCGGAATGGCGCCAGGCGTCCTGGAAGAGACCCTGACCACCTACAACCGCCACGCCGGCCACGGGGAGGATCCCCTGTTTCACAAGGCAGAGCGCTGGCTGCGTCCGCTAGAGCCGCCCCTCGGAGCCATCGAGCTGGGCGACGCTGCCTTCGTCTCCTTCACCCTGGGGGGCCTGCACACCGATGTGGACGCCAGGGTCATAGACGTGGACGGCCATCCCATCCCCGGTCTTCATGCCGCCGGGCGCACCACCTCGGGCATACCGGGGTGGGGCTACTGCAGCGGTATGTCCCTCGGTGACGGCACCTTCTTCGGGCGGCGGGCCGGGCGGGCCCTGGCGGCGGGGGCGGGGGAGTAGTTCACTGCGGGAATGAGCAACGCCCAGGGGCCCATGGGCCACGGAGTCAACCAACGCAACCTGATCCGGATGAGAGCGGAGGAGATCGAAGAGTTCCTGGCCGGGCGCCGGGTGGCGTCGCTCTGTTCCATCAACCACGACGGCACCATCCACGCCGTGGCCATGTGGTACGGGTTCATGGAGGGGGCGATGGCCTTCGAGACCAAGGCCAAGTCACAGAAGGTCCAGAACCTGCGCCGTAACCCGACCATCACCTGCATGGTCGAGGACGGCACCACCTACGACCAGCTCCGGGGGGTGGAACTGGTAGGCCGGGCCGAGATAGTCGATGACCCCGAAAGGCTCTGGGCCCTGGGAGTGAGTGTGTGGGAGCGTTACAACGGTCCCTACACCGAGGAGGTCAAGCCGCTGGTGGAGGTCATGCTGCACAAGCGGGTAGGGGTCCGGGTCATCGTTGACCGGGTGGTGTCCTGGGACCACCGGAAGCTCAACCCCACCGGGCTCTGAGACCGGGAGCCAGCTCGAATCAGCGGACCCGGGCGATGACCTCGTCCCCGTAGCGGTGGAGGGCGTCGATCTTCTCCTGCAGCGACTCGGTGTCGGCATCGGGGCCATAGGGATCGAAGCTGGTGAAGCCTCCCATGGTGTGGGTCACGCCCAGGTCCTCCAGCTTGGCGATGCCCTCGGCTCGGAAGGAGTCAGGAGTGGTGGCGTAGACGAAGAAGTCCCCGGTGCGGCCCTGCTCCCGGCGGATGTGGTGCAGGCGCCCGATCACCCCGGCCAACTCTTCGTCGGGGAGAAAAGTGGCCGACATCCACCCGTCCGCCAGCCGTCCGCTGCGTTCGATGTTGATCTCTGAGTGGCCGCCTATGAGTATGGGTACCTGGGCCTTTGGCACCGGGTTGAGCTTGATGGCGGGGAACTCGTAGAACTCCCCCAGGAACCCGAAGTAGTCCCCGCTGGTCAGGCCCCGCACGATGGCTATGCACTCCTCGAAGCGCCGCCCCCGGCCGGCCCAGGGCAGGCCGGTGACCTCGTAGTCGTCGGGCCAGGGGCTGGTGCCGACCCCCAGCTGTATGCGTCCGCCAGTCAGCACGGCCAGGGAGGTGACCTGCTTGGCCAGCAGAACCGGGTGGCGGATCGGCATCTTGAGCACGAAGGGGCAGAAGGAGATGCGCTCGGTGGCCCCGCCCATGGCGGCCATGGCCACGATGGTCTCTATGAAGGGCTTGTTCTCCAGGAACTCCCGGCTGCCGTCCCGGTTGTAGGGATACTTCGAGCTCGACTCACGCGGGTAGCAGATGCTGTCGGCCAGGGTGACGACGTCGAAGCCGGACTCCTCGGCTGCCCGGGCCAGAGGCAGGTAGTAATCGGGCTCCACCATGGCGATGCTGGCGACGAACTTCACAGGGCCGGCTCCATCGACTCCCAGCCCTCGAAGCCGGACGGGTCGTGGCGGCCCAGGCAACCGTGTTCGAAGATGCCCATCCCCTCCTGGTCCCCGACCCGGACCTTGGCCACGTGGTCGATGAGCGAAAAGGACGAGCGGGCGGCCACCTCGGGATCGGAAAGGTCGTAGACGGAGGAGTCCACCCACCCTTCTCCCTTCCACTGCCCGTGGGCCCATTCCGGGTCGGCCCCGTACCCGCACCCGATGTTGAGGCTGACACCGTTGACCGGCTCGATCTCCGCCGCCACGGCCGTCCCGTCCGGCGTCGCCATATGGATGGTCGCCCGCTCCGGGTACCGGGTGCCGGGACGGTAGGTCATCTCGAAGCGGGGCCAGCCGAGCTGTTCCTCGGCCCCACCCGCGCTGAGCGGGGCCAGCCTGACGGCCTGGTTGAGGCTGCGCTGTCCGGCCGTGTCCTCCTGGGCCACCACCATCAGCCCCCCGGTCGGTAGGTGAAGTGGCGCCCACACCCACCAGATGCCGGCGTCGGGGTGGCGGAGGGGCCGCCCCGGAGGCTCCGACTCACCTACTGGCCGAATCCCCCAGGAGCGGTCCCGGTCGCCCCGCCACTGGCCCGGTGTCACGGGGATGTCCTCTCCCTGCAGAGTGATGACCCCCTCCCATGTGCCCAGTTGAACGAACCGGCAGCCCTCCAGGATCACCCGGGCGCCGGCACGCATGATGTGCAGGGGCTCTTCCAGGGCCTCGTAGGTGGCCTCATAGGTGAGATCGAAGGCCAGGCCCCGGTCAGGAGCGTCACAGACAGTCCGCAGCCGGCGCAGGGGCTCGAGCACCTCGATGCGGATGGGCCCGACCTCCTGGACCATCCGATGGCTGCCGATCGGATCGGAGGCCCGGACGGATACCTGGGTCATGCCGCGGCGAACGGTGGCGTAGGCATCCATCACCCCGAGGTTGGGATAGACGCCCACCCCGGTCATGAGCAGCACAGAGCCGTCAGGGGAGAAGCAGTGCATGATGCAGCGGTCGTAGAAGTTCCGGTCACTGGTGGCGGGCTGGCGCATCGACACAGGGGCTTGGTGGATGGGGTACTCATCGAGCGGGTCGGGAACGGGCAATTCGTCCTCCTGCCGGGGGGCCAAGGCAATGAGGGGCGCGGCCGGCGTCGGGCATTCTGGCGCGCCGGCGCCGGCCGCGCTGTAACCGGTTCTAGTATCGGGCCTCCATCGTCCCGGGGGAGCGACGCGCCGTGAAGACCGAAGCCGCCATTCTTTGGCCCGAAGCCACCGAGTGGAGTGTCGAGGAGATCGATCTCGACCCGCCCAAGACGGCCGATGAGGTGCTGGTGCGCTATGCCGCTTCGGGCATGTGCCACTCCGATGAGCACGCCGTCACCGGGGACCTACCGGTGGAGCGGCCTCTGATCGGGGGTCATGAAGGAGCCGGGGTGGTCGAGGCCGTCGGTCCCGGCTGCACCGCCCTGGAGCCGGGGGACCATGTGGTCATGGGCTTCATCCCCGCCTGTGGTCACTGCCCGTCCTGCGCCACTGGGCACTCCAACCTCTGTGACGTGGGCGCCACCTTGCTCGGGGGCCTCCAGGCCGACGGCACCTCCCGCCACCATGCCCGGGGACAGGATCTCCGCACCATGGTCCTCCTGGGGACCTTCGGGCGTCACTCGGTGGTCAACGTGGCCTCGGCGGTGAAGATCGATAAGGACATACCCCTGGACAAGGCCTGCCTCATCGGCTGCGGGGTCACCACCGGCTGGGGCTCGGCCGTCTACGCCGCCCGGGTCCGGCCCGGGGACAACGTGGTTGTCATCGGCGTCGGCGGAATCGGGGCGGCTGCCATCCAGGGCGCCCGCCTGGCCGGTGCCGAGCGCATCTTCGCCATCGATCCCTCCGAGTTCAAGCGGGAGTCAGCCCAGGGCTTCGGCGCCACTCACGTGGCCGCCTCCATCGAAGAGGCCTTCCCCCTGGTCCAGGAGGTGACCTGGGGCCGCATGGCCGAGAAGGTCATATGTGCCATGGGCGTGGGTCGGGGTGAGCTCATGGACGGGATACTGGCCCTGGCGGCCAAGCGGGGAACGGTCGTGGTCACCAACATCCACCCGGCCATGGAGTTCAGCGCCAAGATGAGCATGACCAACCTGACCCTCAGCGAGAAGCGGCTGGTGGGGTCCCTCTTCGGGTCGGCCAACATCCGCTCCGACATCCCCAAGCTGTGCGAGCTGTACCGCCAGGGCCAGCTCGACCTCGACGGCATGGTGACCCGTACCTATCCGCTGGCCGACATCAACCAGGGCTACCAGGACATGAGGGATGCCAAGAACG
>Ga0307372_10011552_pt1 | contig 11764 bp, 10 predicted proteins | sample OX1MG_FD_202533 | JGI IMG/M metagenome (GOLD analysis project Ga0307372, IMG submission 202533) | Soil microbial communities from Risofladan, Vaasa, Finland - OX-1 | ecosystem: Environmental > Terrestrial > Soil > Coastal area > Acid sulfate soil | place: Finland: Risofladan, Vaasa | collected...
TTCATCCCGCGGCGGCGCTAGGCCGGGGTCTTTCCGGTGACGCCTGCGACGCTGCTGGCCTGGCACCGCAGGCTGGCCGCCAGGAAGTACGACACGAGCACCCGGCGCCCTCCCGGCCGCCCGCCGATAGTCCGCAGCATCGCCCGGCTCGCCGTCCGGCTGGCGGAAGAGAACCCGCTGTGGGGGTATCGCCGTATTCATGGCGAGCTCACCAAGCTGGGCGTGACAATCGCGCCGTCCACCGTCTACGAGATCCTGCGCTCTTCGGGTATCGATCCCGCACTGGCGGGAGATCTCCATGCGCCAGGCTGGGGTCTCCCGCACCATCGTGCTCGATGCCCCGCGCCGGGCCCGCGCGTTCTTCGAGGCCCTGATCGCCGGCAACCTCGACATCGGCCGCCCGGCCAACGTCGAGATCATCTTCAAGCGCCACATCCGCCGCGACACCCCCGGCGTCTTCCGCACCGCCATCGACCGGCCCGCGATCGGCCCCGACACCGGCGGTGTCGTCCTCAACGTCTCCTGCAAGCACTCGCGGGTCAAGCAGTACCTCAAGGACGGCCGCGCGATGCGGATCGAGACCGTCATCAACTCTCCCCGCGACCTGGGCTGCAACGCACGCCTGCCCAACCTGGCCGAGCTTCAGGCCAGGGCACGTGAGTGCAACCGCCGCATACTGGATGCTGAACGTGCCGGCCAGGGCACCATCCTCGCGAGCCCAGCCTTTGAGCGGATCGCGCACCCCGCCGTGGACGCGGCGGGGCGGAGGACCCCGGCTCTCAGATTCGGCGATCCTCGGGTCATGGCCCTGGCCGGCGCCCTGCTGACCACCTTGCTGGCAGCCACCGGCATCACCAACAAGAGCCTCCGCGCCTTGATGACCGGACTGCTGCACGCCCCCTGCAGTCCCGGCCAGATGACCTACGACCTGCGGCGGCTGCGGCTGGCCGGGCTGATCCGCCGGATCGAGCACACCAACCGCTACGTCCTGACCCCCGACGGCTTGAAAGTCGCGATCTTCTACACCAAGCTGCACAACCGGCTCCTGCGGCCGCTGCTGGCCGCCGATCAGCCCCAGGCACCCGCCGAGCTCCGGCGTGCGCTGCGCACCATCGACCGCCACGTCGAGGACTACATCACCCGAGCCCGCCTCAGCACAGCCGCGTGAAAACTTGACACAAACCTCAAGAAGCTAGCGACCAAGGATCGCTAGGTCGTCATGCTGGCAGGTCCGGGCTCCTTCGCCAGGTGACTAGCTCGTACACGGTCCCCGGGCGCGGATACGACCGACCCTCGGCGAGGCGCCGGCGGAAGCTGTGCACCGGAGTGCTCGCCGGGTCGGCGACGACGTCGACCACCGATGGCCGATCAGAGGCGAAGGCAGCGTCGAGGGCGCCAGCCAGCTGATCGTGGTGATCCACCCGGAATCCTTCGCAGCCGAGGGCGCGCGCCACGGCGGCGAAGTCCTGGACCTCGCCGCCGAGCTCTACGGATTGGTGCAGTCCGTCGAAGAACAGCCGCTCCCACATGTCGAGCCATGCGAGGGTGCCGTTGTTGAGCACGATGTTCACGACCGGCATGTGCTGCTGCGCCTGGGTCGAGAGCTCTCCGAGGCCATAGGCGAACCCGCCGTCACCGCTGACGGTCACGACGCGTCCGGTTGTCAGGGCGGCGGAAGCACCGAGCGCGGCGGGGACGGCGTAGCCAAGTCCTCCCTGCCCGCGGGCGAACACGAAGTGGCGGCCAGGCTTTCGGGTCGGGAGGTGTGTCGCGACCCACCCCGCCGAGAAGCTGGCGTCGCTGACGACGACGTCGTCCTCGCCAAGTCGGCGGTTCAGCTCGAGCATCACTCGCTCCGGCGCGAGGGGTGTGGATTCGCGGCCTGCGCGGGTAGCGCGCTCGTCCGCGCCCTTCTTCTTGGCCGCTGCCGCTTCGCCGAGCCAGTCGTCCCGTGTCTGCTTCTCGAGCAGGGTGAGTAGCTGCTGGAGTGTCGAGCGGGCGTCGCCGTTGAGCGCGACGGTGGGCCGGAAGGTTCGGCCGAGCTCGGTACCGTCCGAGTCGAGGTGGATGCTCGCCTGCCCCTCGGTGGGGAGCGTCCAGTTCAAGCTGGTGTTCTGGCCGACCTTAGTGCCGCACCAGAACACGAGGTCGGCGCGTCGGACGAGCTCGACCGATTCCTGGGTACCGAGCGGGTTGAGGACGCCCGCAGCGTAGGGGGTCAGCTCGGACACCGAGCCCTTCCCTGTCAGGCTCGTGACCACGACGGCGTCGAGGACCTCGGCGAGCGCCTGGAGCGCGCCCGTCGCCTGGGAATCGTGGACGCCACCTCCGGCGACGATCACCGGACGTCGAGAGCGCGCCAGGAGGCCGGCGGCCGCTTCCACGGACTCGGGGCTCGCCACGGGACGGAACGCCGGGGTCGCGGTGTAGCGGTCGTCGATTTCCAAAGCCCGGTCGTCGAGCGCCCATTCGGCGTCGAGCACGTCGTGGGGCAGCACGAGGGCGACGGGACCAGGCCGGCCGGTGGTCATGAGCCTGAACGCGGTCCGCACCAGCTGGGGCAGCGCCCCGGCGCTGGGCACGGGGAGCGTCGCCTTGGTGATCGTGCGAAGGAAGCTCACCTGGTCGAAGCCCTGCGATGCCACGCCCATCTCCCGGTAGGGCTCCCAGTCCCGCGGGAGCTCGCCGACGAGCGCCAGCACGGGGACGGAGGCGTTGTGGCTCTCGACCAGCCCGTCGGCGAGCTTTGTCGTGCCCGGCCCGACGGTGACGTCGCAGACACCGGGCCTCCCGGTGATGCGGGCAAAGGCATCAGCGGCGTAGGCCGCGGAGCGCTCGTCCCGGACGAGGATGTGAGTGACGTGCTCCCGCCGCCGGGCAAGTCCGTCGTAGAGGGCAGCAGTCTGGCCACCCGGCTGACCGAATACGTGTGTGACGCCGTAGCGGACGAGTAGCTCGGCGAGCAGGTCGCCTACATGAGACAATGGAAACCCCTTTTCGGTGGAAGGCCGGAGGTGCAGGGACGGGTTAGTATTCGGGGACGATCTGGCCGTCCATCACGGCGCGCTGGACCCGCTCGACCTCGGAGGGGTCCAGCGCAGCGGTGACGGCGCGAAGGGCGTCGGCTCGCGTCGACTTGCCAACAAGGGCAGCGCGGGTGTCCCGATCGCCGAGCCGCTGCTGGGTCGCCGGGGACAGCTGCCGCTCGAGCAAGCCGCTCGGGAGGCTCGTGCCCATTTCGTCCGGCGTCCAGACGGCCGCGTCGGCGTCCCCGGACCGCAGCAGATTCACCATCTGTGAATACATCGCGGGGACTTGGACGACGTGGTCGTCCTCAAACTCGATGGCGCTCAGCAGATGCTGGTCAGCGGACTGCGGGTCGACGACGACGCGACGAGGCGACGCCGACGAGCGGGCGGTTGTGTAGTAGACGCGGTGGCCGGTGTTGTATGAGGCGGGCAGCATCTCGGCCACGATGGTGTCACTCCGCCGGCAGATCTCGCCGGCGGCGAAGCTCGACATGACGGCGAGGTGGCACCGGTCGTCGTGCACGGCCTTCAAGCGTTGCTTCGAGCCCCGCACGAAGATCAGGAACACGTCGAGGCCCGTATCTGACAACAGCCGCTTGAGCGCCGTCGCGAGAGCTTCGTACCGGCGCGAGGACGCCAGCGGGAGCGCCAGGACGAGTGGACCCCCTTCCGCGACTGCCCAGAGACGGCTCACCGACCGGTTTCTCAGGTACGCACCTCCTCGGCCGTGCGTCTCGATCTCGATGGCACCCAGTTCCTCGAGGCGTGCGAGGGCGGCGTGCACCGACGACGTGCTGTGGCCCAGCTCGCGTGCGACCTCGCGGACAGTGGGGAGCTTGGTGCCGGGACTCCACTGGCCGAGGAAGCGGTGGGCAAGGATCGGCAGAATCTGGGTGACCGTGCCGGAACGCCCGGCTGCCTCCCGAGGGATCACCGTCGACCCGCACTGCAGCGAGGGGCGCCCACGACGAGCGCGCGTCCGACGGGCATCAGAAGATCGCGAGCGGGTTCCACGGAGACCCAGTGCCACCGGGGAGCCGCAACGGGAGGCCGACCACCAGGAACTCCCACCGCTGCTCCTGTTGGCACGCCATCGCCAGCTCCTCGAGGTCCAGGCTGTCTGCGGCGAGCATACCCATGGCAACGATCTGGAGCGGATGGATCGGATACTGGATGCCCTCGACAGAACTCGGGATCACCTCACCGTCGCCGTCCGGGAGGAAGGCAGCAATACGGCGCTCGTGCATCCACGGCACGGTGTCGACGTGGAGGCCAGCTTTGCCCTCCCCGTGCGGCGGAGCGCCGTTATTCCACGGGCCACGGGTCAGCCGCCGTTGGTTATGTCCGGTCCGGAAGACGAAGATGTCGCCCTCCCCAAGGCGAACGCCCTGGGCTTCCTCGATGGCTTCGATCTCGTGTCGGCGAACCGCGTCACCCGGCTCGAGCCACGGCACGCCGCGGTGACGGGGAACGTCTATGAGCACGCCCCGGCCGACGAGACCGTGGCTGTAATTGGTGATGTCGAGGGCAGTAGATCCCTGAGTCGTCAGGACTTCCTGAGCCGGTCGACCGTTGTAGACGAGGCCGTTGTAGGAGATGTGGCTGAGGGCGTCCACGTGACTGTGCGCGTCACCGTGACAGGTCATGCCAAGGAAGTCCATGCCAAAGCGGACGCCACCCGATTCGATGTCGATGTCGTGGCCCTGGCACACGAAGTGCAGCGCGGGGTTGGGATTGTCAGGTCCGGCGTCCTTATTGATCGGCAGCGCCATCGACACGCGCCGACCGGTGCGGACGAGCTTTACCGCTGAGCGCACGATGTCGGGAGTGATGTAGTTGACGGTGCCGAGCTCGTCGTCAGGGCCCCAGACCCCCCAGTTCTTCACGCTCTCGAATAGCTGGTCAAACGCCTCGGGGGTGACCCGGTCAGGAGCCAGGAGGTGAGGTGTGTCGGCCATGAGCAGCTCCTATCGTCTTACTGCGACTTGCATCGGCCAGCGACGGGCCACCGATCGACGAGATCCGCGCCACGCCTCACCCACACATGGTCGTACAGATTGCAGGTTGTGCGGATCTGGGCGGGCGTGAAGTCCAGGCGCGCCCCCAACTCGACCTCGTTGCCTGGCATATCGAGGGTGATGTGCTCGTCGCTCACACGGATCCCCTCCGCCTCGAAGCTCAAGGGGACTGGCGGCCCGTACTCCATGCCGACGGACCGGCGACCGACGTCGACGACGGCCCGGCCGGGATGCCTGCTGATCACCGTGCCGCGTACCACGACGGCGCAACGGAACGGCAGCGACATGCCGGACAGGTCCGGCTCCATGAGGGAATACACGCCTGCCTGGACCTCGGTGATGGTCGGGTCCGCGAGCGCCTCCCGGAGCGTCGAAGTGCCGCCGGCCGATACGATCCCGACGTCGAAGCCCGCCCGCTGCAAGGCGTCCTTGACCTCCGCCAGGATGGTGAAGGCGGAAGCGATCTTCTCGGACCGGCGTTTGACGTTCGGCCGCAGGCGTCCCTCGTAGCCCATGATGCCCCCCAGCTGGACGCCTGGGGAGCCCTCGATGAGACCGGCCAAACGGACGGCTTCAGCGGCCGACGGGACGCCGCAGCGGTGCAGGTGGATGTCGACGTCGATGAGGACCCCAACCGTAACGCCGGCCCGCGTCGCGAGGTGGGACAGGGCCGCGATGGGCTCGGCGTCGTCCACGGCGAGCGTGATCGAGGTGTTCCTGGCAACGTTGGCGAGTCGCCCGAGTTTGCCTGGATCGACGATCTCGTTGGCCAGCAGCAGGTCGTCGATGCCGGCGGCGGCCGCCATGGCCTCGACCTCCCCGACCGTCGCGCAGGTCAGGCCGCGGACGTGACCTCCCATCTGGCGGCGGGCGATCTCGGGCGTCCGGTGGGTCTTGACGTGCGGGCGGATGCGCTTTCCCGTCGGTCCCACCATGCGCTCCATGGCCTTGACGTTGGCCTCGAGCGTGTCGAGGTCGAGGATCAAGGCGGGCGTCGGGATGGTGTCGAGCGTGATGCGCTCGTCGAGGCGGCAGTCCGTGGTCATTGTGGCATCCAGGAGGAGGAGGTGGCGGCACCGGCCCCGCACGGTTCGAGGAGCTCGGCGTACTGCTGGCGCCGCTTGTCGCTTGGCTCGAAGCGCGCGCCCGTTTTGACCCGGTGGGCTGTGGCCGCATCGGCCGCGTCGTAGGCGCCGGTGCCCATCCCGGCGAGCATCGCGGCGCCGTGCGCCCCCGGCTCGTCCTCCGCAACGACCTCGACGGGGACCCCCGTTAGATCGGCGTGCAGCTGCATGAACCATGGCAGCTTCGATCCGCCGCCGGCGGCGCGGATCAGCTCGATGCCGTAGCCGCGGCCCGCCAGGCGAGCGACGCTGCGCGCGAACTCGCATGAGATCGCTTCGAGCAGCCCCTGGAGGACGTCGACCGCGGTCGTGCTCAGCCGCAGCTGCGCGAGGCTCCCGCCTGGGGCGCGCCGGTGCGGGAGGTCGCTCAGCGCCGCAACAGCGCGGACGGGGCTCGGCCCGCTGGTCCGGCCGGCGAAGAGCGGACCGAGGCGCAACCAGGGGATGCCGAACAGCCGGAGCGCCCAGTCGACCACGCCCATGCCGTTCGGATCGAAGATCCCGACGGCGAACCCGAGGGGCCCCGGGTGAGGGAACACGCTGGCGCCGTCGTGGAGGAGCTCCACGGGCCAGGGCGGAGCGACCGGCAGGCAGAAGGAGTGCCACGTCCCTGCGGTGAGCCCGAGCACCCCCTCTCGCACGGCGCCCTGTCCCACCGCTGCGGCCACCACGTCCCAGGCCCCCGTCACGACCAGCGTGCCGGGCGGCAGGCAGAAGTCCGCAGCGGCTGCGGGCGTGATCCGGCCGATCGGGCTTCCGCTGCGCTGGACCTCCGGGAGCCAGGCGGGATCGACGCCCACCTCAGCAAGCCGCGAGTCGGACCACGCCAGCGACCCGAGGTCGAACGTGGCCCACGTCGCTGCGCTGCTCGTGTCGGTCACCGCCCGTCCTGTCATGAGGAGTGCGTAGTACTCGTGCCAGTTGAGGAACCACCGGGCCCTGGCGGTAACCTCGGGGTGGTGCTCCTGCCACCAGCGGATGCGGTTGACGGGGTCCATCCGCCTCGGGACGTGGCCGGCCTCGGCGAACCACTCCTCGTCAGCGTGCAGCCGGGCGGTCCGCTCGGTGACGTCCTCGCCTCGGTGGTCGGCCGCCATCACGCATGGCCCGAGCGGTGTCCCGTCGGCCGTCGCCGGAAACACCTCGCGGCCGGAGGAGCTGAACGAGACCGCCTTGGGCGGGTCCCGCCGGACGTGCGGGTCGGCGCCGACAGCGGCGAGAGCCGCCTGGCATGCCCGGACCGACTCCGACGGGTCCACCTCCCACTGCCCGGCGCCCTCCCGTTGCGCCATGATCTGCTGTCGGGAAGAGGCCAGGCAACGACCATCGGTGTTGAAGGCGGCTACCTTGACGGCGCTGGTGCCGATGTCGATTCCGACCAGGCTCACGACGTCACAGCTCGGCGTTGACGATGAAGCCGGCGTCTATCAGGAGGGTGGCCGCCGTCACGTAGCTGGCGTCGTCGCTCAACAGGAAGGAGACGACGCTCGCCACTTCCTCCGGGCGACCGATGCGGTGCAGCGCGATGCGGTCCGTGTAGTACTGCAGGGCATTGGGGTCATCGAAGAGCGGAGCCGCCATTCGCGTGTCAATGCAACCCGGCTCGACGGCGTTGACCCGGATACCGTGCTTGCCGAGCTCAGAACCGAGGGCCTTCGCGAGCATGCCGATGGCCGCCTTCGTCCCGCAGTAGGCGACCTGGCCAGGTGCGCTGACGTGCGCGGAGATCGAGCCGACGCAGCAGATCGCCCCGCCGTGACCTTCCCGCATCATCTGCTTGGCCGCCTCCGTGCACACCACCCAAGTGCCACGGAAGTTCGTCTCGGAAAGGTCGTCGAAGGCGTCGATCGGGGTCTCGTCCCACGCCATGAAGGGGTTGATCGCCGCGTTGGACACAACGTAGTCGAGACGGCCTGCCGTGGCCGCCACCTCCCCGACCATGGCCATGACCTGTGCGGGGTTGCGCAGGTCGGCAGTGACCGGGAACCCTTCACCGCCGAGCTCGCCGAGAAGGGCCATCGTATCGGCGGCGTCGCCGTCGACCTTCTGGTTGACCGCCACGGTTGCCCCGTCGGCGGCTAGACGTAGGGCGGTCGCTTGACCGATGCCTGTTGCTGCCCCCGTCACCAGGGCGACCTTGCCGGCGAAGCGGCGGGGATCGGCAAGCCCGGGCATTATTCCTCCATTCCTGGGGCCGGGGGCTCGGTCAAGGCCGGCGCTGGCGCGAGGGTGACGTGCTCCGGGACTTCTTCCATGATCGACTGGGCCTGCGCCATCCAGGCACGACGGCCGGTGAGGTGCAGCCACAGGAGGACGCCGCCACCCAGGGCGAAGTAGATCACGAGGATCACCGGTGCCCACTGCTCCGGCGGGGGCGGGAGCGGGACGGCGGATTTGTACCCGACATAGCCCACAGCGGCGATCGTGAGCACCGGCGCTACCACATGGAGGATGGGGTTGAACCGGGAGCGGGCCTCGATCAAGTAGTAGCGCACCACCCCGATGTCGCAGAGGATGTACATGATGATCAGCGCCAGGGTGAAGGTGATGGCCCAGGTGAGGAACACGCTGACCGTACCGAAGATGAAGCACAGCACAAGGGCCAGCGCCGACACTGCCACCTGCAGGTGGATGGCGTTGTCCGGGGTCCTCCGGCTGGGCGACACCCTGCCGAGCGCCGCGGGCAGCACACCGGAGCGGCCCATCGCGTAAAGCGTCCTCGTCCCGCCGTTGAACGACCCGAGGCACACTGCGAGCGCCGAGTTGAGGAGAGCAAACAGCAGCAGCAGCCAGGCACCCCCCCACACATGCTGGGCGAAGGTCGCCACGGGCCACGCCACAGCAGTCGGGATGCCGTTCACCTGCGCCAGGCCGATCCCGATCAGGTTCCCCCAGGTGACGATGAACTCGTACACCATGAGGATCAGGACGGACCCGACCAGGGCGATAGGGACGTTGCGCCGCGGCCGCCTGCTCTCCTCGGCGAGAGGACCGATCGCCTCCCACCCGCTGAAGGCGAACACGGCGAAGACGATGGCCAGGAAGATGTCGGGCGCCTTCGGGAGGTTCGCCGGGTTGATCGGCGCGAACGAGAACCCCCCCTTGCCAGGGTGTCCGAGACCGGATATGGCCAGCGCTACCATGATGACGATCTCGATGACGCCCGTCGTCATGAGCAGCCGCTCCGAGACCCGGATGCCACGGTAGGACGCCAGCGCGACCAGAGCCACGCCACCGACCGGGTACACCCACCACGGGATGTCGATGCCGTAGTAACTCTGGATGGCGGGCTCAAAGAAGTCCTTGCCGAGGAAGGCGAGGACGAGCACCCCGCACGCAGGCAGCCACAGAAGCATCACCCATCCGGCGAAGAAGCCGGCCCGGGGGTGCAGGGTGCGAGAGATCCAGGTGTACCAGCCGCCGGCGGCAGGAAACTCCCGCGCCACCTGGGCAGTGCACAGCGCCTGCACGACCAGGACCACGCCGGCGAGCAAGAACGCGAGCGGGGACACGATGCTCGCCAGCGCCACGGTGGACGTGAACGAGGCCAGCTGGGAGAACCCCGGCGAGATCGTGGCGATGCCCTGCATGAAGACTCCCGGCAGCCCCAGGGCGTTGGGGCGCAGAGCGGTGTTGATGGTGCTCGTCGTCGTCCCAGCGCTCTGGGATGAGCCCTCGCTCATGTCGGGTCACCTCGTCTTATGTTCTATGTTCGTGAACAAAGAACAAAATAAGTCACTGGCCAGGTTGCCGTCAATAGTCTCGTTTGCGAAGCCGTCGACGTTGCCGCTGCAGCCGGTAACCATGGCGGCCCACGACCGGTCCGATCCTGTGCCGCCCAGAAACTCGATCACGTCGTTGACCTGCCCGGTTCGGCAGCGTGGCTGGCGCGGCGATGGCTGGCTGGCCAGGTGCTGCTGAAGATCGTTTGCCTGCTGATGCGCTGGTTGTTCGGCCTGGCTGTCCTGGTCCGCGGGGATCCGGAGAAGAGCGCCGAGTTGCTGGTGCTCCGGCACGAGAACGCGGTGCTGCGCCGGAACGCCGGCCGGGTACGGCATGACCCTGCTGACCGGGCCTGGTTCGCGGTGCTCTCGCGGTTCATCCCGCGGCGGCGCTGGGCAGAGGTCTTCCCGGTGACGCCCGCGACGCTGCTGGCCTGGCACCGCAGGCTCGCCGCCAGGAAATACGACACGAGCAAGCGGCGGCGGCCCGGCCGGCCGCCAACGGTCCGGAGCGTCGCCCGGCTAACCATCCGCCTGGCGCACGAGAACCCACTCTGGGGCTACCGCCGCATTCACGGCGAGCTGACCGAGTTGGGCGCCGCGCTCGCGGCGTCCACCGTCCATGAGATCCTGCGCGCGGCGGGCATCGACCCGGCGCCGCGGAGGGACGGGCCGACCTGGCGGCAGTTCCTGCGCGCTCAGGCCGCCAGGACTCTGGCCGTCGACTTTCTGCACGTCGATACTGTCCTGCTGACCTGTGGGGTGCCAGAACTAGTGCACGACCTGCCAGCCGTCATACGCTGTCTCCATTGGGGCCTCCCTATTACCTGGTGGAGACGGATGCATGCAACTTCCAGCATCCGCCAGGGAGCGGGAGGCTCCGCTCCTTCATCGCATCAAGGGAGGTAAGCGCCCGAGCCGCATCACGCTGAGGTCCGGAGGCCACATCAGAAGCGTGCCCGGCCGAAGCCCAGCGCCAGGCCCGCACAGCGCCCCGGTGACGGCACCGCGACGACATCCCGCCCGCCACGGCGCCCGCGGGAGCCAGCGGCGGCCCGGGCCAGGGCCTCGGCCGCCCGGGCAGCCCGCGGCCAGGACCGCAGAAACGGCCAGCCGCGCCCCGTCCCGGCTCCGGCCGGACGGCCCTGCTGGAGCCACAAGAACGCCCGCATGCGGTCCGCGGGGCCACCGAACCGCCGCTCCCGGCCAGGCCGACGCCCAGAACCGGCGGTGCCGTGAACCGCTCCCTCAGCCCCGGTCCGTCCGCTATATGTCCGTAACCACTGCGACACGGCACCCCGCGACGGCACATGATGCAACAAGGCGGGACAACGAGCAAACGGCCCGCAGGCCGCGATCATCGCAGGCCAGGGGCCGTTTTCGCTGATAGTGGCAGGTGCAAGGTTCGAACTTGCGTAGGCTGAGCCGACGGTTTTACAGGGAGCACCCGCGACGGGTACGCAAGGTGCCATGACCTGCGCCAACATGTTTCCTGCGCGCGTTTGGCCGCGGGCTCAGCCACCATTCAGCCACGAACGTCCGCCACGAGCCAGTCCCGCCCGGACAGCACCGGACACGCCTCGCGCAAGACCGTGCCCAGCACGTCGAACTGGTGCAGCCGGTTGGCAGAGGACCTGGCTGGCGGCTCGTCCACCGCCAGATGCGGAAGCCAGCCGTGACAAAGTCCAGGAGAAGTAGCTATACTTCTGGCTATGTCTATAGCCGAGCAGATGCCCCTGGCCGACGTCAAGAACCGGCTCTCCGAGGTCGTCGACCGCCTGGAGCGCGAGCACGGCCGCGTCGTGATCACCAAGCACGGCCACCCGGCCGCCGTCGTCATCAGCGTCGAGGACCTGGAGTCCCTGGAAGAG
>Ga0307372_10011555_pt1 | contig 11762 bp, 9 predicted proteins | sample OX1MG_FD_202533 | JGI IMG/M metagenome (GOLD analysis project Ga0307372, IMG submission 202533) | Soil microbial communities from Risofladan, Vaasa, Finland - OX-1 | ecosystem: Environmental > Terrestrial > Soil > Coastal area > Acid sulfate soil | place: Finland: Risofladan, Vaasa | collected...
CGAGATGCAGACGAGGATTTCCTCAGAGTATGTAGAAAGCTTGGCGCCGAATCCGCCTCCCACATCTGGAGCTATAACGTGCAACTTGTTTTCCGGGAAATGAATTATCTCAGCAATGTCAGATCTGTTTTGGAAGGGTCCCTGGGTTGATATCCAGAGGTTCAAGATTTCAGAACCTTCGTCGAATTGCGCCACCGATCCTCTTGGTTCAAGAGGTGCAGGGGCTAGCCTTTGGTTCAAAAGCTCAAGTTTTACTACTTTGGCGGCTTTCGAGAAGGCCTCCTCGATGTTTCCACTTTCGATAGTTTCCACCATCACGATGTTTTTCTTGATAGCTTGATGACATCGAGGAGCATCGTCTCTTCCAGCAAGACCCGGATCGATTATTGCATCCAGAGGTTCATAATCAACCGTGATTGCCTCGAGTGCATCTTCTGCCTCGTATCTTGAATCTGCCACGACGAACGCTACCGGTTCTCCAAAGTACCTGACCTCGTTTTCAGCGAGTACAGGTCTTTTGATTCTTGTGCCATCTTTAAGATCAAAAAAAGAGATTGGCTCCACAATTTTGGAGATATCTTCGGCAGTAAGGATCAACCGTACACCTTTCGATCCTGTGGCGACTGAAGTGTCTATGCGCTTTATCCTGGCATGCGAATAGGAGCTTCTCAGGACAGCCGAATGAAGCATCCCCGGGAGCTTTATGTCGTCAACGTACCGCGTGTGACCCGTGAGAATTCTTGGATCTTCCTTTCTTTTCAGTGGTCTTCCCACTAGGGGCGCCGTCTGCGCCACTTCGAGTTGCTTCTCGGACAGAACCTGACTTGACACGACAGCTCAGATGACGGACATTCGATTCATGTCTTATACTTTCGTGTCATCGAAGTTGGGAAAGAAACTATTTTTCGGATTGTTTATCTTTCCCAGCATCGGCAGATTTTTCCTGCTCCTTCGCCGGAGAGTCCTGTCCGTAAAGTTTTAGCATTTCTCTTATGACCTTGTCCGTAGTGTCCTTGTACTCTTCCTGATTCTTTATTCCAAGCAGGTCAACAAATCCCTCCGCGACAAAAGTCATGAGCGTCAAATCTCTGTACATTCCTGGAATTGTCGCCAGCTGCGAAATGTGCGGGTGTGACAGATTGAGTATTATCGAATCGGAGGTCGTCATCACTGGAAGATCTGAAGGGCTGAGTTGAGCTTCCTTTATAGTTCCGAAGGTTGTCTTCGCTGCCCTAATTTCTCTGGGCAGTCTCGGGGTTCCGGTGATAATCTTGATCTGCCTTATCTTTTCCTTGTTCTTTGATGGAAGCTCGACTTGAAACTGCGAAGAAGCAAGTTGCTGCTCATTCACTACTTTGTATTCCGCAGGCAAAGAAATCTCAACTGTCGATAGAGCCTTTTCCAGAACTCTAGCGAGCTTGTTCAGTGATTTTTGGACCAACACGTTAGAGTAGTGTGGCGAATCTGGAATGTCCTCGACCAGCGAATCCAAGGATTTCTTGAATTTGTGGTACTGGTCATCTTCAACATAGGCGCCTCTTCCAGTGACTAGTGCAAGATCTGTGTTCACAAACCCTGTCAGATTTGGTCTTCTTGTGACGAGTTCCCTCTTTACCAGGACGCCTCTGTTGTAGAAGCGTACTGGCTTTCGATCCTCAACCCTGTATGGGTCCACGAGAGTAATCGAGTATCCCTCGCCGGATCTTTCGTGCATTATTCCTGCCGGTAGCTCTGGAGCGATTGCCTCGTTGCCATTGATGAGTATCCTGAATTGCCAGGTAAGCAGCGGAGCGAACGCCACGCTAACATACTCGTACAGTTTTGCGACGCTGAAAGATTTCTTGAGTTTTCTAAGGTAAATTCTTGTGCCATAAGTCAAAAAATCCCCTGCCTCTTCTACCGGGATTGGATCTCCGTTGTCAATCGAATTTCGTATCAGGTCGTCGGTCAGGTGCACTTTCCAAGTCTGCGGACCGGGGCGCGAGTAAACATCGACTTCTCTTGCTATCTTGAAAACCGAGAGAAAACCCAAGCCCTTTTCACCGATGAGTGCTCTGCCAGAATCTGAAGTGCCCTTTTTCTGCTGGCGCTTCTCGGTCATACCTTTAGTCAGAAATGAGTTGAAATCGGAAATGCCGTAACCATCATCGTCGACGTAACATGTATGCTCGTCTTCGATCTCAATACGTACCTTGTACGCGTTCGCATCGTAACTGTTTGCAATGAGTTCCCTGAAAGGATCGTAAACGCTGATGTACGCCTTGTCCATTAATTCATCCATTATTCCGGAACTGAGTCTCACGCGAACGGATTGCTTTTCTTGAACTTGCACTTCGGCCGAGTCGCCGACATATTTTGCAGCTTGCATTTTAGGAGACCGTTTATCGCGCTTCATTTTCTGTTTGTGTGTTATAGCGGAAAGGGTTGAAACCAATTCACTTCGTGCTCAGTTTTTCAGGCCGAAAATAGGAACAGCTTGAGAAGAATAGTCGTGTTCCGTATAAAACCGTACTCGTTCTGGCCAATCTCAAGCAAGATTTCGATGTTTCTCGCTCAAATTTCGAAATTCCTTTCCCGCATGAGAGCGGGAAAACTGGGTTGTTGGCCTGGATTGGCCTACTCCGTCAAAGCTGCGAGCAGCTCTTCTGGCGTGGTGGAAGGCAGCTTGCATGTGAAATTCGTGCAAACGAATGCTCTTGTCTTCTCACCATCCAATGGAATCCGGTCTTTCACGAGTGGTGTCAATCCTGCGAGCCTTTTGTCTGCCAGAAGTACAATCGAGTTGGGCAGAAACTCAGATCGCAATGCGTTGAGAAGGTTTTTCGTGTCCGCAGATTTTGGGTCTCCGGAAATTACAATTTCCTTTGTTTTTGCCAGATAGAATTGAAGCGCGACGAGCATTTCCGTAAAGGATGATGGCTGGTTTGTCATGATGTTCCAAAACGTCTCAAACGTGTCCTTCGAGGCGTTCCGAAAGTCATCACGGGAAGTGAATTCTGCCAGCCGGCTGCAAACCAAAGCCGCCACCGAGTTGCCCGATGGCGTAGCGCCGTCGTACGCGTCCTTCGGCCGTACTATGAGATTCTTTGTATTCGCGTCTGTAAGGAAAAACCCGCCGCCGTTCGCGTCATGAAACTTCGCAATCATCGAATCGCAAAGAGATATCGCTGTCTCAAGGTACCTTGGCTCAAAACTAGCTTCGTACAGATCTATCAAGCCATTTATGAGAAAGGAATAGTCCTCCAGCACGCCCTCTCCCCTTGCTTCACCATCTCTGAAACTGCGCGAAAGTCTAATCTTGCCATCTACTGTTGTTGCAAGTTTTTTCAGAATTAGCTCAGTCGCAGAAATTGCTGCTTTCAGATATTCTTCGTTTCCAATTATGCAGTACGCTTTACTCAAAGCTGAGATCATTAGGCCGTTCCAAGATGTGACAACTTTGTCATCGGTCAGAGGTTTTGTCCGCTTGTTCCGAAGATCCAGCATCATGCCCTTCGTTTTTTGAATTATCGTGCCGAGCTCTTTTTCGTTCAACCCAAACTCGGACGCTACCATCGCCAGAGGCTTGACTGTGAGGATTGTTTTGCTTTCTTCAAAATTCCCTTCGTTTGTTATGGAGAAGTATTTCGAAACAACTTCTGGGTTGGTGATTGTACTTCCTAGAGCATCGTGAAGATCCTTCAGATTCCAGACATAATACGATCCCTCACCTTCTGGACTATCTGCATCCTGGGCCGAGTAGAAACCACCGTCCGGAGATCGCATCTCCCGGAGAATCCAAGTTAGTGTTTCCCGTACCACGCCAGCATATTCTTCATTCTTGGTTATGAGGAAAGCTTCAGAATAGGCAAGAGAAAGAAGCGCATTGTCATAAAGCATTTTTTCAAAGTGTGGAACGAGCCAATACTTGTCCGTGGAGTATCTATGGAAACCACCGCCAACGTGGTCGCAGATGCCGCCGCGCATCATCGAATCGAGCGTTTTAGTAACCATGTTGATAGCGAGTTTTGAACTCTTGAGTTTTGAGTAGCGAGTGAGAAAGAACAGGTTGGAAGGCGTCGGAAACTTTGGAGATCCACTGAACCCGCCGTAGGCTTCGTCGAAAGAGCTGGCTAGATTGTTGTAGCACTCCATGAGGAGGGAATCGTCAATATTGGAATTCGGATCCTTCTTGAGGTCATACATTTCTTTTAGGGCATTCTTCATCTGTGCAGCAGATTCGACCATCTTCTTTCGCTCGGTCTTCCAAGACCCTGAAATGCCCTTTGCGACGTTGATGAAACTCGGCATGCCGTATCGCGGAGTGAGGGGAAAGTACGTTCCTCCGAAGAATGGCTCGAGGCTGGGAGTTAGAAAAACAGTCATGGGCCAGCCACCGGATCCAGTCATGCTCATTACGGCTTTCATGTAGACCTCGTCAACGTCTGGTCTTTCTTCTCGGTCAACCTTTATGCTGACAAAGTTGTCGTTCAAAAATTTCGCAATGTCTTTGTCTTCAAACGACTCGTGTGCGAGTACGTGACACCAATGGCACGACGAGTAACCTATGCTCAGGAAGATCGGCTTATTCTCAGTCCTTGCCTTTCTGAAGGCCTCATCGCCCCAAGGATACCAGTCAACCGGATTGTATGCGTGCTGAAGCAGGTAAGGACTAGTTTCGTGAATTAGCCTGTTTGGTTTCCTCTTTGTTTCTGATATCGCTTTCATTTCCCCTTAATCTTAGCCATCGGTATATCGTTCTTCGAGATCGGTGCGATTTTTCTGCAATCGTACCTATTTCCAGACCATGTAAACGCATGGATTGGGCGCTCCGTACTTTCTCCATTAACGTCGAGCGTCTTTCCTCCTTCACTAGGCCCCTTAGAGGATATTTACTCTTTGCTTCTGCAATGAACAAATCTCGTCCCTTTCTGATTGAATTTCGAAAGTCCCGATAAACAGCTCCGGCAATGCTCCAGTCTTGCCCATAATGTTTCAGTGCAAGATTCAAAGCTTCAGATTTCTCAGCGTGTTTCGGTTCCAGATGCAGAAAGAGCTTCATGGCATTTCTACCCCGAAGCTCCAATTGATATTGAACGGTTGAGTTCTTTGAATGCAGCGAGTAGATGCCGGGTGTAAAACCTCTTTTCTCCAAACCCACCTTGAATCCAAGCAGCAATTCCTTGTTCCTGTTGCTTAGTGTAAATATAGCTGATGCAAGCTTTCTTACTTTTCTCAAACCAATATGTCCATCGGCATCTGCAAACCCCGAAAGAGCCGAATAGAATAACCGGTCATCGAGGATGAGATCTGGATGCAAATCTCTTCGTTCTGAAATTAAGAAACCAAATGTTTGATCAACGTAGCAGACAATACGCCAACCATAAGTCGCACCCGTTTTGTATGGATAGATAATGGGCTTAGCGTGAGTATTCATGAGCCTTCTAATAAGTTCAATTTGTGCAGGGTGAGTGGTACTCGTTTCTAGCCGGATTTTTTTCCCGTGTCTTGAAAATCCAAGATCGCCGTATGAGAAATATTGAATCCAGACTTTCTCAGCCTTATTTGTCATGATTCCCTCACCATTGTGATTTTTTTCGCTAGCGAGAGTCATTTACCTTCATGTTACACAGTATTTCTCAAAAGCTATTAAAATTCTTGAATCGTCAGTGTCAGCCACAGTCAATCCATAACTGCACGTTTTTCTCGCAGAGCGGATTATGGGCATAATATCTCTTGGTTCGCCCCTTGAAGAGAATCTCTGAAACGTTTTGCTCTTTTCTACTTTATTCTGGCCATATCAAAAGTTTGAAATCCAATCGGGTCTTCCATCTATCCAGGGTACACTTTGTTCGATAAGATCATCTCATACAAGATCACAGACCTCATGTTTGGAGTGAGAATCGAGGAGATCTGCCGCAATTCCTCCGCTTCTTACACAAGGGCTGAAACCGCCGATGAATTGATTCAGATATTGAAAGGACAAAAACGATCTTTGCTAGTATGCGATCTAGTCTCCGTCAGAGGAGATTTAGCATCAATTAAGAAAATCGCGTCGGAAAACAACTGTGCGGTGCTTGGATACTATCCGCATGTTGACAAGGAAACTGAATCACTTGCCCGCTCGCTGGGAATTGAATACGTTACTCCGAGATCCGCTTTCCAAATGAAATTAAAATCCTTGCTGACCTAAAGAGCTTGATTTTCTTCGAGTGATTTTCTATAGCGCTCCACGCCGCGCATTTCTCTTTCCCTGATGATTGGACCCAGACTCTCAAGCCAAACATCGCCCTCTTTGGCTCTCCAATCATTTAGCCAGACTTGCATGGACTCGTCAGATCCCATCTGGTCTTCAGGGAATCTGTATGAGAATGGGCAATCAAACATTACCAAGACCAAGTGCTTGCCGAAATGATCAACTGCGCTAACGCGCGCGTCTTCTTTCGCGTTGCAAAATGGACAGCGTAGCGGCATAACTCGACTAACTCGAAAATTGTCAATTAATTGAAAAGGATTATGAAACAAAAAATCTATGCGTTCAATTTTCCATAAATACAACTTCTTCGAACATGAATTCGACCTGGCTTGCTCAAATATTCAGTCTCCATGGAGAACCCCAACAACCATTATTTTGAGGTCGCCATTGATATTCTGGATTTCAAAGTCAAGCTTGGCACAGGCACCATTCGTTTGGTGATGCCCACTTGGACACCTGGATCCTATCTGGTTCGGGAATTTTCTAGGAACGTTCTTGATTTAATTGCATTCGATATTGACGAGGATACGAAACTAGTTTCAAGGAAGACGTCGAAAAATGTATGGGAAGTCGATCCAGCGGGTGCTACAAACGTCCGCATCAAATATCGCGTCTATGGACTCGAGTTTACGGTCGATACGAGCTACTTGGATAACCTGCACGCTATAATAAATGGCGCCAGCGTTTTCATGTATGTTGATGGTCTCCAACACGAAGAATTAGTCCTTACAGTGTTTCCCGATCCTGATTGGAAGGTGATCTCAACAGGACTAGAAAACGCGCAGAAGGAGGAAGATGGCGCCGAGTCGTTTCTAGTTCCGAATTTTGACATCCTGGTTGATTCTCCGATTGAGGTCGGAAATCAACAAGTGCATTCCTTCTACGTAAACGGAGTAAGACACGAAGTGTCGATTTTCACTCAGAAGGAATTCGATCAGACTATGTTTGTTTCCGATTTGAGAAAAATTGTGGAAACTACGATCCAAGTGTTTTCACAAATTCCATATGAGCGCTATGTCTTCCTGATCGATTTTTCAAGCGAGAACTATGGTGGACTGGAACATTTGAACAGCACTCACTGCATCGCGCCGTTGTATAGGTTAGAACCGGTTCAGGAGTACCGCCAGCTTCTATCGTTATTCAGCCACGAATTTTTCCATGTTTGGAACGTAAAGCGGATGCGGCCCGTTGGATTGGGGCCATTCAACTATACCGCTGAGACATACACGAATTCACTCTGGATTGCTGAAGGAATAACAAGCTATTACGACGATTACATCTTGCGGCGCGCCGGAATCTACACACTGGGAGATTACTTGGACGCATTCTGCTCAAACGTCAGCTTAATGAAATCTCTTCCCGGGAGCAAGTGGCAGAGCGCAGAGGAGGCAAGCTTCGATGCTTGGATCAAGCATTATAGACAGGATGAAAACTCACCCAACGTTCTTTCGTCTTACTACCTCCAGGGAACTGTGATTGGATGGATGTTAGACATGGAGATTCGGAAAGCAACTGCATCTATGAAAAATTTGGACGACGCCTTGCGCATGTTGTACCAAGAAACATTTGTCAAAGAAAACCGTGGATACATGAACGAGGATTTCGAGCGAATCTGCGCCGACATCATCGGCGCCAATGCAACAAAGCAAATCTTTGATTTGCGCGTCAGAGGTAGACATGACGTCGATTTTGACAAATATTTGGGTTACGCTGGACTAAAGACTACACCGAAGAAGCCCCAAACAGAGCAGGGATTCCTAGGCGTGAAGATAAGGCAGGAATCTGCCAGACTTGTGGTAGCTGGGATCCTCTCAGATAATCCTGCCGAGACGTCCGGATTAGTCGTCGCAGACGAAATCATTGCGCTTGACGGCCTTCGTATGGACAGTTCAAAGTTCTCGTGGTACGTCACAAACAGAAAACCGGAAACTCCTATCAAGATTCTAGTCTCTAGACTCGGTTCCTTGCTCGAATTGACTGCTGAAACTACGTTCAAACCATTGATGGAATACAGAATAGCGAAACGAGATCAGGCTTCAGATGAAGAGAAGAAGCTCTTCAAATCTTGGTTAGGTGTTGGCTGGGAAACGGAAATAAAATATGAAGACTATCCTCCCTCTCCGTCGAAGAAAGCCCTTTTTGATTACATTTGATCAAGGAAGGTTTTAAAGAAGGAAATACGAAGTAATTTCCAAGTAAAGTAGCAGGCTTGGAGAAATTTGGGTAAAAGAAAGGTACTGAACGAAGCACAGCTCAAAGAAATGGTGCTAGCTCAGGAAGGAGAAATGTATGGTCACGTTATCAAACTCGTGGGAAGCGACCATCTCGTGGTAAAGTGCGCTGATGGTAAGACGAGGCTGGGTAGAATCCGTGGCAAGATCAGAAGAAGAGTGTGGATTCGTCTTGGAGATATCGTCCTGCTCGTTCCTTGGGATTTCAAAAAAGAAGACCGATGCGACATTATTTGGAGATACACTGTTTCCCAGATGGAATGGCTAAGGGCGCAAGGCATGTTGCCCGCTGATTTCTAAAGTAGAATACGACTCTTTTAGAGCATTACTGAATGTAGCTCCGATATTTCCGTCGCAGGATCCTTTATTCCTGCGGCTAGGAGCTCTCTTCTGTCGAAGGCGCATATGAAGGCGGCTTTTAGGTCTCTAATTGATCTGCCCAGACTGGCGTCAAATTCAATGTATTTTGAGAGGAATCCCTTGCGGACCAGCATATCAGTTTCGGAAATTACGACAAGATACCTATAGCCCATGGCTATTGTCTCAGATGCAAGCTTTGTGAACTCGATCTTTAGTTGCTCGATTGGCTTGAATTGAGGTTTGCGATCGCTTTCCAGAAACCACTCTTCTGAATCGATTATTTTCATCTGCCCATTTTTCTGGTAAGATGCAACATCGAATCCAGTGTCAATGAGCGACAGACGGATGCCTTTCACGCCCTGTTTGCCGGCTATGTACAAGAGACCACAGTTCTTGATATTCACAGATTCCCTACATAGTGAGAATAGTTTCAATTGCTTCTCTGAATTTGACTCAAAGACGTAGCCAGCATGACTTCCGATGTCGAGATCTGAAATGTCACTGACCTCGCTGGGAATCTCCGTGCTAGCTTCAGACATTGAAATATCAGTTCTCGGAAACGGGCGTGTATGATGTGATATTGTTGTTATCTTATTGTTTTCTATCTAGCCGAAAACTGAAAGAAATGTGTTTTGCGTTGCATTTTATCGTTGAAGCTCCATTAATATTTTTTCCAAGATTCTTCCATATTGTATGCCGTTCTATTGCATAGCACTAAATACTGCAAATGCTCTTTAACTCATTTGGTTTTCTCCAATGTCAGAAAAAGAGAATGTCAACAGACGAGGATTAGCAGCGGCATCTGACGATACGCGCGAACGTGTCGCACGAGCAGGTGGAGAGGCGCCGCATGAAAAACGAGGTCTCCAGGCAGCTACATCTGAAACGAGGCACGAGGTCGCCAGAAAGGGCGGCTTGGCAAGGGGAGAACAGCGAAGAAGGGCAAAACAGGAGAGACAGAATGCGGTCATCCTCAGCCCGATCGCGGCCTAGTCTGTGCTATTCCGGTATTCCCGCTCTGAACTTCCTTAAAGAGAATGATTTGCGATCTTTACTTTCCAAGTGGATGCATTCGGGGTGAACGAGGACTCTCTTGCGCCTTCCATTCACTGATCGCATGACGGTTTCTATCGACTGTGTTTGCTCAACCGGCATTTCGCATATGAAGCAGGAGAACTTTTCTTTGTTCTCCTCAAGGAGCGAGATGTAAATCAGACCGAAGAAAACAGGTATTGTGATTACATGCAGCAAATAGATGAGCAGAACGTTCGAATTAAGGCCTGCTTCTATCGTTAGCACCATGTCAAAGCAGAAGAGAAGTAATATCATCTTCCCGGTAGAAAGTGTGCCGAAGAACCAGAGCAATAACCATGGTATGATAAAAAAAGTAGCCGTGATTGAATAAATCGTTGCTGCGTCTGTCAACGATCCTGTGCACCTATTTCTTCTGATTGCCCGTTACGTCCAAATTCCTTCTCAGTTGACCTTTGCGGTGAGTGGAGTGATTGTTATCTCTTTGGTGCGAAGCCACGTTAGCCCTTTGATGAATACTTCGATGTTTTCCACGTTTGTAAGAGTTGGGATTCCCAGTTCGACTGCCTTTCTTCTGATCTTGTAATCATCTTCTTGCATCTCGGCAAATTTTTCCAAAGCCATGCTACTTGGTATGTTGATGATCAGATGGATTTTTCTTTCGGCAAGATACTCGCTAATGTTTGGCTTTCTCTCCTTTTCCATCATTTTGTAAAGTATAGTTACGTTTTCGAGTCCATGTTTCGTAAGAAATTCGGCTGTATGCTCTGTCGCAAAAATGTTGTAACCCATCTCCGCGAGTTTCCTCACGGAATTCAGAGTTCTGCGTTTCAGCTCTGTTCCTCCAACACTGATCAAAACATTTCCTTCCATCGGAATCTTGTACCCAGATGAAGCGAGCGCCTTGCAATAAGCATCGAAAAAGTTCTCCCCAAAGCAGGCAACCTCGCCGGTTGATTGCATCTCAACGCCTAGAATTGGGTCTGCTCCTTCCAGCTGCATGAAAGAGAATTGCGGCATCTTTACGCCCACCTTGAATGCTGGGGGCTTTACGATGAGATAATTCTCGATCGAATTTCCAAGAATCGCGTGGGCTCCTGCATCAAGAAGATTTACACCATTCATCTTTGATACGAATGGCATCGACCTGCTCGCCCTCAGGTTGCATTCTATTACCAGAACGTCTCCAGCTTTCACTATGTACTGTACATTAAACGGCCCAATGATGTTGAGAGCCTTCGCAATCCTCTGTGTGTAATCGATGATCTTCGATTGAATCTCGCTCGACAGACCTTCAGCTGGGATACGCATCGTAGCGTCGCCAGAGTGGACACCGGCTTTCTCCACGTGTTCTATTATCGCTCCGATTAACACGTTCTTTCCGTCGCTCACCGCATCGACTTCCGCCTCCTTGGCGTTCTGGATGAATTTGCTGATGACCAGTGGGTGGTCAGGAGAGACTTCCGCAGCGTTTCGCAAAAAGTATTCGAGCTGATTTGGTGAATATATGACGCGCATAGCTGCGCCGCTTAGAACGTACGATGGCCTTACAATCACAGGATAATTCTCTAGCGCAAATTCGGCCGCTTTTTCAAGAGAAGCTACTTCAATCCATTTTGGTTGTGAAATTCCGATCTTGTCCAAAAGATCTGAAAACTTGGCTCTGTCTTCAGCTCTGTCTAGGTCTTCGCTCGCCGTTCCAAGAATTCTGACCCCACACTTTGCTAGTTTTGGAATAAGGTTGTTCGCAGTCTGGCCGCCGACACAGCAGACAACTCCGAAAGGTTGTTCCATTTCATAAATGTCTAGAACTCGCTCGAGAGTCAGCTCTTCGAAATAGAGCCTGTTGCTCATGTCGTAGTCTGTTGAGACTGTCTCAGGATTACAGTTCACAACTATTACTT
>Ga0307372_10011558_pt1 | contig 11759 bp, 12 predicted proteins | sample OX1MG_FD_202533 | JGI IMG/M metagenome (GOLD analysis project Ga0307372, IMG submission 202533) | Soil microbial communities from Risofladan, Vaasa, Finland - OX-1 | ecosystem: Environmental > Terrestrial > Soil > Coastal area > Acid sulfate soil | place: Finland: Risofladan, Vaasa | collected...
CCCGCGGCCTGCACCCGCCCGTCGCGGCGCACCACCGCCGGGGCTATCGCCACCGGCTTGCAGAACACCACCACATCCCCGGTGCGGACCCTGCCTGCCCCGGCCGTCACCAGCGCCGTCCGGCCGTCCTTCCCCAGCCCCGCCCCGGCCGGCGAGTGCAGGTCAGCCACCCGCACCGCGACTATCCCGGCCTCGCCCAGCAGCCCCACACCGGACTCTTCCGCGGCAGCGCGCATGACATCTGGCGGCACGGCAGGGCAGACTGACATGAAGGGCTCCCGGGCAGGAAAGGTTGCTTGATCACTTCCTCTTCTACCGGGAGCCTCCCGCCCATACCTGTATTCACCGGGGCAAGTCGCGCACCAGTTCCGCCCGGCCTCACCAGCCACGCAGACAGCTCATGACCGGGCGAGCCCGCACGCCGCCGTGATCACAGTCCGTAACCGGATTCGGCGCACCGCGGACGCGGCCATCGCAAGCACGACAGCCGGCGAACACGCGGAACTACATGGCATTGGCCGCACCCCTCATGAGATGTGATCGTTCTCGGGTGGCTCGGCGGCCTGTCGGGCGCGCTCCAGCTCGTCGGAAGCATCTTCCCGAAGAACAGTTCTTGAGCGCTACAGTAGCCGGAAGTCCCAGGCAGCCGCGTGAAGAGCGGTATAACTCTGACGGCGGTCGAGCAACGAGGCTCTCCGCCGCTCCTCCTCCCGCTGGCGCCTTTGGGATTCGATCTCCTGGGTTCTTGCCCTGTTGGCGTACCGCTGCGTCAGCACGACCGACGTGAGAGTCCCCAAGACCGCCAGAGCGGCGGCCAGGAGAGTCGTAAGGTTCGGGCTCAACACAACTCCGCTCACTTGGGCCAATCATGTCACTGCATGCCACCTCAACGCCACGATGGACGGACCCAGCGGCGCTGGTTATGCGGTCTGTGCACCGCACATAACGGGTAGATCGGCATCCAGGAAGCGGAGATAGCCTACTTACTTGATAGGTATTCCTATTCGGCGATCTGCGTCTGTGCGAGCACTCACCATAACGCCGGGTTCTCACCCTCCGTAGCAGGCCGAGCGTTCCGTGGATGATCGTCGCGGTGGGGGTTCACACGGGGACCGCCGTCAGAGTTCTGGTTCTGGCTCTGGCTCTGGTTCCGCTTCTTTTCGTTCCGCCTGGCCGGGCTGGCGGAGCAGCTGGGTGGCGCGGGGGTCGCCGGAGGCGAGGGCGTGGTTGAGGAGCGCGGCGGAGGCTGCTGTTCTGTTCAGCGTGGTGGCAGGTGGCCTTTTGTGTGTGGGTGGCAGTTGGCCGGCGGCGTCGATGAGCAGGCGCTGGCTGGCCTGGTCGAGGTCGGCTCCGCGGGCGAGGAGGGCGGGGCTGGTGATGCCGAGGCCGAGCAGGGTGTGCTGGAGGGGGCCGGGCGTGTCGCGCGGCTGCTGCTGGCTGCCCTCTGCAGTCGGATCATGAAGGTCGGTGTCCGGGCTGGCTGAGGGTGTCGCCTGGGTGGCTGCCCGGGCGGTGGTGAGCGCGCGGCTGGGTGCACCGGTGGCTTGGGCGGCGCGCCCGATCGCGGTGGTTGCCTGGCGGCTGGCCTGGCTGGCGGCGCGGTAGTGGCCGAGCAGCGGGCTGGTGCGTTGCGGTGGGGCTGGGCCGTAGGGGCGGGGGATGTCGTAGTCACCGGGCAGGGTGCGGGTTGGCACCAGGATCCGCCGGGCTTGGGCTGCGGCGCGCAACTGGTCGTGTTCGGTCCCGGTGAGCAGGGTCAGGGTTTCGCAGGCGTGGTGCACCGCTGCGACCACCTGCGGCAGGTCTTGCGGCCGGTCAGCTAGGTCGTGGGGTGGGCGTGTGGGGTGGTGGGGGCCGCTGGCGGGTGTCCAGGTGGGGTCGGTGTAGGCCAGCCGCCCGGTCCACATGGCCAGGTCGTGGGCTTCGGCGGCGGCTGGTGAGACGTGACCGCGGGTGTCGGTGGTGACCTGGCGGAGGGCGCGGGCGATCTGGTGCCAGGTGCCGCTGGCTAGCTGGGCGGCTTGTGCGGTGGCGGCCAGGTGCGTGCTGGTGCCGGGGATGGCGCGGCTGGCTGTGCTGGCGGCCAGGGTGCGGGCCACGATGGCGCAGTTGTGGCTGGTGACCATGCTGGTCTCGGCGATCTGGCGCATCGAGGTCACGGTCAGATCCGGTGATCCCGGTGGCTGCCCGGTGGATTGCCAGGCCAGGTACCGGGCCCGTTCGGTGGTGGCGATCACGGCGTCGCACAGGCCCGCGATGGTGCCGGCGTCTGCCAGCAGGGGACGGGTGGGCAGGGTGTTGACGGGGATGGCTGCCAGCAGGTGCCGGTCTGTGGCCGGGACCGGTTCGGCGCGGTGGGCGGCTTCTGCCGACGCGTGGAGGACCCATAGCCATTGGCAGGCCGCGTTCAGCCTGCGCCGCCTGCCGACGTTGGTGGGCGTGCCACCGATGGGTGTGAGGGCCACGTTCGCGCCGTGGTGGGCGATCCGGTCGGCTAATAGGCCGATTTCGGCGAGCAGTGCCCGGTTCACCCGCGCGGAGGTGATGGCTAGCGCCCATGGTGACCGGTGTGCCCGGCCGCCTTGGGGGCCGGGTGTGAAGTGGGTGTGCAGCAGGTCCCGCCCGGTGGTCAGCGACCTGGCGATCTCGTCGAGGCGGCGGGCCAGTGGGCTTGCCGATGGGGCGGCTGGCCAGGCCGGCCTGCCTGCGCCGCGGGGGATGAGGAAGCCGGCTGAGTTGGTGAGTGCTTCACGGGCCTGGACGCTGGCCCGGTCCCAGGCCCCCAGCGGCAGGGATGTGCGGTCGGGCATGTCGCTGAACGCGGTGGTGATGTCCTGGATGTAGCGGCCCATGATGGTGACGACCCGCAGCAGGCTGCGGGAGACTTCCTCGACATCCCCCCGTGCGGGCGGCGGACTGCTGGCACCGCCGGCCAGGCCGCGGTGCGCGGCGTGCAGGAAGTCCCCGAACGTGGCCCGGCCCGTCACGGCCCGGCCCCGGCCCCGGCCCCGGCCCCGGTGAGCAGGTCATGGATGGCCCGGGCGTAGCGGGCGGCGTCCTGGCATGCGGCCCGGTCCGCCCCGGCGGCCATGGTGCCGGCGGTGTGTGCCAGCCGGGCGCCGAGCAGCATGCTCAGCTTCGCTACAGCGGCCGGTATGTCCTGCGCGCTTCCCCGCTGTGGCTCCTCCCCCGCCTGCTGCGGCTGGTGGAGGCGGCGCGGTGGCAGGCATGGTGCGAACAAGACGGCGTCGCGGCCGTTGGCGGCCTGGGTGGCTGCCAGCAGGAGCGGGACGTCCACGACGTCGCTGGCGTCCTCGAAGCCGCCGATGACCGACAGGATTTCCTCGAACGCGTCACAGGCGGCGTCCAGAACTGATGCCAGGTCACGTGCCTGGTGGAAACGGTCCCCGGCTGCGGTGAGTCGCTTCATGCTCGTCCCTCCTGATCGTGTCCGGCACAGGCACACTGCCAGCCCATCTGGCCGGCGGGGGCCGGCGGGCGCGAAGGTGTGGATAAGCCCCTGGCGGGAGCGGGCGTGTGGATGGGTCACGGGGTGGCCTGGGTGAGGAAGGCTTCGAGGTGCTGGCGGGTGATGATGCGGCGGCGGCCGATTTTGAGGTAGGCGAGCCGCCCGGTGCGCATCTGGTCGTACAGCAGGTCGCGGGACAGCCCGGTGATCTGGGCGGCTTCCTCGACCGAGTAGGCCAGCCGCTCGCCTGGCTGGCCGCCGGTGGGTGTGGGCATCGGTGTCCCTCCCTTCAGCCCGGCTCAGGCTCAAGCTGTGATTCGGCTGCTGGCTGCCGGCTGGGTGTGACCGCCGGCGGGCCGGGCCGGGCCGCGCTGTGGCCAGGGCCGGGCTGGATGTGCCCGGGCTGCGCGGGCTGGTGCCCGCCGGTCTTGGCCGTCAGGTGCGGGTGCTGCGGCGCGGCGTCGGCGTGGGCGGCTGGGCGGAGCGGCGCCTGCCGGGCGGGGAGCTGGTCGCTGTTCGCCCGGGCATGCGTGATGTCTTCCCCTGGGCGCGCGGCTGGGGTGGCCGCGGCGGCGCGCTGAACGCCGGGGGCAGCGCACGGTCCTGGCACGCTGCGGCGGCCGCTCAGGTGCTCGACGGCGCCGGCGTGATGTCCGGCCTGTGTGCGGCCGGGGCTGGCCAGGGCGGCGGCGCTGCCGGGGAGGGGGGAGGTTTCGCCGTCAGCCGTCATCGTGTGCTGGCTGCTGTCTATGGCGGGCTGGTGTTCGGGCTGGCTGATCAGGTCGCTGGCGTGCTGTGCCTGGGCGGCGGCGGTGATCACGAGCCGGTGGTCATTGTTGAGGGCGGTCAGCCAGCTGGCGATGTAGCTGGCTGAGCTGGCGAAGATGGCGGGGGTGTCGATGCTGGTCTGGGCGCACAGCAGGGCGGAGGTCATCTCGGCGGTCAGTTCTTCGCGGGCGTATTTGCCGGACCCGAAGTGGTCGAAGTCTGCGATACCGGGCCGGTTGAGCCGGCCGGGGTGGCCGGTGGAGTGCCCGGTCTCGTGGAACGCCGTCGCGTAGTACGCCTCAGGAGACCGGAACTGGGCCCGCTGGGGCAGGCGGATGGTGTCGGTGGCCGGGTGGTAGTCCGCCCGGTCCCCCGCCACGTGCAGGAGCCTGGGGCCACGGGCCAGGTAGGCGTCCAGGACGGCCTGCGGCCCCGTGATCTGGTGGTGCTCGCCGGGTGCAGGGTGGAAGCGTTCGGGCAGGTGGCCGGCTTGGGCGGCGTTGAACACCCGGTAGTAGCGCAGCACGGGCACGGTCCTGGTGGTGAGCTCGCCGGTCTGCGGGTCGCGCTGCTCGGCCTGGGTGGTTTTCCAGAACACCACCAGGGTGGAGCGCTCGCCTTGGCGGACCTGGCCGCCCAGGCCGGTGATCTGCCGGTAAGTCCCCCAGAACGGGGAGGCATAGCCGTGCTCGGCGGCGGTGAGGGCGAGCAGGAACACGTTGACGCCCCGGTAGGGCTGGCCGGTGGACATCGAGCGGGGCTGCCCGGTAGCGGCCTGCCAGGGTTTGCGCCAGGGAACGGTGCCGCGTTCCAGGGCGGCGATCATCCGTCCGGTGACGATCTTGTGGATCGTGTCACTCATGCACCGGCCTCCAGTTCCCGAGCTTCGCGGGTGTAGGTGGCGGCGATCTCGCCGTAGCCGCGGTAGAACGCCTCAGACACCGCGGTGGGCTGGCCGGACCGCCCGGCCAGGACAGACTCCGCCGACGCCTCGGCCCGATCCGCGGTGATCCCTGCGTCCAGCTGCGCGCGGATCACCTGATCGGCCGTTTCGGCTCCGGCAGTGTGGGCCGCCCGCTCGGCCGGTGGCTGGATGAGCACGTGGGGGGCGATGACATCCAGGCCCGCGATGACGTCCGTCAGGGACTGCCGGGTGATCGCGCCTGATTGTGCGGCGTGCAGGTAACGGGCCAGATGGTCACCGGACGGTCCGCACGGCACACCCGGCCGGGCGTGGCAGGGGCAGTGGACCGACCGTGCTGCCTGCGCGAGCTCGTCAGCCTGCCGTGCCGTGGGGCCGGGTTGCGGCCCGCCGGCCCGGCCCGGGCCTGGCCCGGATGCAGGCGGCTGATGCGCTGCCTGCTCGCCGGGACGCGGTGGGCTGGCCGCAGGTCCGCGGGCTGCTGCCTGCGGGCCTGCTGGCGCCGGGCTGGCCAGGTGTTGCCGGGCGGTGGTCATGGTTCGGCCTCCAGCTCTTGTTCCGGTGCCCGGCCCGGTAGCTGCGCCCGTGCAGGGTCAGCGGGGGTGGGGGATAGCCGCCGGATCCGGTCTTTGAGCTGGTCGCTGACCCACAGCTCGATCACGTACTCGGGGGGCCTGGTCCCCGGCGCGGGTGTCAGGCCACGGCGCGGCTTTCTCATGCCAGTCCTGTCCTTCCGCCCGGCTGCGGGTCTGGCGCTGCATCCGGGGCAGTGCCGTGACACTGCTGCCTGGGTTTTGATCTGCCGGGTGCGTGCGCGCGACCGCCTGGGCCTTGTGTGCGCGGTGGCCGGGCCGGGTGCGGGCCAGGGACGCGGCGTGGCGTGCGTGCTCACGCTGGTGCCGGTCACTGCCCGGCCTCGGCTTCCGGGGAGGCCGGGCGCTGGATACCGTGGCCGGGTTCGCCGCTGCGGGCGGGCCGCGGGCCGGCCGCTGCGGGTGTGGTGGCCTGCTGCTGGGTGTGCAGCCGGGCGGCGAGGTTGTCGTAGGCCTGGGCCATCTGCAGCCGGTAGTCGCAGGTGCTGCAGGTCTGGCCGGTGCAGTCAGCGCAGTGGGCGGCGCGGTCGCGTTTGTAGTCGGCGGCTTCGTCTAGGGCGGCCAGGATGGTGCGCCGGTCGCCGGCGGGCAGGGCTGAGCGGTGGATGAGCCCGGCGATCACGGCGCAGGCTTGTGGCTCGCCAGCGCTGGCCAGCCATGCCAGGATGCGCCGGTCGTAGGTGCCGGTCTCCACCCCGGCGGTGGTGCACGCGTCGGTGAGCATCTGGGCGTTGTGCGGGGCCATGCGGCCGGTTCCGGGGCTGGCGCGAAATGCGTGGTAGACGGCCTGGACGGCGGGCTGTGCCCGGGCCTGGGCTTCGGTTTCGTAGGGGCCGTCGTTGCCGGGTGGGGTCATGAGGCTGCCTCCTGGTAGCGGTTCGGGCCGATGTCACCGGCGGTGCCGGTGCCGGTGGCGGGCAGCCAGCCGTGGGCGGGCTGGTAGCCGGGGAGGTCGAGCTGGTCGTCGTCCAGGCCCGCTCCGGCGCACCAGTTGCCGGTGGCGGCGCGGCGGCGGGCCCGGGTGGCGGCGGCCCGCTCGCCGGGGGCGCGGCCGGGGGCGCGTTTGTCCCACCACGCGTCGTAGACCGTGGTGATCGCGTCGCGCAGGCCGGGCTGGACGGTGGCGGTCTGGCCGCGGGTGATCTTCTGGATTGCCTGCTCGCTGGCCCCGGCTGCGCGGGCGATCCGGGCCGAGCCGTGGCCCATCACGTGCAGGGCACGCAGCCGCAGCAGGGTGCCGCCCGCGTCCACCCGGCGAGGACCAGCACTGGCCGCGGCGAGCGGGACAGCGGCGGTGATGGTGACTGGGCCGGGGTGGCCGTCGATGATGCCGCGCAGCATCACCGGCCGGGCACTGGTCGCCGCGGCGGCTGCCGGGTGGGTGCCGGGCTCCCGGCGGGCCATGCGCCTGGGGGCGGGCGGGTGCCCGCCGGTGGCATCGATGGTGTGGCCGTGTCCGGGGGTCATGTCAGGTCACCGCCTCGGCCTGGTGGTCACGCTGGGGAGGGCGGGCCTGGCCGGTGTTGCGGGCTGAGTCCAGGGTCTTGTGGATCTCCCGCTCCCCGAGCCCGGCCTGGCGGGCAGCGGCGGCGAGGGGGCTCAGGTCGGCGGGGTGGCCGGCTTCCAGGGCGCGGTTGGCGGCCCAGAACAGGGCCGCGTTGCGGTTCCCCTCACCTTGGCGGGCGACCCAGCTGGCCAGCCGGCCCAGGTCGCCGGCGTCTGACGGGTGCCGCTGCCCGCGATGCTGGGCCTGTTTGCGTGGTTGCAGCAGCTGGGTGACCGCGGCCCAGTCGAGCACGCCCCGGCCGCCGGTGGGCTTGACCAGCTGGTAGGGTTCGCCGCCGATCTGCGATGGCGGGGCGAGGACGTAGCCGCCGGCCGCCCGGAAGTCGAGGTGGTGGGCGGGCAGGTGGCCGTTGCGCTGGCTGGTTCCGGTGAAGTAGGCGTGCAGCCCGCCGCTGGGGGTGCGGACATAGGCGGCGGCGCCATCGAGCAGCCCGGCGCGGGCGAGCTTGTCAAAGGCGGCGAACCCGTTGCCGGCGTGGCCGTGCTGGTCGACGTCGAGGACGTCGGGGCCGGGCCTGCCGGTGGCGATGGCCAGGTTCCAGCCGGGGTGGCGGGTGAACCAGCGGGTGATCTGCTGCGGGTCGGTGGTGGCGTCCAGGTGGCCGTGCGCTGTGGCCGGGGTCTTGCGCCCGTGCTGGCAGGGGAAGACCGGCCAGCCGCGGGCGGCGATGACCAGCGCGTGGCGCAGCGTGCCGCTCATGGCATGCTCCGGGTGGGGCCGCTGGCCGCGCCGGTGCGGGCGTGGCCGCAGCGGGTGGTTTCGGTGATCAGCTGCCCGGCGAGCGCTGGGAGGATGCGGGTCTGGTATTCGGCCTGGGCTGAGAGCACCGCCGGGGTGCGCGCTGGCTGGAGGTACAGGACGCTCCACAGTTCGGCGGCGATGTCGAGCCCGTACAGGCACAGCGGATGCTGCTCCCAGCAGGGGCCGAGCGCGGCGGCGAGCTGCCCGTAACCCGGCCGGTACACCTGGTCCACCCAGCCGCGCAGCCGGGCGATCGCATCATCGCGGGCCTGGCTGGACAGCTTCCACCACCGCGGCACCGGCGCCGGCTGACACACCCCGGCGTCACCGGCGGTGTCGCCGGTGGGTGCGGCGCGGGCCAGGCGGGCGGCCAGGCCGGCGAGGTCCTCATCCAGGCCCTGCAGGCGGGCAAGGATCACCGCCTGGTCCTGCACAGCGGCGGCGAGGCTTTCGGTGACGGTGGTGAGCTCGGCGAGCCGGCCGGTGACCGCGGCGAAGTGGGTGGCTTGGCGGTCTTCGAGGACGGCCAGCCGCTCACCCTGGGCGGCCAGCTGCAGCAGCGCAGCGTCGACCGGGTCAGTCATGGTCAGCTCCACGGGTATCCGGTGCCGGGCGGGAACGGGTCGGGTGGCATCGCGTCATCGGCCACGGCCGGCCCGGGCCCTGCGGCGGGTATCCAGGCAGGCACAGCGCGCCCGGCCGCCGGGGCGAGCGGCGCGGCGGCCAGGCCGGCGCGGCGGGCCCGTTTGTAGGCGGGGTCTTTCCACGCCACCGGCAGGCGGGTGATCACCGGGGCGCAGCCGCCGCGGATGATCAGGGCGAACCCGGTAGGGAGCTGGCGGATCATGTCGGGGGTGGCGACCGGGTGGCGGGTGGAGCGTTCCTCGCCGCGTTCACGCCAGCGGGCGTGGCCGCACAGTTTGCTGGCCGCGTCCAGGGTGCGGGTGTCGGTGATCCCGGGCAGGAACAGCTTCACTGAGGAGGTGTCCAGGACGACCTGCTTGCCGTGCTCCCCCCACCGGCCGGCCAGCTGCGCCTCGCCGTGGGCGACGGCGCACACCTGGATGCCCTTGCCGCCGGAGTCCGACAGCCAGACGGGCAGGGGGACGGGGCAGATCTGGGTGACCTCGTCCAGGCCCATCAGCAGCGGCGGGTCCAGCCGCCCCCCAGCCGAGGCCTGCCCGGTCAGCGCGGCCTGGTAGTGGATCTCTGATGCCATGGCGGCGAACAAGGGGGCGACCGGGGCTTCCTCGTTCTGGCTTTCGGCGATCATGTACACGGTGCCCCGCCCGGCCAGGAAGGCGGCGATACCGAACCCTTCCCCCGGGCCGGGCAGGGCGCAGACGGCGAGGGCGGGGTCGGCCATGAACGACAAGGCGCGCGACATCACCATCCGCACCGTCGCCGCCGTCTTCTGCGCTTCGGACCGCAGTTCGGCCAGCGTCATCGCCCACTCATCCGCCCCGGCAGCGGCCAGGATGGCTTCGGGTTCGCCGGGGCTGGCGCCGCCGACCCAACGGGTGACGGCCCGCATGTCCGCGCCGGCCAGGGCGGCGGCATGGAAATAGGCGCGCAGGTAGTCGGAGGCTTTGGCGGACCAGAACGTGCCGTCCTCGACGCCTTTCTGGCTCACGGCGTGGGCGAACGCGTCCGCGCGGCGGATCGCCGTCGCCGGCTCCTCACACCCCTGGACCGGTGACCAGCGGAATGTGGACGGCACCCCGCCGATCTGCTGGGGGTTGAACACGTGCACCGGCCCGGACAGGGACCGGATGCCGGAGGTGAGCTGGAGGACGTCGGCTTTGGTGGTGGTGGAGATCACCGGCCCCGGGTAATGCAAGATCACGTCGGCGAGGAACGCGGTCTTGAACGTGCGGGGCGGGGCCATCACCAGCAGGTGCTCTTCCAGCGGCACCCGCAGCCCATGCCGGTAGTGGGCGCGGCCGGCGAACACTGAATGCCCGCCCGGATCGGCCGCCCGCCGCCAGGCGCTCAGCGAGTGGCGGACGCGGCCGGATTTGCGGAACGCGGCCAGGCGGCCCCACCGCAGCCACAGCTCGAACACCGTCGCATACCCCCGGCCGGGGTGCAGCCGCAGGTGCAGGCGGACCTTGGCGTGCCGGACCCGGTTACCGGGCAGCTGCCTGCCGTGCACTAGCGCCCACTTCGCCAGCCCGGCCACCACCAGGAACACGCCCAGAGCGATCGCGTACTTGATCACCGGGAACCTCCGTTTCCGTTGCGTGCGGCGAGGACTGCTTTGCGCAGGGCGGTGCGGGCCGCCCCGGTGTCCAGCCCGACCTGCGGCGCCAGGTCGGTGCAGATCCGTGACACGTAGGCCACGGGGAGGCTGGCGAGGGGGCCGTGCCGGCCGGCGACCAGGTCCAGGAACGCGGCGGTCTTCGTCCCAGCCCGCACACCCCCTGCGCCTCGCGTGGGCGCGGTGCCTGGCGGCAGCGCCCGCGCGGTGGCGGCCCGCACGGCTGGGTGGGGGGCGCGGCGGCCGGGGGCTACCGGGCATTCCTCGATGACCCAGGTGCGGAACCCGGCCAGGGTGGAGGCGGGGGCCAGGGCCAGGCGCAGCAGCCACAAGACCAGCCCGCCGAAGAGGGCGAGCGGGGTGACCTCGTCGCCGGCCAGGCGCTCGTTCAGCGCTTGGTGCCGGGCGATCACCCAGGCCCGGACGACCGCGATGGCGGTGTCGCTGGCCAGCGCGTAGGCGACGGGGGGCATCGCCCAGACGGCCACGTTGTGCCAGCCGGGGGCGGCGGCGATCGTGTTCATGAACACGCTGACCGCGATCGACGCCACGTTCAGCAGCCGGGCCCGGACCGCCCGCCGGCCATGCAACGCCAGCGCGATGCCCAAAGACGCGAACACCAGCGCCGCCGCGTCGGGGATGCCGGCTTCCAGGCCCGCCACCACCGCCAGCCGCCGTGCCGCGTACACCATCTGGTACTGGGCGGAGAAACTGACCGCAGCCGCCGCCGCGGCCAGCAGGCACAAGCCGATGGTGGCGTTGCGCAGCCAGGTGCCCGACCTGTCCCGGCCCGCGATCGTGCGGAGGGCCATCACACGCCCCCCGGGCACGTCAGCCCGGAGATGTCCGGGTGCCCACCCGCTTCGGCGGGAGCAGGGGACGGGGCGGGGGGCTGGCCGCTGCCCTCGCAGGCGGTCATCGCCCAGGACGCCGAGTCCCACCGGTTGTGACCGCACATCGTGCCGTCGCCGGCCAGGCGCCGTTCCCGCCCGCAGCCCGGGCACATCCCCCACCCGTAGTCCGATGCCTGGCACACAGGACTCACCGCCGGCCCGGGCCGCAGCGCACGGCCCGGTTCTGGCGGCCGGCGCCGGGGGCTGGGTGCCCGGGCTGGCGGACGTAGACGCCCAGCAGCCGGCGCACCAGCATGCAGACCGCACCGGCGCATTCGGGGTGACGCAGGTTCATCCGCCGGTCGGTGGCATGGATGCTGACCACCACCACCACGAACCCGGCCAGCAAGCCCGCTGCTGCCCCGCCGGCGATCAGGGCGAAGATAATCACCGCAATTCACTTCCCTTCACCTGCTGTTGCTTTGTCATGCCGCAAAAGTGGCTCTTCGAAGTTAGCCGGGATCATGTCTCCGGCCGGTCACCAAACGTGATCGCACTGTCGTCGCGTTCTGTGATCGCTGGACGCCGCGGTTGCAGGCGGTCCGG
>Ga0307372_10011559_pt1 | contig 11759 bp, 10 predicted proteins | sample OX1MG_FD_202533 | JGI IMG/M metagenome (GOLD analysis project Ga0307372, IMG submission 202533) | Soil microbial communities from Risofladan, Vaasa, Finland - OX-1 | ecosystem: Environmental > Terrestrial > Soil > Coastal area > Acid sulfate soil | place: Finland: Risofladan, Vaasa | collected...
ATCATAGTGTAGTCGGTGCGCGTCTCCTAGCGCATACCGTCATGTCCCACTCCTTCCGTGCATGCCCCATATGGCCTGATTGGCGGTAGGATAGATATTCCCCCTGCTACACTGAGCCCATGAAGCTACCCATTCGGATCATGCGGACTGAAATGGACAGGGCAGCGTGCGCGCGGGACCAGAATGCATCCTGATGTGCGGGTGGCCAGGCGATTTCAGCGGGATGTGTATACCCTGGTGCGGTCCATTCCGGTGGGCAAGGTGACCACCTACGGTACCATTGCCCTGGCCCTCGGCGCGCCCAGACATGCCCGCCAGGTGGGGCAGGCGCTTTCCGGCCAGCCTGAATACGAGGACGCGCCCGCCCATCGGGTGGTCAATCGCTCCGGGGTTCTCACTGGCGAGCATGCCTTTGGTCCGCCGGGAACCATGCGCGCCATGTTGGAGCAGGAGGGGGTCACCTTCCAGGAGGATGGCCGGGTGGACATGCGCCGCCATTTCTGGGAGCCATTCCCTCTCGAGGATGAGCCGTAGATCCCGTCGCGGCACCTCCGGCTAAAGCCGGAAGGTAGGATCTTTCTCGGCTAAAGCCGGTTGTCGGGCGAAGGACTCCCCACAACCGGCTTTAGCCGGAGGTCTGGGGAGCCCGCTCACACTTCCACCCCAAGTCGATCTCCTAGTTCCTGGCGCCCGACGGCTGTCACCGTGACCGCGCGGCTCGCCGGAGTGCGCGCGACCCATCCCAGATCGAGATAGCGCTGGGTGAGTGCCGCGCCCAGAGACCCAGCCAGATGATGTCGTCGCTCGCTCCAATCCAGGCAGGCGGGGGCGAATTGCCGGCGCCGCCGGGCGAGAGCGTCCGGGTCGAGGCCGAGGTCGGCCAGCCAGACTGCCCCATCCGCCGTCACCTCGTAACCGTCGTCCACCTCGCCCAGGATGCCGCGCGCCACATAGGCATCGGTTACTTGTACCGCGACTGCCCCGGCCAGATGGTCGTAGCAGGTGCGAGCGTAGCAGATCGCGTTGGCGGTGTCGTACTCGCGAAGCGAGCGCACCGGGGCTCTGGGCGCCACCACGGCCAATGCCTCGATGGCGCGCATCAGTTCCGGACTGGTGAGGCGGTAGTAGCGGTGCCGCCGGCAGGGCTCTACCCGCAGGAAGCCGGCTCCCACCAACCTGGTCAGATGCGCGCTGGCCGTGGAGGGGGCGACTTTTCCCAGGCGCGCAAGTTCACCGGCCGGGAGCGCGCGCCCATCACTCAGGGCAAGGAGCATCCGCGCCCGCGTCGGGTCGGCGATCAGCGCCGCCGCCGCCGCTACATCGGCGTCCGCTAATTGCGTCCGTTCAGCGATCTGAATGGCCATCGTGTCCTCCCCTTCGTGGCTTCATTCAGGGTAGCATGGGAGTGTTTCGCCGGCGGACGAAACGTTGGCGCTTCACCGCGCCCAATACTTTCACCTGAATTGGGGCTTCTTCAGGCTATATGGGTCGCGGCGCCCTCCCCGATGCACGAAGACATGGCCCACCGGCGCCGCGGGCGCCAGAGGCGCGCCGGCATGCCTCAGCGACGGGCAAGCCAGGCGTCAATCTCGTCCAGGGTGGCAAAGGTGACGATGCCGCCATCGGTATCACGCACATGATAGAGCGCGTAGGGATCGCCCTTCAGCCTGCCCTCGGCGGGACCGATGACCCACTCCATCCCCCGGCGTTCGAGCTCGGCCCCAAGGCGCAAGGCATGTTGGCGGGTCCGCTCCTCCTCGGGCCCCGTGCGGGGACCATTCGGTTCGTGTGGATTCGGCTGGAAACTCATGGTCATATCTTGCTTCATAAAGTAAGGATACGATGCTCATGCTAACGTGGCCAGATACCAGGGCTGCCGGGCAGGGTCTGAAAATAGTCCTCCAGGGGCCTCTGGCTAAAGCCGGCTGGAAAGATCCTTTCCGGCTGAAGCCGGCTGTGTGGGATTCCTGCACCTTACAACCGACTTGAGCCGGTTCGTTGTCCCTGCCATCCGGCTTTAGCCGGAGGTCCCAGACGCACCCAGCTCCCAATGATCCTCTTCTACCCCACGGCCATCATGCTCATGTCCAGCAAATGTTTGAAGAAGGCAGGGGGCTCCGAGGGATAATGTCGCGTGATCCATTCGCGGATCGCCAGCGGGAACCCGATGTCATGCCCGCGTTCTCGGCTGACCCCGTACTTCAGGTCGCTGACCCGCAGGTAGAGGTCGCCCGCCTCGACCATCGCTTCGGGATGTACCAGCCGCTCGACCGCAAGCTGGCGGACCACCGGCCAGAAAATATGCTGCCGCCACTCCTCCGCTGCCTCCCGGAGTGAGACCCGCTTCCCGCGTTCGTTTAAGTACCAGCGATGCTCGTGAATCTGTTGGAGGGCCTGAGCGTACCGGGCCGGGGTGCTGAAGGCGACCGTGCGGAGGCCGGTTCGGAGGCCAAAGTCGATCCGCGCCGCCTCCAGTAGATTCCCTACCTCCGCCGGTGGACGGCACTCGATCACCAGCGCGTCAAGATACAATTGACCCACCTCCAACGCCGCCGCCACTCGGTGGTGCCCATCGATCACGTAGCAGGCGCCTTCGAGACGGTAGACCTCGATGGGAGGAAACTGGACCCCGTTCCGCATGGCGCGGATGATTCCCCCGAGACGTTGGGTCATCCGCCGTCCAGGCCGGAAGCGGCCATCCAACTGACGATAGCGATCCACGCTGCCGATCACGCTCTCCACGGGAATCGGCTCAAGATGCGGCGGCAACATCGTGAGCATGGCATCCCCTTCCTGCCCGAAGGGGAAGCGAACTATAGGTTTGCGGCCAAAGCGCCGCCAGGGAATGAATAAGAATCGTACATCCATGGGTCTCCCGCTCTTCCTCGTTTCCGGTCGGTCCGGGCGAGAGGTCTTGATCCTCTCACTCCCCAGCCTACCAGACGGGAAGGCAAGGATCAGCCCCTAAAAGGGGTAAGGGGGCCGATCCGTCGCATGTTTTACCAAAGCTTTACACGGCGGCTTGCGTAGATCCGCCACCAGTTGTAGGGGCACCCCTTGTGGGTGCCCTTGGCGCTCCGAACCAGGGCACCCACAAGGGGTGCCCCTACGGAACGGCCAAGGTATTGGGGCCGAGCCGCGTTAGCCCGCGATGTCCCGGACCACGGAGACCAGCCGATCGATCTCATCGAAGGTGTTGTAGTGAACGGGCCCTACCCTGACCATCCCGCCGTACTCCTCCAGGCCAAGGCGCTCGGTGAGAGACAGCGCGTAGTTGTTCCCGCTCCAGACATAGATCTCCTCGTCGCCCAAACGGGCCGCGATTTCGTCGGGATGATGCCCGACCAGGGTGAAGGAGACGGTCGGTACCCGCTGATCCAGCCGCGTGGGATCGGTGATCCCCCAGATACGGACGCCGGGGATCGCCGCCAGGCCCGCGAGCAGATGCGCGCCCAGTTCGCGCTCCCAGGCATGCATGGCCTCCAGGGCGTGCAGGAGACGGCCACGCCGCCCGTCAGACGCCTCGGGCACGCACACGCCGCCAGCCATGGCTGCCTCACCCACGCTCTCCAGATAGGAGATCGTGCCGAGCAGGCCGGCGCAGCCCTCGAAATTGAGGGTGCCGGTCTCGAACTTCCCCGGTGGGACGCTGCTGGATGGGCGCACTTTGTACGCCTCCAGCCGTTCCAGGTGTTCCAGCTTGCCGTACAGGATCCCCATGTGAGGGCCGAAGAACTTGTAGGAGGAACAGACGAGGAAATCGCAGCCAATATCCCGCACGTCGATTGGTCCATGAGCGGCATACTGCACGGCGTCGATATACGAGAGTGCCCCGGCCTCGCGGGCCAACTTGCACACGGCCCGGACATCGACGGTCGAGCCGACCAGATTGGAGCAGTGAGTCACCGCCAGCAGCCTGGTCCGTGGAGTGATCTGGGCCGCCAGTGAGTCCATGTCCAGGGTGCAGTCCTCGGGATGGATGTCCGCCGTTTTGATCACGATGCCCCGCTCCGCCAGGGCGCGCCAGGGAGCCACGTTCCCATCGTGATCGAGCGTGGTCACCACGATTTCGTCGCCCGCCCGCAGGGTGCGGCCAATCGCCCGGCTGATCGCGAAGGTGAGGGTGGTCATATTCTGGCCGAGGACGATTTCATGAGCCGAGGCGGCGCCCAGCAGGTCGGCCATGGCCGCGTGCGTCTCGGCGAACAGCGCGGTGGAGGCGCGGCTGGTGCGGAAGGCGCCGTCCAGATTGGCGTTGGCGCCCAGGAAATACTCCCCCATGGCGTCGATCAGATCCTGGGGAACCTGGGTGCCGGCGGGGTTATCGAGAAAGGCGGGCACGCGGCCGTTGACCTCGCGGGCCAGGGCGGGGAAACGGCGGCGGAATGGGGCGAAGTTGACGCGGGGTTGCATGGGCGCGGTAGGCACGCGGAACCTCCAGAGAGCACTGATCAACAATTTGGAGAGTAGGATACTGTTCAGTGTAGCAGCCGTGCAGCGGCCCGGCCCAAGACGTCTAGCCTGCTCTCACGATCTCTTCTCGACGACGCGTCCGGTGTCGTGGTCTCGCTCGATCGAAAAATCGTCAGACTTGGGACCACCCAGCAGGTGCGCCTTGAAATCGGGCCTGTGCGCGGCCAGATTCGGCATTGTCCGTAGCGCTTCCACCAGGTGGTCGATGAACCGGGTGAGCGTGGAACCGTCCGCGGCCCCATGGTCCGGGTTGAGTTCGCTGATCGTCAGGGCGCCAATCCGTTCGTCCTTCATCAATTCGGTGAGGGCGCGGAACGCCGTGTCGAGGGTCAGGCCGTAGTTGCGGCCGGTGTTCTCGGAAAGCGGAGCATCGGTGAAGTCGATCGTATCCACGTCGAAATGCACCAAAATCCGGTCGCGGCTATCTCGCACGTGAGCGAGGGCGCGGGCGGCGGCATCCTCCGGCGCGGCGGCGACCTCGGTGGCGGAGATAGTCGTCAATCGGCGGCGGGCGATCACCTCCCGCTCCCAGGGCGTGGCGCGGGCCATATCGTGCGCGAGGAGGACAACGCATTCGGGGGAAAGCAGGGGGTAGGGTTGCCCCAGATGACTCAACTCGGCCGTCGCGTCGTGCTCGCCGAGCAGATGGGCCATACCCATCCAGTCGAGCGCGCCATCCTGGACGCTCCTGGGCGTATTGAGGTCGGCATGGATGTCGAAGTAGACGAGTCCAATCCGCTGGCCAGCCGCGAGATGGCCGGCTACCGTGCCCAACTCGATCGTGCAATCTCCGCCCAGGACCAGCGCGATCTCGTGGTTCGCCGCCGCCTGGCGTACCCGTTCCGCTACCGCCTGGGCATTCTCGACCACCGCCTCGAGATTCTGGGCGAAGCGGTTGGCGGGGTCAGGCCGCCAGCGCCAGACTCGGAGGTCGCCATGGTCGTGGACGGCAATCCCCGCTTGGCCGAGGCGATCAAGCAGACCGGCCTGGCGGAGGGCGCGCGGCGCCTTCTCCTGGCCGGGCGCGTAGGCGCCCGCGCTGGTGGGGGCGCCGATTAGGGCAAGGCTTCTGGGCATGGTGACCTCCTCATCCAGTCTACCAGAGGAGTGGTCCCCATCGGCCTATGTCCTACCGAAATACCGAAATGGCTTCCTGTCGTTTCTGGGAGAGGGCAGCCCGCCGCCCTCTCCGTACCCTGGAGGCGGCAGCTTCAGGTCAGCTTCCGCAAGTATCGGGCGCGCGCCTTCAGCCGTTCCCAGTAGCTGACCCCGCCCGCCTGCTGGTCGCCGGCCTTGACATCCATCTTATAGGCAAACTTGGCTGCTTTCTTGGCCGCCCGCCCCTGCTTGCCGGTCTTCCCGGTAGCGTAGAGCTTGATGATCCGGGCGCAGCCCTGATCGAGCCCCTGCTTGAGCTGCTGCTTGATCGTCTGCTCCCTGGTCCCGCCTGCCCGCGGCTCCTTGAGCCAGGCTTTGATTCACCCTCGGCAACGGCCATGACCTGTATTTTGGCCTTATCCTTGAACGATTGCGCCATGAAGGCCCTGGCCCGATCCGCCGGCGCGGCGCTGAACTGCCGGCGCTTTGGCCGCGTGTACACCATCCGCCGAGGCGGCTTTCCCGGCCCGCGCATACTGCCGCGGGAGCGCGTTCACCGCCGCGTTGCCCGCCGTGCGCTGCAACTGGAGGATCATGCGCTGGGTAGGGGTGAGCCCCACTCCCTGCTGAGTCGCGCCGGTCCGCTCCGCCTGCCGTGCTTGCCGTATCGGTGTGTGATCCGCCGCCCTGGCGGCTCTGGTATAGGCATGTGACTCACTCACTATGCGAACCCCTTATTTTGACGTACCATATAGCTCGTTCAATCGACAGCATGACCCTCAGCCACGACGCTCGGACGGCACCATGGGAAGCAAATCGCTCCCCGCCATCCTCCCTCATCTGTTTGTCCTCTACTTTGGGGTATCACGGGCGACCGGGCCACCCGGCAGGAACGTTTTTGGACACGTCTTTGGGCACGCCTCCCTCTACCGTGCCGTCCCAAGGCATGCTATCCTTACAGTATTCTCGGCTCGGTACGTCTGGAGTGTTCTCCGCTTGGCAATTGACGCTCCCTCCCGCTTTGGCGTCCTGCTCAGAACCTTTCGTATCGCGGCAGGGCTGACCCAGGAGGGGCTGGCTGAACGGGCGCGGATGAGCAAGCGCGGCCTCCAGGATCTGGAGCGGGGGGTCAGTCAGCGGCCCCGCCGCGACACCATTGACCTGCTGGCGGAAGCACTGGATCTCTCCCCGTCCGACCGAGCGGCGTTTCTCGCCGCGGCCCAGGCGCGGCTCATCGCGCCCCCTGACGCGGCGGTTGCCTTCGCGCCGGCTGGATTGAGCGGCGGTAGTGATGGGCCGGTGGTGGGACGGGAGCGTGAACTGGCGCTGCTGGATCGCTTCCTCGCCGCGCCAACCGGTTCAACGGCGCCCGCGCCGCTGCTGCTGTTGGCGGGTGAGCCGGGCATCGGCAAGACCCAACTGTTGCGGATTGCGGCCCAGCGCGCGGCGGCGGCGGGCTGGGCCGTACTGATCGGCGGCTGCTTGCGGCGACTGGGCCAGGAGCCCTATGCTCCCCTGGTTGACGCGCTGGCGCGGCATATTCAGGCTCTACAACCGGCGATCCGTCGGGCTGACCTGGAAGGCTGCGAGTGGCTAGGGCGCCTCTTGCCTGGACTGACGCCGGCGCCGGAACTCTTGCTGCCTGGGACGCTGACGCCGGATCAGGAGCGGCGCCTGATCTACGGAGCGGTGGAGCGCTTTCTGACTAACGTAGCCGGACCCGCCGGTACACTGCTCATCCTTGACGATCTCCAATGGGCCGGCCCGGATGCCCTCGATCTGATCAACACCCTTACCCGCGGATCCCTGGCACCCCTCCGCCTGGTGGCGGCCTATCGCGATACCGAGGGGCGCGCGGGCGATCCGATGGGCGTTCTGTTGGCTGATCTGGCCCACGCGGGGCTGGTCCAGCGCCATTCACTCGGCCCACTGGCCCCCGCCGCCGCCGCCGCCCTTCTTGATGATCTCCTGGCCGGCGTACCTGAGGACGAGCATGGCGCGGCGCGGCGCGTGTTGGAGCGCGCGGGTGGGATGCCCTTTTTCCTGGTCAGCTACGCGCATGCTTTACGGGCGGGCGCGACGGACGCGGTGCCCTGGGATTTGGCGCAGGGTGTGCGCCAACGCCTCTCCGTGCTCCCCGAACCGTCGCGGCAGGTTCTGGACGTGGCGGCCATCATGGGCCGGGAGGTTCCGCGGACGCTTATTATCGCGGCAGCGCGATTGCCGGAAGAGGATCTTCTGCTCGGTCTGGAGGCGGCGTGCCAGGCACGCCTCCTACTGGAGACCGGCAAAGCTGGGTATGTGTTCGCGCACGATGTCATCCGTGAGGTGGCGGAGGCGGACATCGGCGCCGCTCGCCGCGAGGTGCTGCACCGCCGGGTTGCCGAGGTACTGGAGCGAACCGCCAGCGAGGCGCCGCCAGAGTTATTGGCTTACCATTTTTCCCGCGGCGGCGACCCAGTCAAAGCCGTGTGCTATCTGGAGAAGGCCGGCGACCATGCCTGGAATCAGCGGGCGCTGGGCGCCGCCGAGAGCCATTATCGTGAGGCTCTGAACCTCTTGGATCGCCAGGGCCGTGCCCACCAGGCTGGTCTGGTAGGCGAGAAGCTGGGCGAGGTGCTGAGTCTCTCCGGGCGCTTTGACGACGCCGCGCGGATATTCGACCAGGCGACGGCGATATACAGGAGCGACGGCGATTGGGAAGGTCTGGTGCGCGCCTCGGTACATATGGGAGAAGCGCAGGCATTCCGAGGCAACCCTGACGAGGGTATCGCGCGTTTGCAATCGCTCCTGGCGGAGCTGGACCAGAACGGCGTTCCCGCGCCGGCTTCCCTGCATGTCGGGCTGGGGATGCTCATGTTCGCCGTCGGCCGGTATGGCGAATCCCTGGCGGCCAGCGCGCGCGCGAGTGATCTGGCTCGCCAGAGTGGTGACAACCGCGCCCTGGTCAGCGCCGCGTGGAACCGGGCGAACATCCTCCAGATGCTAGGCCGGATCGAGGAAGCGCGCGCGGCCGATGAAGCGCTCCTCCCCCTTGCCGAGGCGGCGGGCGATGAACCCTGCGTGATGGCGGTCCACCGGGATCTGGCCTACATCTTCGTCTTGCGCGGCGCCTTCGCGACCGGCCTCGGCCACATGGATCGCTCGCTGGCCCTGGCCGAATCGCTAGGGAATCCCGCCAATCGTTCATTTACCCTGGCCATGCGCGGCTGGATCGCCGTCCTGCGCGGGGATTGGCCTGCCGCGCACGCCGATCTGGATTTAGTGCCGGAAGCGGGTCGTGCGGTCGACCGTTCGTGGTATTCGACCTACCCCTTGATTTTTCGGGCGCGTCTATCCCTGGCCGAGGCCGATCTGGCTTCCGCGACCATCATACTCGGGGAGGCCCTGGCCCTGGCTGAAGCGAGCGGCGACCTGCAGGCGCGACGATGGGCTGCTACTACCATGGCCGAGATTGACATGCTGGAGAGCCGTCCAGCAGCGGCCAGGGATCGCCTGGTTCCCCTGCTGGATCGGCCCGGCCTCGAGGAATGCGATGTGACCATGTTCCTCCCGGTCCTGGCCTGGGCGCTCCTGGAGTTGGGTGACCTCGGCCAGGCGGCCCGGGAAGTCACCCGCGCGCTCGCCCGATCCCGGCCCGAAGGGATGCGCCTGGTGATGGTAGAGGCCCTGTGGGTCCAGGCGATGATCGCCCAGCGCCAGGAGCGTTGGGACGAGGCCGCGGACTGCCTGGAGGAAGGTATCGACCTGGCCCGCGCCATGAAGTACCCAGCCGCCGAAGCCCGGCTGCTGCAACTCGATGCCCAATTGCAAGAAGCGGTGCCCTGAACCGCTTCTTGAACCCCGCCGCGACCGGGTACAATCAGCAGCGGAGCGGCGGGCAGCCGGCTCCCTGATTCCAACCAACAGGAAGGCCGCGTCCGTGAGCGAAATGATTGACCTGCGTAGCGATACCGTAACTCTGCCGCCGCCCGAGATGCGCCGCGCTATGTATGAAGCGGAACTGGGCGACGATGTGTATGGCGAGGATCCCACGATCAATCGCCTGGAGAAACGGGCGGCGGAACTGGTGGGGAAGCCGGCGGGACTCTTCGTCACCAGCGGCACCCAGGGCAACCTGGTGGCCGTGCTCACCCACGCGACCCGCGGCGACGAGATCGTGGTGGGCGACGAAGCCCACATTCTCCATTACGAGGTCGGCGGCGCCTCCACCCTGGCGGGCGTACAGGTGCGCACGGTGCCCACTCAGCGCGACGGCACCTTGCCCCTAGCCGGTATCCAGGCAGTACTCCGCGACCGCACGGACTTCCACAATCCCCACACCCGCTTGATCTGTCTGGAGAATACGCATAACCGCCGGGGCGGCGTGGTCTTGCGGCCCGCCTACATGCGCCAGGTGCGCGAACTGGCGCGCGCCAACGACGTGGCCGTGCATCTGGACGGAGCCCGCTTGTTCAACGCGGCGGTCGCCCTGGATCTCCCGGTGGCGGCCCTGACCGAGGATGTGGACAGCGTCACCTTCTGCGCCTCCAAGGGGCTGGCGGCCCCGGTGGGCTCCGTGCTGTGCGGGAGCGCCGACTGGATCGACCGCGCGCGTCGCTGGCGGAAGATGATGGGCGGCGGCATGCGCCAGGCGGGAGTGATCGCGGCCGGCGCCCTCTACGCCCTCGATCACATGGTGGATCGATTAGCCGAGGATCACGCGCTGGCTCACCGGCTGGCCGAGGGCCTGGCCGCCATCCCCGGCATCGCCATCGATCTGGCCGGCGTGGAGACCAACATCGTCGTCTTCAGCGTGAGCCAAAGCGGCCGTTCGCCGATGGCGATCCTCGATGCACTGGCGGCGCGAGGCGTGCTGGCCTCCGAGTTCGACCGCTCGCTGATCCGGATGGTCACGCACTATGGCATTGAGGCGCCCCAGATCGAGGCCACGCTCGCCGCGACGCGGGCGGTGTTCCGCGACGGTTAGTCGTCGTTGTTGCCCTGGAGCGCGGCCAGTTCCGCCTCCAGGCGCTGGATTCTTGCCTCTCGCTCGGCGATAATCCGGCGCTGCCGCTCAAGCTCGCGCTGGTGGTTGGCCATCGCCGCCGTCCTTTCCTGACGGAAGGGAATCGGCCGCAATTGGCGGTCCAGCACGCGCAGGCGCATGCCCTCGGCCTGGAAGGCAACCCCCAGGGCGCTGTGAAACCGCCCCTCGCCGTCTGGTTGCCAGGGCTGTGCCGCTCCCTCTTCCAGGCGCCAGCCCTGGCAGGGCGGATCGAGGTAGTCGCCGCTCGGATCGAAGAGCAGCAGTTCGGGGATGCCGAGCGCGAAATAGCCCCAGGCCTTGCCCCGGACCAGATCCCGATCGTAGCGCCAGGTCGTCTTGCTCACCACTTCGATCACCAGCGCCGGCAGACCCTCAGTGCGGGCGTTCATCTCCTCGCGCGGTTCGGGACCGGCGGCGGGATGGACCATCACGTCCGGGGAGGGACGCCAGGAGGCGCCATCGGGTCGCCAGGCCACCAGAGTCAACTGATTGCCCACGTGCCAGGGCAGTTCCTCTGTTTCGGCGTGGTCCAGCAAGCCATCGACGCTCCGGACGATCGCTTCCTGATGCCAATCCGCACCCAAGAGATCCTCCTCGGTATCATCGTGCAGCCAGATCGGCGCTGCTTGCGCGCTCATGGATGTGCCCTCCTGTTCGTCGCCAGTCCCCGCGCGGGATCGGCCTACCCCGCGGCGCTTCTAGTGTACCATCCTATCGCCGGCACTACTTCTATGCTCCTGAAAATACCGGTCCGCTGTATAGGCGTAACGGGTTGTATGGCGTTACCGTTGGCTGCTACGGGGCTGATGCCTGCGTCTCTTCCCGCGCGATGATCTGGTTGCACAGAGCGACGCAGGCGTCGCAGATGGCGGCGCTGAGCGGCGGCGGCCCCGCGATCATGCGATGGACCTCCGCGTTCTTCTTGCCGCAGAATGAGCAGATGTACTCTCGTTTCTCTTCTCCGCTCATGCCGGACTCGTCTGTCACTTGTTCGTCAATCATCACCAGATGCTCCTCTTCCGCCAGAACACGTAATACCCCACGTAGCGTGCTCCGCGCTTTGTATAATCGCGTCCTGACCGCGCCTTCCGCGATCCCGAGCAGGGCCGCTGTTTCCTTGGACGAGAGTTCGGATAGGTAGAAGAGCCGCACCGCCGTT
>Ga0307372_10011560_pt1 | contig 11759 bp, 10 predicted proteins | sample OX1MG_FD_202533 | JGI IMG/M metagenome (GOLD analysis project Ga0307372, IMG submission 202533) | Soil microbial communities from Risofladan, Vaasa, Finland - OX-1 | ecosystem: Environmental > Terrestrial > Soil > Coastal area > Acid sulfate soil | place: Finland: Risofladan, Vaasa | collected...
CACGCAAGGAAGAAATCGAGAAGATGCAAATCATCTTGAACTCGAAAACGAGAGACTGGTCAGCGGTCGAAGCGCTAGCCGTTAGCCTGTGAAAGAGGATGGGAGATGGATCGATAGAATCGATAAGAGAGGCCGAGATAGAATATAAAGCGAGGCACCCGGGGGCAGTATTCGATGCGGGGTCGTCGGCTAGGCCAACGTTGAGCTCGGTTCAACTTGGGGCTAGTCTGGTCTAGGCTTCAAATAATCAGAGAAGATGCCTCGGGAACGTCCCTAACACGGCGCGTTCGGGAACGCTTGAGACCCCCGGTTCAAATCCGGGCGACCCCACCACGTCGAACACCACTGCGCCGTGCGCAGTCTATCCGCTTCCCCCGAAAGAGGCGAACGAAGGCTATTAGAATAGCGACAGGCGGAAGAACGGCATCCTCGTTTTGAGCCGCATAGTCGGTCACCTCGACCTCGATTACTTCTACGCCCAGGTCGAGGAGGTGGAAGAGCCGTCCCTGAAAGACACGCCCGTCTTGGTCTGCGTCTTCTCCGGACGGACAGAGGAGAGCGGCGTGGTGAGCACCTCGAACTACAAGGCGAGAGAATACGGGGTCAAGTCCGGGATGCCAATCGCCCTGGCGAAGCGCCGCCTGAACGGAGTCGGGGGGTCCTTCATCCGCATGGACCACGGAAAGTACGGGCTCTACTCTGACCGGGTAATGGAGATACTCAGAGGCCAGGTAGACGTCCTGGAGCAGGCCGGGATAGACGAAGCGTTCTTTGACATCACTAAGAAGACGGGGGGCGACTATGATGCTGCCGCTTCCTTGGCGCTAGAGCTCAAAGACAAGATCTTCAGGGAAGAGAAGCTGACCTGCTCCATAGGGATAGGGCCGAACAAGGTCGTGGCGAAAATCGCGTCTGACTTCCAGAAGCCGAACGGGCTGACGGTCGTAAGAAGCGACGAAGCCCTCGCATTCCTCGCTCCGTTACCAATCGATAGAATCTACGGCGTCGGACCAAAGACCGCCAAGCTCCTCGAGGAGGAAGGCATCAAGACAATTCCTGACTTGGCGCGCGTCCCGACCGAAAGGCTCGAAGACCTGTTCGGGAAGAAACTCGCGGTCTACCTTCACAACGCCTCCAACGGCATCGACGAGGAGCCTATCACCGACCGAGGCGGAGCCTCCCAATTGAGCAGGATGATCACGCTGAAGCACGACACCCACGACCTCGACCAGATCATTTCCCAGCTGCGTCCGCCTCTAAAGGACGTCCACAAGAAGCTGGTCTCAAAGGACCTCTTCTTCAGGAACGTCTCGGCCATCGGAATCCTCAAGGACCTCTCCCTCCACACACGAAGCAAGACTCTTGAGACACCGACGAACGACTATTCCGTCCTTGAAAAGGAGGTCGGGGAGCTATTCACCATGCTCCTGCGCGAGGTCGGCGACTTGCGCCGGGCCGGGGTGCGGTTGAGCGGACTCCAGGACATGGTTAATCAGCGCTCTCTCACTGAGTTCACAGGTTAAAGGCGTGGGGAGCAAGATGCCGACAACCATCGAATCCAAGGAGGAGCTCGCCTCGCGATTCGCCCGCTACTCCAAGGATCAGAGCCAGTTCGAGAGGGCAATAGATGCCGTGTTAGGGGGATGCGTGAAGAGGCACACCTTCCTTCCGAGCGGCAGATACGTCTATACGGTCGTCGGGAGGAACGCCGACGAGTTCGTTGACCCTGACAAGCCGTTTTGCTCCTGCGAGTCCTACTTCTACAGCGTCCTGAGCGCCAAGGCCAAGTACTGTTACCACATCCTGAGCTACAAGATTGCCGATGAGGGAGGTCTGATCCGAGAGGTTCGGTTTGACGACGGGGAGTACGACACGTTCATGAGACTCCTCGCGTCAGACGTGTTGCGCTCACGAGAACTCGGGAAAGTTAGAACCACAGGCCAGATGCGTCTTTCGGAAGCCCTCCCATAATCGAAATCCCAAGACTTATCGCGTTCGAAAATCTACCGCACCGGGCGGAAATGAAAGGTGCACTTGTCGCTGCCCTGGCCGTGATCCTGCTCGCGGGAGCCGGAGGCGCCTATCTGCTTCTGCACTCACCTTCGACATCCAGCAGCTCCAGTACCGGAACCAGCCAATCTACTAGCTCCACCAGCTCGCCAACCCTTCAGAATGCGCCCGCACATATCACCGTGAGCTTTGTGGCGTGTTCCTCCGATAAGGGGACGTGCATCATAACATTGATGAATTCGGGAGGGACCGCCGTCGCAGCAACTGGCTGCACGCTGGGTGGGTTGTCCGGCATCCTCATGTCTGGGCCAAGCAGCGTCCCGCCTGGGGGCATAGTGAATGTCTCATGCGCACCCTCGACGGGAGGTGCCATCCCTATCCCTGGATTCCATGCTGAAGGCGTCATTCAACTTAGCGACAGCTCGTCGGTACAGTTCACAGGTAGTTGGAAGTAACCTACTCTCCGTCCAGAAGCATCCAGAGTCCGATTCGATGCCGTCATGCTCCAACATTGCGACCCCAGACTATCAGAGTCATCACAACCGGCCTCGTTCAGGTCTAGGCCATTGACTGGAGTGGAGAGCCACGGGAGGGATTTGATCCCTCGACCTGCTGCTTGCTTGGCTGTTTAGCCTACAAGGCAGCTGCTCTACCAGGCTGAGCTACCGTGGCGCAAGTTTCCCTCCTGCCGCGTCGGTTTATCTCCCTTTGTTTCCAAGCGCCGTCTGGTGCGAGCAGATATGGCCGCACGAAATCGCCATCGAGCCTCAGAGGAAACTCCTCACACATAATACCGACCAGCTCTTCACCGGTGCTCGGCGTCACCGTTTGGAGAAACGTGAGCTCGGCAGGACTAGGGAGAAGATACCCGTGATCGGAATGGGGACCTGGGAGATTGGCGACGTTCAGAACGAAGGGCGCGCCCTTGAGATTCAGGCTCTCCGCAGAGGGATAGAACTCGGCATGACGGTGATAGACACGGCGGAGATGTATGGCTACGGCAACGCCGAGAAGCTGGTCGGACAGGCGATCAAAGGGATGAGGGACGGGGTATTCATCGTCACGAAGGTGTCACCACATCACTTTGGGTACGAGGACATCCTGAGCTCTTGCGAGGGCAGCATAAGGCGGCTGGGGGTCGAGCACATCGACCTCTACCTGTTGCACTGGCCGAGCCGTCAGGTTCCCATAGGGGAGACGATGAAAGCGATGGAAGAGCTCGTCTCGCGAGGCAAAATCCGTTACATAGGCGTCAGCAACTTTTCGGTCGCGCAGACCCTGGCGGCGAGGGAAGCACTGCCGAGGTCCGAGATCGCCTGCAACGAGGTGAGGTACAGCCTGACCCACCGCGCCATAGAGTCGGAGCTCCTCCCCTTCTGTGAACAAGAAAAGCTCACGGTCATGGCCTACAGCCCCCTCGACACCGGGAAGATCCCCACCAGCAAGGTTCCACGGTCGCTCCTCGACAAATACGGGATGACGCCGGCTCAGCTGATGCTGGACTGGGTCACCCACAAGGAGGCAGTCGTCGCGATACCGAAGGCAGCGAAGGTCGAGCACGTGGAAGAGAACGCGGCTGCCGTCAGCTCCAGGATTTCGGCCGACGACTATCAGGTCTTGTCTCGGACGTTCGACTGACTAGCTCTTGGCGGCGCGAGCTGCCCTTTGGGGCTTCTGTATGTGGTGCATCCTCCCGAGGTCGGCGAGGTAGGGCTTCAGCTTGGTAGGGACAGCTGCCTCGATCGGCTCCCTCAGGCTCGTGCCCCGGTCGCGCTTCGTCTTCCAGATTTTCTCGTCGAACTGGATGATGGCTTGACCCGTGCCTTTGCTCACCTTGTTCTTGTCGGCCTCCGGGAATCTCTCAAGGTGTATGCTCCGCTGCCCGTAGAGCCTCTTCCAGATGTGGTCGGTTATGTGCGGCGTGATGGGCGCCGTGAGCAGCAGGACGCACTTCATGACGCGGTGCAAGGTGTACCGGGCGGCGTCGCTCTCCTCCTTCGTCACTCCGTCCCCATAGGCGCGTCCCTTTATCATCTCGATGTAGTGCGCTGCGAAGACGTTCCAGACGAACTCCCTGATCTTCGTGGCGGGGACGAACCCGTTGCCTTCCTCATATCCGGCGACACACTCCTTTATGAGCCCGTTCAGCTCGGAAAGAATCCAGACGTCAGCGGGCGTCAGCTTCGCGCTCTTGGGCTCTGGGAACGACGCGATGAAGCGGGCAGTGTTCCAGAGCTTCGTGAGGAACTTCCCCGCGCCCGCGACCCTGTCCTCCGAGAGCCGGAAGTCGTAGCCCTGGTTCGCCTCTGCGGCCCCCCAGAAACGGAAGGTGTCGGTGCCGTACTTCTGGAGCAGCGGTTCGGGGTCCATGAAGTTCCCCAAGCTCTTGCGCATCGCCCTCCCCTGCGCGTCCTGCCCTAGCCCTCCTACCCAGGCCTCCTTCCACGGCGCCTTCCCGGTAAGGAGATAGCACCTCAGGAGCGAGTAATACAGCCAGGTCCTCACTATGTCCTTGCCCTGCAGCCTGAGCGTCGTCGGGTATGTGGCGTTGTGGAACTTCTGGTTCTTCGTTATCTTTGTCACGTAGAGCGCCGAGATGCTCGAGTCCATCCAGGTGTCAAACGTGCGCGTCTCGCCCACGAACTTCGTGTTGGCACACTTCGAGCACTTCCTGAACGGGGCGGGGTCCTTCCAAGGCCTGTAGTACTTCCCCGCCTTCGGGAGGTGCGGCGTCTCACACTTGGTGCAGTACCATATGGGAATCTCAGTAGCATAGTACCTTCTCCTCGAGATAGGGTAGTCCGTGGTCAGCGAGTCGATCCAGTCGAAGAGCACCTGCCTGTGCTGTTGTGGGTGGAACTTGATCTGCTTTGCCAGCTTCTTCAGCGTCGCGCCGAACTGCAGCTGCTTCAGGTAGAACTCCTCCATCGGTATTATCTCGATTGGCGTGTGGCTCCTCTCGCACAGGGGCGTTCGGTGCTGCACCTGCTCGACCTTGACCGCGATCTTGGCGTCCTGCAGGTCCTGGATGACCTGGGAGCGCGCGTCCTTGACCGCCATCCCGACGTACTTGCCCGTCACGGCGGTCATCTTCCCCTCCGTGTCGATTGATTGGATCTCTTGGAGGCCGAGTTGCCTGAAGATCTGTACGTCGTTGTAGTCGCCGTAGCTGCAGACCATGAGGACGCCCGTGCCGAATTCGATGTCGACGCTCCGGTGCGTCTTGATTGGGACCTCTTTGCCATAGATTGGGACGACGACGGTCTTCCCGACTATCCGTTTGTATCGCTCGTCTGCCGGGTTCACCACGACCAGCTGGCATGCCGAGAGCAACTCTGGCCTGGTCGTCGTGACCAGGATCTCCTCGCCCGTCTCCTTGACCGTGAACTTGTTGGTGACGAGGTACGCCGGGAGGTCCTCGTACTCTATCTCCGCGTCGGCTATCGTCGTCCCGCAGTCGGTGCAGTAGTTGTTGGGCCTGGTCGCGATGTGGATGAGCCCCTTGTTCCACAGCTCTATGAACGACCATTGCGTCAGGGTCCTGTAATCCTCGGAGTCAGTGCGGTACTTCTCCTTGAAGTCCGCGGAGACTCCCATCCTCTTCAGGAGCTCGACCATGTACGCCTCGATGTCGTCGAGGGCGTGCTTGCAGAGCCCGATGAACTCCTCCCGGGGGGTCTTCCTCATCTGGATCCTGTACTTGCGCTCCGTCGCTATCTCCACTGGGAGCCCGTTCCGATCTATCCCAATGGGGTAGAGGACGTTGTAACCCCGCATCCTCGCCGCCCTCGCCACCATGTCTATCTGCGCGTACTGTGTCAGCGCCCCCGGGTGCCAGGGCTTCCCCGACGGGTAGGGTGGAGGCGTGTCCATCACAAAATTGCGTTTTTTGTCGGTATTCGGTCTAAACCTGAAATTATCTTCAATTCCCCACACCCTCCTGACTTCCTCCTCGAGAAGGGGGTTCCAACTGGTTGACTCTAGTCTGTTAGGCGGGGCTGCGTTCGCGGGGCCTGTAGGCCGCGGTTGTTCCCCCTGGGACTGCAAAACTGAATTCACTCCGTAGTGAGGGTATTTAGCATTGTGCGGCGATTTGGCCGCCTGCGGACAGGCGGCCGTGGTCAGGATTTCGCGTAAACTGAAGGGTCCTTGACGCCGCTATCAGCAAAGGCCAGCTTCCTTCTTGCCATCTTGATATCATGTTCCCAGAGGAATTCCATCTTGTACCCGTTGGCGGCATAGACGGATTCCCTCAAGGACGGTGATGTTTTGGGTCCCACAGGAGTGTTGGGAAAATGCGCCGGACAAGCGTGATAGTAGCACCCGAATACCTCTAGAACTTCTTTTCGGGTTCGATGGATAAAGTCTGGAACCAAGCCGCCAATTGCCAACTTGCCATCACCGACGTACTCCCATTCGTCTCCCAGGTTCTTCGCGACCTCCAATTCCAATTTGCTAGGCTTTCTCTTAGGTGCCTTCATTCCCATCTTCGCAAGCTCCAAAAAAGACCCATACTTCTTCAGGAAAGCTTCGTGCATCATTCGAGCGCGCTTCTGGAAGTCAATAACTTGGAGAGACCTCGCCCTCTCAAGTTTCCTTAACTCCTCGGGTCGTTGAAACCTCTTTCTCTGAGCCTCGCTACAGTGCCTTCTGGTTTCATCGCTAGTCGTTATCACTCCGGCTCGTCTGAGCCGTGCAGATTCTTCACTGCCCTTGATGGATATTTGACGCAGATGCTCAGATAGCCGAACTCTGTAGTCCTCTCTTTGCCAGCACCTCTTTAGCGCATCTGATTGCTTTACGTGTCTTTCAGGATTCTGCCAAGTCTTCTTAGCGCGTTCGCTTCTGGACATAGACTCCATGGGCCTTCTCGTATTCTACGTCAGCCAATGGCGGTTTTGAATATAAGCTCCCATCATACACATCTGCCATCTTGAAGGCCAATGCCCTCCTTTTGTCATTCGAGCACCAACCACAGTGCACCGGTAGTTTCTTCCCACCAATCGTCTTGAAGCTGTGACCGGTATAGCAGCTGTAGGTATATCGCCAAGGGACCCCCAACTCCTGTCCAAGCTTGACCACCTTGTCCTTGTCGTAGGTGATGAGCGGCGCCAGCATCCTGTACCCGCCGTGATGGGTGGCCTGCTCTCCCAACCTGTTGATTTCCTCGAGGAACTCGGGGGTGTTGTCCTTCATGGCCACCGGCGTCTCCCTGCGAATCCCGATGTAGACGTCGAACCGCTCCTGGGTCGATATGTAGAATGACTCCGCGTGGGCCAGCCCCACGAGCAGGAGTATCGCGTTCCTGCACGGGTCCCACCACTTCAAGATCCTGTCCCTCGCCTTCTCCGGGACCCAGAGGTCCTCGTTCTTCGTCTCCGGGATCTCCTTCTCCGCGTGCGTGAGGAGAGACGTGCTTATCCCGCCCAGCCACTTCAGGTCGACGAGCTTCAGGGGCGCCTTGAGCTGGCGCGATATCTCCTTGATGCAGAACTCCTCGTACTTGTAGGTCCTCTGCCCGTAGTTGCAGAAGATCAGCAGCATGTGTTCCGGCTTGACGACCTTCTTCACATGATACGCCATGGTCACGGAGTCCGCCCCGCCAGAGATGCAGCAGATTGCGCTCCGGCTCCCATTCGACCTCGCTTGCTCGCGATGCGTCATTCAGGCACCTCGCGCCCAGCGTTTCATGTAGTTATATCGTTTCGTCGCTCTTAGCGCGACATCGGTTGGGCTAGGACGTCTTTAGCCTCGTTTCGAGGTCGAGACCATTGAGAGGACGTCCCTATCCCTGAGGACGTAGTCCACCGGCAGATGGAGAGCCGTCCTCGCATCAATCCCGTACAGCAGACCCTTGAACAGGTCGGTATGGACAGCCTTGGCGAGGTCCTCCACGGTCGAACCAGCGGGCAACAGGTAGACGTCGGGGAGGACGTTCCCGTGCTTGTCCGTCAACTTCTCAGAATCGGCTACCGGATACACCGCGTTCATCTTCAGGAGCTTGAAGATCGCTATGTTGAGGGCGAACTGGACCCCCGTCCTAAGGTACTCACCGAAGACCTTCCTTCTGATGTACGCGAGGGCGGTCTTCTGGGCGTCAGTCAGCTCCTGAGGCCGGACCACGTCGAAACGTTCCTCTCCGGGCACGTATTTTATCAGGCCTTTGACCTCCGCCCTTCTCAGGGAGAGCTCGGCCTCGCCGCTGGTCGGGACGACCATCAGGTCCTTGTACTTCTCCCTGAGGGCCTTGAAGTTCTCCGCCGAGTTCGGCAGGTCCATCTTGTTCGCGATTATCAGGGTCGGCTTGGATATGTCGCGGAGGATCCAGCAGAAGTTCTGGACCTCCTTCTCGGTCCAGCCGTCGACGTCCTTCCCCTCGAGCATGGCCTCCTTGAGCGCGTAGATCACGTGCTCGCGCTTCACGCCTATCCCCTGCAGCACCTCCGCCACTGCGTCGGGAACGCCCATCCCGGGGAGCTTCGCGGTCTTCGATATCTTCACCATGTTGCTCGAGAAGAGCTTCGTGTACCACAGGACGAGCTCCAGCTCCACGTCGGCGAGGTCAGCGAGGGGGTCGCCCGTACCCGGCTCGGCGATCTTCCCGTCCTTGTCCACGCTCCCCGAGGCGTCGACCACGTGCAGCAGCGCGTCTGACTGCGCCGCCACCGCGAGGAACTGGTTCCCGAGACCCTTCCCCATCCAGGCTCCCTTTATGAGGCCGGGAAGGTCGGTAACCTCTATCGGGATGAACCTCCACCCCTCCTCGCACTTCGAGTTCTTCGGGTTGTCCTGAAGGTTGAACTCCTTGTGGACGCACAGCGTCACAGCCTGCCCGACTCCGGTGTCGGCTGACTTGGTGGTGAAGGGGTAGTTGGAGATCTCTCCAGCCTTCAGCGTCATCGAGTTGAAGAGGGTGGTCTTTCCGGCGTTGGTTTTCCCCACGATTCCAATACGAATGACCATTTTTGTTACCAGTTCTCCGCTAGCAGTCGCGGTTCGCCCGCCTGCTTGGTGCAAAAAGCACCTGCCCGGTAGTTAAGGATATGTGCGAGAAACTACGCGCCGTGTCTCGCCAGGTCTAGACGCCCACTGGCCTGTATCTCAGGAACGCTGCCACCCCGCCGAAGGACTTTAGCATGGCCCCCTCCTCCGTGCCTGAGGATATCACCTCGACCTTCGCGCCCACCTGGATGGCCCTCTCCTCGAGGAGGTCTACGATGTCGGTTTCGTCGACCACGAACTCCTTCGAGCCGCAGTTGGCGCACGGCTCCGAAGTGATCTCCTGCATAGCCTGGGTCTTCTTCGAGTTCGAGACGAACTTCTCCCTCACCGTCTGGCAGTTCTTACACGTCGCCGAGATCCTCAGCATGTCGACGTCGTCCACCACCAAGATCGTCTCAACGTTGCTCTTCTCGAGCGCCTGGATTATCCTCGGGAGGCCGTAGGCGGCGACCCCGTTGGGCTTGTTGACCTCTCCGAGAAACCGCTGCACGAGCTTCTTCTCCTCGAAGAGCCTCACGTCCTGGAGCTTGTCCGCCGCCTTGTCTACCAACTCCCTGACGCCCTCTCGCCCCGAATACGCGGTGTCGATTATGGCGACGATGTTCTTGCGCAGGTTGTAGTTCAGGAACTCGGTCTTCAGGAAGTCTTCCTTCGTGAAGCCTGGACCTCCGATGATTATCCCAGTGACCTTGTACTCCTCCACCAGAATCCGGTTCGCGTGGTCTGCCACCCTGTGGTAGAAGTAGGTGAGCTCCATCTCTCTGCCCCTCTCGTATCTCCTCGCGCTCTGGCCTCCCTTCCTCGTCTTCCCTGAGATGCCCGAAGTCATCACGTTCACGACCTCGAACGACTCTCCTGAGAGGATCCCGATCCCCGCGTCGTTCGCGTCGATGGCGAGGATCCCATAGACTTTCTCCTCTCTCAGCATGTCCTTGAGGTACTCGATGTGGAAGTGGTCGTCGCACTGGTAGAGGAAGGACTTGACGGGCTTTGGGGGGACTATCTCGCGGAGCACGATCACCTCGCTCCCGGGGCCGTTGGTCATCAGGGCCCCGCAGAAGATCACCAGCCCGTTGTCCGGGGTCTCCCTGTAGAGCTTGAGCTTCTGCATTGTCTTCGTGAGTGCGTCCTGGACGTGGTTGCGCGTCGTGTCCGATTTTATGTTCCCGGCGGTCCCCCATTCGTTCCTGAGGTACGCGATGACCTCATGGATGGGCTTCTTCGGCGGGATGTAAAGGGAGACCAGCTCCGTCCCGCGGCCTTCTTTGCCGGAGAGTTCTGAGATGACCTTCCGAATCTTGTATAATCTTACAGAGTCTGCCTTTGTGCTTAACAATGAGGATGACCTCCGGTGAGTCAGCTGACGGATTCGCTGGGAACTGCTGGGCTTCTGCCTCGGGACTCCATCGGCGGATGCGTAGATTGGGGCGTTCACCTTTATAAAAACTATCCCGGGCACGGTAGCTCGTCCACATGTCAACACCTCCCCCCGGCAAGAAGATCGTCCTCCGCATAGGCGGGTCGGTGCTCGGCTCGCCTCCTCAAGCGAAGCTCCTCAAAGGCTATTCGGAGGTAATCTCCGAGGCGAGGAGACTGGGGCACTCCGTCGGGGTAGTGGTGGGAGGCGGGCCTGTGGCGCGAGCCTACATCGCCACGGCCAAGGAGCTCGGGTTGCCCCGGGAAGGGCAGGACATGATCGCAATCGACGCCTCCCGCCTCAACGCGAAGCTCGTGGCTATGAAGCTGGGCGTCAAGCGCGTGTCCACCACCATACAGGGGATGATGCTCGAGCTGGAGAAGAACGGGACCGGGGTGATGGGAGGGCTGAGGCCGGGAATCACGACCGACACAGTCGCCGCGATTCTCGGGGACGCGTGGCACTCCAATCTCTTGGTGAAGGCCTCAGATCAGGACGGGGTCTACACCGCTGACCCGAGGACGGACAAGGAGGCCAAGCTGCTGCACAACCTGTCGTATCAGGAGCTGGTCAGGATTTTGGGAGGCGCTCAACACAGGCCTGGGATCCACAGCATCGTGGACCCGGTCGCGGCGAAGTTCATCGCGAAGCACAAGCTGACGCTCGTTGTCACCAACGGGTTCTTCCTCTCGAACGTGCGCAAGGCCTTGCTTGGCGAGCGCGTCGGAACGCTGGTCTCTTGAAGGGGCCGCGCCCGTGCCTACCTAGAAACTTCCTGCTTGGCTAACCGGCTCTTCAGAAGCGCCTCGACCGCCTGCTTCGTGTACTGAATGCCCCGACGGTCTCCTGTCAGGACGTGCTCTATCTTCCCATCGTCCATCTCGAAGAAGACCTGGGGTATCAGGTAGTCTGGCGTCCAGTCGCCGTGCTTCTTCACCAGTTCGTCCGCCTTCTCGACCTCGTCCGTGTCGATGTCGTACAGGATGCAAGGTACCCCGAACTCCTCCGCGGCGCGCTGCACAGGCCCCACGGTAGTAGGAACGCAATGCGGGCACCAGTCCGCATAGACCACGTGTACCGCTCTGAGCACGCTTTGGATTTAATCGGCGGGTGCGTATAAACCGTAGCCTGGGGCGTCAGCCTTCGTCGATCCGCATCATCGCGACGAACCGCATGAACTCTTCCTCCGTGACCCATTCGACCCTAAGATACTCGACGATCTCCTCCTTGCCCATGCCTATCCTGCGCGCCTCCTCGACGGCCACCCTGTAAGCCTCTATCTCGGTGGGCCTCTCGAAGTATGCGAAACTCCTGTCGTAGAGCTCCTTCC
>Ga0307372_10011562_pt1 | contig 11758 bp, 11 predicted proteins | sample OX1MG_FD_202533 | JGI IMG/M metagenome (GOLD analysis project Ga0307372, IMG submission 202533) | Soil microbial communities from Risofladan, Vaasa, Finland - OX-1 | ecosystem: Environmental > Terrestrial > Soil > Coastal area > Acid sulfate soil | place: Finland: Risofladan, Vaasa | collected...
TGTCTACGTCAGGACCCACCGGGTGCGTCTGGGGAGCACGCTGAACATCCTGGACCATCACTTTACGGTTTGCGGGGTGGTTGGACACGGCAAGGGATCGCGGGTTTTTGTTCCTCTCAAAACGCTCCAGGATTTGCTGGCGCCCGGAAAGTGCGCTGTGATTTTTGTGAAATGCACCTCAGGGAACATGGACGGGGTTGTGGAAAAACGGCTGCGCGAGTTTGCCGGCGGAGCTTTGAAAAACTACCAAATCACCCGGATGAGCGACCTTGCCACGCTCATTACCCCCTCATCTTTTTTGGGTTTGCAACAGTTTTTGCTGGTGATCGTGGTGTTCGCCGGGGTGATCAATTTCCTGGTCATCTTTCTGGCCCTCTACGTTCAGGTGCTTGGGCAAACGCGGGAACTGGGAATTCTTCGGGCCCTCGGGGCGAGCCGCCGTTATATGTTGAGGCTTTTTCTGGGCGAGGCATGCCTGCTGTGCATATTGGGAGGAGGGCTTTCCCTGCTTCTCTATCTTCTGACCAAGATCATCGTCGTATCAATTTACCCGTCGCTTCATTTTCTTTTGCCCGCGGGATCGGTTGTGCGGGTGGCCGCAATCGCACTGGCCAGCGCTATTCTTGGCGGAGCCTACCCGGCCTACCGTGCCAGCGCCAGCGAGCCGATTGCCGCACTTGCTTATGAATAACAGAACACAAGCTGACAATGACGGGGCGCGACCCATGATCGAGGCCCGCGCCTTGACCAAGATCTATGATGGCGCGCCCGGTTCTCCGCCCGCCGTCAACGCGCTGAATGTGAAGGTTCCGCAGGGCCAGTTTGCGGCCATCATGGGGCCCTCCGGTTCGGGCAAGTCGACGCTGCTTTACCTGATTGCGGGGCTGGCGGAGGCGACAGCCGGCGAAGTGCTGATCGACGGCGTTTCCATTTCTTCTCTGGCAGACACGGCCCGGGCGCGCTTACGCAATACCCGGATCGGTTTTGTTTTCCAGCGGTTTAATCTGCTGGGCTTTCTCTCCGCAAGGGACAACATTGAGGCGCCGCGCCTGCTCGGGTGGAAGCAGCGGCATGCCCCCCGATCGGTCGACGACCTGCTGGCGGCGGTGGGACTCGAAAAAAAGCGCCTGCGAAGGGTGAATGAATTGTCCTCGGGCGAGCAGCAGCGGGTTGCGATTGCGCGGGCCCTGATCAACGATCCGGATATCCTGCTGGCCGACGAGCCGACGGGGAATCTGGATTCGCGGAATGCCGGCGCGGTCCTGGACCTGATTCTTCGGCTGAGGGTTGACCTGGGTCTGACGATCGTGATGGTGACCCACAATCCCGAGGTCGCCCTCCGTGCAGATCGGATTATCCAGATGCAGGATGGATGTGTGGAGCGTGAGGTGATGACGGACGGAATCAAGCCTTCGCCCGAATGGACTCAAAGGCTTGCAGGTCACCTCCCGCGTTAACCGGCGGCTGAAAAAGGCCATCCGTCATGCTGAGCGCGGCGAAGCATCTGCTGTATCTTCTGGAAAACAAAAAAGCAGGTCCTTCGCGGAGTTTACCCTGAGCGGATAGCAGCCTCCGCGCTGTGCTCGGCATGACGGGCGAAGGGCCCAGGACGCCGTCGCGCAGGTGTTTTCATACCAAACGAGTCTTTGGAGGTGTTTCTATGCGCCGAACCACAGGCGCTCTGCTTGTCGTTCTTCTACTACCTTTATTTTCCGTTGCCAGATCGCGTATCAAAATCAAAAAGTCACATTTTGATTTCAAGGACGCGCCTAATGTGCTGCTGGTTACGTTTGATACCACGCGGGCCGATCACCTGTCCTGCTATGGATACGTCCGCCGGACCTCGCCGGTGATCGACAGCCTGGCCGCCCACGGAGTTCTCTTTGAGAACGCCTACACCGTCGAGCCTCTTACAGGGCCCTCCCATATCACCATGATGACCTCTCTCGACCCTCAGCAACACGGCGCCACCATCAATGGCATGCACATGTCCACCCACCCGCGGCCGATCCTGCTGGCCCAGATTTTTCATCATCTGGGTTACAAGACCGCTGCTTTCATCAGCGCCTGGACCCTTAAGAAAAGTATCACTGGGTTGGCACGGGGTTTTGGCGTCTATAATGAGAATTTTACTTACTATTACAAGCTGGTTAATTCTGCGCGCCGCGGGAACCAAACGGGTGATGCCAGCCGCCGCTGGCTGCGAAAGCATGGCCATTCGAGGTTTTTCCTCTGGGTCCATTACTTCGATGCTCATGAGCCTTATGTTCTCCATTCCAAGTTTGCCCATCTTCCGCACATGAAGAACGCGAAGATCTTTCCCGTATCTGCATCGGTTGATGCGGACCGGGCCGCCAAAATCCGCGCTTACGACAGCGGAATAGCCTTTGATGATAACGACCTGGCGAAGACACTCAAGCTCCTGGACCAATTAGGCGTTCGGAACAATACTTTGATCTTAGTTGTAGCGGACCACGGCGAGAATTTGGGTGAAGACGGTATCTGGGGACACGGGTACCACATTAATCAAGAGGCTATGCATGTCCCGATGGTCATTACCTATCCCAAAGAAATTCCCCAGGGGGAAAGAATCAAGGCAAACGTCTCCACCGTCGATATCATGCCGACGATTCTGAGTTACGTGGGCTTGCATTTCAGAGTTCCGGGGCAATCCGGATACAGCCTGAAGCCGATGATTCAAAGCGGGGGCAAGAATGCGCCAGCCCGGCCCACCTTCTTCGTGGTCTACTCGGAACCTACACTTCTGCCTCCAAAGTGGATGAGTCTGTTCTGGACGTGGGCTGAGACGAAGCGGGACCCTGCACTCACGGGATTCGTGGAGGGAAACCTTAAAGTGATCTCATCCGGGGACAACGACGCGCTAAGGGTGTACCGGCTGAGCGACGCCTTTACACAAGCAAAGCAGTTGCCTTCTGGTGATGTGAGCGTCGCGAAGATCAGTGAATATAAGGAAGATTTGGATTCCTGGTTCAAGGATACCAACCGTGGCCTTGAGCCACAAGGCCACCTTTCAAAGCAGGACCTCGAAATGTTAAAGAGCCTTGGCTATGCGAATCCTTGAGCCAGAAGGGCAAGGATGCTGGATGGCTCGCGCGTTCACCGTGTTCAGCCGCCAGCGGCCGGGGTGGCCAAGGGCCAGGACGCCAGGCGTTTGCGGATCTCACTTTCGTAATCGGGAAAGTAGCGGCCGATAAGGGGTAAATCAAACTCCCGGAGAATCGATTCCTTCGGTTCCCGTTCGAGCAGGAATTGGAATGATTGCTCGATGAGCGTTTCCTCCGGGACTTGCTTCCCTGTCAGTTTTTCATAATAGCCGGCTTTCAGGGAAACGGTGTGAGTGGATTGGCTGCCACCTTCCATCACTGTAACCTGAAAGCGTCCGGGGGCATTGCGATCAACGTGAATGGTTGCCGGCATGTTTGACCTCTTACTGCGAATAACAACGAACCCATTTTATCTTCCGGCGAAACAATTGGCAAAACCCCTGCGGGAAAGCAGTGTGCGGGCGGTTCCGGCTGTTTCCAAAGATCTGAGGCCGGCAGTCATCGGCCTGAAACAGGCGGATTTTATCGAGGAGCACTCCGGCGCGCGCGGCAGGATCGTGAGGCCCCGTTCCCCAATCCATTCAGCGATGCGGTTAAAATAAGAACGAAATGGTACGGAAAGAAAAGAAACTTGCACGGGTCCTTATCGTTGCAGGCTCCGACTCCAGTGGCGGCGCCGGCATTCAGGCCGATTTGAAAACGGTTTCCGCGCTCGGGGTTTATGGAATGACCGCGATTACGGCTTTGACGGCGCAGAACACGGCGGGCGTTTTCGGAGTTGTCGAAACGGAGCCGGGGTTTGTCGCCCTGCAGATGCAGGTCTGCCTTGAGGATGTGGGCTGCGACGCCATCAAAACCGGCATGCTTTCCAACGCTGGGATCCTTCAGGCGGTGGCGGACAAAATCAGCGAGTATCCGCGGGTCCCCGTCGTTGTTGATCCAGTGATGATCTCCAAGAGCGGAAATCCCTTGCTCGATCCCCAGGCTGTCGAGACCCTCCGGCGAAAGTTGCTGCCTCTGGCGACGGTGGTGACGCCCAACCTGCACGAGGCGGGTTTTCTGGTTGGCCATGCGGTCCGGGACCTTGCCGGGATGAAAGAGGCGGCACGGGCCATTCATGGCTTTGGCGCACAAAATGTGGTGGTCAAGGGAGGGCATCTGGAAGGCAGCGCCGTCGATCTGCTTTTTGACGGGCATTGCTTCATCGAGTACCCCGCCGCCAGGATTTGGACCCCAAACAGCCACGGGACCGGTTGCATCTTTGCCTCCGCCATTGCCGCCAGTCTGGCAAAGGGAAAGACGGTGCAGGAAAGTGTTGCTGGGGCGAAGGAATTTGTCACGTCGGCGATCCGCGAAGGCCTGGCTCTTGGAAAAGGCCACGGACCTGCAAATCCGATGTATTCACAAAAAGACGTTTCGTAAGTGTTTGGCGAGGGCGGGGCTTGGTTCTATACTCTGAGAGGAGTGCTTGCTGGGATGAGGGGGCGACACTGCATTAACAGTTGCCTGGGTGCGAAGAGGAAAGGGATGCTCCGCCGCGCAACATTTTCTGGAGACAGCGCGGCCGCGTCATCCGCAGCCTTTCTTTTGCGCGTACTTCATGAAAGCACGGAAGGGTCATCAACGGTCCGCGTCGCCCCGTTGGGCCCGGACGCTGTAGGATGAGGACCTATGCGAAAATATTTGCTTCTGGCCTTGAGCCTTGCTGGATTGTTTGATTCGATTTACCTGTTGTGGGAGTACACCTCGCCTGCCCACCCCATGGTGTGCATGGGAGGAGGCTGCGACGCCGTTCGCGCCAGCGCTTACTCTCATCTCGGCGGCCTGCCGGTGCCCGTCTATGGCATTGTCATGTATGCCTTCCTGGCGTTTCTGATCTTTCTTTATCCCTTGTTGCCGGTTTCGACCGCGCGATTGTCCGAGAATGCGGTCGCGCTCATTTCGGGCGTGGCGTTTCTTTTTTCGGTTTACCTGACAGGAATCGAAGCGTTTGCTTTGCATTCCTGGTGCCTGTGGTGTGTTTTGTCTGCGCTTCTGGTGACGGCGATCTTTATTCTGGCCCTGGTGGACCGCGCGCGGCCCGGCGCGCCTCTTGATGCGGCCCGGGCGCTATCCGTTGTGCAGAAGAATTTTGCCCTGGTCTTGTTCGGCTTTGTGATCGGCGTGCCTGCATTTATCCTGCTGACGCAGCACGGAAGCCTTCCCGCCGCCAAGTCCCCCTCCAGCAAGACGGTTGAGGCGCATCTGGTTCGACCGGATACCTACTTCTACGGCGACCCTCATGCCCATGTCACCGTGGTTGAGTTTGGCGATTTCAAGTGCCCCGCATGCCGGGCGGCTGAGGCGACTGCCAAGAAAATTCGCGAGCAATTCGGTAACAAGATTCGGTTCGCATTCCGTCAGTTTCCCCTGGTAGGTGTTCACCCGGAGTCTGAGAAGGCGGCGGAAGCCTGTGAGTGCGCCGGCCAGCAGGGGAAATTCTGGCAGACTGTGGATATGTTCTATGAGCACCAGAATGACCTGAGCCTGCCAGCCCTTAACCGGTATGCAGGGGAAATGGGCCTTGATTCCAGAAAGTTTGGTGAATGCCTTCAAAAAGGGGAGATGGCTTCGCGCGTTGGCCGGGACATGGAAGACGGACAGGCTTTGGGCGTTCATATGACTCCGACGTTTTTCATCGATGGGCGCATGATCGTGGGGGCGGTCCCTTATCCGCAATTCGAGCAGCTTGTGGAAAACGAGCTTAAGGAGAAAGGCGCGGGACAAGCAGCCTCCAGCGTTGACTCGAAATCGTCAGAACTTGCGAAACAACCTCCGGCAGCAGAGCCAGGGACGCCTAAGAAAGGTGCAACAGCTCAGTCTTCTGCCAGTCCATCAAGCGACACCATGCAAGTTCCGGGTGGTTCATCGAATCTTCTCGCCAGTCTTCAAAACTCCGCTGCGGCCTGTAGTGAGGCCGAGGCCAAGAAGCGGCAGCCGAAACTGATTGGAACTTCTCAGGCGAAGAAGTTTTACGACGATCACCCGCAGCCTCTCTTTGTTGACGTACGGTCCGCAAAAGCCTTCCAGTCGGGCCACATTCCCGGAGCCCTCAACATGCCGATTGACTCGTTTGAACAGGAATGGAACCGGCTTCCGAAGAACAGGATGATTGTGCTTTACGAGGGCGGACGCTCAGCAGGAGATGTCTGTGCCTTCAGCCGGTCGGCCGGGCGCATCCTGCTCTCGCAGGGATTTGGTTACAACGATGTCCAGGTTTACCGGGATGGCCTGGTCGGCTGGACGAAAGCAGGGCTTCCCATCAAGCATTAGCCCCCAGGTTATAGATAAACCAACCCGCAGGCAAAATTCACGAATAATCCAGGCTAAGGTGATCAAGGCGGGCCCTTTGAATGACAAGATGGTCTTGAATCTGGATATCGCGCCCACCCTGCTCGAGCTGGCAGGAGTGAAAGTGCCCGACTCCATGCAGGGACACAGCTTTGCGCCTTTCTTAAAGGGCGCCGAACCCTATTCCTGGCGGAAGGACTGGTACTACGCTTTCTATGAATGCCCCGGGCCGAACATGGTGCCCAAAAACCGGGGGATCCGCACCGAACGCTACAAGCTGATCGAGTATTGGGAGTTCGAGCCGAAACAATATGAGCTGTACGATTTGCAGGAAGATCCGAAAGAGCTTCACAATCTGTATGGTTCCCGAAGTGCCAGGACCTTACCGGGCGATTGAAGCAACGGATGATGGAACTGGGCAAAGAGGTTGGAGATCTCTAGCCGGGAACTGAGCACGCCGGCGCGGCGTCATCCCGAGTGGTGCGATGAAGCTGCATGGTTTCTTAGCCACCCGATCTAAAACGCCTGGCCCGGCAGGGCAGCGCGAAGAGCTATCGATAAGCGGTAAACTTGAGGCGTATGGCGGGCCCGGCAATTAGCCCCGTTGCATGGGCCTGCCGCATCGAATCGACTGGCGCCGTATGTCCCAATCACCCCACAGCAGCGTCGCCGAAAAGCCGGAAACGGGACAGGAATGCCTGCCGGCTTTTCACGTCATGACCAAGCCGATAGGCCCCATCTGCAATCTGGATTGCCGCTACTGTTTCTATCTCGAAAAAGAAAATCTGTACCCGGGCAAATCGGACTGGGCCATGCCCGGGGACGTACTCGAAACCTACGTCCGGGAGTATATTCAGGCCCAGAACGTGCCGCAGGTTTCCTTTGCCTGGCAGGGAGGCGAGCCGACCCTGCTGGGCGTGGAGTATTTCCAAAAAATCGTCGATCTGCAGAAAAAGTATGCTGACGGAAAGCGAATCGAAAACGCTTTTCAGACCAATGGAGTTCTGCTGGACGACCGATGGGGTGAATTCCTTGCCACAAATGAATTTCTGGTGGGCCTTTCAATTGATGGGCCACGAAAACTCCACGATCACTATCGTGTGGACAAGGGGGGGCAGCCGACTTTTAATCGCGTGACGCGGGGCCTGGAATACCTGAAAAAGCACGGCGTGGAGTTCAACACGCTGACGGTTGTCCAGCGCCACAATTCCCAGCATCCCCTGGAGGTCTATCGCTTTCTGCGGGAGACCGGCAGCGGCTTCATGCAGTTTATTCCTATCGTCGAAAGAATCGCCACGGCGCCGGACCCGGAAGGGCTGGTCCTGATCGGCCCCGGATCCGGGGAACCCGCAAAGGTTTCCGAGTGGTCCGTGGAGCCGGCGCAGTACGGGAAATTTCTGTGCGCGATCTTCGATGAATGGGTCCGCAACGATGTGGGGCGCTGCTTTGTCCAAATGTTCGACGTGGCGCTCGAAAGCTGGATGGGCTACCCGGCCAGCCTCTGCGTTTTTCGCGAGACCTGCGGGTCCGCCATGGCTATCGAGCATAACGGCGATCTCTATTCCTGCGACCATTTTGTGTACCCGGAAAACAAGCTGGGCAACATCATGGAAAGCCCTATCAGCGCGCTCGTCAACTCTTCTCAGCAGCGCAAGTTCGGCCTGGACAAGCGCGATGCCCTTCCGCGCTATTGCCGGGAATGCGAAGTGCGCTTTGCCTGCAACGGTGAGTGTCCCAAACACCGTTTTATCCGCACGCCCGGCGGCGAGGAAGGTCTCAATTACCTCTGTGCCGGCTACAAAATGTTTTTCAACCATATCGATCCCTACATGAAGTTCATGGCCTCAGAACTCCAGCAGCGCCGAGCGCCGGCCAACGTGATGAGCTGGATCCGAACAAGGGAATTGGATACCTCTGGCAAGGGACGGCCTGGAAGAAACGATCCGTGCTCCTGCGGCAGCGGCAGGAAATACAAGAAGTGTTGCGCCTCATCCGGCACGGACGTGTAACCCGCCGCACTGAATGTGAAAAGGGCAAGATCCCCCAAGAGCTTATTCCCATCGTCCATTCTTATGAATGAATATGATGTAGCTTAAAATCATCTGACGAGTTATCAACCGGATTCACGTACGCTGGCGCTGTCCGTTGCCAAACATGCCGGAAGTCTGAGCAGGACCACCAGCAGGCAGATCATGAGTATAAGCGCGACGGTTCTATCCCTGAGTGGCACGGCTGGCACGCGGCCCGGCGGGGATTGGGGAGCAACCTGTACCGCTTGGGAGTGCGGGATATGGTGATTCAGCGAATCCTACGGCACGGGAACGTGAGCACTACGGCAACCTATTACATCAAGACTGCGGCAGATGATGTTCGGAATGCTATGACGATGCTGGAGAATCGAATCGCAGAGGCGGGCCAAATCTTAGAGGACACTAACAGGACACTAGACGCTGAGCCGCCCGCCAAGCCTGCCACGATTCAATAAGCGATACCCAGAATATACACGTTGTTTCTTTGTGCGTTCTGAGAATTGGTGTCCCCAATGGGGCTTGCATAAAGGAACCACTCCGGAATAAATGAAATTAAAATCAGATTATGCATATTGGCTGACCATGAGACAATTATAGAAGCAACTTGAAAATCCATGCCACCAACACTTAATCCAGACCGGGCCCGCATTTTTCGAATCACACATCGAGATAATCTACCTTGGATTATGGATCACGGGCTTTACGCGTCGAACGGGGCTGTCCACGATCCTGATTTTCGGAACATTGGAAACATTGACCTGATTAACAAGCGCTCCCATCGTATTGTCACCGTCGGAAAAGGTGGGACTTTGAGCGACTATATACCCTTCTACTTCACGCCATTTTCGATTATGATGTACAACATTCATACGGGCTATAATGTGCGGCAGGTTCCCAATGAAGAAATCGTGATCCTTGTATCTTCGTTGCATAGAGTGGCCGAGCTTGGGATTCCCTTTGTATTTACAGACCAACATGCCTACCCCGTTATGGCTAACTACTTCACCGATCTGAAGGATTTGCACAGAGTGGATTGGGACCTCCTTAGTCGCAGAGATTTTAAGCACGATCCAGACGATCCTGGGAAAAAGGAGCGATACCAGGCCGAGGCCCTTGTGTGGAGGCATCTGCCCGTAGAAGCTTTGCTCGGGATCTGTTCCTACAGTCCTGCAGAGGACGAGAAGATTAAGGCGGAACTTGCAAAACGCACTCAAGTAATGAAGACTATTATTCAGAGGACGTGGTATTTCCAATGATGGGTTTTCTCCAAGGCAATCTGTTTGAATCCAAGGCCGAGGCGCTTGTAAATTCGGTCAATACTGTAGGTGTAATGGGCAAGGGAATAGCCTTGATGTTTAAGGATGCCTTTCCTGAAAACTTCGGTGCTTATGAGGAAGCTTGCAAGCGCAAAGAGGTTAGGGTTGGCCGGATGTTTGTAACTGAAAACCGGGCACTGGACGGTCCACGCTGGATCATTAATTTCCCAACCAAAAAGCATTGGCGGCAGCCGTCGAAGCTTGAATGGATTGTCGAAGGCTTGAAAGATTTGAGGCGTGTTATTCAGGACTACAAGATTCGTTCGATTGCCCTGCCGCCACTTGGTGCGGGAAACGGTCGACTTGATTGGCGTGTCGTGCGTTCGGAAATACAAGGCCTTCTTGGTGATCTCGAAGGTGTTGATATTCAGGTCTACGAGCCGACAGAAAAATATCAAAATGTGGCGAAACGTACAGGCGTGGAAAAACTCACACCAGCACGAGCCCTCATCGCCGAGATGATCCGTCGCTATTGGGTGCTCGGAATCGACTGCACTTATCTCGAAGTGCAAAAACTAGGGTGGTTTCTTGAGCGGACAATTCATTCATTGGGGCTTGAAGACCCGCTGGGGTTTCAGTTCACTGCAGACAAGTACGGTCCCTATTCTGAGCGGCTTCGGCATTTACTCAATGCCCTAGACGGGACCTATCTTCATTGCGACAAGCGGTTGAGCGACGCGGGACCCTCCGATACGATCTGGTTTAATGAACAGCGTCGACAACGTGTCGACCTTTATCTTAAGCAAGACGCCACTAAAATACTCCTCCGGGTACTTGATCTGACTGCTAAGCGGATCGATGGTTTCGAGTCTCCGTTAGGAATGGAGCTTCTGGCGACTGTGGACTGGTTGATTGAACGTGAACACGTTGAACCAACCGTACAAGGCGTTCGAGCTGGGCTTCGAAAGTGGCCTGCTGGGGAGCCAGCCGCTGAGCGTAAGTTGCGCCTCTTCGATGACCGTATCCTAATGCTAGCGCTTGATCGACTTGCTCGTGATATAGAGACCGAAGCTACTGGCCACTAGCGTACGGTTTAGACACAGCGTGGAGTTTTCAGTTATTCCTCAGCCCGGTTTCCTCGAGTAACAGGGTGCAGGTTGTCTGCCTTCCGTCCAGTAATTCATGCCAAGAATCGCAATCTGACTTATGCCCTTTGTGGGAGGGAGTGTTGTAGCAGGACGGACCAATTCCAGTATTCTCGGCTGCTCGCAAACAATCTGCGCGAAGCGGGCTGAAAAACCACCTGAGGCGATAGCAAAGCCAAACGGACATCTCGAGGACGCTAATCCATTTCTCGTAGCAACGCTCTGCGATGAATATCCAATGGTTGCCAAATAGTTGGGATTAAAGGTCTGGCGGAGAGGCAGGGATTTGAACCCTGGGTACAGGATTTCGCCCGTACAACGGTTTAGCAAACCGCCGCCTTAAGCCACTCGGCCACCTCTCCGTTAATGTGAGCGTTAATTTTAACCCGCATCCGCCGCCCGTGGCTAGTCCAAAACCTCAGTCTCTTTTATGACGGCGGCCTGAAAGGCAGCGCGGGGCCCTTCTTCAGCCTCGCACCCCACGCTGCTCTTCAGGTGAAAAACGCTTGGGCCTGCCGCGATCTCAACGGGAAGCCGCGAGCATGTGAACGAACCGTTCCGGATCATGCGCCAACTGCTGTGAGAACGTTGCAGCCTGGTGGAATGTATACAGCAATTGGTCGCCGGGCCTGAGATCAAAGACCGGCCCCGTCTTGGCTGCCGCATCGCTGGCGCGGCCTTTGTCCCAGGAGGCATCGAGTTTTTCGAGCAGCCGCTGGTCGCGCTCCGCGAGGGTCCGGATCAGGGCCGCTGCCGCCTCGGGCGTCCGTCGCGTCTTCGTGGCTTCCTGCACAAGGGCCGTAATGCGCCAGAAGACGTGCTCCAGGTACTCCACGGAAAGCCGGAAGGTGACAAAGTCATCAAAGTTGTCCCGAACCTGGGCTTCACTGAAGACAAGCTGGCTGAGCAGGCGCCGGAAAGGTGGAGCGTTG
>Ga0307372_10011563_pt1 | contig 11756 bp, 12 predicted proteins | sample OX1MG_FD_202533 | JGI IMG/M metagenome (GOLD analysis project Ga0307372, IMG submission 202533) | Soil microbial communities from Risofladan, Vaasa, Finland - OX-1 | ecosystem: Environmental > Terrestrial > Soil > Coastal area > Acid sulfate soil | place: Finland: Risofladan, Vaasa | collected...
TTCTAATCCGTAGGCTCCGGGTTCGATCCCCGGACGCCCCTCCTGTCCGATCTAGCACGGGCCGGGAGGCCACTCCGGCACTGAATCCAGCATCGCTGACGCGTGTGGCTTATCGGTCAGGGTGGCGCGACTTCTTTCCGGCGAACCGGGCAGTTCCGCTACTGAGGCAGGCCCGCCGCCGATGATGGCGCCGACGAGTGGTTGCAAGCATGCACGGTCGATCTGGGATGACCTCAGCAAAGGACGGGCATCACCGGAATCGGCTTATTGAGCCGTCAAAAGACCGTTCAGATCTAATATTTGCTCATTCGAGGGAGCGGCTCGGATGCCGTATCGGCACTCAGACCATCCAATTCTGGCTGACGCTCCGCGTCTCGCTACGGTCCGCATGTGGCACGCGGCAGCGACGAAACTCTCTGCGACCTTATACCTATCTGGCCTTGCGCCAAGCTAGCCGCCGAATCGAGTCGGTCATGGGGTGGGCATGGCAGCGAGTTGCGCCATCACGGCTCCGGTGTCGATAGAGCCCCAGCGTTCAACGATCCTGTCGTTCGCACACCGCCAGATCTCGATACCCCGAATTTGGATCTGCCTGCCGCTGGCGGGCACAGCCATGAACTCGCCGGTGTGGGTACCCTGAAAGATCCAGCTCTCGATCACCTTGTCGCCGACCGCCAAGAAATCCTCCTGCAATGTCCGGCGGTCGGAAAGGCCGTTGACGACCATCCGGCAGGCTTGTTTCTGTCCTTCCCGGCCCTGCACTTGCGCGGGGAGGGGGTCATGGTCGACGTAGTCCTCGGCGACGAGGTCATCGACCACCTCGATGTGGCCGCCGACGAACCCCTCCTGGGTGAGGCGCCGGACTATGGTGATGTTGTCCTGTGTCATGTCTGCTCCTTGTCGAATGAACCGCCGCGCGGTCTGGTCAGCGGGCCGGGGACTGTCGTGCGTCATGGCGCTGCGCAGGCGTGCAGGGTTGTTCGAGGACGGGATCGTCGGCCGCGTCGTCGATCACGTGCAGCAACCGTCCGTAGCGGACGCTTACAGCCTGCGCGGCGCGCAGGCTGCCCCCTGGCCGTGGCCACCCCCAGACCAGGGTGGTCGGGACAGTGAGGCACGCCACAAGCCCTTTTCATATGAGGCTGCTGACTTGGAATGCGGGTACGTACGGCATGGAGTTCGGGTGAAGAATGCCGCCGGCTGGGCCGCGTCGGAGGCGGCGCGATATGCCGCCGCGCTGCGCAGTCCGTCCTGCGCCGCCAGCCAGCCGCGAGCTACGGCGATCTGACAGCCCAGGACCAACCCGAGCTTGCCAGCCGAGCATGTGACTTGCAAGACCGCGAAACTCAGCGCCACCGGTGCGCCGCGGTCGCCGCATGTCACAGGGCTGCCTGTCGCACCGGAGGGGGCCATGGACGGAAGACCATGCTACCGACCAAGAATGGCAGCACGCCGGCCCGCTACCGTGCGCCGGAGCAGGTTGCGGCAGTACGGTCGAGCCGGCTAGATGACGATGAGCTCGACGTGCACGCCGGCCGCTTCTGCCAGGGCGCGCAGGTCACCGGGGTCGGAGGTGAGGATGTCGTCCCCGTCATCAGCCAGGCAGACCACAGCAGCGTCAATTGCGTCCGAGCCGCCGCCGATTGCCAGCAGCACGCCCGCCCGGCGCCCGAGACCGTCATCGACCGGCACGACCTCCACGCCGGCCAGCAGGCGCGCGACCGGCGCCTGCCGCCCGTGACCGCCCCGCCACACCTGGGCGACGACGCCTCCGTTGGTGACCGGCGGCCGGCCGGCCAGCCGCTCCCGCTTCAGCAGGGCGACCACATCGCGGTCCCCGCGCTCGACTGCCACGAATGCACCGGCATCCAGGATCAGCATCACGCCGCGACCGCGAGAACCGCCCGCCCGGCCGCCGCCACCGCCCCGCACGACAACCGCGGATCCCCCCGCGACTCCGGCTCAACCAGCGCCAGCAGCGCCGGGCCCAGCCCGGGGTCGGTCCGGGCCAGCTTCTTGCGGCCGCCGCCGGGCGCCCGCACCCGCGGTTCCGGCCCGCCCTCCGCCTCCCGCACTCCCCGGGCCCACCGTGTCCGGGTGCGCGCCGGTCGCCACCGCCTTGATGCCGCGGCCCAGCTCCATCGCCTCCGCCCCGAGCAGCAGCCGCCGCTGCCGCTCATCCAGGTGCGGTCGCAGCAGCCCGTACAGCCGCGCCACCCGTTCGCCGGCGGGCTCCCCGCCCCGGTCGCCGTTCGCCATACCACAAACGATGGTCATGAGCGAGACAATGCCACTGGCCAAGGTCAAGGCGCACCTGTCTGAGGTCGTTGATCGAGTGACAACCTCGCACGAGCGGATCAGCATCACCCGCCACGGGCACCGCGAGGCCGTAGTGATCGCCGCGGACGACCTCGATGCCCTGGAGGACACCCTGGACATCTTGTCCAACCCCGCCGCTGTCCGTGAGATAGCCGAGGCGCGGCAGGCGGCGGCACGGGGGGAGGGCCTGGATCTCGCCGCGGTCCGGCGGCGCTACCTGGGCCATGGCGCCTGACTATGGCCTGCTAGTTACGCCTCCGGCACAGCGTGCCCTGGACCGGCTGCCAGAGCGGGTCGCTGCCGCGATCGCTGAACTTCTGACCGGCGACCTGCTGGCCGCGCCGCGCCGTGTAGGTAAGCCACTGCGCCGCGAGCTGTCGGGGCTCTGGTCCGCCCGGCGCGGGTCCTACCGGGTGATCTATGAGACAGACGATGAAACGCCCCGGGTCGTTATCCTCCGGATCGACCATCGGGCCGATGTCTACCGCCCCTGAGATGACGCTGGGCGAACGCCGCCGCACCGGTCGCCTAACTGGACACGCAGTCGCGGGCCACCCAGGGCTGAGGGGCTAAAGCGACCATAGCCGCACCCCGAGATTGGGCGGCTTGACTTAGAGATGTTCCAGTTTCGCCCGGTCGAGCAGCCCGACATGCTCATGGTCCTGCGAGTACCCAGGAGCATGGATGATCTCCAGCGGGTTACTTCTTACTCGTCGGTCCCTGTAGGTGCACCTGTCGCGGGGAGCGGCCACGAGCGGTTTCTCGGCGATCATGCGGGCAAGGCCGCTGCCGTCGACCGGCAGCACGCCGTACTTGCCGGCTTCGGCGTACCAGGTTCCGATCATTGCGATGAGCCGGTGGCGATGATCGGCGGCCACATTGTGGTTTTCGGCGAAGTCCTCGGCCACGTGGTAGCGTTCCCAGGCCGTGGCGTCGAGCCTGGACAGCCCAGCTGCCCGAAACCCGTGTCATCCAGCACGACGAACAGCACACTGGGCGCACCCTCGCCTGCCCGCACCGGCGCCGGCCACGCCGGCGCGGACTCATCCGCGGTCCGCCCGATCACACCAGGAAATGAAGCGCCCGGCCCATACTCGACAACTGGCCTCTGGACCCTCCCGCAGTTCTCCCGCGCTCCGGATGGCTCCGTATCCTGCTGCGCCGTGACAGAGCCCGCATCACCCGGCAGGGATGGTCTTGCTCCGGTCGCGACGCCCGCAGGCGAGGCTGCCTTATGCTCCTACCGTGGTAGTAGAGTTAGCGCATGCCTCGCGGTAACCCTTCACCCAAGCTCGCCATCACCGTCGACCCCGACGTGCACGCCCAGGTCCTCGCCGCAGCCCGGGAAGAGGGAGTCAGCGTGTCCGCCTGGATGACCACCGCCGCGCGGCGTGCCCTGCGGATCAGGGACGGACTGGCCGCGGTCGCCGAGTGGGAAGCAGAGCACGGTCCGCTGAGCAGCGAGGAACTCCAGGCCGCCCGCCGCCGCGTCCACTCCGACGGCGCGGAGCGCCGGTCGGCATGAACCCGGTGGTCTATGACACCGGCGTCCTGATCGCCGCAGACCGCAACGCCCGTCATGTCTGGGCCGACCACCGGGTCCGCCTGGAAGCCGGGATCATTCCCGCCGTGCCCGCCCCCGTCGTCGCCCAGGCCAGCCGCTCGCCAGCCCAGGTGCAACTCCGCAGGCTGCTGCGCGGCTGCGACGTCATCGCCCTGACCGAGTCCGGGGCCCACGCATCCGGACACCTCCGCGGCCGCGCCGGCACCAGCGACATCACCGACGCCACCGTCGCCCAGACAGCCGCCGACCTGCACGCCGACGTCCTGACCAGCGACCCCGACGACATCAGGCGCCTCCTCCAGGCCGCCCGATCCGCCAGCCGGATCATCACCGTCTAACCCGCCGCGGACCGGCCGCTCGCTCGTATCCCGGACACCTAGCGCCCGCGTGACCTCGGGCTGCGTCTCGCCGACCAGAGCGCCAAACCCGGCACGACAGACTGCAGGCCTCGCCAGCACCCAGGCACTCGGCGGGTGCCCGGAAACTGAGCAGCCGAGTACGCCGACGGCGCGATCTGGCCAGGTCCACTATGCCTTGCCCGGCACCCGCCCGCCGCCGGGGCGGCCGAGCCGACAGGGCCAGGCCGCGGGGCAGCGGACGCGTACTGAGCGCCTCGGCAGCGCTAGGTAACTCGGTAGACGGCGACCGCCTCGTATTGCGCGATGCAGGCGGCGACAGTGAAGGCGCATTCCCGTCACTCTCGCCGCGATCAGGAACGACTCGGAATCGAGCCGCCGGCTGGACGGGCGGTGCCCGCGCGCCCGGATAACCGACTGGCCGCTATCAGCTCGGCGCCGCGCTCGGCCAGCATCAGCACGGCCACGACGGGGTTGACGGTCGGCAGAGACGGGAAGGCTGATGCGTCGACGATCCGCAGGCCGGCCACGCCGCGCACGCGTAGCTCGGGATCGAGGACCGCCGCGGGGTCGTCGGCCATGCCCATGCGCGCCGTACACGAGACGTGGTAGACGGTGTGGCTGGTGGCGCGGGCGAGCGCGGACAATTCCTCGTCCCCGCGCACCTCCGGCCCGGGGAAGACCTCGCTCGCGATCCAGCCCGCCATGGCGGGGTGCGCGGCGACCCCGCGGGCCATTCGCATTCCCGCCAGCAAGGTCCTCTCGTCATGACGGTCGGGATCGGTGAAGTAGCGGTAGTCGATGACTGGCGCCGCGTCCGGGTCAGGAGATGCCAGCGACACCGTGCCCCTGCTGCGCGGGCGCGCGACGTTCGGCGTCATGGAGATCGTCCGCGCCGGAATCCGGTAGCCGAGCCGCTCGGCGTGCATCGCGAAAGTCATCAGCGGCACGTGAGCCAGCACGTCCGGACGCGTGGCCGTGGGGTCTGTGCGGTACATGATCGTCATGTCCCAGTCCGTCGCCCCAGCAGGCGGCACAGGCCTGGCGGCCTCCCACACGACGAGCCCCTCCGGGTGGTCAGTCAGGTTCGCGCCCACCCCCGGCAGGTCGGCTACCACGTCGATGCCGAGATCGCGCAGCTGAGCGGCCGGCCCGATCCCGGAAAGCAGCAGCAGGCGGGGCGTGTCGATGGCCCCGCAGCACACGATGACCTCACGGCGCGCCGACACGGTCAGCTCCGAGCCGTCGGACCGCCTGGCGAGCACCCCGGTCGCGCGGCGGCCCTCGGACATGAGGATCTTCAGCGCGCGAGTGCCGGTGTGCAGGTCCAGGTTCGCGGCATGATCCAGGATCGGATGCAGGTAGGCGACCGAGGACGAGGAGCGCATGCCGGTCTGCGGGTAGTAGCCGATGGGCAGGAAGCCGGTACCGTCCGCGTACCGGGCCGTGTTCCAGTCCTCGCGCGCCGGGATTCCCAGGGTGCCCGAGGCTGCAGTGATGACATCTGCCAGGTATGGATTGCGGTGCTCGGGTGCGACGGCCGCGATATTGATCCGGAGCCGCCTGAAATACGGCGCCATCGCGTCCGCGTCCCAGCCACGTGCCCCGCTGCTCGCCCAGTCGTCGAAGTCAGCGCGCGGCGGCAGCAGGGCGATCATCGTGTTGTGCGAGGAGCAGCCCCCGAGAATCCGCGCCCGGGACTGGCGGATGAGGGAGTTGCCGCGCGGCTGCGGCACGCTCGGGTAGTCGAGGTCGTACTCGCTCTCCAGCATCTGCGCCCAGCGCCGGATCTGCAGTGCCCGGGGCTCGTCCCGGTCGCTGGGCCCCCATTCGAGCAAGCCGACGCTGATGCGCGGGTCCTCGCTCAGCCGGGCCGCGACCACAGCGCCGGCGGTGCCGCCGCCGACGACCACGTAGTCGTACCCGGTTCGCTGGCCAGCGGTCTGCCCGCTATCGTCGTGCGCCACGCACTGTCCCTAGAGCTCGAACAGCGGCATGTGCCCGCCGCGCGAAACGCCCGTGGCGGCGAGGCCGCACGGCATGTCGTTGGCCTTGCCGATCGCGTCGTCGTAGTCCGAGAACCGGCCGACACAGGCCACGGGCCCAAAGTCTTTTCGCGGGCGATACGCAGCGGGGCGAGCGCCGCAAGCAGCGCACCGCGCGTTGCCGCCGGGGTCGCGCGCCAGGACTCCAAGGTGCCGCCGCGGCAGGCGCCACGGCGCGGCCGGCGTCCTCCTCGACGCCGAGCGGCACGGAGGCGCACTCGTCCAGGGCGGCGGGGCTGACGATAGCGAACCGCTCGCCGGACCGGGCGCCGCCCCGCTCGGCTCCGATGATCATGTCGAGACTGCGCGGCTCCATCGGCCCCGCCCTTTCCTGGTCGCTCTGCCCGGCATGGTGCGGCCTCAGCCTGGGCTGCCCGCCCGACCGGATGCCCGCAGGCAGTCCAGCACATGCTCGGGCGTGATCGGCAGCACAGTCGGGCGCGCGCCGATCGCGTCCTGAATCGCGCTGGCGACCGCGGCGGCAGGCGGCCCGATCGGCGGCTCGCCGATGCCGCGTGCGCCGAACGGCCCCATGCCCTCGCCGGACTCCAGCACGATCGACTCGATCTCGGGCAGGTCGGTCGAGGCCGGGATCAGGTACTGGAAGAAGCCGCCCGTGAGGTTCACCCCGTCGGCGACCACGACCTCTTCGAGGAGCGCCATGCCGAGCCCCTGGGCGGCCGCGCCGCTAATCTGGCCATGCACCGAGAGCGGGTTGATCGCCCGGCCCACGTCGTGCGCGGCGAGGTAGCACAGCAGCTCGACCTGGCCGGTGTCGAGATCTACCTCGACGTCGCACAGGTGCGTCCCGAACGTGAAGTCCGGGAAGACCCGCTCCGCATGCAGGTCCCGCACGACGGGCATTCCCTTGGGTCCGAAGAACGTGCCCAGGGCCTCGATCGGGACGTTCCGGCGGCGGCAGATCATCAGCGCCTCCCGCAGGCTGACCGCCACTGGGCCGCCGGTGACCTGATCGCCGTCCAGGCTGAGTCCCTCGGCCGGGCAGCCCAGTTCCGCGGCCACCGCGCCGAACACGCCGTCGCGCAGCAGCACGCTCGCCTCGTAGGCGGCATTGCCGGACATGAGTAGCTGCCGGGTCGCCGTCGTGGTGCCCGCCAACGGTGTGAGCGCCGAGTCACCGAAGTGGACGGTGATCGCCGCCATCGGCACGCCGAGCACCTCGGAGGCGATCTGCGCCAGCGAGGACGCCTGGCCGCCGCCGATGTCCGGGACACCGCAGCGCACGCTGAGGCTGCCGTCGAGCTGGAAGCCGACCCAGGCGGCGGCCGAGTCGTTCAGCCAGACCAGGCGTCCGTAGGACTGGATGTTGGACGCGATGCCGCGGCCCACTGCCTTGCGCGGCCCGGACGGCGAGGGCAGCGGACCGGCCCTTCCGGTGACGGCATCAATGGTCTGGGAGAGCTGCACTTCGGTGAGGATCTCCTGGCCTACCGGAAGGACATCGCCGCGCACGAGTGCGTTCCTCTTCCTGATCTCTTCCGGTGAGATGCCGATTTCCCGGGCCAGCAGGTCGATCTGGGATTCGTAGCCGAACACGACCTGCATGCCCCCGAAGCCGCGGAAGGCTGAGGTAGGCGGGTTGTTGGTGTAGGCGCACCGGGCGCGGAGCCGGACGTTGTCCACCCGGTAAGGCCCGCACGCGTGCACCGAGGAGTACAGCAGCACGAGTGCGGACAGGTACGCGTAGGCACCGGAGTCCGCGGTGATGTCGATGTCCTGGCCGACGATGGTGCCGTCCCGGCGGGCGGCGGTCGAGTACCGCAGCCGCATCCGGTGCCGCTTCGGCCGGGCGAGCAAAGATTCCTGCCGGGTCCACTGCATCCGCACGGGCCGGCGGGTGCGCATCACGGCGAGCGCCAGGTAAGGCTCGACCGTCATGTCCTCCTTGCCGCCGAAGCCGCCGCCGACATACGGGGCGATGACGCGCACCTTCGACTCGGCTACGCCGAGGATGCGCGCCACGTCCCGGTAGTGCTCGACGACCTGGGTCGCGACCCGGAGGGTCAAGACGCCGTCGTCATCGATCCAGCCGACGCCGGCCTCTGGCTCCAGGTAGGCGTGGTCCACGAACTGGGTCTCGTAGCTGCCGGACACCACGACGTCGGCGCCGTCGAACGCCGCGGTGACGTCGCCCGTGTCGATCCGCCACTCCCCCAGCAGGTTGCCCTGCTCGTGCACCGCGGGCGCGCCGTCGGCCAGCGCCTCGTCCAGGCCGTAAACCCCTGGCAGGTCCTCGTAGTCCACCTCGACCAGGTCGCAGGCCTCCGCGAGCGCGTCCTCGGTCTCGGCGACCACGAGCGCGACCGGTTCGCCGTGGAACCGGATGCGATTGGTCGCCAGCACCTCCATGCTCGCCTTGAGCGCGGCCACCGCGACCGTCTGGCCGGGGACGTCCACCCAGACGACGTTGTGCGGGACGTCCTCACCGAACAGCACGCAGACCACGCCCGGCACCGCGAAGGCGTCGGTGGCGTCCCGCCGCACGATCCGGGCCGAGGGCAGCGGCGCGCGTACCAGGCGGGCGTGCAGCATGCCGGTGAACGCCAGGTCTCCGGCGTAGCGGGTGCTGCCGGCGATCTTCTCGGCCTGGTCCGCCCGGGCGAGCGGCTGGCGGACGATCCTGAGCTCGTCTTCCTTGGAGGTCCGGATGCCGGAGCCGGCCAGCGTCGCGGACCCGCGGACGTCGGCGGTCATCGGGCGTCCCCGTCCCGCGCGGACCCGTTCCGGGCCGAGCCGTTCCCCGCCGGGCCGTGGTGCGCGGCCGAGCTGTCGCGGGCGCGTTCCTGGGCCGCCTCGACGGCGTCCACGATCGGTCCGTAACCAGTGCAGCGGCACAGGTTGCCGTGCAGGTCCTCCCGGATCTGAGCTCGCGTCCGGGTGCGGCCGTCCGCCAGCATGGCCGTCGCGGCCATCAGCATGCCCGGCGTGCAGAACCCGCACTGCGCGGCGTGGTGAGCGTGAAACTCCTGCTGCAGCGGGTTGAGCGAGCCGTCGGCTCTGGTGAGCCCGGCCGCGGTCGTCACGGCCGCGCCGTCGACCTGGGCGGCGAGCACCAGGCAGCTGGCGGTTGGCTCGCCGTCCACCAGCACTGTGCAGGCGCCACACACCCCCTCGCCGCAGCCGTATTTCGGATCGGTGATGTCAGCGGCGTCCCGCAGCCACCGGAGCAAGGTGAGGTGCGCCCCGGCCGTCCGGGTAATGGATTGCCCGTTCACGGCGATCGTGACAGCCACCGTCTGCGTCATGCCGCCACCGCCGATCGCTGGCTCGCCTCGGTCAGTGCCCGGGTGACGAGCACCCGGGCCAGATGCGCTCGGTAGGTGTCGCTGGCCGCCGCGTCCGAGAGCGGCTGGATGCCCTGCAGCTCGCCGACCCGCTCGCCGATCTGATCCGGAGCAGCTCCGGTCAGCCCGGTCTCGACATCGGCCAGCCGGACGGCCCGGCCGCTCACGCCGCCGGCCGCGACCCGGCTCTCGACGACCACACCTCCCGCCAGGCGGACCAGGGCGGCGACCGAGGCAATGGCGAAGTCCCCGTGCCGGCGGGACACCTCCAGGAAACTCCAGCCCCATCCCGGGCCCAGCACCGGCAGCCGGACCGAGAGGACGACCTCGTCCGGCTCCAGCGCGGTGGTCAGGAACGTGACATGAAAGTCCTCGGCCCTGACCTCGCGGGTACCGCGGCCGTCGGTGAGCTCGTAGCTCGCCCCGAGCGCCATCATCACGACCGGCAGCTCAGCTGCCGGGTCACTGTGCGCCAGCGAGCCGCCCAGCGTCCCGCGGCTGCGGACGCGCGCGTTCCCGATCCGGCTCGCGGCGGTACTGAGCAGCGGCTGCGCCTGGCGCACGAGCGGGTCGGCCGCCAGGCGTGCGTGCGTGACCAGGGCCCCCGCGCGCAGGTACCCGTCCGCCGAGGTCAGGTCGCGCTCGCCGACGGCGCGGGAGATATCGATGACGACGTCGGGCTGGACGAGGCCGAGGTTGATCATGGGCATCAGGCTCTGGCCGCCGGCGATGATCTTCGCGTCCTCGCCGTGCTGGCGGAGAAGCTCACACGCGTCGGCTAGCCGTTCCGCCCGCTCGAACCTGAATGGTCTGATGAACATGAGCGTCCTCCGCTCGCGATGCTAGGCAGATTTTCTCGCCGAGCACAAGGCATTCTCGGGAGGCGAGAAACGCAAGCGCTCTCCGCCATCGTGCCGCGGACGGCTTATCCAGCTGCGGGGTCCTGCGGAGAGCTGGCCGACGGAGACCCGGCGGCCGGAGTGCTGGCGGGCGGGGTCCAGCCCGGGTCGAGACCGAGCACGCCGGCCGGCGTCTCCTTCGCCATCTTCTCCAGGTACTCATATGGCACGCCGACCTCGAGCAGCGCTGCCAGCAGCATCCGCAGGCCTTCCGGATGCGGCGGCCCGGCGAACTGTCCCAGGTCCGAGCCGAGGACAATGTTTTCACCGCGCAGGGCGACAATCCACTCGGCGAGCTCGCCAGGCTGCTGCTCCCAGAAGATCGGCGAGACGCAGGAGCAGGCGACGTATTCCATGATCGCGCCCTTGGCGATGAGCTCCCGCTGGACATCGAGGTCGAGCTTGCACAGCGACCAGTTGGCGTGCGTCACGATGAAACGGCTGACACCGGCCTCGATCGCGGCGTCCTGCAGGGCGCGGATCTCGGCGAGCGAGAGATGGCCGGTCGCCAGGGCCACGTCGTTCTCCGCGACGATCTCGCAGATCGTCCTGGCTTCCTTCGTCAGCGTGCGACCGTCCTCCTCGAAGACGGTCACCCCTTCGCCAGGCAGCTGCTTCCGCGGCCGCCCGAACTGCGGGTAGTCAGGAATATTGTAGTACTCCGCGTGGTACTTCGAGTGATTCGACGGCATCCAGACGATCCGGGCGCCGTAATGAACCGCAGCCTCGGCGACGTAGGGATTTAGCCCGCCGACCGATCTGTTCAGGACCACCGACCCGTACGACTCCACCTCGGGATGCATCCGGTTCACGTAGTAGGCGCGGCCCGTCGTGGAAGCGTCGTGGTCCTTCAGGACGAATCCGCGCATGCCGAAGGAGATGGCGATCTCCGCGAGGGCGGCATCATCGATGTGGCGCTTGAACAGGGCAGGCGCAGTATGGGCGTGCATGTCGATCGCACCGCGCAGCAGTTCCAGATCGGGACGGTCCATGCGTACTCCCTTGCCTTCTCGCCGAGCGAAATGGCCTTTCGGCACTCGGGATCCGCATGTTATCATTCTGAATCGTCTTGTTCCACCCCCAGGAGGACAGCTCAGGTGCCGAAGCTCGCGTCGGACCGCGGACCGCGACCGTCCTTTCAGGTGCTGGACCGGACGTTCGGGATTCTCGAGGTCTTCACCGAGGCGCGGCCCGAATGGAGCACCACAGAAGTCGCCCGCGCGCTGAACCTGCCCGTCCCCACCGTCCACCGGATCCTGGCCGCGCTG
>Ga0307372_10011564_pt1 | contig 11756 bp, 7 predicted proteins | sample OX1MG_FD_202533 | JGI IMG/M metagenome (GOLD analysis project Ga0307372, IMG submission 202533) | Soil microbial communities from Risofladan, Vaasa, Finland - OX-1 | ecosystem: Environmental > Terrestrial > Soil > Coastal area > Acid sulfate soil | place: Finland: Risofladan, Vaasa | collected...
CAACTACGACGTTCACACGAGGTGACGATTGCCGCGCAGTGCGCTTCTGAGCAAGAGCAGGCCGATGTAGAGAAGCTGCGACGTGAAGGGTATGAAGTGGTTGTAGTCTCTGAATCAAAGAAGCGTTCGGCAGTGCAGAGCGGATTGGCGTTGTTGGGAACAACACCGCTCCAGGCGGCTTACGCTCGCTCAGCACGTTTCGCGCGGGTGGTGCGGCAATTATTTGAGCAACGCGGATTTGACGCGATCCACGTCGAACATCTGCGCGGCATCGCCTCGATGGAAACACTGATTGGGAAGTATCCGCTGGTATGGGATGCCGTTGATTGCATCAGCCTGCTCAGCAAACAGACAATGGCGGAAGGCCCCAGCCGCGCCGTGCGCATGGTGGCGCGCCTGGAGTACGAGCGCACGCGCCGCTACGAAGCGCACATGCTAAGCCTCTTATCTTCAACCATCGTGACATCCGAGCGCGACCGGCAGGCGATGATCGAACTGCGCCGTCTCTTCACACGCGATCTCGTCAGCAGCGACAATACGCTGGGGAACGACATCCAGGTCATCCCAAACGGCGTCGATTTAGAGTACTTCCGTCCTATGCCACAGGAACGACGTCGCCTGAACCTGGTTTTTTCTGGTAAGATGAGCTATCACGCGAACATCGCGACAGCATTGTACCTGTACCGGCAAATCATGCCGCTGATCTGGGAGCAGCGCCCGGAGGCGACTTTGACGATAGTAGGCAGCAAGCCGCCGAAAGTGGTGCAGGCATTGGCGCAAGACCCGCGCGTTGAGGTAACGGGCTATGTCGATGATCTGCGCCCCTACGTGACTCGCGCCGAGGTAATGCCCTGTCCTATGGTCTATAGCGTGGGCATCCAGAACAAAGCGTTGGAGGCGATGGCGCTGGGTACGCCTGTGGTCGTGGCCAGGCAAGCAGCGGAGTCGCTGGGAGCGCAACCAGGCCGCGACCTGCTGGTGGCCGATTCGGCGCGCGAGTTTGCGCAGGCCACACTGCGCTTGTTGGATGACGCGGACATGCGAGCATCGTTGAGCCAGCACGGTCGTGCGTATGTCGAACAGCACCACGATTGGAGTAAGATCGCGGAGCGTCTGGCAAACGTGTACCAGCAAGCAAGAGAAACGCACGCTCCAGATTACACAGGAACAGGCAGCATCATTGCCAGAAAAAGTGGAAAAGATGAAGAACAGAGGAGGGGTAGCCAGTGATGGCGCTCATCGAGGACTATTTGCACACCAGAAGCTATCAAGAAGAAGATAAACGAGCGTTACGTTATCTATTGCAACGCGGAGTGGGATCGACGCTCGCTCAGGGAAAAAGCATCAACCTGGACACCAATGAAGAACTGCCGCGCTTGATTCCTGTGCTGGTCGCGCATTTCTCCCAGAAAGAACTGGCGGAACTGGCGGGGAAGCAGGTTGCCGCCAGGATGCTTGAGATGTATCGCACTGAGACACTGCAAAACCTCTTCCTTGAAGCGGAACTACAGCATGTTCTTCATGCCTTTCATGAAGCAGGCATCTCCATCATCCTGTTCAAAGGACCGGCGCTGGCCTACACTGTCTATCCGCGACCACACCTGCGTACCTATCACGATCTTGATATGTTGATCCACGAGGAAGATTTGCCGCGCGCGCGCGCGCTACTGGCCGGCATGGGCTACACATTCTATGAAGAATTTCGCTCAAATGTGATCAACGACAAGCGCCGTGGCTACAACTTTACGCTCAAGCCAGCCGACTCCTGGCTTGAGGTGTTGATTGAGTTGCATACAGCGCCGCACGACAGCGACATCGGCACGGAATTTGACGTGGCGGCGCTCTGGGCAAACGCGCAAGCGATCACGGTATTGGGGGAGCCGACGCTGACGATGCATCCGGTCGATCACCTGCTCTATCTCTGCTGGCATTATCGCTTTCACAGCTTCTCGCGCCTGCTCTGGCTCTATGACCTGGTGATGATCGTGCGCTCCGGCGGCGATCGTTTCGACTGGGATATGCTGATCGAGCGGGCGCGGCGGCAAAAGCTCGCTACAACCGTCTATTATTGTCTAAAGTGGTGCCACGATCTGTTCGATGTTACCGTCCCTGAGCGCGTGTGGCAAGCGTTGAGGCCGCCGCCGCTGTGCCGTCTGATCGTTGAACGCTTCGCTCTGCCCGATCCCGCGAGCGCGCTGGCGACGCGGCAAGGCTACACGCATCGCGTGCTGGCGCATCATGTGATGGTTGATCATTCGGGAGAACTGCTCAAAGTGGGCCTGCACACTCTGTTCCCCTCGCCCGCCGCCATCAGCCAGCGTTATATGGAACATTCGCGCCTGCCACTCAAATGGTATTTTCTTTTCTACTTTATTCATCCCTGGATCACGCTGGCAAAGAGTCTACGCTACGTGACCAGGGAGAGAAAAAGAGCATAATGGGGGAAACACGATGCGTGTGCTGGTGCTAACTCAAGTCGTCGTCTATCCTGCCGATGCCGGGCCTAAGGTAAAGACGTTGCAGGTGCTGCGCTATCTGGCGGCGCGTCACGAGGTGATCTACTGCACCTTCGCGCGCGGCGAGCAGGAAGTGCAGGACGCCCAGAAGCTCGGCGACATTTGTAAGCGCGTGGAAACAGCGCCGATGCAGCGATCACGGCTCAGCGATGCGCGTTTTCTCGTGGCAAGCCTGCTGGCGGGCGATTCGTTCCTGCTGCGGCGCGATGATCGCGCCGCGATGCAGCAGTTGGTGCGCCGCCTGCTGCGCGAAGAGCGCATCGATGTGTTACATGTCGATCAGTTGAATATGATGCGTTTTGTTCCCGCCGACTGGCAAGGAACAGTGATCCTTGACGAACATAACGCCGTCTGGCAGGTTATCGAGCGGCTGCGCAGCGGCGCTGGTAATCCTCTCTCGCGTATGCTGCTGGGGCGCGAAGTGCGGCTGATACGCAAGCAGGAAGGTGAAGCATGTCGCCGGGCGCGCGTTGTACTGGCGGTGAGCGAACACGATCAAGAGGCGCTATACGAAGTGGCGGGCAAAGAGGCAAAGATAGAAGTCGTGCCGATTACCGTGGACGCGGCGCAGTTCACGCCGCTCTGGGAAGCGCGCGATCCACGTCCCAATACGCTGTTCACCATCGGCACAATGTTCTGGCCGCCCAACAGTGAGGGCGTGCAGTGGTGGCTGCGCGAAGGCTACGAGTCGCTGCACGAACGCTGCCCGGACGTAACCTATGACGTGGTGGGAGCGCGACCGCCGCAAAGCCTGCTCGCGCTGGCGCAACAGCATGAAGGCGTGCATGTGCATGGCTACGTGGCTGACGCGGCGCCGTTCTGGACGCACGCCGCCGCCCTGGCCGTGCCGTTGCTCTCCGGCGGCGGCGTGCGTGTCAAGATTCTGGAAGCGATGGCGATAGGTGTCCCGGTGGTCTCAACAACAGTAGGTTGCGAAGGGCTGGAAGTGCGACACGGCGAGCATCTTTTGATTGCTGATACGCCGCGGGATTTTGCTGGAGCCTGCGCGGCGCTGCTGCAAGATCAAGAGTTGGCGCGGCGGCTGGCCGGGAACGCGCGCCATTTGATCGAGGAACGCTACGACGCGAAGATTGCGCTGCACCCACTTGACGTGGCCTACGCACAAGCTCGCGGCACCGCCAGTGTTGGAGGACGCGGAGAAAGAAGTTGAGAGATGAGTGAGGCACCAAAACGTTTGAAAATCGCCTTTCTGACGGCGATGACGCTGCGCGATAAGCGATCTTCCTGGCGTATCACCAATAGCTATATGACCCAGGCTTTGGAAACATATTGCGGCGATGTGATCGCTATCGGGCCTATCGAGATCAAAGAGCTGATTGTCGGCAAGCTGGTGAATAAGATCGCGCAGTTGCTTTTCAAACGCGGTTTCATGTACTATCACAGCTTCTATTTCGCGAAACGCTACGCGCGCATCCTGGCGCGCAAGCTGGCCGGACAATCGTTCGATGTGATTTTTGGGCCGTCATGCGCGACGGAGGCAGCCTTCCTGGAAACCGCTATCCCGATTGTCCTGACCGAAGATGCCAACGTCGCCTCACTGCTCGACTACTACGCGCAATTCTCGCGGTTGCTGCCGCGCTCGCGCTACGAGGCCAACAGAGTGGAGGAACTGGGGGTCAGAAAGGCGGATTTAGTGTTGCATCCGTCGGAATGGGCCGCGCGCATTACCTGCGAGGATTACCAGGTTGGCAGAGATAAAGTCCATGTTGTCCCCTACGGCACGAACATCGAACATCCACCGTCTGCCGAGATCGCTCAGCGGCGCACTAAGTCAGATCGCTGCAAGCTCTTTTTTATCGGCGTCGATTGGGAAAGAAAAGGCGGAGCCATCGCCTTCGAGACGCTGCTGGAACTTGAGAAGCTTGGCATCCAGGCGGAATTGACGATCTGTGGATGCGTGCCGCCGGACGAGTTTCGGCACGAACGGTTGCGCGTGATCCCGTATCTGGATAAGAAGATCGAAAGTCAGCGCCGCGAGATGGAGCAGTTGTTTGAGACTTCTGATTTTCTGTTCTTGCCGACGCGCAGTGAAGCTTATGGCATGGTATTTTGCGAGGCCAGCGCTTTTGGTTTACCCTCGATCACCACCGACACTGGCGGCGTCTCAGGCGCGGTGACGAACGGCGTCAACGGCTATATGCTGCCACCTGACGCGCGAGGGCCAGCATACGCGGAACTGATCGCGAAAGTGTATCGTGATGACGAAGGATACGCCGCGCTGGTACGGTCGAGCCGCGAAGAATACGAGCGCAGGCTGAACTGGGATGCCTGGGGCAGGGCAGTTTCTACACTCATTTTCGAAATGTTGGAGCGCAGTCAACCAGCCATCTCTGCTGCCTCCACCTCCCATGAAACGGTCAAATACGTTTGAACGTATAGGTAATCAGTTATGGTTTTGATAGCTATAGCTTTCAAATTTTTTATCGACTAGGATGGAAAAATATATGCGAGGATTACGCATCGTTCTTGTTTGCGCGCTACTCGTTCTGGTTGTGGCGCTGGGCGCACTGGCTTATGTTCTTGTGAATCAATTTCACCAGAATCAAGCGTCGAACGGAACTCCTGTTACTGGCAGCCCGTCCCCCGCGGTCATTCCAAGCGGGATGCCACATGCGCAGGGAGATCAGATTGTTGATGCAAAAGGACAGCCATTTTTCCTGCGCGGGGCGCAAATTGAGACGCCGTTCAACTATATACAAGGGTGGGAACAGGGCAAAAGGCCCACGTCCATACTCACACCTGCTGTGTTTGATACCATGGTGCAGAAATGGCACATGAACGCCCTGCGCCTGCCTACCTCCAACTGGGAATATGCCAAATTCACCACTGAATATATGAGTCAGCTTGACCAGGTGGTTCAAGAAGCGAATCAGGCTGGATTGTATGTTATCCTGGACTTGCACGATAATGTGAAATCGGGTTCTCCATATACCAGTAAAGACAGCGATGTGCCGAAAACTCAAGATGTGACGTACTGGAAAGCTATCGCGGCACATTTTAAGTCGAATCCGATGGTCATGTTTGATCTCTACAATGAGCCGCAAGAGACAAGCTGGAACGAATGGCTGAATGGAGGCGGAACTACGTCCGATGGAGCATCTATCGTGGGCTTCCAGGACATGGTCAATGCCGTGCGCTCTACCGGGGCGCAACAAATGATTGTAGTTGAGCCTGGATCGTCTGGTGGCGGCAAGAGCAGTCAAAATCCTACTGGCGCCGAGGAAGGTGGATGGTCAAACTTCCCCATCAACGATGCTATTCATGATTCCAATATCATGTATTCACTTCATGTTTACCAGACGATTGTGCAACCGGCCTCATATCAGACGGCTAAATGGGGACCGGTGCTGGGAAAATATCCGATCTATTATGGAGAATGGGCTTTTTTGACGAATGGCGCCGGGAAGTCCGCTCTCGCTCACTGCCAATCGCTTCCGACCAATGGAACGCAGGCCACCCAGGTTGTAACCACCTTTCTGAACTATATGGCATCAGTTCACGCGAGTTGGACGGCCTGGGAATTCGCGCCCCATTACATGGTGCAGGATTACACTACTTTCGCGCCGACCACATTCCCGCCGACGCTCACCTGTGGTGATCAAAAAGCCGATGTCGGGATGGGGCAAACGATTCTGCAATGGTTAGACTCGAACGGGTAAGAGCAAATACATGCAATGGTTAGACTCGAACGGGTAAGAGCAAATACAATGGAACCGGGCAGTTGCCCGGTTCCATTGTATTTGCTCTTAGTCGTGCGGATGCTTTAGAGGCTAAAAGCATAGAGAAGGCCATCGCTCGCGCCGCAGTAGAGCCAACCATTGACGACGATAGGAGACGAGTAGGAAGGCCCGCCCATGCTATAGGTCCACAATACCGCGCCAGAAGTGGCATTTACCGCGTAGAGATTATCGTTAAAGGAAGCGATGTAGACGACGCCATTTGCCACGGCTGGCGAACTATACAGGCGCTTGCCGATAGATATCTTCCAAAGAATCCTTCCTGTTGCAGCATCGAGAGCAAAGAGGTTCCCGCTGATCGAGCCAATATATAACATGCCATTCGCGGCAACGGCCTGCGTGGAGATATCACCGGCGCTCTCGTGTGAGATCGGTGTTGACCAGACAAGCGAGCCATCGCTCTCATTCAGCGCGTAAACGCTGCCATTCTTGCTGCTGGCATAGACAAACTCGTTGGCGATGGTAATGCCGGAGCCGACATCATCATCTGGGCCATATTGAGGGACAGTGTATTGCCAGATCACCGCGCCAGTCGTTGCGTTGAAAGCGATCACAGCAGCAAAAGGATTGCCAACGCCGGTGATTATGGTATTGTCGCTGGTGTCTGCCGCGACCGCGCCCCAGACGCCCGCGTTGACGGTGTATTGCCAGTCAATCGCTCCTGTGAGTTCATCAAGCGCGATTAAAGCGCAGTTGTTATGATCGATATGCGAGGTTCCCAAATATATCGTGTTAAAGGCGACCGTCGGGAAGCCAACTGTTTCCCAGGGGAGAATTTCGCTCCAGCGCAACTGTCCTGTCTGGGCATCGAGGGCGTAGATAGGCGAGGGAATGCCCTCGTTGGAATGTCCAACAGTGCCGAAGAAAACCAGGTTGTTCGCAGGATCAACCAGAGGCGACGAATAACTGCGGAAGATGCATTCACAATCGAACTGCCACTGGAGTTGTCCGCTGGTCGCATTATAGGCATCAAGATTGCCATCCATAGATCCGATATAGACGAGGCCATTCGCGTAGACAGGGGAATCCTTGAGTCCTGTTTTTGTCTGAGCCGTCCATTCGAGTTGCAAATTCGCGACATTGCCTGCTCCCAGCAGATATTCATGGATATTTTCGCGGTGATGCGCGTTATCGAAGCCGAAATCGCCCCAGTTTGTGTCCGTAGCGATGGGCGTGGTGAAGGATAGGCCGCTTGTGCGACCGACGGCGATAAGACTATGAGAGCCAGGCGTAGCTAGCGCGGGAACAGTAATCGCCTGGTTAATATTGCCGTTCGCGTCGGCGGTGGCAGTAGCAAGCGCATTGTTTACAGTACTATCCCAATAAATATCTACCGCCTCGTTGGCCTGAAAGCCGCTGCCGGTGACAATCACCTGCTGACCTGGTGTCGCAGTGTCAGGACTGGCCGCGATACTATCGCTCAACGTGAAGGTGTTTTGCGTGATCGTCTGAGTTGCTGCACTCTGCACGGCTACCTGATAGGAGCCAGGCGCGGTATCAGGCGCTAAAAAGCTGGCTTGTATGCTGCCTGCTTTGTTCGCTGTGGTCTGCGCCACGGTTGTTCCTGTACCGGGACCATCATAGCCCCAGATAACATTGACTTTTTTATTTGGCGGATAACCTTGCCCAGTCACTGCTACGCTGACTCCGACCGGTCCGGATGTGACGCTTAAACTGGAGGCAAGAGCAAGCAGAGTAAACATCGTTGCAATAGAGATATGGCTGGATTGTCCTACGGCTTTGACAGCATAAACGCCGGGTGCGATGCCAGGAGGAACGATAATAGTCGTAGGGGCAAGATAGCCATAAGGAGTTGTGGGTAAAATGGTCAGTGGCGTTGTCCGATTATGCCAATAAATCGCCACATTTTCGCTGCCGGTAAAGCCAAAACCGCTGATAGTCACGGTTGAACGAGCCGCGCCGCTCACAGGAGCCAGCACAAAGGTTGGCTGATACAGGGTATAGGTGTAGGTGGCGATGGTATTGGTGGTCTGACCAACGGCTCCAACATTATAGTAGCCGGGATTTGTCGCTGGAATCGGCACTGTAACGGAGAACGATCCTGTAGCATTGGCTACCGCGCTTGCCAGGAATGTGCCTGTCCCAGCGCCATGATACTGCCAGTAGAGATTGACCGTCTCGCCCGCGCCAAAAGCATTGCCGTAGAAGGTGGTAACGGAATAAGGGCCGCCCGCCTGTGGGCGAATATACAATTGAGGATAGAGCGTATACGTACCTGTGCCAACCAGTCCCGATGTCTGACCGATTCCGGCAATGGTGTACGTCCCATAGGCAGACAGCACGCCATCAAAGATGGCGGAGAAGACACCTTTCGAGTCGGTGGTCGCCGTTGTCACTAAGGTTCCATCGTTTTGAGCGGTATAGTTCCAATACACGTTGACCGCTTCATGTGCGCCAAAGTGCCTCCCATGTACTGAAATAGGCGTCTGGTCGTCGCGGTTGCTATACGCTCCCGATGTCGGCGAGATAGCGAGTAGAGGACCAGCAGCATGAGCGGCGGGAAGAACCGAACGAACAAAGAACGCGCTTGCCAACGAAAGGACAAGAGCCAACAACATGCATCCAATTAGCCATCGCTTCATAATGAGACGACTAAATACGTTAGCAGCCTGAATTCTGGACATAGCTTTTAGGAATCCCTCTCTTCTTCACACTCATAGACAGCACTGGCAAGATTCGTCATGTCCAAAGATAGGCGAAGTATAGCATACTATGCACGAGTATACTGTTTCAAGATGGTAATGAACTGGTGAATATTTTCCTATTTGAGTTGTGAAACTTTCTGCATATGCTTGACAGGCCGAAGAGCCCCATCAATAGCATGATAAACGAGAGCAAGATATCAACCAGAAAGTTAACAAAAAACAACTGAAATAGGGATTTTGCCGCGCTATCTTAACCAGATTGGCAGCAGCCAGATTGCACGACCTATGATATAGTGGAAAAAAATATGTTTGAGGAGGAGTTCATGGAGGAAAACCTATCGACTATCCCACAAATGGTTGAGGAAGTGCGCGCTGGCAAGTTGCGGCGCCGCACACTGATCGCGGCGCTTGTGGCAATGGGGCTTTCCGCGGCTGGAATTGAGGCGATCATCGCGGCCATACGCTCAGCGCCCGCTCGCCCGACCGCAAAACCCGCCGCGCCGCAGGACCATCAGCAGCAACATCACTTGATTCAGCAGCACAATCAGCACCTGGCGAATCAGACGCAAGGCAATACTGACGGTCTGGAAAACGATTACGCGGAGAACGCGATAGTCGAAGACAGTATGCATGCCCATCCTTTTGTTGGGCGCGAAGCAATCATGTCGCGCAAGCGCGTCGGTTTGAATGCCATCCCCAACTTGCAGATCGATGTGACCAATCGTCTTGTGCAGCAGAATCAATTAACGGTGGAATGGGTCGCCAGGGGAATACACACGGGCAACTTCGCCGGTTTGCCCGCGTCTGGACGTTCGTTCACGATCCCAGGCGTCACCGTAGTTGTGCGCGAAAACGGCAAAATTATCCGCGAATCCATCTACTACGATACAGCGGAAGTCTACCGGCAACTTGGCGCGCAATAGGGTGCAGCGGGTGCGCGTGAGAAATTCCTGCCCCTACGCACTCGCCATCTTTGTTTAAGGGCCAAAGGCGTAGAGATAGCCATCCAGGTTGCCGTGGAAAAGCATCCCATTGACGATAGTGCCTGGCCCTTCAAAGTTGGCTTTCCTGTGCGTATCCTGGAAGGAAAATACCTGGTTCCCTGTTGCTGTATCAACGATAATGATCGACGAGCCAGCGCCCATTTCCACTAAGCCCGGCACAGCCATAACGCCGCCACGCGGATCAAAGCTGAGGCAATGCGACCAGAGCTTTGTCCCATCAGCGGGATTCAACGCGTATAACGAGCCTGGGCAGGTGGTTCCGTTGATCACGGCAGGGCTGCCCGCGACATAGAGGGCCGTACCATCCCAGGCGCTCGATGACGAACTTGGCCCTGGCGGCGTTCCCAGCCGCACCTGCCATAAAGGCCCGGCGCTGATAGCATTCTGCTCAAAGGCATAATAGAGACCATTCTTATTCGCAAGCCCAACCATTTGATAGAGCGTCCCTCCGATGGTCGCGGAAAAAAGTGTGGGTGAAGCGCCGAAGTCTCCATCAAGAATGCGCTGCCGCAGCGGCACTTGCCAGTAACCGACCAGGGCCAGATTCGAAGCCGCGACCTCTATCAGGGATTCCGCCATTGGCTCGGTAGTCGGACAATTTCCCTTCTCACCCACCGAAAAATAGAGCATCCCGGTCGTTTCGTTGATGGTGGGCGACGTCCAGACGCTTCCCCCCGTACAGCCCGCAGGAACGACATCAAAAGTGGACAATACCGTACCCGTGGAGGCGTCTATCTGAACTAGCTGGCTCTGTACTTTGCTACAGTCGTCATTTCCCGACACGCCAATATAGATGCTCCCGTTGTAATACGTTGGTGAGCTATAGAGAAAAGATTGAGGCGGCGTGCCAAGCTGAGTTTGCCAGATCACCGCGCCTGTATCGGCATTGAGCGCGTACAGGTCATTATTGCCGCCGCCGACAAAAACCACAGCCATTGTCGTGCCGTTTATCTGAACGTCATCGACTGTCGCCGTACTCAGCACGCCAATTGTCCCGTGCTTGCAATTGGAAGTTTGACCAAGATTGGCCGTCCAGAGATCTTGCCCGCTGGTAGGGTTCGTCGCGTGTTCCAGGCCATCCCACGAGCCCCAATACAGAATCCCATGCGCTTCGACTGGTTGCGTAGTGATCCCGTGACGCGCATGGCGCGACCAGTATATCTTCAAATTTCCTACCGTTGAGGGGGCAATGATGGTTTCCGCGCCATTAAAGCCGGTATGCTCATCATTGCCAAAAAATTGCGTCCAGTCGGCGGATTGAGCATGTACTACTGGCCTGGGAAAGAACAGCATCCCATTGAGCAGCGTTCCTGACGCGACGAAAAGGCACAACAACAGCAACACACAATGCCAGAAACGGTTCCCTCGTTGAACGCCGCCTGACTTTTCCCGCGTAGAACTCATAGTCCCCTCTTATCCTCCCAAACCCACATTCCACATCTTCCACAAAGAGGAGATACTGGTGGTGAAAAAGTGTCCCGTCAGTTCCCCGCTGCCGACCCTCTCCAGCCAACGCCATTGTTGGATAGGTGGGTCAGAGGACGCCAACGCCCTATAGTCAGTATAATCACCAGGGACTAGAAGTTCAAGGGTGCAATAAATCTGGCCTCTACGATTTGAAGCGCGTGGTCAAATCCAGCCAGCCCGTGCTTTGCCGCTGGAACAGCAGCGCGTTTCCAGCCGAGCTGATCGTGACAGCGCTGATGCTGTTGCCACCAATTTTCCACAAAATCGCGCCGCTGGCCGGATTGAGCGCGTACAAAAGCGGTTGAGCGCAGGGCGCCTGTTGCGAGAGACAGACGGCTGTCAGCA
>Ga0307372_10011566_pt1 | contig 11754 bp, 7 predicted proteins | sample OX1MG_FD_202533 | JGI IMG/M metagenome (GOLD analysis project Ga0307372, IMG submission 202533) | Soil microbial communities from Risofladan, Vaasa, Finland - OX-1 | ecosystem: Environmental > Terrestrial > Soil > Coastal area > Acid sulfate soil | place: Finland: Risofladan, Vaasa | collected...
GTCCAGGCGGTAGACGTTCTGGGTGGGGCGGTTGCCGTTAATGGTCATCTGCATGCCCAGGCCGCGCAACTGGCCGCCGGGCTGGGTGACCACTTCCTGGGTGCGCACCGAGTCGACGCCGGGCTGCAGGGTGGCGAGCGAGGCCCAGTCGCGGCCGTTGAGCGGCAACTGCACGATCATCTGCTGGCCGACCACGGTGGACAAGGTCGAGGAGTTGGTGTTGATCTGAGGCGTGGCCGCGGTCACCTCCACCGTCTGCTGCGCCTGGCCGACCTTGAGGGCGATGTTCTGGACCTGCGTGGTGCCGACGGAGAGGCTCAGGGTGGTCACCGCCTTGCTGAAGCCGGTGGACTCGGCGCTCACCTGGTAGTCGCCAGGGTTGACGTTGGCGAAGTTATAGCTGCCGCTGGCGTTGGTGCTGGTGGTGGTGGCCACCCCGGTGGCGATATTGGTAGCGGTGACTTTGGCATTCGGAACGCCGGCCCCCGAGGCGTCGCTGATGACGCCCTTGAGGGTGGCGCCGGTCACCTGCGCGCGCGCTCCGGGGGGCAGAAGAAGGATGGCCAGACTGAGGGCCGCGGCCATGCCCCATACCAACTTCGAGGGCAACTTCGCCAGCGGCAGGGAGTGCAACGTTTTCGTTTTCATGTATCGCCCCTTAATCGGACAAAAGAAACGAACTACGCCGACAGCGCAAGGTACGCGCTTGTGAACGGAACGCTCGATCAGGAACTTCGCGGAGAAAAACTGTGCGGCCCCGTGGGCGGCAAATAGGATTGGCGGTGGATGACGCGCGGTCCGCATGCTGGAACCCCCCAGGCGCCAGCACGTATTCCCTCGTACATTTCGCACCTCCCCACTTCAGGTGGCTTGTCCCATCGCGGAGCTTGTACCTCGACATGGCCTGTGTCAAGAAAAAAATGACATCTTGCGATTGGATCACAATGGCACGGCTCCAAGCTCCCCATCGGGGCTGGCAGATTCTGACCGTTTTGCGTGTGCCCTAGGGAAAGACGCCCGGTGCGGCGGCGGCGGGCGGCGTGGAGCGGCCGAGGCGCCCGGTTGCGGGCGCGCCCCCCCGGATCCAGGCGGGGATGGGGAGGTTGCGCACCGGGATCCCTGGCGCCCGCCTAGGGAAGTGCCCGCGGCCTGCGCAGCCGGGGATTGGGCAAGACATGGGTCCTTTGCGAGAACTGCCGGTTGGGGGCGATGCCGGTCGCGGGCGGCGGCCTCCGGTATACTAAAGCCACGCCGCGGCACGGAGAGATGGCCGAGCGGTTGAAGGCGCACGCTTGGAAAGCGTGTAAATCCGAAAGGGTTTCTGGGGTTCGAATCCCCATCTCTCCGCCATCCTATGACCACCGGCGCCCGGCGGGTGGGGTGGAGCGCCGCCCCCACCCCGGCGGGCGGACGAAGAATACGCGAAGCCATTGTTACGAAACTATGCCGCAAATCTGGGGCAATTCTGCAGGAGCGCCCGCCGCCGGTCTCGCCACAATATCCCTGCGTGAATCATTTTATTGATGTAAGGCGGTACCCATGACAGTGGCATCCATGCGCGGTTTCTCGCAGCGGGAGCAGCAAATTGTCGCTGCGCTGCTGGCGGCCAAGGCGGTGAAGGACATTGCGGTCGAGTTCGACCTCAGCGTCAACACCGTGAAAGACTATCTCAAGACGATCTATCGCAAGGCCCAAGTGCACTCCGCCCGGGAGCTGATGGTCAAGCTCGCGGCCGAGCCGGGCGGGCCGCCGCCGCCGCCGCCCGACACCGCGCTGGCGCAACTGCTGCAGACGGCGCAGGCGCTGGCGGCGGCGCCGGCGCCGGCGGAGGCGCTGCAGCAGCTCAGCGCGGCGGTGCGGCGCTGCACCCGCGCCCGGCGGGTGAGCTTCTGGCGGCTGGTGCGGCCCCCCGGCGATCTGTTCCTGGCGCCGGAGGGCGGGGGGGCGCCGCTGCGCGCCGCCGGCTTCGCGCAACGCATCCTGGAGCGGGGCTGGGCGCGGCTGGACGCCAGCCAAATGCGCACCCTGGAAGGGCGCCAACTGGCCGCCGCCGGGCTGGCGGGCGAGGTGATCGGGGTGGCCTGCGCCCCCACGGTACGGGTGCAGATCCTGCTTGCCGGGGATCCGCTGGAGGCGCGCTTCGGGCCGCTCGACCCGGCGGTGATCCGGCTGCTGGCGCGGCTGGCGGGCAGCTCCTCCGACCACCACCTGGCCGCGCTGCGCGCCAGCGCCTAGAGTTTGCCGGCCTCGATGGCGATCCGGGGCACGGTTTCCATGGCCTGGAGGGTTTGGCGCGGGCGGCGCGCCGGCTCGGCGTAGGGATCGAAGTGCGCGTCCATGGCGGTGTGGGCGTAGCGCAGGCCGGAGATCGAGGTCTGGAAGCGGTTGAACTGGGGGGGGCGCGGCGCCGGGGGGGTGGGTTGCATGGCTTCGTTCCTCGGCTCAGTTGCGGGCGCAGGCGCCGCCGCCGCAGCAACCGGCGGGCTGGGCGCAGGCAGTCGGCTCGGGGGCGGCGGTGGCGACGGCGACGCGCGAGAACCAGATGCGCTCGACCTGCTCGGCGCCGCAGTCGCAACGCACCGCCGTTGCGGTTTGTCCCCACGACAAGCGCTCAAAGCGGCCGCCGCAGGCGTTGCACTGGTATTCGTACATCGGCATGACACCAGTTTAGCAGCCTTCTCGCGGGGGTCGCGCCGCTTTGCCTGCCGGCGAAAATCGGCGCGAAAGGCCGCGAAATTCCGAAGGGCGGCCCGCCCCCGGCGGGACGAATTCGGCGCGGCCCCTGCGAGGCGCAGCGCCGGCTTGGGGCCTCGGGCCCCCAAGCCGGCGTGAGCACAAGCGGGACGCGCGGCGCAGCCGCGCAGGGGCCCGCGCCAACCAACGTGGGGTAGCTAAGCGCGGCGCTCGGCCATTTGGGCGGCGAGGGCGCGCAGCCGCCCGGCGGCGGGGCCCCAGCCGGCGAGCGCCGCCTGCGCCTGCTGCGCGAGGCGGCGGGCCTCCGAGGCGGCGGCGGCGCGGCCGGCGACGGCGGGATAGGTGGCCTTGCGCTGGGCCTCGTCCTTGCCGGCGGTCTTGCCCAACTCGCCGCTGGAGGCGGTCAAATCGAGCAGATCGTCCACAATCTGAAAGGCCAGCCCCAGCGCCTCGCCAAACTGGGCTAGGGCGGCCCGTTGGGCGGGGCTGGCGGCGGCGGCGTGGCCGCCGAGCAGGACGCTGGCGCGGATCAGGGCGGCGGTTTTGCGGCGGTGGATGAAGGCGACGGTGGCGGCGTCGGCCTGCGCGCGCTCGGCCTCGACATCGGCCACCTGGCCGGCGACCATGCCGGCGGGGGTGCCGGCGGCCTCGGCCAGCAGCCCGACCATGGCCCCGGCTTGGCCTCCGGCGGCGGCCAATTGGCCAAAGGCCAAGGTCAGCAGGGCATCGCCCGCCAGGATGGCCATGGCCTCGCCGAACTGCTTGTGGCAGGTGGGCCGCCCGCGGCGCAGGTCGTCGTTGTCGAGGGCGGGCAGATCGTCATGGATGAGCGAGTAGGTGTGGACCATCTCGACGGCGCAGGCGGGGGCCCAGGCGGCCTCGACCGCGTCCGCCGCCACCGCGTAGGCCGCCGCCCGGCAGAGCAGCGGCCGGAGGCGCTTGCCGCCGTCGAGCAGGCTGTAGCGCATGGCGCGGTGGAGCGACTGCGGCGGCTGGTCGTCGGCGGGCACGGCTTGCGCCAAGCGGCGCTCGAGCTCGGCCCGCTCGGCCGCCGCCCAGTCTCCTTCATTGTCCAACCCGGCTCCCATGGTCGCAGTGTAGCCTAAGCGGTTGCGTGCCCGCCGCGCGCGCCGCATCGCGCAAGGCCCGCCGGGCCACGTCGCCGCGCGCGAATCCATGGCGGCGCTCCAAGCCGCGCCGCTGGGCTAACCTTGAGCCGGGAACTTCGTCCAATTTTCTGGCGTAACCTCTACGCGCTGCCGCGGTTTTTGCCCTTGAGCGTACCTTTGCCATGAACTCCATCCTTCGCGACCTCCGCTATGCCCTGCGCGCCCTGGCGCACGCCCCCGCCTTTGCCCTGATCGCGGTGCTGACGCTGGGCCTCGGCATTGGGGCCAACACCGCCATTTTCAGCGTGGTGGACGCAGTGCTGCTGCGCCCGCTGCCGTTTCCCCACCCCGGGCAGTTGCTCTCGGTGAGGGAGAATGACCGCAATTTTCCCTCGATGTCGGTCTGCTACCCCGACTATTTGGACTGGCTGGCGGACAACCGCAGCTTCCAGCAGTTGTCGGTGTACCGCGGCACGGGCGCGGTGCTGACGAATGCCGGCCCGCCGGCGGTGATCAACGGGCAGGACGCTAGTTGGCAGTATTTCTCGGTGCTGGGCATCCGGCCGGAGCTGGGCCGGACCTTCCTGGCGGCCGAGGACAAGGTCGGCGCCAGCGACGTGGTGGTGCTGGCCGACAGCCTGTGGCGGCAGCACTTTTCGGCCTCTCCTGGCATTCTGGGCCAGACGGTGGAGCTGAACGCCAAGCCCTACACCGTGGTCGGGGTGATGCCGCGCGGCTTTCCGGGTTTGGCGGCGGGCACCAACGCGCCCCAGTTCTGGGTGCCGCTGGGGGCGGAGGCGACCAAGGCCTCGGGGCTGACGGAGCGCGGCGACCATCCCGGCCTCAACGGCCTGGGGCGGCTGAAGCCGGGAGTGACGCTGGCGATGGCGCGCGCCGACCTGGAGGGCATTGCCCGCGCGCTGGCGCAGCAGTATCCCAAGACCAACACCGGCGAGGGGGTGACGGTGGTCCGCTACCTCGACCAGATTGTGGGCAACAGCAGCCGCTCGGCACTGTGGGTGCTGCTGGCGGCGGTGGGCATGGTGCTGCTGATCGCCTGCGCCAACGTCGCCAACCTGCTGTTGGCGCGGGCGGCCACCCGGCAAAAGGCCAATGCCATCCGCAGCGCGCTGGGGGCCTCGCGCTCGCGGCTTATCCGCGAGCACCTGACCGAGAGCCTGTGCCTGGGGGTGGCGGGCAGCGGAGTAGGGCTGGGTTTGGCGTGGGCGGCGATGCGCGCCGCGCCGGCGCTGATTCCGCCCGGGGTGACCCGCGCCAACCAGGCCGGGCTCGACCTGCGCGTGCTGGGCTTCACCATCGGCTTGGCGCTCGCCACCTCGGTGCTGTTTGGGCTGGTGCCGGCCTGGCACGCCAGCCAGATTCGCATCGCCGACACGCTCAAGGTGGGGGGGCGCGAGTCGGCGGCCGGCGGTGGCCGCCTGCGCGGGACGCTGGTGGGGGTGGAGATGGCGCTGGCGCTGGTGCTGCTGGTGGGGGCGGGGCTGCTCATCCGCAGCCTGCTGGCGCTGCAGCAGGTCAATCCCGGCTTCGATCCCCACCACGTGCTCAGCTTCGAGGTGGGTCTGCCCGCGGCCAAGTATTCCAAGCCGGAGCAGAGCCTGGAGTTCTTCCACCAGGCAAGCCTCAACCTGGCCCGCCTGCCCGGGGTCGAGGCGGTCGGCACGGGCAACCCGCTGCCGTTCAGCGGCAGCGACTGGGAGAACAGCTTCACCATCGTGGGCCGGCCGGCGCCGCCGCCGGGGCAAACGCCCTCGACCAACTACGCCATGATCACGGGCGACTACTTCCACGCCATGGGGATGCGGCTGCTGCGCGGGCGCGCCTTCAACGACGGCGACCAACCCACCACCGCCCCGGTGGCCATCATTGACGACAGTTTCGCCAAGCGCTTCTGGCCCGGCGCCGACCCGTTGGCCAACGCCCTGGGGCAGCAGATCCACTCCGGCACGCGCAACCTCACCGTGGTCGGCGTGGTGGCGCGGGTGATGGACTACGGGCTCGACCAATCCACCGAAATGGACCGGCTGCCGGAGATGTTCGTGCCGCTGACGCAGACCGGCTACAACCAGACCGACTCCTACTTCGTGGTGCGGGTGGCGGGCGACGATCCGCTGCAGATGCGCTCGGCCGCCACCGCCGCCATCCAGTCGCTGGATTCTGACCAGCCGCTCTACGACATGCTCTCGATGGACCAGCGGGTGGCGCTCTCGCTGGCGCAGCGGCGGCTGACGCTATGGCTGATGGGGGCCTTCGCGGTATTGGCGCTGGCGCTGGCGGCGATCGGCATCTACGGGGTGCTGAGCTACGCGGTGGCCCAGCGCGGGCACGAGATCGGAGTGCGGATGGCGCTGGGGGCCAACCGCGGACGGGTGATGGGGATGATGCTGGGCCACGGGCTCAAGCTGGCCGGACTGGGCGCCGCCGCCGGCCTAGTGGCGGCGCTGCTGCTGGGGCGCTTCGCCGCCTCGTTCCTCTACGGCGTCAACGTCGCCGACCCGCTCACCCTGGTCGCGGTGCCGCTGCTGCTGCTGGCGATCGCGGCGTTGGCCTGCGCCCTGCCGGCGCGGCGCGCCACGCGGGTGGATCCGGTGATCGCGCTGCGGGGGGAGTAGCCCCGGGGCGCTGCGCGCGCCGCATGCAGCCCAGGGGCGCGCTGGGCGCCCTTGCTGGGTTGACATCCGCCTTGGCGCCCTCTACCATAGCTGTCTATGGGAATACCCCGCCGCTTTTGGGGGCTGCTGCGCGGGCGCCGATTGGACCGCGACCTGCAGGCCGAGATCGAGGCCCACTTGGGGATGCGCGAGGAGGCGAACCTGGCGGCCGGGCTGGGGCCGGAGGCGGCGCGGCGCGCGGCGGCGCGGCGCTTGGGCAACGAGTTGGCGCTGCGCGAGCGCACCCGCGAGGTGGACGTGCTGGGCTGGCTGGACGAGCTGGGGCGCGACTTGAGTTTGGCGCTGCGCGGGCTGCGGCGCCAGCCCGGCTTCGCGGCGGTGGCGATCGTCACCTTGGCGCTGGGCATTGGCGCCTCGACCGCCATCTTCACCGTGGTGGACGGGGTGGCGCTGCGGCCGCTGCCCTTTGCCCAGCCGCAGCAGTTGGTGGCGGTGCTGGAGAGCAGCCGGGTGTTCCCGCAGATGGCGGTGTCGTGGCCGGACTACCTCGACTACCGCCACGACAATGACGTCTTCCGTGCGCTCGCGGCGGTGCGCGGCAGCGACATGATCCTCACCCATGTGGGCGCGCCCACCATGGTGATCGGCCAACGGGTCACGGCGAACTATTTTGCGATGCTGGGGGCGAAGCCGGAGCTGGGGCGGACTTTTTTGCCGAGCGAAGACCGGGCCGGCGCGCCCGACGTGGTGGTGGTATCCGACGCCTTCTACCGCTCGCGCCTAGGGGCGGACCCGGGCTGGCTGGGGCGGGCGCTCGAGCTGGACGGGCGGGCGCGCACGGTGATTGGGGTGATGCCGCCGGGCTTTCCCGGCCTGGCGGCGCCGGCCAACCAGATCCAAGACTGGACGCCGCTGGGGGCCTTCGCCGCCCGCACCCCCGGCCTGAGGCACCGCGGCAACCACGCGGGCATCATGGCGCTGGGGCGGCTGCGGCCGGGCGCGACGCTGGCCGACGCCCGCGCCGACTTCGCCACCCTCAGCGCCAACTTGGCGCGGCATTACGCCAAGGACCAAGGCAACGCGGCCGCCCTGGAGAACTATCTCGACCTGATCGTGGGCAACGCCCGCCCCGGTCTGCTGGCGCTGCTGGCCGCGGTCGGCCTGTTGTTGCTGGTGGCCTGCGCCAACGTGGCCAACCTGCTGTTGGCGCGCGCCGCCGCCGGCCACAAGGCGGATGCGGTGCGCAGCGCGCTGGGCGCTTCGCGCCTGCGCCTGGTGCGGCAGCATATGGCCGAGAGTCTGGCGCTGGGCCTGCTGGGCGCGGGCGGGGGACTGCTGCTGACCGAGGCGCTGCTGCGGGCGGTGGGGGTGGGGCTGGCGGCCACCCTGCCGCGCGCCGGCCAGCTCGCGCTGGATGGCCGGGTGCTGACCTTCGCGCTCGGCCTGGCGCTGCTCACCACGGTGCTGTGCGGGCTGGCGCCGGCGCTGCGCGCCGCGGCGCAGCCGCCGGCGCCCTGGCTGGGCGGACGCGGCGCCGCGGTGGGCGGGCAGCGCGTGCGCGGCGCACTGGTGGCGGCCGAGATGGCGCTGGCGCTGCTGCTGCTGGTCGGCGCCGGGTTGCTGGTGCGCAGCCTGCTGCGCCTGGAGGCCGTGGACCCGGGCTTCCAACCCCAAGGCGCGCTGAGTTTCATTATTGGCCTGCCCGACGCCAACTATCCCCAGACGGCGCAGCAGCTTTCGTTCTTCCGCCAAGCCGAGCAGCGGCTGGCGCGCCTGCCGGGGGTGGCCGCGGTGGGCGGCGCATTTCCGCTGCCCTTCAGCGGCCTAGCTTGGCAGGAAAACTTTCAAGTGGCCGGCCGTCCCGCCCCGGCGGCCGGCCATGCGCCCGCCACCGACATGGCCAGCGTGCGGGGCGACTATTTTGGCGCCATGGGGATGCGCCTGTTGCGCGGCCGCGCCTTCACCGAGCGGGACAACGCCAGCGCCCCCGCGGTGGTGATCGTGGACGACGCTTTGGCCCGCGGCTACTTCCCGGGCCCCGACCCGCTGGCCGCCGCCCTGGGCCAGCGCCTCGATCTCGCCGGCGCGGAACGCACCATCGTCGGCGTGGTCGCGCACGTTCAGTACTTCGGCCTCAACGGCGTCTCCCGGGTGGAGAGTTTCATCCCGCAGGAGCAATCCCCGAGCAACGTGGCCGCGCTCTATTTCGTGCTGCGCACCCGCAGCGCCGATCCGCTGGGCCTGCGCGCCGCCGCGCTGGCGCAGATCCAGGCGGTGGATCCGGACCAGCCGGCCACCGACCTACAGACGATGGACCAGCGCCTGGCGCTCTCGCTCGCCCAGCGCCGCCTGACGCTGTGGCTGATGGGCGCCTTCGCGCTGCTGGCCTTGGCGCTGGCGGCGATCGGCATCTACGGGGTGCTGAGCTACGCGGTGTCGCAGCGCACCCACGAGATCGGGGTGCGCATGGCGCTGGGGGCCGACCGCGGCCGGGTGCTGCGCCAGGTGCTGGCCCAAGGGCTGCGCTGGTCCGCACTGGGCGCTGCCGCCGGCCTCGCCGCCGCGCTCGCCCTCGGCGGCTTCGCGGCGACGTTCCTCTATGGCATCCCCGCCACCGACCCGTTGACCCTGCTCTCGGTCCCGCTGCTGCTGCTGGCCATCGCCGCCCTAGCCTGCTACCTCCCCGCCCGCCGCGCCACGCGCGTGGACCCGCTGCTCGCCCTGCGGGAGTAGCGCCCGTGAACACGGCGATGCAATGGCCCTCCGGGTTGGCGCAGCCCTGTGCCCTGTACCCTGTCCCCTCGATCCTGTATCCTTGATTTCAGGGCCATGGAATACCAGTTCCTCCACAAGATCGATTCGCCCGCCGACCTCAAGAAAGTTCCGCGCGCCGAGCTGCCGCGCGTGGCGGAAGAGCTGCGCGACTTCATGATCGCGACGGTGAGCAAGGTGGGCGGCCACCTGGCATCGAGCCTGGGGGCGGTTGAGCTGACGCTGGCGCTGCACTACAGCTTCGACGCGCCCAAGGACAAGATCGTGTGGGATGTGGGCCACCAGGCCTACGGGCACAAGATCCTGACCGGGCGGCGCGACCGCTTTCCCACGCTGCGGCAGTACGGCGGCATCAGCGGGTTTCCGGTGCGGGAGGAGAGCCCCTACGACGCCTTCAATGTGGCGCACGCCTGCACCTCGATCTCGGCGGCGCTGGGGATGTGCACCGCCCGCGACTTGGCGGGCGAGGACAACTACGTGATCGCGGTGATCGGCGACGCGGGGCTGACCGGCGGAGTGGGCCTCGAGGGCCTCAACCAGGCCGGGCACCTCAAGCCCAAGCTGATGGTCGTCCTCAACGACAACGAGATGTCCATCTCGCCCAACGTGGGGGCGCTGTCGGGCTACTTGAACCGCATTGCGCACGGGCAGGCGTACCAGCGCGTGCGCGACGAGATCGAGCAGTTGATCACCTCGGTGCCGCGCATCGGCCACCGGCTCTTCCGGCTGACGCGGCAGTGGGTGGACGCGATCAAGACGCTGATCCTGCCGGGGCTGGTGTTCGAGGAGCTGGGCTTCGAGTACGTGGGGCCGATCAACGGGCACAACCTGGAGTCGCTGCTGGAGACGCTGGCGCAGTACAAGGACCACCCGGGGCCGGTGCTGCTGCACGTGGTGACGCGCAAGGGCAAGGGCTACGGCCACGCCGAGCAGCTCCCGATGAAATACCACGGGGTGACGGCGTTCGACATCTCGACCGGGGCCTTCGTGAAGGCTCCGGCGAGCGCGCCGAGCTTCACCAGCGTGTTCGGCCAGGCGATGTGCGAACTGGCGGAGAAGGATGCGCGGGTGATCGCGATCACCGCCGCCATGACCGAGGGCACGGGGCTGGGCGAGTTCGCCACGCGCTTCCCCAAGCGCTTTTTCGATGTGGGCATCGCCGAGCAGCACGCCGTGACCTTCGCCGCCGGCCTCGCCTGCGAAGGCCTGCGCCCGGTGGCGGCGATCTACTCGACCTTTTTGCAGCGCGCCTACGACCAGGTGATCCACGACGTCTGCCTGATGAACCTGCCGGTGACGTTCGCGCTGGACCGGGGCGGGATCGTGGGCTCGGACGGGCCCACCCACCACGGCCTCTACGACATCGCCTATCTGGCGGCGGCGCCCAACATGACGGTGATGGCGCCCAAGGACGAGAACGAGCTGCGCCACATGCTCTACACCTCGATCGAGCACGGCGGCCCGATCGCCTTCCGCTACCCGCGCGGCAACGGCCTGGGGGTGGCGCCGGAGGCGCCGCGCAAGCTCGAGATCGGGCGCGCCGAGATCCTGCGCGAGGGCTCCGACGGCGCCATCCTGGCGCTGGGCAGCATGGTCTACCCGGCGCTGGAGGCGGCCGAGCGGCTGGCGGCGGAGGGGCTGTCGCTGACGGTGATCAACGCCCGCTTCGCCAAGCCGCTGGACGAGGAGCTGATCGCCTGCCTGGGGGCGGAGAAGCCCTTCCTGGTGACGGCGGAGGAGGGCACGCTCACCGGCGGCTTCGGCGCGCTGGTGGCGGCGCTGCTGCAGGACCGGCGCATTCCGGTGTCGCTGCTGCGGATTGGGGTGCCCGACCGCATCATCCCGCACGGCTCGCCGGCGCTGCTGCACGCCAAGTTCGGGCTGGACTGCGACGGCATCTGCCAAAGCATCCGCGACTTCGCCGCCGGGGCGCCGCGGCCGCGCGGGGCCGCCAAGGCCGCCCGCCGCCGCTAGCGGCGGCGGGCGAACCCGCAGCCTATGCCCGCCAAGCTCCGCCTCGATCTGCTTTTAGTGGAGCGCGGCCTCGCCCCTAGCCGCGAGCAGGCGCAGGCGCTGATCCTCGCCGGGGCGATTCTGGTCAACGGGCAAAAGGCGACCAAGCCCGGCCACGCCGTTGCCGCCGACGCCGAACTCACGCGCGTGGGCGAGCCGCTGCGTTTTGCCAGCCGCGCCGGGCTTAAGCTCGAGGCCGCGCTTGACCACTTTCACCTCGACGCCGCTGGCCGGGTCGCGCTCGACGTGGGCTCCTCGACCGGGGGTTTCACCGACTGCCTGCTGCAGCGCGGGGCGCGGCGGGTGCATGCGGTGGACAGCGGCACCAACCAGATGATCTGGCGGCTGCGCACCGACCCGCGCGTGCACCTGCTGGAAAAGACCAACGCCCGGTTCTTGACCGCCCGCGATCTCAAGCTCGAACGGGGCGAGGAGCCCGACCTGCTGACGCTGGATGTGTCGTTCATCTCGGCGACGCTGCTGCTGCCGACGCTGGTGAAGCTGCTGCGGCGGCCGGCGGAGGTGGTGGTCTT
>Ga0307372_10011567_pt1 | contig 11754 bp, 7 predicted proteins | sample OX1MG_FD_202533 | JGI IMG/M metagenome (GOLD analysis project Ga0307372, IMG submission 202533) | Soil microbial communities from Risofladan, Vaasa, Finland - OX-1 | ecosystem: Environmental > Terrestrial > Soil > Coastal area > Acid sulfate soil | place: Finland: Risofladan, Vaasa | collected...
TCACCGCGGCGCTGCTGCCGCTGCGCCTGTTCATCGGCGCTACCTTCGTCTATGCAGGGCTGGACAAGCTCACCGACCCAACGTTCTTCGATTCCAGGGCTCCTGCGTACATCGGGCAACAGATGGCCGGCTACGTGCGCACCGGCTCCCCGCTGTCGTGGTTGCTGACTAACCTGGCCATCCCACATGCTACCTTCTTCGGCGCCCTGATCGCGCTCGGCGAGTTGTGGGTCGGTTTGGCGACGCTGGCGGGGCTGCTGACGCGCGTCGCCGCCCTGGGCGGCCTCGCGCTGAGCCTATCGTTCTATCTGACTTCATCCTGGGCGACCCGCCCGTATTTCATGGGCCCGGACCTGCCCTTTGTCCTGGGCTGGCTCACGCTCCTGCTCACCGGCCCCACCGTGTTCAGCCTTGACGCATACTTCTTCGGTGCGGTGCGATGTGCCCACACAGGCCGGCCCGAACCGGACATGCGCGTGCGACATGCAGAGCTGCCAGAAGAGCGTCTACTGGCGAGGCGCTCATTTGTGAGCGGGATCAGCGCGGTCGTCACGCTGCTGGCGAGCGGCGGCCTCCTCGGCGGCATCGCCAGGCTGTTGACGCCCACACGGGCCGGTGGCGGCAGCACGGCGCCGCTCACGGACGGCGCTGCCGCGAACGCAGGCGGTGGAAGCAAGGGCATACCCGCCGGCGGTGTGCTGATCGGGAGCGTCAAGACGTTGCCAATCAATAGAGCACGGTCGTTCACCGACCCGCGTACGGGCGATCCCGCCATGCTGATCCACCTGAGCAGTGGACGGTTCATCGCCTATAGCGCCGTATGTACACACGCCGGCTGCATCGTTGCCTACGATAGCGCGCGAGCGGAACTGGTCTGCCCCTGTCACGGATCGATCTACGATCCGCGCCACGGAGCGCAGGTAGTAGCCGGCCCCGCCCCGCGACCGCTTCCCGAGGTGCCGGTGCAGGTGGACGCCCAGGGCAATGCCTACACCGTCGGTACGGCGCCGGCGGACCTGCCGACCCAGTAGCAGACGGGCTACACCCACGACGAGGGGAGCCTCCTCCATCCGTCGACCAAAGGCGAGAGACGAAGCCTGAAAAGAAATAAACCCATTACGTGGCCAATGTGGCCACGTAATGGGTTTAATCACACACCTGTGACTTAAAGCAGTTCTTTGCCACGATATAAAGCAGTATATTGCCGGGAGTAGCGGCCCTCCAGTTGCCACAGGGCCCGTGTGGATGTGATGCCGGCCCACATGTAAAGCAGAATCTTACCGAGAGCGCAGCGAGTGCCCGATTCTTTGCCGCGCGCACAAACGGGAGCAGATTCGGATGGGAAGTCTCCCTAACCCATCGACAGGGCGACCGCCATCGCCAATACCAAGAGTCTGCGTGTCCTGGCCGGCGCCATCGCGCCTCGAATAGTTTGTCTCGGTTGACCAAGCTCCCTCAAGGGGCTTATTCCACGATTTCTCCGCGATGTGGACAAATAGGGAGCGTCGTGAAATGATGGGGGAGAACAGCGCAGGATACACCGGTTGATGGCTGAAGCACGGGATGACAGCCATGATGACGGAGCACATGTTCGCTATCTGGATTGCGCGACTGGGTTTCTCGGAAGAAGCGACGGCCTTCATCCAGGAGATCCGCCGGTCGGATCCAAGCCGTCTGGTGCAATGCCGGGTGGGCAACGTCACGGTGCGGTACCCCAGCCTCAAGATGGCCCGTACCATTCAGGGCGAGAGTGTGCGCGGCGAATGGGCGGCCCTGCTCGACCTGGAATATGATCCCGACGTACTCGAATACTACGACCAGCCTCGCCTGCTCTGGCTACGGTATCCGACAAAGACGGGTGCGCTTGGGCGGCCGGTCAAGCATGTGCCCGATCTCTTTGTGCTTCGTGCGTCGGGTGCGGGATTCGAGGAATGCAAGCCGGATGCCGTGTTGCGCAGGCTGGCCGAGTCCTGCCCATCCCGCTATGTCCAGGGAGCCGACGGCGCCTGGCGAAGTCCTCCGGCCGAGCGCCTCGTCGCCCCGTATGGCTTCTACTTTCGCATCCGCTGTGCTGAGGAAATCAATTGGGTAGCCAACCGCAACATGGTATTCTTGGAGGATTACCTCCGATCACCCGAGCAGTGCGTCGCGGCAGAGGTTGAACAGACCATCCGAGACATCGTCTCGTCGCACCCGGCGATTCCCCTGGTCGACCTGCTGCGCCAAGTCGTCACGCTTGGGATAGCTACCGATGCCGTCTATAGGCTAATTGCGTTCAATCGGCTCTACGTCGATCTGCGGGCCTACCCGCTGGCCGAGCCTGAGCGGGCGCCCGTATTTCCGAGTGCAGGTCTCGCTCAGGCCTATGCCGTCACATCCGCCGCGCCGCCGAAGTTGCAGGAGCGGTTGCCTGGCGTGGAGAAGGTGACCGGTGCCCGAGTACGGTGGGATGGTCAAACCTACATCCTGCTCAATGTCGGCCACACGCGACTTACCTTGCGTTCCGAGCACGACCAATTTGTTGAATTGCCGCACGAAACGTTCGATGCGTTGGTCGCGGGCGGGAGCATGGTCGGACTTCGCAGTGCCGCTGACCCGCCCGTACCGCCGAACGCCTGGGGCAAATTGCTGCGGGTCGGACCAGCAGACCAGGCCGAGGCCGCTCGGCGCTACCAGGTCATCACGCCCTACCTCGCAGGGCACCGCCCCGCGGCGGAAACCACACCCGCGCGGACCGTGCGGCTCTGGCTGCGGGCCTGGCGTCTTGCCGAGGAAGCACATGGGTGCGGACTGATCGGCCTGCTTCCGCGCACCAGGGATCGAGGCGGCCATACGGCGAAGTTGCCGGAAGGTACCCTTCAGGCAATGGACGCATGCATCAGCGAGCACTACGAGACGCTCAAGCAGCGTTCTATACGCTCCGTCTATGGCCTGTTTCTCCAAGCATGCGATCGCCGCACCCAGCAGGATCCGAACTTCATCATCCCCAGTTATCAGACCTTTTGCCATCGAGTCAAAATGCACTCAGGTCCCCGCCAAATCCGCTTGCGGGCAGGGGCACGAGCGGCGTATCAGGCCGAGCCGTTCTACTGGGAGTTAGCCATGACCACACCCCGGCATGGGGATCGCCCGTGGGAGGTGGTGCACCTTGACCACACGGAATTGGATGTCGAACTCGTCTACGAGGAGAGTGGGCGCGGGGCGGGCCGCTGTTGGCTCTCTATCGTGACTGATGCCGCTACGCGGCGCTTCTTGGCCGTGTATATCTCCTATGATCCACCCAGTTACCGCTCCTGCATGATGCTCATGCGCATCCTGGTGCAGCGGTGGGGTCGCCTGCCACAAACCATCGTGGTTGATAATGGGCCGGAATTTCGCAGCGGCTACTTTGAGGTGCTGCTGGCGCGGTATGAGATTACCAAGAAAGCGCGACCGGCCTCCCACCCACGCCACGGATCCGTGTGCGAACGCTTGTTCGGCACGACGACCACGCAAATGATCCACAACCTGCGCGGCAACACGCAGATCACCAAGGTGGGCCGGCGGATGACGACGAGCGTCGATCCGAAACGGCAGGCGTGCTGGACGCTGGGCGACCTCTACGTGTCCCTCTGCACGTATGCCTATGAGGTCTACGATACGCTTGAGCATCCCGCCCTTGGTTGCTCTCCACGGGATGCCTACGTGAAGGCGCTGACCCTGGGGGGCGAGCGTACCCATCGCCGCATCCCCTACGACGACGAATTTCGGATGCTGACGTTCCCCTCCACGCCCAAGGGGACCGCGGCTATCGATGCGCAACGGGGCATCAAAATTGCCGGCGTCTATTACTGGCACGAGGTTATGCGTGATCCGCTTCTGGCGCGGCAGCAGGTGCCGGTGCGCTACGACCCATTCGACATTGGCATCGCCTATGTCTATCTGCGTGACCGCTGGGTGAAGTGCTATTCGGAACACCATGCGCTACTCTCCGGTCACTCGGAGCGCGAGGTCCAACTTGCCACGCACCGCCTCCGAGCGCATGCCCGCAGTCATGGACAATCCTTCAGGGCGAGTGCTCGGCACTTGGCGCAGTTCCTCACCGGCGTGGACGCGAAGGAGGAAGTGCTCAATCAAGGCTTGCGTGACCGAGCAGCCCGAAGGGTCGTCGCGGTCATCGAAGCCGGGGACCTCCCCCAGACCGATCGCCTGCCGGCTGGGGGGCGTCAGGAGGTGCTGGGGGAAGCCGCGCCGACGATGACCGCGGTTGCCGGAGGGTCGGTTGAGACGGCGGCCGAACAAGCCGCCAGGGAACGGCGGCGTCTCAAGGGGTATGGGAGCTTTCTCTAGTGTCACACCATCGCGAAGCGGCACCTCAACCAGCCGGCTACGGATTCGATCGGGCGCTCCTCAAGCAACCGGTCGCTGCCAGACTGGAGTATTTCGATAGACAGGTGACGGTGCTGCACCCGCGCCAGGAGCAGGCGTATCTAGAGATCTGGCGGGCCATGCACCAGCCGTTCGGCGTCAAGCAACTCTTTGTGGTTGGGCCGAGCGGTGTGGGAAAAACAACGCTCTTACGAAAGCTCCGGCAGACGATCATGGGGGAAGCGCTGGCGGATCTGGGCCGCCTTCCGGGCTACAAACCGATCTGTGCCGTCCTCGCGGAAAGCCCGCACCTGCGCGCATTTCATTGGGGCCGTCTGTTCCGCGACCTCCTGGAGGATCTGGACGAGCCCTACATCGACGCCAAAGTGAGCGGATTGGAGATCGCCAGCAAGCTGGCGACGCACGGCTCACAACGGATCGGCCTGGGACGGCGGCCCACGACCGACGCCCTGCGCGACGCGGTCCAGGAGGCCTTACGGCAGCGCCAACCGAAGGCGGTCTGCATCGACGAGGCCCACCACCTCGTCAAAGTCGGCACTGCCCGACGCATCAAAGACAACGCCGATTGCCTGAAGTCCCTGGTCGACAAGAGCGGGCGCCTCTTCGTCCTGCTCGGTACCTATGAACTGCTGCCGTTGCGCAAGCAGGGAGACCAACTGAGCCGCCGGACCAGCACCGTGCATTTTCCCCGGTATCATATCGACCGTGCCGAGGACGTCGAGATGTTTAAGCGCTGCCTCGTCACGTTCGAGCACTACCTGCCGTTGGCACAGCGACCCGACTTGCTCGCGGAATGGGAGTTTCTGTTCGCCCATTCCGTGGGTTGCATCGGCACCCTGAAAGACTGGCTCACACGTGCCTTGAACGCAGCCCTGCACGAACTTGACCTCGATGCCGAGGGCAACGTTCGCTATGACCCCACTGGTGCGCCCTGCACGAAACCGGCCCGGACCGTGACCCGAGCGCATCTTGAGCAAACGGCTCTTCCGGTGGATGACTGCCTCACTATCGCGACACTGGCCACCTTCGGTGAAGCCGAATTGACCACGACCTCGGCGGACGCCGACCAACTCCAGGCACTGCTCCGGGCACCGCCGTCCACTCGTCCAGGCATGCAGCGCCCGCCCCCAAACGTCCCCCCGACGGACGGCGTGCATCCGCATCGGGCCGGCCGCGGACACCCTGGGCAGCGCAAGCCGCGCCGCGATCCGGTCGGTCGGTTCCCGAAGGTCGTTGCCGATGCATGAACCCTATGCCGTTGCGGACCTGACAGAGCCTGCCATCCCTCGGCGCAGTGGTCTTTATTCACTCGAGCCGATCGGCAGGGCAACACCGTTCGTCGAGAGTCTGACCAGCTACATCATCCGACTCGCCGAGGCTCATTGCATGCAGACGCGTCAACTGGCGATGCGGGCACTGGCCCCGTCCCTCGGGTGGTCCCGCGACCTCACCAACTACCTGGTCAAGACGGGCCATGCCCTCAATGGCATCGGCCCGCCCGCCGCACGGACCGCACGGGTCCTGGAGGATTTGACCGCGCAGTCCGGGTTAGCGTTGCTGACCCTACGACCCTGGCATGAGGTGCTTGCCACTCGAGGCCTCCTGCGCCGGTGCCGAGCCTGGTGCGCCGCCTGCTATCAGACCTGGAACACGACCGGCCGGCCGGTCTATGATCCACTGCTTTGGTCCCTTGCCTGCGTGAAAGTCTGCCCAGTGCACCACTGTTTGCTCAGCCTGCGTTGCCCCCACTGCGCGCTGGATCAACAGCCCGTGCTCGCACCATGGTCGCGGCCCGGGCACTGCGCTCGATGCGGGGTATGGCTCGGCAGTCACGACGGGATGCCGACCGGACCTGCTGAACCGCCGCCCGACTTCGGAGAGGAACAGTGGCGTGCCCAGGCGGTCGGGGAACTTCTGGCCTCGTCGACCACACCGTGCACCCGCCCCCAGTTAACGGCGGCATTCATGCGCTGCGCCCTCTCCTGCCCCACCGGCAAGATGGGTACCCTGGCTCGGTTGCTCCGCATGCCGCGCAACACCGTTTGGCTGTGGTGTCAAGGCCAGGTGGTCCCTTCGCTCGGCCAACTCCTTCAGGTCTGCGCCTGTCTGGGCGTCACGCCGCGCCAATTCCTCACCGGACAGAGCAACTCGCTCCAGGTGTGCGAGATCGACCGGGACCGAAGGCCGAGCAGCCAGGGCGCCCGGCGATCCCCGCTCCCCTTCGCACCGGAGCAGGTGCGGCGTGTTCTGGCGGCAATCCTAGCGGATGACGTGTCCGCTCCCTCCATGGACGCGGTCGGCAGGCAACTCGGCTATGGTGACCGATTGCTCTATATGCATTTTCCCGACCTCTGCAAGGCGATCGCCGCGCGCTATCAGGAGCAGGTGGCCCAGCGTGGACGAGAGCGTCTGCAACACTTGTGTGCCGCAATCCGGCTGATCGTCTTCGATATCCGTGACCAGGGGATCGAACCAACCCGTGTGCTGGTGGAGGAGCAGTTGCGCTCACCGGGGATCTTACGTGACCGCATGGTGCGTGAGGCGATGATCACGGCGATTGCCGAGTGCAAAACGAACGCCGCGACCACGACACAACACCAAAAGTTTAAAGCAGTTCTTTGCCAAAGCGGCAAAGAACTGCTTTAAGTGACAACACCTCGAAATGAAGTGCCTTCTTCATTGGTGGAGATGGGGGCGAATTGAACGCCCCGTCCAAAAAAGGACCTACAAGCGCGTCTACGTTGCGTATCCGGCAATTATTTCTCGCGTCCGAGCGACTCTACCGGCGAAGGTCCCGGACGCCAACCCGCAATCTTAGGCCGGTCTTACAGGTATGGGACCGGCAGCGCCCCTGACTGAAATGACATCGAACACCGGCCCGCCAGGGTGGGGCCGGGAAGACGTCGCCGGGTATTAAGCGGCGAGCGCGTAAGCGCTATTGTTGTTGTTGCCGTTTAAAGGCGTGCCACCGGATTAACGAGGTGATGGCGCCTCGGCACGCAACGCTTGCCTTTCCTCCCCTGTCGAATCCTGACATCCCCAAAAGCACGGTGAAATCTCTTCCAACCCTGCTATTTCTAGTGTACCATGCTTGGCTGGCGGGCGAGTATGATCCGATACACAGATAGGTCGGATCCGACTGATCGGACCGATCCGTCCGATCAGACCGATCCGTCCGATCCGAAGGCCGCGCCCCGCCAGAGCGCCCTGCTTCCCCCGTATACTTAAGCGACAAGAAAAACGCGCCCGTGGCATCTACCCCACCGCGCTCGGCGGTTATAGGCTCGGGCAACGTATCAGCACGTCAGGAGGTAACCGTGGCGAACGAACCGCGCCTGCCCAGCCGCACCATTCTCGAGGGGCGCGACCGCGCGCCTGCTCGCTCCTACTATAAGGCCATCGGTTTTACCGATGAGGACCTGGCAAAGCCGATTGTGGGGATCGCCAATACCTGGATCGAGACCATGCCCTGCAACTTTCACCTGCGCCGTCTGGCGGCACGAGTCAAGGAGGGTGTGCGCGCGGCCGGCGGCACCCCCATGGAGTTCAATACGGTGGCGATCAGCGACGGGATCACCATGGGCACCGAGGGCATGAAGGCTTCGCTGATCAGCCGAGAGGTGATCGCGGACTCGATCGAACTCTGCGGGCGAGGCTATATGTTCGACGCCATGGTAGCCCTGGTCGGGTGCGACAAGACGTTACCGGGCGCCGCAATGGCCCTGGCCCGCCTGAACGTCCCTTCGCTGATCCTCTACGGCGGCTCTATCGCCCCCGGCCGCTACAAGGGCCGGGACGTCTCGGTGCAGAGTATGTTCGAGGCGGTGGGCGCCGTGGCCGCCGGCAAGATGACCGAGGCGGAACTGAAGGAACTCGAGAACGTCGCCTGCCCCGGCGCCGGCGCCTGCGGGGGCCAGTTCACCGCCAATACCATGGCCACCGTGCTGGAGTTTATTGGCCTCTCACCCATGTTTACCGCCAGTGTCCCCGCCACCGATCCGCGGAAGGATCAGGTGAGCGTCCGCTGCGGTGAGTTGGTGATGGACATGCTCCGCCGCAACCAGCGCCCGCTCGATATCCTGACCCGCGGCGCGTTCGAGAACGCGATCGCCTGCGTAGCGGCGAGCGGCGGCTCGACCAACGCGGTGCTCCATCTTCTGGCCCTGGCTCGTGAGGCCGGCGTACCCCTGACCATTGACGACTTCGATCCGATTAGCGCCCGTACGCCGTTGATCGTGGACATCGTACCGGGTGGCAGATATATGGCCACCGACGTGGACAAGGCGGGCGGCATCCCGCTGATTGCCCAGCGCTTATTGGCGGGCGGCTTGATCGACGGCAGCCAGCAGACCCCTACCGGCAAGACAATCGCCGAGGAGTGCGCCGCGGCGGTGGAGACTCCCGGCCAGGATGTGATTCGCTCGCTGGATAACCCGATCAAGAAGACCGGCGGCCTGATGATCCTGAAGGGGAGTCTGGCCCCCGAAGGCTGCGTGATCAAGGTGGCCGGCTATGACAAGCGGGAGCATCGCGGACCAGCACGGGTCTTTGACCGCGAGGAAGACGCGATGAGCGCGGTCACCGGCGGCACGATCCATCCTGGAGACGTGATGGTGATCCGCTACGAAGGGCCGAGCGGCGGCCCGGGGATGCGGGAGATGCTCGGAGTAACTGGAGCGGTGGTGGGAGCGGGGCTGGGCGAAAGCGTGGCCCTCCTCACCGATGGGAGGTTCAGCGGCGCCACCCGCGGCTTCATGGCCGGACATGTCGCCCCCGAGGCGGCGCATGGCGGCCCCATTGCCGCCGTAAGGGAAGGTGACATGATCTCGTTCGACCTCAACGCGCGCCGCCTGGACCTGGAGGTGCCGGAAGCAGAGATCAAGGCCCGGCTGGCTGCCTGGACCGCGCCCGCGCCGCACTACACCACCGGCGTGTTCGCCAAGTACGCCGCCAGCGTCAGTTCCGCGTCCCAGGGGGCGATTACCCAGCCCTTCGGCAACCGCTGAACGAACGGGAAAGGGCGGGGGTCGGCCCTCGCCCCATCCCGAGGACCCCTGTGCGCGAGGCCGGCCCGCAAAACGCCGGCGCGACCGCCATGCAATCGTTACCGGCGGAGTCGGTACCATGAGAGGAACCTATCCTGGCTGGGCATGGTGGAAGTCTCGTCCGATGGGGACGCTCGTGAAAGGTAGAAATGATATGGCCGGCAACTCACCCATTGAGGCCGGAGTCATGGCGGAGCTTCGCCTTCGCCTGGAAGAGGAGCGTCGTCGTTTGCGGGAAATGCTCCTCGCCTCCCAAAGTGTTAAGGCCCCCGGCGATCCGCTCTCCATGGATCCGGAAGATTTCGGGGATATGGCGCAAGACATCACCACATCGGACACTGAAATGGCCCTCACCGCCAACGACCATCGGCTGCTTGCCCAGGTTAACCGGGCTATGCAGCGCCTGGACGAGGGTGTGTACGGGCTCAGCGAGGTGAGTGGCAAGCCCATCCCGATCGAACGGCTTCAGGCCATACCCTGGGCCACCACCAACGTTGAGGATGCCCCTCCCTCACACTACTAGATCGTTCCCTGGGCGGTATCATCAAGATCCGCGCCAGATTCGCGCGGGCGCGTGAGTAGGAGAAGCATGAGGGGAACCCGCACCGCGGTACTCGGGGCTGGGGCCCTGGGGCTGACCCTGGCCTATCGTTTGGCCCAACAGGGTGATTCGGTAACCGTGATCGAGCGAGAGCCGGATCCGGGGGGCTTGGCGGCAGGGTTCGTGGTCGCTCGCATGCCTGACGGCACTCCGGTGTATCTGGAGAAGTTTTATCATCACCTGTTCCGGGCCGACCACGCGGCGGTGAACCTGATCGAGGAGATGGGTTTGGGCGGCCGGATGGTCTGGCCCAAGCCGTCATCCACCATCCTCCGCGATGGCCGGATCCATTCGATGGACGGCGCGCTTCCCCTGCTCCGTCTGAATGTATTACCCGTGCATGATCGGATCCGGGTTGGCGCGGTGCTGGCCTATCTCAAGCTGGAGAAAGGCTACCAGCGCTTCGAGGGGCATACAGCCGAGGAATGGCTACGACGATGGATGGGTCCTACCGCGTATGGGGTGATCGCCGAACCGCTGCTCAAGCAGAAATTCGGTGACTACAGTGATAAAATCGCCATGCCCTGGTTTTGGTCGCGGGTTCACCTGCGCAGCACGTCCCTGGGCTATATGCGTGGGGCTTCCAACACCTCTATGAACAGCTCGCGCGCCGGGTGGAGTCACTGGGCGGCAAGCTGCAATTTTCTACCGCGGTGACCAAGATCACCAGGCAGGGATCAAGGATGATCGCCGTGGAGGCCGGCGGCGAGACCCATAGCTTCGACCGAGTAGTTTCCACCCTCCCCACGCGCCTCACCATCGGCCTCACCGAGGGGATGCCGGAAGATTTCCGGAGCCGCTTCGGCGCCGGAGCGGCGTACGGCGCTCACTGCCTGGTCCTTGAGTTGGATCGGCCCCTGAGCGGCGTCTATTGGATCGCGATCAACGATCCCGGCTACCCCTTCCTGGCCGTGGTCGAGCACACCAACTACATGCCGCCCGAGGACTACGGCGGGAAGCGTCTCGTTTACATCGGGAACTATCTCCCCATGGACCACCCGCTCTTCTCGCAAGACCCAGAAGAGATCCTGGCCCAGTTCCTCCCATACCTTCAGCGGATCAATCCTGACTTGCGCCGTTCCTGGATAACCGGTCTCCACTCCTTTTCCGCCCCGTACTCGCAGCCCATAGTCACGGTTGACTTTAGGTGGCATCTGGCCCCGCACGCGACCCCCATCCCCAATCTCTATATGGCCAACATGTTCCAGATCTATCCCCAGGATCGCGGCCAGAACTACAGCGTCGCCATGGCCGAACGCTTGGCTCGGCGTCTTGTGCGAGAGGGCCCCGCTTAGCCACTTCGGAGACGCCCGATCAGGGATGCGTCTAAAAATGGGGGCACTCCCTCGGAATCCAGTGATCTGGCAGGCGCCTGGCGATCTCGCCACCCGCGAGCAGCGCGGAGATAGGATTCTCTTTAGGGGATGATGTTCTGCCATTCGACCGCGTTCACGAAGATCGCAAGATGCCTGGTGTTCGTGGTCGCTACGACGTAATTGGCTGAGGCTAAGCCCAGACTCCGCACCTGGGCGCAGAGGATAACGTCGCCATCTAAAGCGGCGTCGCCGGCGGTGGGGACGCCGATACGGCGGGTCTGTCCCCAGAGCTCGGCAGCCAGATCCAACTGCGCCATAGTGAGGGGAATGAAGCGGCCAGGCTGGAAGCAATACTGTTTCAAGCGCCGACCCTGGTTGGTCGCGATGCGCCGTTCGATCTCGCGTAGGGCTTCATAGTAGGCGA
>Ga0307372_10011568_pt1 | contig 11754 bp, 9 predicted proteins | sample OX1MG_FD_202533 | JGI IMG/M metagenome (GOLD analysis project Ga0307372, IMG submission 202533) | Soil microbial communities from Risofladan, Vaasa, Finland - OX-1 | ecosystem: Environmental > Terrestrial > Soil > Coastal area > Acid sulfate soil | place: Finland: Risofladan, Vaasa | collected...
CTTGACTTGCACACCCGGCGGACAGAGCAGAAAGCGCTAGGCCGCCTGCAAGGACCGCCGCCATGGCAGCCCAAGCCCAAGGCAGCCGCAGATCCGGTACTTTTCGCGCCAAAAGCTTCCTTTCCTTGCAGATCAGGCTACACGCCTGCGCTACTGCCCGACGCCTTGCTGCAAGGCGGCCGCGTAGTGCGCCGCCACCTGGGACGCGGACAGCGCGGTCGGGTAAACCGCTACGTCCGCCATGCTGCCGTTGAAGTAGTAGCTGTGCGGCTGAGTGGTGCCCTGGCTGTTGCTGCCCCACGGGTCGAGGTTCCAGCCGTTCAGGTTGTCGCCGCCGACCCGCCAGTAGCCGCTGTAGCCCTGCGAGGAACCGGTGGAGTTGGTGCCGATCAGCTGACCGTCGACGTAGAACGTCATCGTGCCCGAGGGGCCGTAGGTGGCCACGACATAGTGCCATGCGCCGTCGTTGTAGACGTTGGGCGTCTCGATGGTGACGGTCTGGTTGTTCCAGATGCCGAATACCAGCTGGCCGTCGTTCATCATGTAGATGTGCCGGTCATAGTTGGAACTCGAGCCGGTCTGGTTGTTCCCGAAGCCGATGAGCTTGCCGCCGTCGTTGGTGGTGGTCTTGAACCAGCCTTCGACGGAGAACGTCTGCGGACCTGACACCTGGTTCGCCGATGTCACGAGCCCGGCGCTGCCGTCGAAGCCCGTCGCTGTCTGGCCGCTGAACGGGCCAGAGACGCCCTGAGTCGTTCCCGACTCATAGCTGCCGCTGAAGCCGTTGGGCGATGCGTCGTTCGCGGTGCTGCCGGAGGTTTCGCTCAGAGGCCAGAGAAACGAGGGATTGTCCTGCAGGACCGTCTGCTGGTAATTCAGCGATGGACTAGTGGACGAGACGGTGACCGGTGCCGAGGCTGGTGACTTGGAGGTGGAGTGGACCCCGTCGGCCACCATGTAGGTGTAGGTGTGGCTGGAGCCAGGCGTCAGGCCGGTGTCCAGGTAGTGCAGTACCGGCTTGGCCCAGGGCCAGGACGTGGCGGTCAGCGTAGCGATCGCCGTGGAGGCTCCGTCCCGGTAGATCTTGTAGCTGAGCGTGCCGGCGGCCTGGCTGCTCACAGCGGGGAAGCTGATCGAGTCGATACCCGCTGACGTACTGGTAACCGTCGGCGCGGTGGTCGGGTTCGATGGACGAACCGAGCCGAGTCCCGCCGGGAAGATCGCAAAGCCCTGCTGCGGCTTGTTGTTGACGGTAGTGAAGTCCCCGCCGACGAACAGCTGGCTGCCGTCGGTGGCCATCGCGTGCGGGCCGAGGGTGCCGACGCCTCGCTCGGTGGCGCCCACGTTGGTGCTCGGTGTCCAGTGCCCGAGCGTGCCGTCGGTCAGCGACTGGTCGAGCAGGTGCCAGGTAACCCATCCGCCAGTAGGCTTGCTGACCTGCGGGAACCCACCGGGCGCGTACGCGCAGTCATGCGCGTGCGAGCCCTTGTAAAGGAAGCCGTTGACGACCTCCACCGCCTGGGTCGCGCCCAGGCAGTCGCTCTGCCACAGCAGCGAGTCGGTGCTGCCCAGGCTGACCGCGAAGTCACCGTCGAAACAGCCGCCGCCGTTGCCCTCATTTGCGAGGTAGGCCGTGCCACCGCTGATCACGATGTTCTTGACCGACGAGGTGCACGTACCCGGGTTCCACGGGACGATGTTCGCCGTCCACGGCACGTTGGTCGTCCCGGTCGTCGGGTCGACCGCACCCGCGGAGTTCTGCGACACCCCGTTGATGCTCTGGAACCCTCCGCCGATCACGACCTGGGAGTCATCGGACGGCACCGCCAGGGAGTACACCGGTGCGTTGAGGGCCGGCGCCCACGGCAGCAGCTTGCCAGACGCGTCCGCCGAGGCGGCGTAAGTCCGGGCCACCCCGTTGACGTGGGAGAACTGGCCGCCGAAGTAGATCTGGGAGCCGTCGGGCGAGACGGCGATCGCATCCACCTTGGAGTACGCCGCGGGCCTCCAGCTGGTCAGGGCCCCGGTCGAGGTATCGAACGCGGCCAGGTTGGTCCGGGCCGTCCCGTCGACCTTGTTGAAGGTCCCCCCCGCGTACAGCGTCTTGCCGTCCGGCGACAGCGCCAGCGCGTAGACACCGGGCCTCGAGGCCGTCCCGGTCTCGGTAATCGTCGGGTCGAACGAGGTGATCAGCGCACCCGTCGTCGAGTTGAACGCCGCCAGGAACGTCCGCGTGACCTCGCCGGTAGTGCTGCCGGCCGGCTGGCCCGGCGGCCGGGCATTGCCGAACTGGCCGCCCGCGTACACCACCCCGTTGCCATAAGCAAGCGCGAAGACGATGCCGTCGGTCTGCCACGACGACAAAGCTGCCGATCCGACGCTGCCGTCAACCCCGCCGACCACCTGGCTGATCGCCACAGTCCGCGGTGCCGACGTCGAGGCGGTGGCAGCTGGCACCGCCACCGCGCCCACCGCGCCGCCGAGCGCGACTGTGATCGCGCCGAAGAGGATGCGTTTCATGCTGCTCCTTATCCATCAGTTCGTCGAGGCAGACAATGCCTGCCCCCCCTGGTGTGCTAGCTCGTGCTCCACCTCGGCATCAGTGCCGGCCGCAGTCGGCCGGCAGGTTGCCGAACATGCTCCAGACGCGCTCGCGCCTGGCTCACCATCGGGCGAAGCACATACAGCTGCCCTAGATGGCCACTCGGCGAGCACGCCAGCAAGATCTTCATGCCGCTCTCCCCGTCGGCTGAGGGCCAGCCACCCCGGGGGATGACGCGATTGCCCGCTCGAGCACCCGCGTGACAGCCGGGTAGAACCGGCCGTCCGCCTCACCTGTGCTCTGGCGAGCCTCCTCATGGCGCAGAGCCAGCTCGACGAGGTGCAGGATCGCGACCAGGTGCCGCGAGCGTTCCGGGACTCCCAGTGCCTTAAGGGCAGCATCGGCGCTTCCCGCCGCGCTCGCCGCCGCCTCGGCCAGCGGGCGTCCCCGGGCGATGAACGCGACCGAGTAATAGAAGTGCACCGCGTCAAAACCGAGCGGGACGTCGGGCGTGCTGCTCTCCCAGTCCCATGCGTACAGCCGAGTGCCGCACCGACCGAGATTCCATGGCACCAGATCCCCGTGCCAGGTGCCGAACTTCAGCGGCACGCTGCCGTAGGCCCGCTCGATGCGCTCAGCCGCCAGCTCGAGTGCGGAGCGCGCCTCCGGATCGACGACAGCGCCGTGAATTCTCGAGCGCACGCCTAGCCACCACGGGCTCGCGGCCAGCTCACCATCCGAGCCCGGCACCAGCTCACTGATCTCGCGAAGCACCCTGGCGTCCGGCGGCCCGCTGCCGGCGCCCGTCCTCCGGATGCCGCGGGGTAGCGGACCGGTGACCAGGAGATCCAGGTTCCGCCAGCTTGAGCGGTCGAGCAGCGGGGGTACTCCGAGAAGCATCTGGTTAGTCATGCAGGCCTGCAGGGCAGCGGCCTCACGGCTGACTGCCTGGCGGGTCCAGTCATTCCAGCCCACCTTGATATAACCGAGCGGCATCCCGTCGGCGGCGAAGACCTGCAGCACGGGCTTGCGAAACGGGCCGCTGCCGCCGCTGACCGCGATGCCAACCGGGCCGCGGCCGAACAAGCGCTGCAGGTGGTCGGTGATCAGATCCTCGGCCAGCTCCGCCGATGCCGCGCCCCGCAGGACGCCGATGTCGATCTTGTCTCGCAGCAGCGGCTGCGCCAGCCCGGTGCGCAGGCCGAGCCCTAGCACCCTGCGCGCGAGCCGGGTGCGGCTCGCGCGCAGGGAGTTGTAGGACGTCAGCGCGGACGAAGAGCCGCGCCGGGCGCCGAGCGAAACCGCGAAGGTCCGTCCCGGCGCAGGCCAGAGCACGGCGAATTGATCAGTGCGCTCATACCCGGCAGGCAGTGCCCCTGCCGCAGCCCACCGGACGGTCGGTGCTTCTCCGAAGAGAAGCTCGAACAGCCAAGCGTGATCAGGGGAAGCTCGCGCGATTCGAGATGTCTGCACTCTTCCCCCCTTTGTATACGGTGCCAGCGTACGTGTAGTTCGGCCATCGGATAGACGCCTGCATGACCAGATAGGTTGACAGATTAGGTTACGTCCGTTCACTTGGTGTAAGTTGCCGGTCCGGCGGCTGGCCTGCAGGTGCGCGGCAGCTCGAGGGCCCCGGCAGTACCGACGGCCGCCGGGTTCTGATGGCCGGCGGGGTTCTGATGGCCGGCGGGGTTCTGATGGCCGGCGGGCGGACCAGCAGCTCAGAGTCCGGACCGGCTGGCCCGCCGCCGCTTGCGGCGCGGGCCGTTGATGAGCTCATCGACGAGCGCATCGAAGCGTGCCACGGCCGACTCGATTTCGGCCACAGGCTCGGTAGCGCGAAAGCGCGTCCGATCGGTGCGAGCCTCGTCGAGCAGCCCAGTGAAGGTCGCGGCGTCCTCCGCGATCCGGACACGCCCGAGGTCGGCGAACTTTCGGCAGAAATCGACCTGATGATCATCAACGTGCTCGCCGAACCGGCGCATCCGCGGGACAACGATCGGGAGGTGGCCCCGTTGCCAGGCATCAGCGATCGATCCAGGACCGCCATGGCAGATCATCACGTCCGATTCGTCAAGCAGGGTCGCGAGCCTGCCGACGTCCAGCATCGGTGCTGACTCGCACACGGGTGGCACCGTGGCCGTGCCTGCCTGCACGAAGAACGCCGCAGCCTGCTCCGGATGCTGGCCGAGCCAGTCGTTCACCCAGCGGATCACGCGGTCGAACGGATGATGGTCGGTGCCGACGATCACCGCGAAGCGTGTTTCGGGTGCTTCCTGGCCGCTCGCGGTGAGCCCACGGCCAGATTCACCCGGCGCGGTCAGATCAGGCACCCGATCACCTGGCCCTTCGGATAGTTGGCCAGTTGCTCCTCCCACTGCAGCAAGAAAAGCTCAGCCAGCGGATAACAGAGCCGGCCAGTCAGCGTTGATCGCGAGATCCGGTCGTAGACCTCCAGGTAGACGGTGCGAATCCCGAGCATCCGGCCAACCAGAAAGAACGGAAGCGCCACGCCGGCGCCGTCGGAGACCAGCACGTCGGGCCGCTCCGCCCGCAGGACCCGGACAGCAAGCCGGAAGTTGCGCAACGCGTTGCGGATGTTGCGCGTCGTCGGGGCGAAGGCCGGCACGACGCGCTCCCCGGTCAGCAGGGACTCCGCCTGAGCATCGGCGAACGTTACCCAGACCCGGTCGTGCTGGTCCCACCACGGCCGTAGCCGGTAGAGCTGCGCCAGGTGTCCGCCGGAGGAGCAGACCAGGATCGCCTTCATGCCGTCCGCCGGCCCGCCGTCGTCATATCAACTCCCCGCGCTGCTCCCGCTGCATGTCGACCGTGGCGGCTGACTTACCAGGACGGTTGCCACTGAAGCGGTCTTCCCCGCAGGATCATACGGCAGATCGCTACCGAATCGCCCGTGATACGAAAAGTCACAGTCTAGTGACCGTCAGTAGGCAGCCAGCATTACATCGCGATTCGCTGACCTGCTCGGTCCGGCCCTGATGGGATCCGGCCGGAGTTGCCTAGCCGACGTCCGTGATCATCGCGGCACCGACGGTCGCGCTCGTCGCCTCATCGATCAGGATCAGGCCGCCGGTCATCCGGTTCCTGGCGTAGGGATCACAGAAGATCGGCTGCGTCAGCCGCAGCCCGATCCGGCCGATCTCGTTCAGCCCGATCCGGTCGGCGGACTCGTCCCGGTGCAGGGTGTTGATGTCGAGCCGGTAGCCGATATCGCGCACGATCGCCTTGACGGTCCTGGTCGTGTGCTTGACGATGAGCCTGCTGCGCTCGGTCAGCACCGGCGCGTCGGCCATCCAGCACACCATCGCCTGCACGTCCTGAGTCACGTGCGGCTGGTTGTGCGGCCGGCAGATCATATCGCCGCGGGAGATGTCGAGGTCGTCTTCGAGCAGCAAGGTCACCGACATCGGCGGGTAGGCCTCGTCGACCGGGCCGCCGGCCGTGTCGATCCGCTTGATCGTGGTCGTGAGGCCGGACGGCAGGTGCATGACCTCGTCGCCGGGCTTCAGGATGCCGCCGGCGACCTGCCCCGCGTAGCCGCGGTAGTCGTGCAGGTCAGGGTCGGTGGCCTGGTGCGGCCTGATCACGTACTGGACCGGGAACCTGACGTCGATCAGGTTGCGGTCCGATGCGATGTGGACGTGCTCGAGGTGGTGCAGCAATGAGGGGCCGTTGTACCAGGGCATGTTCAGCGACCGCTCAACGACGTTGTCGCCGTGCAGCGCCGAGATCGGGATGAAGGTCAGGTCGGCGATCTCCAGCTTGCTGCCGAAGGCGGTGAACTCCTCGACGATCTGGTCGAACGCCGCCGAGTCGTATCCGACCAGGTCCATTTTGTTCACGGCGAGCACCAGGTGCGGCACGCGCAGCAGGGTCGTGAGGAAGGCGTGCCGCCTGCTCTGCTCCGTCAGTCCGTTCCTCGCGTCGACGAGGACGATCGCCAGGTCCGCGGTCGAGGCCCCGGTGACCATGTTCCGCGTGTACTGCGTGTGACCCGGGGTGTCGGCGATGATGAATTTCCGGCGCGGCGTCGCGAAGTAGCGGTAGGCGACGTCGATCGTGATCCCCTGCTCACGCTCGGCCCGCAGGCCGTCGGTCAGCAGGGCCAGGTTCGTGTACTCCTCGCCGCGCTCCTTGCTCGTCCGCTCCACCGACGCGAGCTGGTCCTCGAAGATCGCCTTCGAGTCGTAGAGGAGCCGGCCGATCAGCGTTGACTTGCCGTCGTCCACCGAGCCGGCCGTGGCGAGCCGCAGGATGTCCATGGTCCGGTCGGGATCGCCTGCCCCCGTGCCGCCCCGCCGTGAGCCGTCCACGCGCGTGTGCTGCATGCCTTCGGTGTCCGACGCCATTAGAAGTAACCTTCCCGCTTCCGGTCCTCCATCGAGGCCTCGCTCGCCCGGTCATCCGCACGGGTCTGCCCGCGCTCGGTAATCCGCGTCGCGGCGATCTCCGCGATCACCTCGGCCAGCGTGGCGGCCGGCGATTCGACCGCTCCCGTGCAGGTGATATCGCCGACGGTGCGGTACCTGACCATCGCATCGTACGGCGCCTCGCTGTCGGACCGGCTCACGTGCGGATGGTCGGCCAGCAGGATGCCGTCTCGCTCGAATACCGCGCGGCGGTGCGCGAAGTAGATGGACGGGATCTCCAGTTCCTCCCTGGCGATGTAGTGCCAGATGTCGAGCTCGGTCCAGTTCGACAGCGGGAAGACCCTGATGTGCTCACCCCGGTGGATCCTGGTGTTGTACAGGCTCCACAGCTCGGGCCGCTGGTTCTTCGGGTCCCACTGGCCGAACTCGTCCCTGAAGGAGAACACCCGCTCCTTGGCCCTAGCCTTCTCCTCGTCCCGGCGAGCTCCGCCGAAGACCGCGTCGAAGCGCTGCTCGGCGATCGCGTCGAGCAGGGTGGTAATCTGCAGCCGGTTCCTGCTCGCCCACCTCCCGGTCTCCTCGACCACCCGGCCCGAGTCGATCGACTCCTGCACGGAGGCGACGATCAGGCGGACGCCAAGCTCGGTCGCCCTGCGGTCCCTGAACTCGAGCACCTCGTCGAAGTTGTGGCCGGTATCCACGTGCATGACCGGGAAGGGGATCCTGGCCGGCCGGAACGCGCGCTCGGCGAGCGCGAGCATCACGATCGAGTCCTTGCCGCCCGAGAAGAGCAGCACAGGGCGCTCGAACTCGGCGGCGACTTCCCTCATCACGTGGATCGACTCAGCCTCGAGCACGTCGAGCTGCGAGAGCTGGTAGTCAGAGCGTGACATTGTCATCTGGCGAACTCCGGGTTGGGTGAACTCGGCCCCGGCCAGAGCGGCCGGGCCCGGTCGCACTACTGACGCTGCTGAACGGCGCTGATCGCATCGAGCAGCTGGCCGGCCAGCGGGACGGGACAGATCAGGATATCCGGCATCCACGGCTGCTCGGAGTTGTAGCTGAGATCTGAGCCGTCGATCCTCGAGGTATGCAGCCCGGCCGCCCTGGCCACGGCCACGGGTGCGGCGGAATCCCATTCGTACTGACCTCCGCTGTGCACGTACGCATCCACCTCGCCGGTGATGACGGCGGCAGCCTTGGCTCCGGCCGAGCCGAGCGGCACCAGCTCGGCTCCTATCTCACCCGCGAGCCGCTGCACAAACTCGGGCGGCCGCGACCTGCTCACCACGAGCCGCAGCGGTGCCCCTGGCGTGGCTGGCGGCGGGCTCGGCGGCGGCTCAGCGGTCGAGAGCACCGCATCCTGGGCGGGCAGGGCTACCGCGCCAGCCGTCAGGTCGCCGCGCTCCCAGAGGGCAACGTGCACGGCCCAGTCGACCCGGCCTTCCTCGCCGAATTCCCTCGTGCCGTCGAGCGGGTCGATGATCCAGACCCGGTCCGCGGCGAGCCTCGCCGGGTTGTCGATCGCCTCCTCGGACAGGACGGCGTCGCCGGGACGGAGCCTGGACAGCTCGCGGTCCAGGTATTCCTGCGAGCCGAGGTCACCCGCGCGCCGTAGCTCGTCGGCCGCCGATCCTGACACGCGGAGCTTGAGCAGGTGCTCGCCGGCCGCGACAGCGAGATCACGGGCAAGGCGGTCGTCATCGGGAAATGCCACCGTACGCTCCAGTTGAGTGCTGACCGGCAGCCGACCCGGCACGGCCGCGGAGCCAGCCGGGCCAGGCGCTGCCGCTAAGCCGCCGGCTCAGTATGCGCCTGAACCTCGGACGACTGCTGCGCAAGTCTTCCACAAGATCTGCAGGTCAAGCATGAACGACCAGTTCTCCACATACCTCAGATCGAGGCGAACCGCCTCGTCCCAGGAAAGGTCCGACCGGCCGTTCACCTGCCACAGGCCGGTGATGCCTGGCTTGACCGCCAGCCTGCGCCGTACATGGTCACCATACATGGCCGCCTCTTCGGGCAGGGCCGGCCGTGGACCGACCAGGGCCATGTCCCCGGTCAGGACATTGACAAGCTGGGGCAGCTCATCCAGCGACCAGCGGCGCAGCCAGCTGCCCGCCCGGGTGATCCGCGGATCATTCCTGATCTTGAACAGCGGTCCCTGGTGCTGGTTGCTGTCGGCGAGATCGGCCTTGCGGGACTCGGCGTCGGTCACCATCGTGCGGAGCTTGTAGACGGAGAACATACGGCCGTCCTTGCCGACCCGGGTCTGCCTGAACAGCACGGGCCCGCCGTCGTCCAGCCTGATGATGAGGGCCAGCAGGCCGAGGAGCGGCGAGGCGAAGATCAGCCCTGCGAGCGCGAGCAGCTTGTCGAAGGCCGACTTCATGACCAGGCGCGCGCCGCTGAACTCCGGGTGGTCCATGTGCAGCAGCGGCAGCCCGGCCACCGGCCTGATCGTCGTCCGCGGGCCGGCCACGTCGAGCAGTGCCGGGGCGACGCACAGATCCGTGCCCGTCTTCTCCAGGTCCCAGGCCAGCTTCCGCAGCCGGTCACCGGCCATCTCGGGGCAGGCGAGCACCGCTACCGTGTCGGCATCGAAGCGACGGACGACGTCAGCTACCTCGTCCAGGCCGCCCACCGCGGGCACGTCGGCGATCACCCCGGCTTCGGTGGCGCCCGCGACGCAGGCGGCGACCACAGTCAGACCGTGGTAGGTCTCCCGGCGCAGCATCGTCGTGATGTCGTCCACCACCGGCGCGTAACCGACCACGACGACCTTGCGCATGCAGTCGCCTTGCCTGCGGACACGATGCAGGTGCTTGCGCAGGGCATACCTGGCGATCAGATCGAACAGCGTCACGCTCGGCAGCGCGATGACCACGTAGCCCCTGGCCAGGTCGGCCTTGATGGCGTAGGAAAAGATCGCGACGGCCGCCGTAAGGAACACGCCGGCATGGAGTACCTTGCGGAACTCATCGGGACCTACGCCGATGAACCTGGAGTCGTACCCGCCGGCCAGCGCGACCGTGGCCAGCCAGGCGCACGGCAGCGCCAGGCTCGCGAGCAGGTAAGCGACCGGGTGGCCGGCCGCTCCGTCGAACCGGACCCGGTAGGCGAGCAGGCCAGCGGCGAGGCCGCAGATGCCGTCGATGACGCCCGCCTGGCGAAGATAGCTGGCGGTCCACGATGCCGACCGGAGTACCGCCGTGCTGACGTCGAACCCGTGCCTGTGGGCGGCACTGATCGCGGAGTGGCCCGACACCAAGCTCCTCCCCTCGCCGGTGAGATCTCATGCGCCGGGCAGGCCCGCACCGGGGGGGTTTGCCAGGCGTTAACCAACTACTACACAAGTTGGACGCCTAAACATCGGGAGCAGTTGACACAATTGAGATCACAATATGCCTGCTGAGGCATCACACCGAGATCATGCCGTATCGTCGGCGCTCCGACGGGCTCAGGCTCGCAGCGGACGGAATGCTAGCCAGACGCTGCGGTGTGCGGATGGATCTGGTTCTGAGCGGCGGCGAGCCCCGACCGCAGCAGCGTCTCGGCCGCGTCGGCGGCGATTTCGGTCACCAGCGGCAGTTCCTTGCGCTCGGCGGCGCTGAAGTCGGTCAGCACGAAGTCCGCCGGGTCCTGCCTGCCCGCGGGCCGGCCGATGCCCACCCGCACCCGGTAATAGTCGCGGGTGCCGAGAGCGCTCGTCACCGAGCGCAGGCCGTTATGCCCGTTGTCTCCGCCGCCGAGCTTCAGCCTGATCGTGCCGAAGGCAAGATCAAGCTCGTCGTGCAGGACGACCGTCCGGTCCGGCGGGATCTTGTAGAACTTGCTGAGCGCCGCCAGCGGCCCGCCGGACAGATTCATGAACGACATCGGCTTGGCGACGATCACCGGCACGCCGGCCAGCCGCCCCGAGGCGGCCTGCGTCCGTGACCGCTCCCGGCGGAATCCCGAGCCCATCCTGGCGGCCAGGAGGTCGGCCACCATGAAGCCGACGTTGTGCCTGTGGCCGGCATACCGCGGCCCCGGGTTTCCGAGCCCGGCCACCAGCCATCGCTCATCGGCCATCACGACACCACCGGCGCGGGGCCGGACCCTCCCGGCTTACTCGAGTACTCCTGCCTGCCCGGGCGGCATGCGGCGGTCGTCCCGGCCGGCTGCGGCGGCTGCCCGCCCAGGCACGGCCTACTCGGACGCCGACTGCGACTCGGCGGACGCCTCGGCTCCGCCCTCGGCCTGGCCGGCACCTTCGCCGACGGACTCCGGAACCTCGCCGGCCTCCTCGGGCTCGGCCACGACGCCGAGCTCGGCTTCGAGCTGCGCGGCCGTCGGAGCGGAGATGACGTGCAGTACCAGGATGTCCGGCTCGACGGCCAGGGTGACGCCGCGCGGCAGTTCCAGGTCGCCCGCGTGGACGGAGGCACCGATCGGCATGCCCTCGACGCTGACCTCGATGCCCGGCGGGATCTGGGTTGCGTCGGCCTCGATCGAGATCTGGACCAGCTGCTGGTCGAGCAGGCCGTCCGGGGCGACCTCGCCGGTCACGGTGACCGGGATGTCGACGGTGACCTTCTCGCCGCGGCGGACCAGGATGAGGTCGACGTGCTCGACGGTGCCCTTGATCGGGTCACGCTGCACGGCCTTCGGCAGGGCCAGCTCGCCACCGCTGGACAGGCCGTCGAGCCTGATCAGGACGTTGGCGGTGCGCAGGGCCAGCAGGACGTCGTGGCCAGGCAGGCTGACGTGCCGCGGCTGCGTGCCGTGGCCGTACAGGACAGCGGGAACGCGCCCGGCCCGGCGCTCGCGCCGGGCGGC
>Ga0307372_10011570_pt1 | contig 11751 bp, 9 predicted proteins | sample OX1MG_FD_202533 | JGI IMG/M metagenome (GOLD analysis project Ga0307372, IMG submission 202533) | Soil microbial communities from Risofladan, Vaasa, Finland - OX-1 | ecosystem: Environmental > Terrestrial > Soil > Coastal area > Acid sulfate soil | place: Finland: Risofladan, Vaasa | collected...
CTCTGGCTCGCAGGCTTGGAGCAAGAAAACTCCAGCTGAAAAATAATAAACCACGTCTGTCAGCCGCGCTGCATCGAGCGATTCACGAATCCACCAGTCAACAACATTGGCCGCTTATCTCCGCCGACGCACTCATCGAGAGAATTACTCCCCATAAGTCGGCTTGTGGCCAGCGATCCTGGCGGTTCGACCGCTCAACTGTTGCCAACAGGCCGAGGCACTCATGCGCCTTGCAGAAGTCCAACAATGCCGGTCCTGGGCGGTTGGCCGCCAATTCGGAAGTTAAGTCTCTTTGAGACTCTCAAAGGCAACCGCAGATCCTTCACTGCGTTCAGGATGACAGTGCATCAGGGGGAGGTGGGCGCCAAGTTCGAGATCGTGGAAGCATTGCCGGCAAGTGGGATACAACAGAACGTGCCTGATTTGCGCCTCCCCAAAAGCAACTGCAGATCCTTCGCTGCGCTCCAGGATGACACGGTGCAGGGGTGGTGCGGGCGGTGAGACGAAAAGCGGGTCTGGAGCGGGTTGCCGGCATTGCGGAAGTTGGGTCGGATTTTCGGCGAGGATAAAACCGTGCGCCTTAAAGACCGGGGCCAAAGCGGGGATTCTCAAGCCCTGGCGCCGCCTATCGAATGAGGGGCGTGAGCGGCGGCGCCGGCGTGGGATTCGGCTGCATCACGGCGCCCATTTTCTCTTTCACATGGTGAGCGAGTTTTTCAATCTCGCTCCATTTGCGAAGCTGCGCGGGGGTGAGGGAATCGGGGTTGGCCGATTGAATCTCAGTGTTGAGCTCTCTGGCCATTTCCAGGAGTTTCTGCGCATCCCTGGCGATGGACTTGTGGCGATCTTCACTGAACGCCTTCAACCTTCTTCTGGTCATCTGCGGATTTTCGTCGCCAAGAATCTCAATGGAATGGGTTTGCGCCGGGGTGGCCGGCTGCTGCGGATTGGGCGGGCCATATTGCGCCGCCCCGGGGAAAGCAAGCAGCAGAGCCAGCAGCGCCCCTGAGCGCATGGGATGGGACGGATGCTGCAACCATCCCGGCATGCTCGCGCTGGGCGCTTCGTGCATCCTGGTTCCTCTGCTTGCTGCCGGCCATCAGTGTAGCGCCGGGGGCGGTAGCGCCGATGGCGGTAGCGCCGATGGTCCGCGCCGGGGGGCTGTGGTTTGGATGGGATGCGGCGGTGCGAGTTCCCGCGCAGGATGCATCGGCTTCCCACCCTTGCGCCAGAAAAAAGGCGCAAGGATGGGGCACGGAACGTCTGCGGCAAAAGGGAACATGCCCTAACCGAAGGGTGAGCGGCGGGGGGTCGAATCGCGGCGTTTGAGTGTAGACTATGAGGTCGGAGAAGAACCTTAAATGCAAGATACCGTGCCCGCAGCCGCTCTGAGCGGCTTTCTGGAGAAGATCGAGCGGAAGACTCTGCGAGCGGGCGTGGTTGGCCTGGGATATGTGGGGCTGCCGCTGACGGAGCTCTTTGCCAATCGCGGTTTTCGCGTGATTGGGATCGATATCGACCGCACGAAGACCGAACGGCTGATGCGGGGCGAGAGCTACATCCGGCATATTCCGTCGGCCGGGATTGCCGAGATCCTGAAAAAGGACCTCCTGGTGGCGACGGCAGATTTCTCCGCAGCGTCCGAGGCGGATACCCTGAGCATCTGCGTTCCCACGCCGCTGGACCGCATGCGCCAGCCGGATTTGACGGCGGTCCGCACCACGGTGGAGTCGCTGGCGCCGCATCTGAGGCCGGGGCAACTGGTGATCCTGGAAAGCACCACCTATCCGGGGACGACGCGGGAAGTTGTGCTGCCGATCCTGGAGAGAACGGGACTGAAGATCGGGGAGGAGCTGTTCGTAGGCTACTCGCCGGAGCGCGAGGATCCCGGCAATCCGCACTTCACGGCGCAGACGATTCCCAAGGTGGTTGGAGCCAACGATCCGGCGTCGCGCAAAGCTTTGGAGGCATTTTATGGCGCGGTGTTCGACAGCATCGTGCCGGTATCGTCCTGCGAAGCGGCGGAGATGGTGAAGATCCTGGAGAACATTTACCGCTGCGTCAACATTGCATTGGTAAATGAGCTGAAGCTGCTTTCGCAGCGCATGGGGCTGAACATCTGGGAAGTGATCGATGCGGCCAGGACCAAGCCTTTCGGGTTCCAGGCATTTTATCCGGGGCCTGGGCTGGGGGGACACTGCATTCCCATCGATCCGTTCTATCTTTCCTGGAAGGCGCGGGAATACGATTTCTCGACACGGTTTATCGAACTGGCCGGGGAAGTGAACTCGGGCATGCCCTACGAAGTGGTTGCGCGGGTGGGCGAGCATCTGAACGCCCGTGGAGTGGCGTCCAAATCGGGCCGGCTGCTGGTGCTGGGGCTCGCCTACAAGAAGAATGTGGACGATTGCCGCGAATCGCCCGCCATTAAAATCCTGAAGCTGCTGGCGGACCGCGGGTATTCCGTCACCTATTTCGACCCCCTGGTAACGGGGTACGTTTCGCACCGCTATGGGCGGTTGCCGGGGACCGAACTGGCGGAGCTGACCGATGCCGATCTGGAGAGCGCGGACGCTACCGTTCTGTTGACGGATCACGATGCGTTCGATTACGAGCGAATCGTGCGCCGGTCGCAGTTGGTGATTGATACGCGCAACGCAACCAAAAACGTAAAGGCGCACCGCGAGAAGATTGTGCTGGCGTGAGATGGGAGCGAAGGTGGGTCGGAATATAGCAGTCGTTGGCAGCGGGTACTGGGGCCGGAACCTGGTCCGCAACTTTCAGCAGCTTGGCGCGTTGCTCATGGTGTGCGACGGGAATCCGCGGGTGGAAGCAGAAGTTCGCGAAAGGTATCCGGACGTTCTATTTTGCGGGGCTTACCGGGATGTGCTGGCCGACAAGAATGTGAGCGCAGTTGTGCTGGCAACCCCAGCGGCGACCCACTTCGAAATGGCGCGCCAGGCAATGGAGGCGGGCAAGGATGTCTACGTGGAGAAGCCGCTGGCCCTGAAGGTGGAAGAGGGCGCGGAGCTGGCGGGGATGGCGGAGCGGCTGGGGCGCATCCTCATGGTGGGGCACATCCTGCAGTACCATCCCGCTGTGCTGAAGCTGAAAGACCTGATCGCCGGTGGCGAGCTGGGAAGGATTGATTACATCTATTCGAACCGGCTGAACATGGGTAAAATTCGCACCGAAGAGAACATTCTGTGGAGCTTTGCGCCGCACGACATCAGCGTGTTCCTGAGCCTCCTGGATGAGGATCCCGTCAGCGTGAACTGCGGAGGCGGCGAGTACCTGAACCGCGGCGTGGCGGATGTAACCCTGAGCCAGCTTACTTTCGCGAGCGGGGTGCGCGCCCATATCTTCGTAAGCTGGCTGCACCCGTTCAAGGAGCAGCGGCTGGTGATCGTGGGCTCAGAAAAGATGGCGGTGTTCGACGACACCGCAGAGGACAAGCTGGTGCTCTATTCCCATCGTGTGGAGTGGAAGGACCGCGTGCCCAACGCGGTGAAAGCGATGGGTGAGGCGGTCCCTCTGGAAAATGTGGAGCCGCTCAACAGCGAGTGCCGGCACTTTCTGCAATGCGTGGAGAAGCGCACTGCGCCCAAGACCGATGCGCGCGAAGGATTACGGGTGCTGAAGGTGCTGGCTGCGTGCGAGGAAGCGCTGCAGACCGATCGCGTGGTCCCGATGGCGAAGCAAAAGCCGCCGGCAGACAAGGACTACTTTGCGCATCCAACCGCAGTTGTGGATGAGCCGGCGCAGATCGGACGGGGGACGAAGATCTGGCACTTTTCGCACATTCTTCCCGGCGCGGTGATTGGGGAAAGGTGCATCTTCGGGCAGAACTGCCAGGTGGGCGAGAAGGTCATCGTCGGCAATAACGTGAAGGTGCAGAACAACGTATCGATCTACACCGGAACGGTGGTGGAAGACGACGTTTTTCTGGGCCCTTCCTGCGTGCTGACCAACGTGACCAATCCGCGATCGCAGGTAAACCGGCATGCGTTGTACGAGAAGACGGTGATTCGGCGCGGAGCCACGGTGGGGGCCAACGCCACCATCGTGTGCGGCATCGAACTGGGCCGCTACTGTTTTATCGCCGCGGGAGCGGTGGTGGCAGGCAATGTGCCGGATTATGCGCTGATGGTGGGAAACCCGGCGCGACAAAAGGGATGGATGAGCCGGCACGGCCATCGCCTGGGCGCAGCGGACGCGAATGGCATCATGGTGTGTCCGGAAAGCGGATACCGGTACGCGGAGACGAAGCCGGGAGTGCTGCGCTGCCTGGATTTGGACGAAGAGGCGCCTCTGCCGAAGGATCTGGCGGTGGGCGCAAAATCGTACGACGATTTCAAGGAAAGTTCAGCGTTGGAAAGAGCTGTGCTGTGATGGCTGCGGCCCGGCATGGAGCGCAGCGCGCCAGGGGAGCCCGGCCGCATACTGTCGCCAGGGAAGATCAAAATGAAAATTCCATTGCTTGATTTGAAAGCCCAGTACGCGGGCATCCGCGACGAAGTGATGCGGGCCGTGGCCGAGGTCCTTGAATCCCAGGTGTGTATCCTGGGGCCGAAAGTGGAAGAGCTGGAGAAGAAGGTTGCGGCGCTCTCGGAGTGCCGCTTCGCGGTGGGGATGTCCAGCGGGACCGATGCGCTGCTGGCCAGCCTGATGGCCCTCGGGATCGGCCCCGGGGACGAAGTGGTCACCACCCCGTTCACTTTCTTTGCCACCGCGGGCTGCGTCTCCCGCCTCGGGGCGCTGCCGGTGTTCGTGGATATCGATCCGCGCACCTTCAATATCGATCCAGCGAAGATGGAAGCCGCCATCACGCCGCGAACCAGGGCCATTATGCCGGTTCACCTCTTCGGGCAGATGTGCGATATGGACCCAATCATGGAGATTGCCGGGCGGCGCGGCATTCCGGTGATCGAAGATGCGGCGCAGGCCATCTCCGCCACCTACAAGGGACGCAAGGCGGGAAGCATCGGCGCCATCGGCTGCTTCAGCTTTTTCCCGTCGAAGAACCTGGGCGGCGTTGGGGACGGAGGCATGTGCGTGACCAACGATCCGCGCCTCCACGAGATGCTTCTGCTGATGCGCTCCCATGGCTCGAAGCCGAAGTATTACCACAAATATGTGGGCGGCAACTTCCGGCTGGATCCGCTGCAGGCGGCGGTGCTGATGGTCAAGCTGCCTTTCCTGGATGAGTGGTCGGAGGCGCGCCGCCGCAACGCAGGCTTGTACGACGCGGCCTTTGCGGGGAGCGCCGTGAAGGCGCCGTTTATCCATCCCGAGTGTGAAAGCATCTACAACCAGTACTCCATCCGCGTGCGCGGACGCGATGCGCTGCGCAAGGCGCTCACCGAGGCTGGGATCGGAACCGAGATCTACTATCCCGTGCCGATGCATTTGCAGGAGTGTTTCCAGGGCCGTTGCCGGGTCGTGGGATCGCTCGCGCAGTCAGAAGCCGCGGCCAACGAGGTGCTCGCGCTCCCGATTTATCCGGAGCTTACGCGGGAACAGGTCGTGTGTGTCGCGCAGATGGTGCTGGAAGTGGCGGAGAAGCAACCGGCTTAACCGGCGCTGCCGAACCTCCGGCTTCAAACCCATTCCTTCAGGAAGGATGCGGAATCGATCGAGTGGCCGATCCGCTGCTGGGAGATTGCAATGGCGAAATATCTGGTTACGGGCGCGGCCGGCTTTATTGGCCGTTCCATTGCGGCCGCGCTCATCGCGCGCGGGGACTCGGTTCGCGGGATCGACAACTTCAGCACCGGGAACCGCGCCAACCTGGCCGGGCTCGAAGCGATGGATCTCATGGAAGGCGACCTCTCGGATGCCTCCGTCTGCGCGCGCGCGTGCCAGGGCGTGGAGACGGTATTCCATGAAGCCGCACTTCCTTCCGTGCCGCGTTCGGTGGCCAATCCGCTGGAAACGAACCAGCATTGCGTCACAGCAACCCTGAATCTTCTCACCGCGGCTCGGGAAGCGGGAGTGCGCCGCGTCATCTATGCCGGATCTTCTTCGGTGTACGGCGACACCCCGGTGCTTCCCAAGCAGGAGAACATGGCGCCGGATCCCATTTCGCCTTACGCCGTAGCGAAACTCACAGGCGAGTATTACCTGAAGTCGTTTGCCCGCGTGTATGGGCTGGAGACCGTGACCCTGAGATACTTCAACGTTTTCGGGCCATACCAGGATCCGACCTCGCAATACTCGGGGGTTCTGGCCATATTTTCAAGGAAACTCCTGGCAGGGCAAACGCCGACCATATTCGGAGATGGGGAGCAAAGCAGGGATTTCACGTTTATCGACAACGTGGTTCATGCCAATCTGCTGGCAGCCGCAGCCCCTGCGGAAAAGGTCTCAGGAAAAGTGATGAACGCGGCCACGGGAAACCGGTACACGCTCAACGAGGTCTTTCGGCTGCTGTGCGAACTGACCGGATTTACCGGAGAGCCAGCATATGGCCCTGCCCGCGCCGGCGATGTTCGCGATTCTCTTGCCGACATTCGCCTGGCCGACGAGTTGATCGGATATCGTCCTCAGGTGGATTTTCGCGAGGGATTGCGACGAACCCTCGAATGGTATCGGACTGCCTCCTGAGGTGGTTTTCGGGGAGTTGCTGTTTCCGGTAGCCCGGCATTTTTGGCATCCCGTCCTTGCGACGGAAAAAAGTCGCAAGGACGGGGCACAGAATTCCCGGATGGGAAGAACTCCAGGATTGGGAGTATGAGGCTTTGGCTTAGCTGACGGCGACCGGCTCAAGATTTTCGGCTTCCATCTTAATCGCCGCGCGCTGATTGATGGAATCGATGGACAATACGAATCTCCAGTCGTTGTCTCTGCGAATGAGCACGCCCTCGACACCGCGCATGAGGCCGCTCTTGACCCGGACTCTGTTGCCGATCACGAGTTCACGATAGGGTTCAATCTTCTTTTCGGCTACCCCGAGGCGCAGGAGTTCGATGACGGAGTCGGCAATCGGCAACGGCCCGCTATGAGTGCCGATCAGCTTGACCACGCCCGGGCACTGAAGAACCCGAATGAACTCCCGGTTGCCGGTTCTGACGAAGACATAATCAGGGAACAGCGGGACCGTCACCTTGACTCGCTGGCGGTTTTTCCACAGGCGTGTGACTTCATAGGTGGGAAGAAAGGACTCAATGGCGCGCACATCCAGATGCCGAAGCACCGTGTTTTCGTGTCTGTGAACCGTATAGACCGCATACCAACTGTCCTCCGTTGCGGGACGGGTGGTGCACAGCGGGTCCAGGGAATGACTTTCGAAGCGGTTGGATTCAATGTAGCTTATCGTACTCATCGGACAACCTCGCGCAGGGGAAATTGCTGAAACCAGTGGCAACGAAACTATGTGGAGCCTTGACTCTGAGGTCTCCGGGTTGAGATCTCTCGAAAACCGGCGGTGCTACCGGAGTTGACTGCCCACCCGGCCGGGAAGGGATGAAAAATTCCCCCAACCATTTGGCAAGAGAATCCAGATGACACACTTCAGGGCCCTTGAGCGAAACAATGGGGGGAGAAAAATTATTTTTTTACATCTGCATAGTATTTCAGCACATGGCGCGCGAAAATGGAAGCAGAACTCGATCCGGCCATCTGGTAAACTTTGACGCTGGGAGGAAAGCGATCAGGATCCTGGGGCCGGGGTGAAACGGTACCAATCGCCGGGGGGCGAGGGTACCAAATAATTTATCGATTATTTGCTGTCATTCCCAGCCGCCATGGTATATTGGCCTTACTTTCAACTGTGAGCATGAAGGTGCTTACATGCCTTTGATGCCGATCCCGGGCAGGAGAAGGTGGTTAATTTCGGCCTAAACGGGATTCCGCAGTGATTCTGTGGAAAACTCACTGCTAAGTGAGGATGGCGGAGCCTTGCGAAGAGGCGAACCGCTTTGATTTTGCGGCATACCCGCGAAACGGGCGCGACGCCGCCAATAAACTAGTCAATCCTCTCTCCCTATCTCCTTCAAAAAACAATTTCTTGGGTGAATGCACGGGCGGGACTTCTCGCGCCCTTGCAGGAATGGCGATTTTGGAAACGCCGGACAAAATTCAGCGCGGAATCGAAGAGCGCATTCTCGCCGCAGCGGCGGATCTGTTCAGCCGCGGGGGCTACCGCGGAGTGAGCACGCGAGAGATCGCGTCTTCAGCCGGAGTCAATGAAGTAACTATCTACCGACATTACCCAAGTAAGCGCCATCTTTATCTCACCGTGCTGGCCGAAGAGCTGGGGCGGGTGCACTTGCGCGGCGACCAGCTTAAGGAGCTCGCCGAGGCCCAGGGTGCGCACCAGGTCCTGACGCGGGCGCTAGCCCTGATCGAGACTGTAGTGCTCCGGCGCCCTTTGCTGCTCCCCCTGGCGCTCTTCGGTTCGCTTGAGGCAGCGGCCGATGTCGATCAACTGCTCAAGAAGCATTTAGGGGAGTTCGTGGAGATCCTGATTCGCTATCTCGAACCCTGGATGAAGGAAACAGGTGAGAGAAGCCCATCTGCTTCCGGGGGGGCGCGTGGGCTGGTGATGGCGCTAGTGGCGATCGCGGTCTTCCGCCCGTCGCTCGATCGTGTTTTTCCGGCGACGCCTCGCATTGGGCCCGACCAGATCGAAGTGCTCATCGATGTGTGTGTTGCCGACGGCCGGTCACCCAGGAGTATGGTCCCCTCCCCAGTTTTGATCGAACAACAAGGGTGATCTGCAGGACAGAAAATTCTCCGAACGCTTCTGGTCAACATCCCGGTTCAACGGGAATTGGGGCGGAAGCGCAAAAGGCCATCAAAGCACAGTGAATTGCGTCAAAACGTTTACGACTCTGGGTCTGATCGCCGCGATTGCCACGGCAGTTGGGGGCGCGGCGCAGGCGAAGGAGCAGAAGCCGGGTGGTCACTCCGGGACGGCCACACATGCGGTGGACCCGGCCAGCCTGATTCCGTTCGCTCTTGAAGCGACGCCCGCGGGCGGCGAGGAGAAGGTTGAATTCCGATCCGTCCAGGATATGACGCCCGAGGACCGCCAGACCATCAGCGAGGCGTGGACGGAGATCAAGAACAAAGCAACTGGGGAAGGTTTCGATTTCGGCCGGCAAGGCTGGACCTACGAGCAGATCGTCAGTCCGGCGTTCAGGGAACACGTACTGTTGTTGTTTTTGCGCGACGACTCGCCGGGCGACCGGAGCGAGTTTTCGGCCATCGTTCCCCGGAAAGGCCAGGAGCGGTTGCGCCTGATTCCGATTCTGCGGCGCGGCTATTTCCCGTATTCGGCACCGCAAGAGAATCCGGTGGCGATGGCGGCGTTCAACCGGTCGCTGGCAAGCGAACGCGCGCACGAAAAGCCGTATTGGCTTTCAGTCTCCGTCTCGTATGCGGCGCTGAATGGCGCCCAAGCGATCCTATCCTCTGCGGAGGCGGATCACGGAGGCAATGGTCCTGCAGGGTGGTTGGCAGCTCCGTCTCCCTCGCTGCACATCGAGGACGACGGGGAAGCCGTGGCGCGATTCGCGACCGAGAAAGCGCCCGGGCGATTTAGCGAATGGGAACTGACCTTCGATAAGAACGGGAACCTGATCAAAGCCGTGACTTCGCCGATCAAGGCCCCCGAACTGAAGGTAGTGAATTCGGCCAAATTGAAGTCGAGGAGATACTGATTCCGGACATCATCGCTGTTCCGTGCAGGCCTTGCCGGGAATTGAAAAGGGCGCAAGAGGCGAGCGAGATGCACCTCAAGGTGCGAAGTGCCCTCGCAGCGCTGGCCACGGTCGTCCTTGCGGGCGCTTATTTCTTGAACGGCGTGGGAATCCGGGCGCAGTCGCCGGGTGCGGCGTCGGGCCATCAAGGCAGTTCTGGTCAACCCTCCTCGACCTGTGAGCCCGGCCGGCTAGGCTCGCCGTTCCTTCCGGTTGACAGCTGGATCTATGCGGCCGTGTGGCGGCTGCATTCCCTGGGCTATGTGGATGACGCCTTTCTCGGAATGCGGCCTTGGACACGCGCGAGCGTGGGGCGCATGATGGAAGAGGCCGAGGCCCGGTTGGATACTTCCGACAGTAGTGACGGCGTCGTCGCCGCCGAGGCACGGAAGATTCATGACGCCATAACTTACGAACTCCTTCCCGACATGGAAGGACCATGCCGCGCCGCGCGAGGCGAGGGGCGCATCGAATCGATTTATTCGGTTTCAAGGATGATGAGCGGCACCCCTTTGCGCGACAGTTTTCATCTGGGTTCGACGGTGATCAACGATTATGGCCGTCCGTATGAGAACGGATACAACAACTTCTCAGGGATCAGCGGCTACGCCACCGCCGGCCGTTTTACGTTGTATGCTCGGGGTGAATTTCAGGGCGCACCGTCGGCGTCAGGTTACCCAATGGCGCTGGCGCAAACCCTTTCGACGATCGTTGACGGGATCACCCCATTTATCAATCCTGTAACGAACCTGCCTTATCCCCAGGCCACCATCCCGATGGGGCCTGTGGGAACCGCGACGCAAGGCCGCTTTCTGGAAGCCTACGTCTCCGGGCAAGTGCTGAACCACGTGATCTCGTTCGGCAAGACGGACGAGTGGATGGGTCCAGCCGAAGGTGGGAGCTTCGCCTACTCCAATAACGCCGAAAATTTCTATGCGTTGCACATTAATCGAATCGAACCGTTGCACGTTCCCGGGCTTTCGCGTTTCACGGGTCCTTTCCGCTACGAATTTCTTGTAGGGGCGCTGCGCGGCCACACGCTGGTCCCGAATCCCGCCTATCAGGCCCATCCGTCACCGAATATTTACAACGTAATTACCCCTGGCAATCCCTGGGTACACATCGAGAAGATCAGCTTCAAGCCCACGCCGAATGTCGAATTTGGTTTCGAGCGCACGGCGCTTTTCGGGGGCGAGGGGCATTCGCCCGTTACCTTGCACACGTTTCTCAAGAGCTTTTTCAGCGTTACTGCCGGCGGCGGAAGCGAGAAGGCCGGCCGCGACGATCCAGGCGCGCGCTTCGGTTCTTTTGATGTTTCGTACCGGCTGCCATTCGTGCGCAACTGGCTCACCTTTTACGCCGATGGCGAAGTCCACGATGACATCTCTCCAATCGATGCGCCGCGCCGTGCCGCATGGCGCCCAGGCCTTTATCTTGCCCATGTGCCAGGGGTGCCGAAACTCGATGTCCGTTTCGAGGCGGCCATGACCGATCCTTCCGTCACATCGAGTAATGGTGGAGAGTTCATGTATTGGGAGGACATTGAGAAACAAGGCTATACCAACCAGGGTCAGATCTTTGGCGACTGGATTGGGCGTGAGGACAAGGGCGGCCAGGCCTGGATCACCTACCACCTGAGCGGCAACGAACGGGTGCAGCTGACCGCACGGAACCAAAAAGCCGCCAAGGACTTCATTCCCGGCGGCACGACGCTCAACGACGTCGGTTTTCAGGTCGTCAAGCGACTGGGACGTGATTTTGAACTCAATGGAAGTTTCGCTTACGAGCATTGGAACGCGCCGATCTACCTAACGGGCCGTCAAACCGTTACCACCACAAACATGCAGATCACATGGTATCCGCAGCGGAAGACGAACTTTTGAAACGGTCGCGAACCAGTTGCTGGTGTTCTATTCTCCAGCCTCCAAAGCCGTCTTCACGAAGATTCTCATTCGCCGACGGTCCTGGAGTCCAGCAAAGGCAGAAAACCAGACTGGGTCGGTGAGCTTGTATTCGCCAACCTTGTTGGAAACGCAGTAGGGAGCAA
>Ga0307372_10011571_pt1 | contig 11750 bp, 5 predicted proteins | sample OX1MG_FD_202533 | JGI IMG/M metagenome (GOLD analysis project Ga0307372, IMG submission 202533) | Soil microbial communities from Risofladan, Vaasa, Finland - OX-1 | ecosystem: Environmental > Terrestrial > Soil > Coastal area > Acid sulfate soil | place: Finland: Risofladan, Vaasa | collected...
GCCGGCGGCCGCGATGCGATCGGTCGCCCCGGACGACGAGAGCAGGGTGGGGGTCGAGGCGCCCGTCCCGTTGACGGAAGCTGCGTCGGCCACCGGGAGCGGGTGCATGCCCAGGAGCCCGTCCAGGGCGGCGCGCACCATGCTGACGGCCTGGGCCCGGTCGGCGAACACAGAGGCCAGGTCCGCCGCCACGCTCGATGGCGCCGACGAACCGGCGGCCTGGCTGGCGCGTGCCGCATCGGCGGACTGGCGCACCAGGGAGTCGAGACCGGATTGGAGCGTGGAACGGTCCTCGTTCTGCATGTCGGCCATGAGCCCTCGCAGCTCGGCCGAGGTGGCGTTGGACTCCCCGGCCAGCACGGAACCCTGGGCGGCGAGAGAACGGTTGAGGGCGGCCTCAAAGGTGTGCGACTGCCGGGGGACCTGGCTCAGCCCGCCGACGAGCAGGCCGGTGGCCGCCACCGCCGCCGCCAGGAGCACCATGCGCCGCGAGACCGAACGGTGTCGGGCGCGACGGCGTGGCATTTGAGGCAGCATCGCCGGGCCAGGCTACCGCCGGGGTTCCGGCCTGAACGGCGTGCCCGATCAGGGACTGTCGGGCCACAGGCGGTCCCTGAGCCCCGATGCCCGGGCGATGGGCCGGTCGATGGCGGCGCGCAACGCCGCTTCGCTGGCCACGATGGTCACTCGTTCCTTCGCCCTGGTCAATCCCGTGTAGAGCAGCTCCCGCGTCAGGATGGGTGAACCGGCGGCGGGGAGCGAGAGCACGGCGTGCGGGTACTCCGACCCCTGGCTCTTGTGGATCGTCATGGCCCACCAGGACTCGACCCGGTCCAATCGCGAAGGCGCCAGGTAGCGGAATGAGGGCGCGTCACCGATGGCCACCATGAGGGAGCTCCCCCGCCTGACGACGAGGCCGACCTCACCGTTGACCACCCGGTTCACCGGGTCGTTGGCGGTCACCATGACCGGCCGACCGACGTACCACTTGGTGTGCTGCTTGATCTCGGGCACGAGGAGGGCGACATCGGATTCAATCCGGTCGCCCCACTGGTACAGCCCCCACGGGCCGTGCCGGGTGGCGCACAGCACCTTGAGGCTGCAGGCGGCGGCCATGCCCCGCGCGGCGTCGCCCACCAACGCGGCACCCACCACCTCGGCGCCCGCACGGGCGACCATCTCACGCAGGTCGGCCAGCGACGCCTCGTCGTCGGGGAGAATCCACCTCACTGCGGGATCCGATCCGGCGAGGATGTCGAGTGCCCCGTCCGCGTCACCCCCGCGCACCGCGTCGGCCAACTCGGCGATCGACGAGCCGACGGCGTACCGGTGCATGCGCAGCAGCGTGGTCACCCGACCGGCCAATGGAGCGTCGGCATCGCCGGCGGCGGTTCCCGTCGCCGGTCCCACCACGTCGCTGAGCACCGAACCGGCCTCAATGCTGGCCAGTTGGAACGGATCTCCCACCAGCACGAGCCGGGCCGAGGGCCGCAGGGCAGAGAGCAGGCGGGCCATCAACGGGAGCGACACCATGGAGGTCTCGTCGACGATCACCATGTCGTAGGGCAGCGGGTTGCCCCGGTCATGGCGGAACCGCGTTCCGGGCATCCAACCGAGCAGGCGGTGAAGCGTCATCCCTTCGGGGAAGTCCTCCACTGGGAGATCGGGGAACGGCCCGGGGCGCTCCGCCATCAGGGCGATCTCCTGCTGCACGGCCTCGGACATCCGTGTCGCCGCCTTGCCGGTGGGAGCCGCCAGCGCGATCCGGGGGGCGGTCCCTTCGGGGTGCGGTACGAGTCGCGCCACCGTCAGGAGTGCGGCGATGGTGCGCGTCTTGCCGGTGCCGGGCCCGCCCGCCAGCACCGAGACCCGAGAGGTCAACGCCGTGCGCACCGCGGCGCGCTGGAGATCCGGCCCGTCAGGGTCTTCAGGACCGAACACGAGGTCGAGGGCGGGCACCAGGTCGTCCCCGCTCTCCGCCACCGGCGCCGCGTCCCGGGCCCGGGCCCGGGCCCGCAGGTCGTCGGCCACCGTGACCTCATAGTCCCAGTAGCGCTGGAGATAGAGCCGGCGGCCGTCCCACACGAGGGGCCGGAACGGGTCGCGGGCGTAGGTGTCGGGACCGGCCACCACGTCGCTGGCCTCCAGTGCCCGGGCCCACGTTGCGGCATCGGGCCACGGCAGGTCACCCACCCCGCCCTCGGGGGAATCGACCACCAGGCGCCCGACATCGGCCAGGTCGACGCACCCGTGGCCCAGTCGGGGGCCGCGGGCGGCGACCGCCACACCGAGGATGACCAGTTCGCTCACGCCATCGCCCAGGCGGGCGATGGCGGCCGCCAGATGGACCTCCGACGGCCCGAAAACGCCCGCCCGCACGTAGGGGTCGAGAACGGCGACGGGGCGGGGCACGGCCGTGATCGGCGTCGTCATGCCACGACACTCTCAGGAGCCTGCCCGTCGAGCAGCTGGCTCACGAGTTCGACCAGCCGCGGTGGGATGTCCCAGCAGAAGACGCCATCGGGACGAACGTCGGTGCGATCGACCCCGGTACCCCGCATGCCCCGCACGAAGAGATAGGCCGCGCCGCCCAGATGGAGTGCCGGGTCGTACCCCGTCACCCTCCAGCGGGCGTAGCGGTGGAGGGCCACCGAGTAGAGCAGCGCCTGGAGCGGGTAATGGTGCTCGGCCATGGCGCGAGCCATGCGCTCCTGCCCGTAGTCGCCCGGTCGGGGGGGCCGGCCGCGGTCGCTCAGGCGGTTTGTCTTGTAGTCGGCTACGACGAACCTGGACCGGCCGCCCGGACCCGGTACCCGGAAGACCAGGTCGATAGAGCCGGTGAGGTGCCCGGCGAGCTCCAGATCGATGGTGCCGTCGGCCAGCCCGCGGGCCCAATGGGCGAACGGGTCGTCAGGGGGAAGGTGGTCCACCAGCAGCCGGCCGACGTCGCGCAGCGTCGGCCGGTGACCCGCCGCACCGAGGTGGAGCTCGAAGGACATCTCGTTGATCCGGTCGCCCGGAGCCAGGTCGCGCAGCCGCAGGCCACCCATCTGCGCACCCAGGGGAGTGTGGAGCACCTCGCTGAGGCCGGCGGCCAGGAGGTCCGCGCCACTGCTCGCCCCCGGCGTCCCTCCCCAGGTCGGGGTGGGGTCCAGGCGCAGTCGCTGCTGGGACCGGTCGATCTCACGGTGCAGCTCTGCGTCAACGTCGGCAGAGGAAAAGTCGGTGCGCTCAAGGATGCCGTGGACCAGGGTGCCGAACTCGGTTCCCGCCGGGAGGAGCGCCATCGGCGGGACCACCGTTGTCCGGGACACGCCGGCCCCGCCCGCCTCGGGGCCCACCCCTCCCCCCTCGTCGCCAACCGTCTCGTCGTCAACCGTCTCGTCGTCAGCCGTCTCGTCACCCGCTCCACCGTCGGCCAGCGTGATGTCGTAGGGGTCGAAGGAGGGGACCTCGACGGCGCGCGTCATGGCGGTGAACGACCAGCGCCGGCGGGTCCGGTCCGGCGACCGCCCGAGCCGGGCTCTCTCCAGGGCGGGCGCCGCGGCCGAGGATTCGGGGTCGACCCACCGGTTCGCGGGTCGCGGCGAATCTCCATGGACCGCGGCGGTGATCGTGCCCTCCCCGCGCGCCACCAGGGGTGCCAGGGCGGCCACCGCGCCGGCGTCAGGGGGAAGGGGCACCTTGGCCGCGTGGAACAGGTCGGGGTCAATGACCCCGTCGGCCCGGGCGAAGAGGATCCGGGCCAGGGCGGTGGTGTCGCTGCGCGGTCCCCGTGACCACCACACCATCGTGTGATGGCGCGCCCGGGTGAGCGCCACATAGAGGAGGCGGAGACGTTCGCCCAGTGCCTCCTCGTCCGACCACCTTCTGCGCTCCGCGGCGCCGCTCCTGTCCGGCCACGCCTTGCCCTTGGTGACATCGAAGGTCCGCCGCCCCGTGATCGGGTCCTGGTAGATGACCTCGGTGGCGCCCGGTGCGCACCAAAGGGTCGGGCAGCACACAATGGGGAACTCCAGGCCCTTGGCCACCCAGACGGTCATGATCTGCACGGCTTTGGCCTCGGACTCAATGCGGCGTGCGGTGGTGTCGCCATCCCCCTCCGTGTCGGCGTCGCCCTGGGGCGGGGCGTCGATCGCGGAGAGCAGCCCGGCCAGGCTGGAGCGCACCGACGGGGCGGCCGCCTGCAACAGCTCACCGACATGCTGGAGATCGGTCATGGCGCGGTCCCCGTCGGGCAGCCTCAGCACCCGCGCCACGACGCCGCTGTCCTCCCAGACCTGGCGGACGAAGGGTGTCACTCCGTGCCTGACGAGCGTCTCACCCCAACCCTGCATCGTCGCCTGCAGCGCCGACAGCTCCTCCTCCGACGCGTGGGCCACATGGTCCGCCGACCAGCCGCCGAACCACGTGAGCGCGCAAGCCCGCGCCCGGCCCGGGTCCGAGGGCCGGGAGAGCGCAGAGAGGAGCCAGCGCCACTGGTCCGCCGCCGGCGACTCCAGGACGCTCTCCCCCCGGGCCAGCACGGCGGGGATCCCCTGGGCCAGGAGCTCGGCCTGCGCCGCCGAAGCCTCACGCCGGGTGCGCACCAGGACGGCCACGTCGGACGGGGTGACGGGCCGCTCGGGCGGGCCTTCCGGCCCTTCGGGTATGCGGGCCCCGTCCAGGAGCTCCCGGATGCCGGCCACCATGTCCCGGTAGGCGGCTCGGCGGCCGCTGTCCACCCGGACGTCGTACGGCCGCCGCTCGCCCCGCTCAATCCCCGGGCCCAGGGCGAGGCGGAGGGAGAGGGCGGGCAGCGGGCGCCCGTCGCTTCCCCGCATGCGCCGCGCGCCGTGCGCCGGGGCGACGTGAGTGGGGGTGAAGGCGATGCCCTCGTCGCCGAAGGTGGCCCCGTCGAGCAGCACCCGCAGGGAGTCGACGACTGCCCCGTCGGATCTCCAGTTCACCTCCAGCGACCGCCGGGTCAGGTGGGGGGCTCGCGCCATCGCCTGCAGATAGGTGTGCACGTTGGCGCCCCGGAAGGCGTAGATCGCCTGTTTGGGGTCCCCCACCAGGATCAGCGAGGTGTCGGATCCCTCCCTCCCGAAGAGCAGGTTGAAGATGTCCCATTGCAGCGAGTCGGTGTCCTGGAACTCGTCAATGAGAGCGACCTTGTAGCGGTTCCGTATCGCCTGCACCGCGGCGGCACCCCCCGGTCCTTCCAGGGCGGTCCTCAGGTCCGCCAGCAGGTCGCCGAAACTGCGGGTGCCCGCCCGGCGGCGACGCTGCGCCATGTCGGACAGTGCCTGTTCCACCAGGGAGGTCATCAACCGGTCGCCGGGGCCGGCCGACCGGTCGCCGGGGTCGGGCACCAGGTGGAGGTCCGCCGCGCTGCCGGCGGTGCGCGTGGCCAGGGTGAGCGCCCGGAGCGTGGGCAGGTCGGCCGCGGCCATGCCCGCGGCCGCGGCCGCGGCCAGGACGTCGGTGCATGCGCTGGCGCACAGGTCCTCCTCGTCGTTCTGCAGGACGGCATCGGGGTCGGTGCCCGAGGTTGATCCGAGCGAGCTGAGTATCTGGCCGGCAAATCCATGGATGGTGGTGATGGTGGCCGAGTCGAACTCGCGGATGGCCCGCCGGATGCGTTCCAGCCGGGCGGGGCGGTCGGTGCGGGCCAGATGTTGGAGCAACTCGTCCTCACTTGCAGGGGGGCTCTCCTGGTTGAGGAAGCTCTCGGCTTCCACCAGCCGGCCCCGCACCCGCGAGCGCAGTTCGCTGGTGGCGGCGCGGGTGAAGGTGACGACGAGGAGCTGGGACGCGCTCACCTCACTTTCGGCGATGCAGCGCACGGCCACTGCGGCCAGGGTGAACGTCTTGCCCGTGCCGGCGCTGGCCTCAATGGAAAGGCGCCCCGAGGTCATCTCCTCCCCAATGGAGAACGGCACCCCACCGGGAGGCGTCATGCCGGGGCACCCGGTGACGCCGCCACCAGATCGACGACCGAATCGTCCAGTGCACCGTAGAGAAAACGGGCGAACCTCTCCACCCGCCCCCCGGGTCCATCGGGGTCCCCGGGGCCGGCCGGCAGGGCCAGCAGCGAGCGGAAGTCGTGTTCGCCGAAGGCCAGGCGCGTCGACGGGTCGTCGCCGTCGGAACGGCCCCCATACCCCCCGACCCAGTCGCCCGGGCCGGCCTGCCCCTCGTGGACCTTGTATGAAAGCGTCGGGAACAGGGGGACGGGCTCCACTCCCCCCCGCCGGTAGCAGCTCACGATCACGCGGAGAGCGGCCAGGGCCGACTCCCGGCCGCCCGCGGCGCGGGGGACGAGATTCACGCTCCACAGGCCCTGGCCCGACCCCGGGGCGCGAGCCACCACCAGCGAGCGGCACCCGCCTGGAACTTCCATGGCTGCCAGCGCCATGAGGTCCAACCAGGCCGCCACCCGATGGGCGGGCTTGCCCCGTGAGAAGAGGATCCGCGCCGGTCCGCAATCCGGTGGTGCCAGCAATCCCCGCACCGTGCCCCTGATGCGCACTCCGTCACCGAGTGCGAGGTCGACGGGATGTTCGGCGCCCGCCCCCCGTTGCCAGCCCAACCCCTCCGCCCGGCTGATGAGCTCGGTCACCGTCTGCTGCAACTGCGCGATCAACTCGTCACCCAGCAGCGACGGGGGCAGGGTGCCCAGCCGGCGCTCCACGCGGGCCCACTCCTCCCCTTCGACGCCGTCGAGGGCGGCGTTCAGCAGGCGCTGGCCGATCTGCCATCTCTCAAGGCCCTCGGGGGCCACCGGAAGGTGATCGTCCACCGACTCCCTGGACCGGGGCAGGCGGACGCCCAAATGCTGCTCCACGAATGCCTTCACCGGGTTCTGCAGGAACCGGTGCAGGTCCGACAGCTCAATGAGCTCCTCCCCGCCACCGGGCAACCTCTTTCCCAGGAAGGCCGGTCGGTCGACGGTGCGCCGGCGGCGCGCTTGCGCCCCGGCCAGGTCGCCGCCGTCGAATCCCCACGGCGATCCGGGGACCAGGGCATCGGGGATGAAGCAGGCCTCGTCGAAGGCTTGCCGGGGGTGCACCGTCTCAAGATTCTCCCCGAACGCCGGGCGATCGTCCGCATGGACGGTCTGGGCCAGCGCTTCCCGGAGCTCCTCGACGATCACCGCGGGAGGGACCTTGTGATTGGTGCGCACGTCGTACCCGTCGCGCAGCAGCACCAGACGGTCACCGGCGGCCATGACGAGCTCGAGCAACGACAGCCGGTCCTCGGCCCGGGGGTCGGGATCGCCCAGCACCGGCTTGAGCGCCGCCAGGTCGTCCCCGTCAGCCGTCCCGGCGCCGAACGCGCTCTCGTCCATGCCGAGGAGGCACACGACGCGGAAGGGGATGCCCCGCAGCGGGGTCAGGGAGCTCACCGTGATGCCGCCGCGGAAGAAGTCCGGCCGGCCCGGTGTGTCCCGCAACCGGTCACCGAAGACCCGGCGCAGGTCGGTGAACTCCAGGAGGGTCTCACCGATCGCGGGGTCGTCGGGCACGCTCTGTGCCACATCGTCGAGCAGGGTCCACAGGGCACCCAGTTGCCAGTGCAGCTCCGGCGGTGTGTCGAAGAGGGCGCCGGCACTCTCGCGGAGGAGGTCCACCCAGGCGGCGATCGCTCGAGGCTTCGTAGTGGCCTCGGCCAGCCCCGCCAGCAGTTCCAGCAGCTCCGCCAGGCGGCCGACGGTGACCACGTCCTCGCCCTCCACGCCGATCACCGGCGTCTCTCCGATGGCCAGGCCCAGAGGACCGTCGAACACGGCCGAGCCCAGCAGCAGGCGATCCAGAGCGGATCTCCAGGTGTTGGTCACCACGGCGGGGGGTAGCCAGAATTGCGACCGGTGCTGCGGGTCCAGACCCCACCGCACGTTGGCGTCATCCACCCATTGGGCGATCTGGGAGAGGTCGTCGTCGGTGAACCGGGCCCGGTGGCGCACCGGCGCCAGCGACAAGAAGTCCAACACCGCGGAGGCTTCGAACCGACCGCCGACCAATTCGATCAACTCACTGGTGGCACTGAGCACCGCGTTGAAGTCCCGCACGGACCGGTCGGCGATCCGGTAACGCAGTGCCGGCGCATGGGAACCGGAACCCTCGGGGTCACCCGACGAGCCACCTGGGTCGGCGGCTCCGGCCGAGGGCCCGAAGACGGCATCGATCAGAGGTGCGAACCGCTCAAGGGACGGGCAGGCCACGAGTACGTCGTCCTCACACAGGTCAAGCTCCTGGTCGGAGAGGAGGTGTAGGAGGACGTCCCGCAGCACCTCGACCTGTCGCGTCGGTCCGTGACAGGCGTGGAAGCGCACGGATCGCTCGATGGCGCCGGTCCGGGCCGATCCCGAGGGCGCCGCGTTCCCCCTGATGTCCGCCTGCAGCTGGGCCAGGACGCCTCCGCTCGGCTCGCCCCCTGGATCCACCCCGAGCCGATGGGGTGCGGGGAACCCCTTCTGGCGCGCCCCGGCCAGCAACAGTGACGCCTCGCGTTGGAGCCGGCCCCAGGACTGCAGGAGCGGATGGTTGACCTCCCGGGCCGAGAGGTCCTCGGAACGCAGCCGCATCCCGTACTCCGAGCGCGGCGGGCCAACTGCCGCCGGCATGCCGTCACCCAGGGGGGACGGCTCCAGCAGGAACAGGTGCACCTCGCGATGCACGGCCAACGAACGGGCCAACTCCAAGAAGCCCTCGCCGCCGGGGAGGGCGGTCAGCCCGAACACGCTCAAGCGGTCGGGCAGCCCGACGGTCAGTGAGCCTTCGGCCAGCCGCCTGAGCAGTGGCGGGAGTCTTTCCGGCGGGCTGGGCTCGGCCACCATGTGGCGCGCCAGGCGCCACAGATGGGGCTGCCAGCGGTGGTGATCGGGCAGCTCGTAGCCCAGTCCGTCGGTGTCGTCCCCGTGCGCCCAGGCGCGCACCATGTCGGGCCGGTGCACGTGGTAGCGGTCGAAGGCGTCGGCCACCCGGCGGGCCCGACCGTAGAGCGAGGCGCCGAAGGGGAGCGCGGCCAGCGCAGCCAGCGCGGGGTCGTCCCGGTGGCCCTCCATGGCGGCAAGGACGACCCACACCAGGCGCTCCACCGACCAGGGATCGGGCTCGGTGCCGCGCTCGGCGTTGAGGACGGACACCCGGAGGGCCCCGGGGAACGGGAGGCGGAAGTTGGCCGCCACCCCGTCGCCCCCACCGGGCCCGCGCGCTCCGAGATGCCGGGCCAACTGGAGGGGCAGCCATCGCCGCATGCCGTCGGAAGGGACGGCCACCCACTCGGGTGCCATGGGATCCGCCGGGTGCTCGGACAGGACCTCAGCCAGGTGACCGGCCAACAACTCGGCGCGGGCCGAGGTGTGGAGGTGGATCACTGCGGGAGTCGCGCCCAGAAGTGAAGGGGGTTCACCCGAGCTCCACCGTCACCGGGCCGAGGTGGCAGGGCCGCCCTCCCCCAGCGCGGGCGGCGTGTCCGGGTCCTCATCGTCCCCCACCAGCTCCAGGGCCTGAAGAAGGCGGGGCGCCGTCTCGATGGGCGCCAGCTCGGCGATCTCCGCCGTCTCGGTGCCCAGCACGCCCAGTCCGGGGAATTTGCGGGCCGAGACGAGGACCCGTGACTCGAGCGATCCGACGGCGCGGTTATAGGCCTCGACGCTGGAGGTGAGGCTGCGCTGCAGCGTCTGCATGTGGGTGGTCATGGTGCGCAGGCGCTCGTAGAGCTCGGCCCCCAGCTTCTGCACCTCACGGGCACTCTCGGCCAGCGTTTCCTGCTGCCAACCGAAGGCCACCGTGCGTAGGAGGGCGATCAGCATGGTCGGCGTGGTGAGGAGCACGCCGTTGGACATGGCGTGCTCCTGCAGGGTCGGATCGGATTCGTAGGCCGCGGAGAGCAACTGGTCGCCCGGGATGAAGGCGACCACCTGTTGCGGTGAGCGGTCGAACTGCTTCCAGTACTCCTTCTTGGAGAGCTGGTCCACGTGGGTCCGCAGCTGCCGGGCGTGCGCGGCCTGAAAGAGCCCACGCGCCTCGTCGTCGTCGGCATCGATGAGTTGCAGGAAGGCATCGAGCGGTACCTTGGCGTCCACCACCATGTCCCGGCCACCGGGCATGTGCACGATCATGTCCGGGCGCAGACGGCCGTCATCGGTGGTGGTCGACACCTGCTCGTCGAAATCACACCGTTCCAGCATCCCGGCCATTTCGACCACCCGGCGCAGCTGGATCTCCCCCCAGCGCCCCCGGGTCTGGGGGGAGCGCAGCGCCGTCACCAGGTTGCGGGTCTCCCGGCGCAGTTGCTCGTTCCCCGTCGTGAGCTGTGAGACCTTTTCGCTCAGGCCCTCGTAGGCGCCCTTGCGCTCCACCTCAATCTGCTGCAGCCCGAGCTCGTAGCGGGCCAGGGTCTCGCTCAGCGGGCCCAGGAGTTGCGCGATGGCAGCTTGGCGCTGGGTCAGATCACCCTGGGCCGCCGACTGGGCCTGGCTGAACCTGGTGTCGGCCAGGGTCAGGAACTGCTCGCTGTTCTTCTGGAGGGCTTCGGCGGACAACTCGGCGAAGGTGCCGGCCAGGCGTTGGCGCTCCTCCTCGGCCCGGGCCCGGTCCTCCTCCCCGGACCTGCGAAGCGACTCCAGCTCCGAGGCCAGGACGGCCCGGGCGGTCTCCGCCTCCGAGGCGGCGAGCGTGGCCGCCCCGAGCTGGGCGGTCACCTGGGCCAGGGCGGCCTGGGCATCGGCCAGGCGGCCCTCCGCCACGCGGGCGGAACCCTTCACATCGGCGCTGCGCACGAGGTGCCACACCAGGCCCAGCGCCACGCCGGCCACCAGGCCGAGAACCACTCCGAGGATCACCGGGCCAGCGTAACGGCGGGGTGTGACGCGGGCCGGACCGCGGGCCGGACCGCGGGCCGGGCCGCGGGCCCCCGAATCTGGAACCGCGGCGCGGAGCACCCGTTAACGTGACACCGGTGGCATTTCGCATCGGGGACGGCCCGCGACGGATCTGGGGGGAACGCGCCGACGACACGGGGCCGGGGCCGATCGGTCCCCTGGTGGGTGAGCAACCACTCTGGCCCACCATCCCAGAGCCCCACGAGGTCGACCGGATGTTCGCCCAGGTCTTCGCGCTGGTCGGCGAGGGCATCGCCGGCGCCACCCATGCCCTGCTGGCGGGCGACCGCGAAGCGGCCAAGGAGCTGGTGATGCGCGACGAGGTGATCGACGGGATCATCGGTGAGATCTCCCAGTTCGTCCAGGAGCAGCTCGTCCACGGGGAGACGACGGCCGACCAGCGCCGTGAGCTGGTGGCGATTCTGCGCATGCTGCCCGAGATGGAGCGCAACGGCGATCTGGCCGAGCACATCGCCCGGCGGGCCGCCCGCGGTCTCGGTGCGGAGATGTCAGCCCGCAGCCGGGGCCTGGTCGAGCGCATGGGCGAGGTGGCGACCACCATCTGGCGCAGCACGGCGGACGCCTTCGCCGAGCGCTCGGCTGCGGCGGCCGTATCGATCGACGATCTCGACGACGAGCTGGACGACCTTCACGTCACGCTGACCGCCGAGCTGGTGGCCGGGACGATGTCGCTCCCCGTAGCCATTGAGCTGGCCATGGTGGCGCGCTTCTACGAACGGTTCGGAGACCACGCCGTGAACCTGGCCCGCCGCATGTCCGCCCTGGTCATTGGCGGCCCCGAGCCCGGTTCCTCAGGACCGGACTGAGCCGCTCAGAATCCGGCCGCCACCAGCGCCTCGGCGATCTGCACCACGTTGAG
>Ga0307372_10011573_pt1 | contig 11750 bp, 10 predicted proteins | sample OX1MG_FD_202533 | JGI IMG/M metagenome (GOLD analysis project Ga0307372, IMG submission 202533) | Soil microbial communities from Risofladan, Vaasa, Finland - OX-1 | ecosystem: Environmental > Terrestrial > Soil > Coastal area > Acid sulfate soil | place: Finland: Risofladan, Vaasa | collected...
CAGTTCGTCGGTGTGGCCAGGGCTCTCGCCGCGCGGCAGCCCTGGCGGCAGGCGGCTCGCGGCCCGGACGCACAGCCAGCCGGGCGGGCCGACGTCGCGTGATGACCGTCCCGCCGGAACCGCCCGCAGCCGTGCGCCGCGGCGCGATGACGGCGCCAGGACTTCGCGATCGCGCGGAGCGTTCCGCCGCGCGCCGCGGTGGTCTCGGTCTTGCCGCGACCGCGGTGAGCGTGGTGCTCACCGTTACCGTCGCCGCGCTCGGGCCGTCCATCATGGAGCCCGCACTTCCCGGCGGTAGCGGGCAGCCGCCCTGGGCGCTGGCCGCGCATCCGTCGCCGTACCTGGCGGTGACGCTGACCGGCGCGGCAATACTGGCAGGAGTGGCCGGGCTGATATTCAGCGGCAACGCGCTGCGCCATGGCTGGCGTTGCCCGGCAGGGCTGATCCTGGCCGCCGGGATCATCGCCGCGATCGTGCTGGCCGTGCTGCCGCCGTTCGGCTCCGCCGATCATCTCAGCTACGCCGCCTACGGCCGGATGGCCGTCACCGGTCACGACCCGTACACGACGACGCCCGCGGCGCTAGCCAGGCTGGGAGACCCGGTAGCGCGCGCGGTCCAGGACTGGCGCGGCAGTGCTTCCGTCTACGGCTCCCTGGCCGTCGCCGGTCAGGCCCTCGCCGCCCGGGTCGGTGCCGGCTCGGTGCGGCTCACCGTGTTCGTGCTGTCGTTGCTCAATGTGGCCGCCTTCGTCCTCACCGGGCTCATGCTGCATGTGCTCGGCCGCGGTGACGCCGGCCGGCAACTGCGCGCCGCGATCTTGTGGACGGCCAATCCGCTGCTGCTGATGGTGCTGGTGGCCGGTGCGCACGTGGACAGCCAGGCTGTCTTGTTCGGCGTGGCGGCGGTAGCTGTGGCGGTGACCGGCTTGCGGCCCGCTCGTGCCTTCGGCCGGGCCAGGCGGGATGCGCTGGTCGCGGCCGGCGTCGGTGCGCTGGTGGGGCTCGGGTTCGCGATCAAGGTGACCACCGCGCTGGTCGGGATGGGCCTGGGCATCGCGATCGTCTTCGCCTGGTCCGCGGACCGGCGCGGCCAGCCGGTGCCGGGAGGTAGCCGTGAGGTGCCGGCGGCGCGGGTTTCGCGGGCGCCGGTGCGGTGGCTGGCCGCGGTGCTCGGCGGCCTGGCGGGCGGGTTCTGCGTGGTCGTCTCCGCATCGCTGCTGCCGTGGGGTGCCGGCGTGTTCGGGCCGGCGCTGCATGCGGGCAGCTATACGTCGATCGGATCGCCGTGGCGGCTGGTCCGGTCCGGGCTGCACCTGGTGCTGAGCGAGAACGCGGCCGAGACCGTGGTCAAGGCCGGGGCGCTGGCGCTGGCTGCCTGCTTGCTGATCCTGCTGCTGCGGTATTTCCGCGACACGACAGACCAGTTGCTTGTGGGCTGCGCATTCGCGGTCGTCTTCGCCTGGCTGATGGCCTGGCCGTACGTCCTGCCCTGGTACGACGGCCTGGGCTGGGCACTGCTCGCGCTGCTGCCCGCGTCCAGGCTGGACTGGCTCTTGCTGGCCAGGACAGCGGCGCTCGCTGTCGGCTATCTGCCTGCCCGGGTACACGTCGTCGTGCCCTCCGGGCTTCGCTGGCTGGAGAGCGTGGTCAGGACGGCGGTCACTCCTGCCGTCCTGCTCGCGGTGACAGTCCTGGCGATCGCCTGGCTCTGGGCCCCGAGACGCCAGGCGCTGGCGGTGGCACAGTGAGGAGCCTGAGGTGACCGGGGCATGGTATTGAGGGGGCAGGCAGTGGACGGGGGCAGGGCAGTGAGCGGGGCAGGGCAGTGTGCGTATCTGGGGCCGAGCGGCACCTTCTGCGAGCAGGCGGTCGGCGCGCTGCACCCGGACGGCGAGTTCGAGCCGGTCGCCTTCGGCTCGATCGAGGCAACGCTGGACGCGGTGCGTTCCGGGCAGGCCGAGCGCGCGGTCGTGCCGATCGAGAGTTCGGTTGAGGGCGGTGTCAACGCGACCTTGGACGAGCTGGCCACTGGTCCGCCGCTGCTGATCGACGCCGAGGTGATCGTACCTGTCGAGTTCGCGCTGCTGGTCAGGCCCGGGACCGAGCTCGGAGACATCAAGGTCGTCGGCGGTCATCCGGTCGCCCAGCCGCAGTGCCGCCAGTGGCTGGCCAAGCATCTGCCCGACGCTGTGTGGCGCTCCGCTTTGTCCAATGCGGATGCTGCCCGGCAGGTCGCCGGCTCCGAGCTTGATGCTGCCCTGGCCGGCAGCTTCGCCGCACGGTACTACCGGCTCATGGTCCTAGTCGACGGCGTGCATGACAACGCGGCCGCGGTGACCAGGTTCGTGGAGGTCAGCCTGCCCGGGACGCTGCCTGCCGCCACGGGCGCGGACCGGACCTCGGTGATCGCATACCTGACCGATGACCATCCTGGCGCGCTGATGGACATCCTGAGCCAGTTCGCCGTCCGCGGCGTCAACCTCAGCCGGATCGAGTCCCGGCCCACCGGCGAGGGCATCGGCAGGTACTGCTTCTTTATCGACTGCGAGGGACACGTCGCGGCGGCGCGAGTCGGCGAAGCCCTGATGGGCTTGCGCCGGACGTGCAGCGACGTGCGTTTCCTCGGCAGCTACGCCCGGGCCGACGGGCGGGTGGCACGCGGCGGGCCGACTGCCCGGCCAGCCGGCACGGGCGGTCCCGGCACGGGCGGTCCGGGCACGGGCGTTCCCGGCCGGGACAGTTCCGATGCGGAGTTCACCGACGCTGCGGCATGGCTCGACCGGATTAGGTCCGGGCTGAGCTTAGGGCGGACGATGTTACAGATACGGCCCTGACGTGCGTTGCTGCTGCGGCACCTCGTCAGCTGAGGGCATCATGCCGGGCGGTAGTGCCCTGCGCATCTGCTCTAGCTGAGCCCGGGCAGCCATCTGCTGCGCGAACAGCGTTGTCTGGATGCCGTGGAAGAGGCCCTCGAGCCAGCCGACAAGCTGTGCCTGCGCGACGCGTAGCTCAGCCTCGCTCGGAATCTGGTCCTCCGCGAACGGGAGTGACAGCCGATCAAGCTCCTCGACGAGCTCAGGCGCGAGGCCATCTTCGAGTTCCTTGATCGAACTCGTGTGGATCTCCTTGAGCCTGGCCCGGCTCTTCTCGTCCAGCGGAGCGGCCCTGACCTCTTCGAGCAACTGGCGGATCATGCTGCCGACGCGCATGACCTTGGCCGGCTGCTCGACCATCTCGGTCACCGGGCGTTCGCCCGCAGCCTCGGCTCCGTCTGTGTCTACGGCTATGCCGTCGGGTCCGACCACCACGATCTTGGCGGGCGACTCCGTCCCGGGCTCCCTTTCGTCGTTCATGGTCTCTAGTCTGTCGGGAATCGCGCGGCGGCGCATCACCGGGGCCGTGTGTTATGCGGCGAGGAGGATTTTTCCGACGTGCTCGCCGGCTTCCATCAGCCGGTGTGCCCGCGCCGCGTCCGCCAGCGGCAGGGTAGCCTCGATCACCGGCTTGACCTGGCCTGAGCTGATCAGTGGCCAGACCTGCTCGCGTACGTCGGCCACGATGGCGGCCTTCTCCGCGGCCGGCCGGGCACGCAGTGAGGTCGCGTGCACGCTCGCTCGCTTGCGCAGCAGCGCGTTGAGGTCGAGTTCGGCCCGTGCGCCGCCCTGCAGGCCGATCACCACGAGCCGGCCGCCCGGAGCCAGGGCCGTGACATTCCGCTGCAAGTACGACGCGCCCATGATGTCGAGGATGACGTCTGCGCCGTGTCCGCCGGTGAACTCGGTGATCGCCGCGCCGAAGTCGTCGTCCCGGTAGGAGATCGCCAGGTCGGCGCCGAGCTCACGGCACCGTTCGAGCTTGGCGGGCGAGCCAGCGGTGCAGGCGACCCGGGCACCGAGCGCACGGCCGAGTTGTATCGCCATGGTGCCGATGCCGCTCGCGCCCCCGTGTACCAGCAGCGTCTCGCCTGCCCCGAGCCTGGCGAGGGTGAACACGTTCGAGTAGACAGTACACGCGACTTCCGGCAACGCCGCGGCGTCGGCGACCGCCATGCCGTACGGCACTGGCAGTACCTGGCCAGCGGGAACCGCGACCTGTTCGGCGTAGCCGCCGCCGGACAGCAGGGCGCACACTTCGTCACCGACTCTCCAGCCGGAAACACCCTCGCCAAGCGCGGCTATCCGGCCCGAGCACTCAAGGCCAGGATAGGGCGGCGCACCAGGTGGCGGTGGGTACAGGCCCTGACGCTGGAGCAGGTCGGCGCGGTTCACCCCGCTGGCCGTTACCTGGATCAGGATCTCGCCAGGGGCGGGAACCGGGTCGGGGACTTCGGTGACCGTAAGCACCTCTGGTCCGCCGGGCGAGGCGATCGTGATTGCGCGCATGCCGCCATTGTGCTAGATCGCGGCTGGGAACTGGAGTGCCGGGAGTCGGAGCGAAGGGAAACTATGTTGATAGTCTTGTTGACATGGCTGTGAAGACCATCAGCATCAGCATGGACGAACGGACTTACCGCCAAGCTAAGGCGGCCGCCGAGCGGGCGGGTCTTCCGATGTCCACCTGGATGTCCAGGTCGGCCAAGGAGAAGGTACAGCGCGACGCGGCAACGACGGTGGCGCAACTTGACGCGGGCAGCGGGCATGCCTGGGCAGCCTGGTGCGAGGCCAGTGAGAGTGACTTCAGCAGCCCGGAGACGGGGAAGGGCGCTGCGTGAATCGCGGCGACCTCTATACCCACAAGGGGCTTGGGCGCGCCGGATACGTGGTCATCGTCAGTAACGATGGCTTCGGCGCGGTCACCGGTCACCCGGTCGTGGTCCGGGTCAGTGACCGTCCCGATCTCACCGAGACTCCCTACATCGTTCCCTTGACCAGCGCCGATCACGTGACCGGCCATCTGGAGTCTTACTCGGTAGTCCGGGTCCGCAGGGACCGGCTCGGCTCCGATCCCGTCGGGCAGGTGTCGGCAGGCACCTTGCGCAAGCTCGACGACGCGCTGGCCTTGCTCTTCGACTACAGCGCCTAGCCAGCCGGCGTCCCTTCGGCGTCCGGCGAAGACACTGGGAATACCCGAGCGCGAGGAGGGCAGTGCCATCGCGGGCGGCGAGGAGCGAGACGGGGTCGCGCTTACCAACCTGGACCAGCCGCTGTTCGACGGAGCCGGCGCCACGAAACGCGACCTGGTGGACTACCTGGACGTCATGGCGGGGCGGCTCGTCGCAGTCCTGCGCGACCGGCCGTTGTCGGTTATCCGGGTGCTGCGCGGCCAGGACCCGTTCATGCAGAAGAACGTACCGAAGTACACGCCGCCCTGGGTCAGGAGAGTGCGGGTGTGGGCCGAGGCATCCGGCCGCGAGGTTTCCTACGCCCTGTGCGACGACCGCAAGACCCTGCTGTGGTTCGCCAACCAGCGGGCGGTCGAGTACCACCCCGCGCTTGTCCGCGCCGAGCACCTGGACCGGCCCACGCATCTCGTGCTGGACATAGACCCGCCCTCCGCCGAGGCGTTCGGGCTGGCGGTCCGTGCTGCCCTGCTGGTACGTCAGGCGCTTGCCGACACCGGGCTGGCCGGCGCGGTCAAGACCAGCGGCGCGAAGGGGCTGCACGTGTTCGTGCCGCTGGCCGGGAAGCCTGGCCTCGACGACGTGGCCGCCGCGACCCGCGCGCTCGCCGCACGAGCTGAACGCCTCGACCCGGTGCTGACGACGACCGCGTTCATCAGGGAAGACCGTCAGGGCAAGGTGTTCCTCGACTCGACCAGGGCGGGCGGCGCCACCGTGGCCGCTGCCTACAGCCCGCGGGTGCGGCCGGGCGTACCGGTGTCCTTCCCGGTGCCGTGGGAAGAGCTCGATAGCGTCGCTCCGGCTGACTTCACCGTGCATACGGCCGCGGACCTGGCCGCCGGGCGAGATCCGTGGGCCGACCAGATGCCTGTCCCCCAGACGCTGCCCGGCGAACTCATCGACGAGGGCAGGACCATCCCGGTCGCGCGGGTGCAGGCGATGCACGAGGGCAAGCGCCGCGCACGCCCTGACCGCAGCCAGGCCTCCGCCCCGCCCTGACCGCAGCCGACCAGCTCCCGGTGCGTCTGAGCCCGGCACGGACGCGCCGACTCCCCAGTAGGCGCCGCCCGGGCCGGGCTGGCTCCGTGATCGTGGTCACTAGGCAGTAGGCAGTCGCAGCGCTTGAAAATCGACCACGATCACGGGACGCCGCCGGGCGGCGGCATGGCGAGTCCTGGTAGTCGAATCCGTCTTGCCGTCCGGCTGCGGCAAGCAGCTCAGGTGACCTTCCAGGTAAAGGCAGCCGATGCCAGTATGGCTGCCGTGTTGTCCGTCACCCGGACCACGGGCCGGTAAGTGCCGGCCCTGACCGGCCGGCCAGTGATCCGGCCGCAGGAACTGATCGACAGCCCTGGCGGGAGGCCCTTGGCGGCGAACCGCAGCGTGCAGCCAGGCAGGCCGTCGCTGGCCTTGACCTGCAACGTCACCCGGCCGCCCGCCCGGCCGGCCTGTGCGGGCGGCACGGTGATGGTGACTTTGCCGTGCACGTGCCAGGCGAAGTGCCAGGCGACGGGAGACGCGCTGGCCGCGGAGACGGTGACCTTAGCGGACGTGCTGCCAGGGACGCCGGGAAGCTTCCCGCTGATCACGCCGGTCGCCGGGTTCTCCGTCAGCCCCGGCGGCAGGCCGGCGGCGGTGTAGCCGAGCGCCTGGTCGACCGTCGCGTTGACTGAGCGGACAGCGACCCGGACCTGATCCCCGGCCGGGTAACTCTGGTCTCCAGGATCGGCCACCGCAAGCAACGCCGGGTTCAGCTTGTCCAGGTCGGTGATCCCCTTGACTCCGGGCACCCGCCCGGTGATCGAGTACTGCCAGTACGCCCAGCGCGACCAGCCCGAGGGAAGCCGGGGCGACGTGGTTCCCGCGACAGGATCTTGCACCCAGAGCTGATCGGCGCCGAAGGCACGGGAATGCCCGGTGCACTTGTCCCACCAGGCTGGCTGGGTGTTGATCACCGGCCACAGGCCTGTCCGCCGGTGCATCTCGCTCACGAAGGCAGAGATCCAGGAGACCATCTGGCGCGGACTGAGCCGGTAGCAGACTCCGGTCAGGTACGGGTCGCGCTCGATGTCCAGGACCGGACGGAGCATCCGGCCGTCCGCGTGATAGGCACCGTGACTCAGCGCGTAGTCAGCCTGGACGGTCCCGCTCGAATTGGCCGGATTGGCGAAGTGATATGCAGCCACCAGCAGACCCGCTGCCTGCGCGGCGGCGGCGTCGGCCCGGAAGTACGGGTTGACGTAATAGCGTCCTTCGGTCGCCTTGATGAACGCGAACCGGTAGCCAGCCCGCGCGACCGAACGCCAGCGGATGCGGGCGCCGCCTGGATGCTGGAACGAAGACACATCGATACCGCGCGCCGCGGAAAGCTGCGCCAGCGGAGCCGCGGCTGTGCGTTGACCTTCAAGCCCGCGCGCGACCGCCCGCACCGGCACCCAGGCCAGCACGCCAATGGCCGCGGTTGCCATGATCACCGCGCTCGCACCCGGCCCCGTCCAGGCCCGGCCACTCCGCATCCAGCCTGCTCCGCTCACCCTGACCGCCACCTGCTTCGCGCGTGATCGCCGGCCACCTGCCGACAGGCCCCGCTGCGCACCAGCAGCCGCCGCGTCAGCGACACCGGCAAGGCACGCGCTCGCCACAACAAAGCCCGCCCGCCACAACAAAGCCCCACAGTACATCCATTCTCCGTAGGCGGCGGCCGACTGGAACGGATCTCCCATCCCTTATTCGAGCAATCCTCGACCGGGTGGGGGAAGGCGCCCTGGGAAGCCTCAGGAAAGACGTCGGTGCCGCAGTCTTCCTGCCCGACCTGCCAGTAGTCCGCGTGCAGGGTCTCCCATCCATCCATCCGGGCTGGCGCCGGTGAAGTAGTGCCCGGTGACGGACCCGCACCCGGTTTGCCCGGTGTCGACCGTGCAGTTCGGGTCACCGCCGTGGGAAAGTTCGGGTCACCGCCGTGGGAACAGGAGAACGACAGGTTGATGTTGGGCGAAGGAGCCGACGCGGCCACGCAGGTATGCGGCAGGCCCCGCGCACGCCATCACGCTTCTGCGCGCTACAGGAGGCCGGCACCCACTTCGACCACCACCGGGACCGCCGTCCAGCGGTCAAGCGGTCAAGCGAGTTCGAGCTGGGAGCAGCGCTCAAGATCAAGGGCGCGAACCTGAGTAGTAACGTCAGGCGCGAGTTCATTTGGCAGGAACGGCGGGTCCTCGTGGACTGTGTCAGAACCGTTAACGCTCCAGCTCGCGAGAGCACGCCTGACGGCCGCCGCCGTCAGGCGTGCTCTCGCCGCGTAGAAGAGATCAGCATCGCCCATCAGTTCGATCACGAACTGGACCAGACATGGTCAGCGCAGCTCACCCGACATGATCGCTCTGTTCACCAGAGTGTCCGGTGAACCGGGGCCGGGCCGCGCACGGTCTCCCGTTGCATGCCCGGCTCGCGGTCCGCTGATCTCCTTACTTGCCCGGGCTATCGAACAGGCTCCTGTTGCGCGCCATGAACGAGTTCGTAAAGCGCACGATCTGGAAACCGTTGCCATCGCTGACGAACCAGAGTTCCCACTGATCCCCCACCTTGCGCCAGCGTACCCAGGCAGCGATCTTGTCCACAGTTCGGTCGACTCCCGGTGCCCAGCTACCTGATGAGGGACGGAAAGCCGTCCGCACAGCCGGCGGCTTGTAGTACGCGATCTCTTTGGGGTGGTAGGGATCGCGGATGTCGAAAACGCGCAGGCCCGCATTCTGGAAACTGCAAGCGAGCATCGTCGCATTCATTGGATTGTTAGCGACGCATCTTTCTTCGCTGTAGTTGATCGATCCCGACTCGGCCGGCAAGTTCGTTCCCGGGCACGGTCCGCCCGGGCAGAAGTCCGGCGGGGTCTCGCTGACTTGCTGCTGGCAGTTGGCGGGGTCGCTCACTTCCAGCATGAGCCTGGCGATGATCTTAGGGTGCGTCTCGTCGCGAACATCGATGATCTGCGGATAACCCCACAGGGCCTGCCCGCGGGCACACGCGCCCGCGAGACCTCCCGGGCCTGCCGCGCCGCCGCCCTCGTCCGTGCTGATGAGGTACGGGTGACCTTTGATCTTCACGGGGATCATGGCCTCGGCTATTCCCTGGTCGGACCAGAAGAGCTTGCCGACGATCCGGATCCGCGGATCGGGGCGCCGGAACTGATAATCGCTGACATCCTCGATCACCAGCCCGTCCGGGCCGGCCAGCGTGCCGGTGCCGCCGGCCACGCCCTGCTGCCCTACATACAGCCGCGTTCCTTCTGCCACACCGGGCTCGAATCCCCGCGGGTTTACCTCTAGCCCGTGGGGCCTGCCATCGCCCTGGAACTGCCAGGGGGGGAGCTCCCGCGGATGCGACGGGTCGGAGAGGTCCACGACATACAGGAAGCCGCCGACGCCCCGGAAGCCCTGGGTGAGGTAGTACGTCAGGCCGTCCGGGGCGAAGGCGCCCATGTGACCCTGGCTGCCTGGCAGCTGGATGCTGGCCTCCAGGACCGGGTGGCGGCAGTCCGAGATGTTGTAAACGGCAAACCCCGGCCCCCCGGCTTGGGCGACCACGAGGAGGTGGCGCCGGCTATTGGCCTGCACAGTCTCGTGCGGGACCAGCGCGGAGGCGGTGTCGTCCAGGAACGCGGTCACCCGCGGATGCCGCGGGTCCGACGCATCCACCACCGTGACGCCGTGGTGCTGCTGCCGCGGAATGTTGTTGTCCGTTCCGTAGTAGGCGCAGTTACCGGCGTACGCCGGCCCATCCTGCGAATATGCGCCCTCACCCGTGTACTGGCCCACGAGTTGCAGGTTGCAGTTGTAGCCGAGCTCGGAATCGCCGCTGAAACGCTCCTCGACCGTGGTCTGCCCTTGCAGCCCGCTTTCGGTCCGATCCCCGGGACCGCAATGGGCCTTGGGCACCGGTCCCGTCCATGCCGCACGACCGGCACCAGCATGCATACCCCCGGCGCCCGTCCCGGCAGCCGACGGGATAGCAACGCCGACCAGCGGACACAGCAACGCGAGGAATACAGCTGTCCTGATTAACACCTGTCTGTTCATCGTTCCTCCTGACATATAGGCGCCCTGTCCTTCCATGGCGATGAGGACCTTCGCGTACGTCAACCGCCCGAAGCCGGCGAGCAGAACAATCCACGGGGGTGGTCGAGAGTTTCCGACGGTGCCGATGGAGGCGTCCATTCCGGCCTCAATCTAGGCGGGCGGTGAACGACAAGCTGGTATACCGCGATCTTGCGTCGCCGCGGTGGACTGGCGCGGCCGGGTGTTCCGCCCGGCCGGCGCAGCCGACTGCGGGCCAGGTCGCCCATGCATGAAACCGGCCACCCGGCAGCGGCTGGACGCGGACACGGTAAGACCCCGAGCCAGCAGGTCAGGCGGCCGCCGCCCGCCCTGGCCCGGCACGGCGGTAGGCCAGGGCAGTTACGGCATAACGGACCAACGACGGCGCAGCGGCTGGCATGCAGCGCCTGCAAGAATCCTGTAAACCGTACGCAGCCATACTGCTCATCTACGCCCCGAGGAACCAGATGTCAATACCCCGGCTGCCGCACCAGGATGTTCCCTCACCGTGACCGGCGGCGATCAGGCCCTATGCCGGTGGCACTGAGCCGCGGCCTTATTACCGGGACTTCTATGGCGACGGTTTCGCCTTCGCCGCGGCGGTATGGCTCGGGCCGCGCGCCAGCCAGGCCAGCAAGCACGCTATCTGGGCCGTGCTGGAGTCGCTGCGCATGGGAGAAGATTCAGGCCGCCTGGCCGACGCGGGTGCGGCAGCCGGTGTCATGGTGGAGGCTGGCTTCTGGCAGGTCGCTGCCGGGCCAGGCGCGGTCGCGTCCGCTTCCCGCCGGACCGGTGCGACATGGATCGGCACCCGGAAGGAACCAAAGTCCCAGGCAGTGGTGATCGATGGCAGCGGGCTCGCACGGGCAGATCGTCCGCGGCGCCGCGGACCGGGCAGAGGCGTTCGCCCGGCAGACGGGGGTCAGCCGGTTATCGGGCGGCCACCGCGATACAGGCGGCATGGCCGGCCCGCCGGAACTTACGCCCGCGAAGTCCTGCGCATCGGCACCGACAGCACCGGCGCCGAACGCTCCCCCATGCGCGACGCTCAGTCACGCACCGGGATTCTAGCGTTCGATCGTGCCGTTCACCGTCGCAGCCGTGACGCCGCCCGGGCGCCGGTCGCTCAGGCCGGGGGCGCGCCAGAAGATGCCAGGATACGGATCGCGGTGATCCCGGCGTTCAACGCCGACGAGCCGCTGCTGCCGCCGGCATAGCACCACTCTCCCAGGCGGTCACCGGCTTTCACGCGGACCGCGAGTGTCTCCGCCGCCTGCAGATGGCCGCCCGGGGTCGCTGCGCTTGGCCAGTTACCCCCGCCGGTCGCGAGCTGCACGAACGGTGCCGATCCTCTGGCCAGGTAACAGAGCCCGTAACCGTCGCCGGCCGCTACCTCCAGCCATGCGGTCGCGGTCACGTAGTACACGCCGGCGGGCAGGGCACCCGTGCTCACGACCTCCTTCTGCGTCCCGCTGAGGGCGATGGCGATTCGCCCGATGCCGTCGCCGCCAGTTGCTTTCAGGGCAGTGGCGGGCAGCCCGCCCACATAGTTGGCGTTCAGGTTCCTGACCATCGCTGACCGGTTGACCGCGAGCGGCGCC